>Ga0315537_1000600_pt1 | contig 28299 bp, 26 predicted proteins | sample SalMarSW160270MG_FD_203091 | JGI IMG/M metagenome (GOLD analysis project Ga0315537, IMG submission 203091) | Salt marsh sediment microbial communities from the Plum Island Ecosystem LTER, Massachusetts, United States - Salt Marsh Sediment SW1602-70 ...
CTATATCTATAAAAATATTGTCGATAAGGACACCGAAGACCTAAGAGAAGTAGCGATCAAAAGATATCAATTCCTATCGGCAATGCTGCACTGCATGATCAACAATATAAATAGAGGGTACATCTCACCTGAAATTATAAAAAAAATCGTCAATGTGTTTGTTCAAAACAATCTGATTCGTGATGACCAAATTTATACACAAGCCGTCGAAAAATTCAAGAAAAAATACGGAGAGTATCCACCGACTTTTATCGTCTTCTCTCCTACACAAAAATGCAATCTGAAGTGCATCGGTTGTTATGCAAATTCGGCGGCGGATACGTCCGCCACGGTACCTTATCCATACGTGGACAGAGTGGTCAGCGAGGTTCATGACTGCTGGGGCGTCCGTTTCATAACTATCAGCGGCGGTGAGCCTTTCACATATAAAAGTGAAGATAAGACACTCCTGGACATCTATCGTAAATACAACGATATGTTTTTCCTTGTGTATACTAACGGTACCATCATTAATGAACAGATTGCCCAAAGCATGGCTGATTGTGCAAATGTCACGCCGGCAATTTCGGTTGAAGGCTTCGAGGAAGAAACCGACCAGAGAAGAGGACGCGGAACATTTAAGAAAATCCTCGAAACTTTGCAGCGCCTAAGAAACGTCGGTGTACCTTTCGGCATTTCCGTAACGGCGACAAACAAAAACGCGGAGCTGCTGTTGAAAGACGAGTTCTACGACTTTTTCTTTGAACAGCAAGGGGCCTGCTATATGTGGCAGTTTCAATTGATGCCTATCGGCAGGGGCAAAGACGAACTGGATTTAATGGTCCGTCCTGAACAGCGGCTCAGCTTATACAGAAAATGGGAAAAACTTCTCAGCGAAAAGAAATATTGCCTGGCTGATTTCTGGAACAGCGGAGTGCTATCCAGAGGCTGCATTGCCTACGGAAGAAGCGGCGGTTATGCCTATATCGATTGGCATGGCAACGTAACACCCTGTGCTTTTATTCCATATTACGTTGACAACATCTATGATTTATATAACAATGGAAAGGCGTTGACGGATGCACTGTTCTCCGACTTTATGAAAAATGGCCGAAAATGGCAGAGAGAATACGGCCTTGACAACTGGAAAAAACCGGAAAACTGGCTGATGCCCTGCTCGATAAGAGACCATTACGAAATTTTCAAAAATTCGGTTCTGCCTAAAGGCGCAAAGCCGGAGGATGAGAAAGCCAAAGAAGCACTTGAATCTGATGAATATTTCGAGGTGATGAAAAACTACGACCAAAAACTAAACAGTTTAACTAAAAAAATCTGGGAAATTGAGTATCTAAATAAGGAGGCGGCCTCAGATAAATTCAAATGTCAAAATACAAATGTTTCAATGTTCAATTAACAAAATTGTGCAGTTTAGCGGCAGTTCCAATATTTTAACCATTGATATTTCCGCTTTTATCGTTCTGCCTACGGCGGATGCTACTCTGTGTAGTAGCCACGCTCCGTAGGACGAGTTTTTGAAAGGCCTTACCACAATGACAATTAATAGTTACCGTTCTCTTTGTGATGATTTCTATCTGGATATGTATATCAATACCAGATTAGACCTGCCGACCAGCCGGGATACCATCCTTGCCTTTTTCGAGCGAATACAAAAGCAATTCCCTCTTATGAGCCATTTTTATCGGTGTGATAATAACACTTATTGCATTGAAGAGAGTCGCAACACCGGCCAAGAACGCTGGATTACCCTCGAAATGAACCGGGTTGGCTCCGGAGTTGTCAATCCCTCAAACTTTGAGGATGCTTTCCGCCAGGACAGGTTGGTACTCGAGCTTGTCCCTTATATGCTCAGCATAAGTCATCTTGATGTGGATTCACTTGACATAACTTTTGCTATGGATTTCGATTATACCGGCAGCCATGACGAGGTCATAGCCGAGGCACTGTTCAGCTCAAGTGCGTTTAGCTGTTTTTCAGACCTACCGTCTGCCAAGCCTCTTGCTTTTACTCCTTCCATGGTGGTGGCGTTATCCGAGGATGAGTGTACACAAGCCCGCATTAGTATCGAGTCAAAAGCAACACCCGATTTTATCAGCGGCTGCGAGCCCAGGAGTAAAAAGCAAAGCCCGAATGAAGCTATAAGTCTGTTTTTTACAGTCCGGCAGTATCCGCAACCCGGCATTAGGTTTGATATGCTAAAATCTTTTGAGTACCAATGCCACCTGGCAGAAGAGCTAATGGCAGAAAAAATAGGGCCGAACTTCGTTCTGCCCTTAACTGAGACCATCGCACAGAAACGATTACTTTAGATTCCAATTATCCTAATCAGGCATGAGTTGGAAAAGCTTCCAGAATGGCTATTGAAGCACCATACAGCAAATACTGCAAAACCAATTATAAAATCGCTATAGCTGTCTGTATTGGTAGTGCAATTATTTTTGCTTACGATGGCTATCTCAGCAAATACGAATGGTCATTACGTCGCAGCTTCTACGAAGAGCATGTCAAAGACGGCAAACCAGACAGTGATATGGTATTTAATCAGAAGGCGCCTCTGGTACTCGGTCCACTTGCAGCCGTCCTGATATTCTTGTATTGGATGCATAAGAACAAAAAGCTTTTAGCCGATGAAAATAAACTTATCATCAGCAACAAGGAAAATATCCACTATGATTCCATTCAAAAAATAGATAAAACATACTTTGATTCAAAAGGTTACTTCATCATCACATATAAAAAGGGTTCCCGCAAGGCGGGGGCCTATGATGGAGTAGAAGTCAATCGCAAGTTTAACACCAGAAAGTACGACAACTTGAAAGCAGTTTTGGAACATCTGGTAACAAAAATCAGTTGAAAATCATCATAGCAGTGTCTAAAATCTGAACTGCTTACCGCCGCGTCTTCTTGTCGAAGACAATAGCGGCGGTTTATCTTTGTGGTTCCATTATGCAACTTATCATAAAGGGATAAATATCGATGAATTACTGCGTTGTTGGATTACAGTGGGGCGATGAGGGCAAGGGTAAGGTCGTTGACATCCTTGCAGAACACAGCGATATTGTTGTCAGGTATAGCGGTGGTTCAAACGCCGGCCATACTGTCGTCGTCGGCAACAGCAAGTTTGCTTTACACCTTTTACCAAGCGGCTCAGTTCGGCCAAATATTTTCTGCTGTATCACAAATGCCGTAGTGGTCGACCCCGAAGTTTTAATAGATGAGATTAAAACGATTGCGCTAAAAGGTATCACGCTAAAAGGGCGTTTGCTTATAAGCGAAAATGCGCATGTCGTCCTGGATTATCACAAAAGAGAGGATCAACTACGGGAAGAATCCCTCGGCAAAAACAAGATCGGCACCACCATTCGCGGTATAGGCCCCTGTTATGCAGACAAAGCCGGCAGAAGTCACGCCGTTCGTATGGGTGATTTAAGAAACCTCCAGCAACTAAAAGACAAGCTACAAGCCATCGTTAACTACAAAAACAAGGTTTTTACAGCTATTTATAACGCCACACCGATTAGTGCCGATGACATCTTTGAAAAATGTAAATCTTATGCAGATATATTTTTGCCGTTTATAACCGATACAACTGAATATCTACACAGGTCGATTGACGAGGGCAAATCAATCCTGTTTGAAGGTGCCCAGGGAACACTCCTGGATTTGGATCATGGCACTTTCCCATATGTGACCAGTTCCAATTCAAGCTCACTTGGAATGCCGGCCGGCTGTGGCGTTCCAGCCAAATATGTTGACAAATTCATCGGCGTTGCCAAAGCCTACACTACAAGGGTTGGAGCCGGACCTTTTCCAACGGAGCAGGACAACGATATTGGTCAATACATCCGCGAAAGAGGACACGAATACGGTACAACTACCGGCCGGCCCCGAAGATGCGGCTGGTTCGACGCCGTGGCCGCATCATACTCTGTAAGAATAGGTGCTATCGATGAGATAGCACTAATGCACCTCGATACTTTGGCCGGTCTGAAAGAAGTAAAGATTTGCAAGTTATACAAAATCAATGGAAAAAAAGAAACCTTTTTCCCTGCAAATATAGGCAAACTCTCACAGGCCCAGGCTGTCTACGAGACTGTCGCCGGCTGGGAGGAAGATATAACTGAGGTGAAGGATTTTCGCAAATTGCCTTCGAATGCACAGAATTATATACGTCTAATAGAAAAGGTAACCGGCAAGCCGGTTACAATCATTGGTGTGGGGCCAAAACGAAGCCAGACAATATTTAGACAATAATGCATAAACAAATTATAAAGACATAGGTTGCATTCACTTTTGTGTTGTTATCCTATTGTTAATTGTTTTCGGACAATAAGGAAATGAAAAATAATACCGAGGAAAAACTCAAATATACCGCCAATCGGATGGGACTGACGCTTAAACAGATGCCGCGTCATATTGCTATAATTATGGACGGCAACGGACGATGGGCAGAAAGAAGGTCTCTGCCACGGGTTGAAGGACATCACCAGGGAGCTCACACAGCCGAAATGATAGCTCAATGCTGTGTTGACCTCGGCATCGAGTCCCTGACTTTGTATTCTTACAGCATGGAAAACTGGAGAAGACCAAAGGCCGAGGTCGACGCCCTTATGCACCTTCACACCCAATATCTTATCGGGATTCGACCCAACTTAATGAAAAACAACGTGAAACTGGTTCACCTTGGCCAATTAGCAGGTCTGCCTGAGACAGTAAAATCAGAGCTTCTAAAAACTATAGAGATGACCGGCAGTAATACCGGCATGATACTTGGCCTAGCCTTAAATTACAGCGGCAGAGCTGAAATCACAGACGCAGCCAAAAAAATTGCACAGGAATATAAAAAGGGTAAACTGCGTTTGGAAGACATCAATGAACTGTGTATAAGCCAGCATTTGTATACTGCGGGCCTTGCTGAACCGGATCTGCTAATACGTACTGCAAATGAGATGAGGGTCAGCAATTTCCTGCTCTGGCAAATTTCATACAGTGAATTCTATGTCACAAAAACCCTTTGGCCGGACTTCAAAAAAGCAAATTTGGAAAAAGCAATACTGGCCTACTCAAAACGTGACCGACGTTTCGGCGGAATTACGTGTCCCGTCGCCCGTGACCCATGACCCGAGCGACAAGCGACGAATTATGCTGAAGCACAGATTATTTTTTGGAGCATTGATGACGGTATCGTTTACGGGTATTGTCATCCTCGATGGCTGGTTGGATGGCTCTTTAACCGCTTCAGCAGCCGATGACAAATCGCCGCAGGGAACAATTCTTGGATTTGTTATTGCCATCTTAATACTTTTAGCTCAACTTGAACTTTCAAACCTTGCTGCGGCAAAAAGCTTAAAGATCTTCATCCCTGTTTCGACGCTCGCCTCAATTTTGCTGGCAACAACCTGGTATTGGCCGCAATTCATTGAAATTTCACCTCATTATTATCAGTTCTTCGTATCGGCTTTTGCTTTGTTCGGACTGCTTCTATACCAATACGCCTGTTATGGTACTACAGCAGTATTAGCTAATTGCGGAGTCAATTGTTTTTCCATCATTTATTTGGGGCTTTTAAGCGGATTTGTATTAGCTCTGCGGATTGATTTCGGTCTTTGGCCGTTTTTTATGTTTATTTTTGTTGTAAAATGCTCTGATATAGGAGCTTATGCAATTGGTTCATTATTCGGAAATCACAAATTTTCGCCTAAAATCAGCCCTGGAAAAACCTGGGAAGGGATGGCTGGCGCTGCTGCTGCAGCAATGTTAGTAGCTTTGGCATTTGCGGCTGGTTTTGGTATAATGATATGGTGGTCTGCACTGATCTTTGGTTTGTGTTTTGCCTTTATCGGCCAAGCTGGTGATTTGGCCGAGTCTATGATGAAGCGAGATGCTGAACACAAAGACTCCGGCAGAAAGATACCGGGATTCGGCGGTGTGCTTGATATTGTTGATTCACCCTTGGCGGCAGCACCATTTGCGTACCTGTTCTTTATGCTTTTTACTTAAGTTATTGCCTGAGAAAGGAATATTTTGGAAGTTATCATACAATTAGAGCCCGGCAGCAGGCAGCTTGAGTTGTTTGGCCCTGCCGATAATCACCTCCGCCTCTTACGTAATTTTTTTGGAGTTCAAATCACCGCCCGTCAGTCTAATTTAATAATCAGCGGCTCGGAAAAAAATGTAAATGAAGCAGCTATGGTTATTGACAAGATGCAAAAGCACTTAGTCAAACACCGTCTGCTCACCGCTGCGGATATAGACGCTTTTATGCAGCCAAAGCAATCCCAGCCAAACGCCGAGACAAGTGAGGCCATTACTGTTTATTCACATACGAAGGTTGTAAAGCCATCTACTGCCGGACAGCTAAAGTATATTGAAACAATGCTGGCCAATGACCTAACCTTCTGTACAGGGCCGGCAGGAACAGGTAAAACGTATTTGGCGGTCGCAATTGGGGTCTCGATGTTAAAGAAAAAGCAAATCAGACGAATTGTGCTCGCGCGTCCGGCTGTTGAAGCTGGTGAAAAATTAGGCTTTTTGCCGGGCGATATACAGGCAAAGGTTAATCCATATCTTCGCCCGCTTTTTGATGCCCTTGAAGACATGATGGACTTCGCCCAGATGAAAAAGTTCATGGAGCTGGATGTTATCGAGATCATTCCGCTTGCCTTTATGCGGGGCCGAACGTTAAACGAATCTGTAGTTATCTGTGACGAAGCTCAAAACACCTCTTCTCTACAAATGCTTATGGTCTTGACAAGATTAGGCCACGGCTCCAAAATGATAGTAACCGGCGATATAACACAAATCGACCTGGAAGGACCACAAAAAAGCGGAATGGTCGAAGCAATTGAACTGCTGAGAAGAATTAAAGGAATAGGCGTTGTAGAACTAACACAAAAAGATATCGTAAGACATAGATTGGTGCAAAATATCGTAAGGGCTTATAAAAAGAAATCAAAAATTAAAATGCAAAAATCAAAATGACAAATCAAAATTCAAAAAAGGAATTTTGCATTTTGCAATGTAATTTTGATATTTAATTTTTGATATTTAATTTTATATCGATTTATGTGGTTTTTTAGAAAGACAAGTCCTCGGCGAAGTAAGGTGCGTAAGAGCATATATGCGGGACGTTCTCTGCAGATAAACCGGCTCGCTAATACCGACGTTATCATTTCGTTGCTGCTATGGCTGCTTTTCATCATTTTTTGCATCCCCATCTTATATTTTGATTCAATCTATCAAACCCGTTTTCTCGACCTGATACTGTTATCCGTAATAGTCGTGCTTGTTTCTGTCGCCGCGGCTTTCTATATCCACCATTACCAAAAGCGAATAATCAAAAACCACGCCAGGGCCGGAGCATTAGTCGGCCTGTTCGTGGTTCTGTTAGCAATAACCAAGATAGGCATGTTAACAACTGAGCATACTGCCTGGGCCATGGGCACTTCAGCCACCGCTGCAATCATTTTAGCCATCACTTACAACCAACGTTTTGCAATAGGTATGAGCATATTTTATTGCCTGTTTGCCTGCTTTGCCGCGGGACCGATGACGAATATTACACGGCAAATTGATGAATATCAACTGACAAACTTCAGGCTTTTTTTGACTATGTCCGCCGGTGCTGTCACCTGCTGTTTCTCTCTACGAGAAATCCGTACCAGAATGAAATTATTAGAAGTCGGCACATTAGCAGGATTAATGGTTTTCATAATAGCCTTGGCTTTAGGTTTATTGGCTCACCCTTCGGGAGCCAATAAAGTCTTTACCAATGCGGGTACTCATGCAGGTGTCACCATAGGTGTTAGTGTACTCATTCAGGGCTTGCTGCCACTTATTGAAAAAGTGTTCCGCATTGCAACAAGTATGACTCTTCTGGATTACAGCGATGCAAATCAGCCTTTATTGAAAAAGCTCGCCATGGAAGCACCTGGCACATTCAGCCACAGTTTATTAATTGGTTCTATCGCCGAAGCCGCTGCTGAGGCAATTGGACGAAATGGACTTTTATGCAGGGTCGGGGCTTACTACCACGACATCGGAAAAATTAACAAGCCTACATACTTTGTCGAAAATGAAATGGGCCTGGCCAGTCGGCATAAGGAGCTCTCGCCCGCAATGAGTCAATTGATTATTGTAGGCCATATCAAAGATGGGATAGAAATGGCCAGGGAATATGGTCTGCCTGCCGTGCTTCGACAGTTTATTGAGACACACCACGGAACAACCCTCGTCGAACCTTTTTACAATGAGGCTAAAAAGAAATATGAAGCTGAATTCCCACAAAATGGGGGTCCTCCCCTTTCCGACACCTCATCCGGGCAAAGACACAGGCAGGCTCCACCTTCCGAGAGTGAGTTCAGATATGCTGGTCCAAAGCCGCGAACAAAAGAAGCTGCGATTGTGATGTTGACTGACACTGTAGAAGGCGCCGTCAGGTCATTGCCTGAAGCGACACCAACAAAAATAGAGGCAGTTGTGCATAATATGGCTATGAAGCGTCTGCAGGACGGCCAGTTCGATGAGTGTGACCTGTCGCTGCGGGAATTAAGCCAGATAGAGGCAAGTATGTCGAAAACTCTCGCGGCACATTATCATGGCCGAATCGCATATCCCAAAGCACCGGATGAACCTGAAGACGCACAATCGCAACAGAACAGGCAGGCTGAGCGGAAAAAACAATTGACAGTCTGAATTTGTAAAACATGATAACTATTCAGATCGCCAAAAGCTTCCAGGGCATTAAAGTGTCTCTGCCCAAAATAAAAAAACTTGTTAAATCGATCTGCAGGCGTTTTCAGCTCTTAAATGCAATGGTCAGCATCGCAATAGTTGACGATACACAAATGCGTAAGGTTAACGCTCGGTTTCTAAATCGTAAATCCACCACTGATTGTTTGAGCTTTGATTTGTCCGACCCAGTTATGCCGGAGGCGAGTGAGCAGGCTTATGAGGCCGGCTCGTCCCGGCGCAGGCGCGAGCCGGAGCGAGGCAAATCATTTGAGCTGGTCGTTAACGGGGAATTAGCCCTCAAGGAAGCAGATTTGCGAGGTCACAACGCCGAAGCTGAATTAGCACTGTATATCACACATGGCCTGCTTCACAATCTCGGATACGACGATTCCACTCAAAAACAGGCCAAAAAGATGCACGAGATGGAAGATGAAATTTTGCAACAATTTGGTTATGGTTTGATGTATAATAAGAGCAAATGAATATCGAATCTGGAACAATGAACTTCGAAATTCGATATTCTTAGTTTGATTGAAAGGATATTAAGCAGTGAGCTACGTCGGCTGGGTTGTGTTACTGATTTGTTTTTTCACCGGAGCTACTCTGTTTTTTTCCGTCAATGGTATTGCATTGCGGACATTTTCACACATTAAGTTACAGCAGGCTCTCAAGAGATTAGATAGAGAAAAACTCACAAATCGTGTAGTAGAAAATGCGGAGAAACTGATTTTGACTTGTTCTCTGTATCGCCTTTTCTTTAATATGTGTATATTGCTGCTGCTGGTCGCACTTTTTGCAAGGCTGCGCCCGGCCAAGCCGACAATTAGTGACTATGCTCTTGCATTTATAATTGCCATGGCACTATTTTCGGTATTCAGCACGGCAATACCTCACGCCTGGGCGAAATATGCAGGCGAAAAAATCCTGTCTCGAACATACAGACTGTTGATGCTCTTTGCAGCAATAGTCTCGCCCGTTCTTTACATCTTTGGATTATATGACGGCCTGATCAGACGCCTGGCCGGTGTCGCCCAAATATCACCTGAAGAACGGCAGGAAGAAAAACAGGAGGAGTTTCTAAACGACCTTGAGCAGCAGAGAACTGAAGGTGTGCTCGATAGAGAAGAACAGAAAATGATCGAAAGCGTATTAGAACTGAGCGAAACTACTGCTGCTGAAATTATGACTCCGCGGACAGATATAGTAGCCGTTGAGGTCAACTCCGATTTGAAAACGATTTTGGAAACCATAAACAACGCCGGCCATACTCGCGTTCCAGTCTTTGAAGACAATATCGACAATATAGTCGGCCTTATCTATGCTAAGGACCTGCTGGCTGAGATTGGGAAAAAACCAGAAGACTTTAAAATAAGTAATCAAATGAGAGGAGCCTATTTTGTTCCCGAAACAAAGCCGCTGAGAGTTTTACTGCACGAGTTTCAAAATAAGAAACAACACATAGCCGTAGTGCTCGATGAGTACGGCGGAACAGCCGGCATTATTACCTTAGAGGATATCCTCGAAGAGCTTGTCGGTGAAATAACAGATGAATATGAAAAAACTCCTCCTGAACCTATAAAAAAAGTTGACCAAAATACCATCGAGGTAGACGCGCGGACATACATTGACGACCTCAACGACCAATTTGAGTTAAATCTTCCCGAAGATGAAGACTATGACACCATAGGTGGTTTTGTTTGCTCACATCTGGGCTACATCCCTAAAGCCGGCGAAAAATTCGATTACGAAAACCTGAAATTTAGTATCGCTTCAGCCGAACCACGGAGAATTAAACATATCAGGATCCAAAAAAGCACTGAGGCAAATTAGTGAATTAGTCGCCAATCCACTAATTAACTTAATCCATGTTGACCAAAGACACAGCAGTTTGCATACGAGTCATCGATTATTCCGAAACATCTCAGATAGTCACATTTTTTACCAAAGCAAACGGCAAAGTCGGAGCCATCGCCAAAGGCTCGAAACGACCAAAATCAGCTTTCGATGGGCCAATAGAAATGCTTTCATACGGCGAAATTGTTTTTTCTGATCCGACAAAAGAAAAACTTGCGACCTTGACAGAATTTCAGCAGCATGGTTTTACCGGCCTAACAAGTAACTTGTTTGCCTTCAACTGTTGTCTTTTCGCTGCTGAACTTCTGAATAAGCTGACACATGACAACGATCCGCATCCGGAACTTTTCGACAGCTTCCTCAACTTCCTGCAGAATGTCGAAGAGCACCAGGCACAAAGCATAGAGCACCGAGACATGCTGTCGCTACTTATACTGTTTCAGTTGACTCTGCTCAGAGAAATCGGCCTAACGCCTATTCTAAATGCCTGTGTCAACTGCAAAAAGCGATACGAAACACAAATAGCGAGCGACGAGATACGAGCAACGAGATACGAAGTGTATTTCAGCAGTTCCGCTAATGGACTTATTTGCAGAGATTGTGAGGCAAGTTTTTCGGACAAGATTAAATTAAGCACAAATGCTGCGGTTTGTTTAAGCAATTTGAAGCAGATTATCCAAGCACCGCAAAGTTCGCTGCACGAAATTGAGAAGATTTTGGTCACCCACTTTACGGCGATTCTCGGCCACCGACCCAAAATGGCAAAACATATAATGAAGGGTTGAATCGAATAAAAAACTTTTTAGCAATTGAGAGATTACTTCGTCGTCCCGATATATCAGGACTCCTCGCAATGACGGGGGGACTCGCTTTTAGCGTAATTGCGAGCGAGGCGTAGCCGAGCGCGGCAATCTATTCCAGATCATCACTTTATTGACTATCTTGCCCAAATAATTCGGACTGTTCGGCATCGCTTTTCTTTTTATGATATTTTAGACCCAAATGTTCGCAGGCCTGCTTGGTGACTTCTCTTCCTCGTTTTGTTCGGCGCACAAAGCCTATCTGTAGAAGATACGGCTCAACAACGTCCTCAAGTGTGTCCCTTTCTTCGCCAAGTGTAGCTGCGATTGCTTCAATACCGGCTGGGCCTCCTTCATAAACATTAATCAGCGCACGCAGAAATGCCCTGTCTAATTCATCCAGTCCCAACGTGTCGATCTGCTCCATCTTCAGCGCATTTTCAACGATGTCAGCACTAAGAGCACCTGAGCCTTTAACTTGTGCGTAGTCACGCACTCGTTTTAGCAGCCGATTGGCCACTCGCGGTGTTCCACGTGATCGACTCGCAATCAATTCCAGCGTTCCATCCTCACACGGTAGTTGCAAAAGCTGCGCAGACCTCGCCACAATTGCAGTCAACTCATCTGTGTTATAAAAATCCAGGTGATACAGCATTCCAAATCGGCTGCGGAGCGGCGCACTCAACAGGCCCGCTCGTGTGGTTGCGCCAATCAAGGTAAAACGCTTCAACGGAAAATTTATAGTCTTTGCGTGCAGGCCGCTATCGACGGTAAAGTCAACCCTGAACTCTTCCATTGCCGGATAAATAAACTCTTCGACTGTTGTGCTCAACCGATGAATTTCATCAATAAAAAGTATATCGCCGGTGTTAATATTGCTCAAAAGGCCCATCACATCACCGGCTTTTACCAAAGCGGGCCCAGACGAGCACCGTATTCGTGTTCCCATCTCATTTGCTACAACGTGAGCGAGCGTCGTTTTACCCAGCCCCGGCGGGCCGTAAAACAAAATGTGCTCTAATGGTTCGGTTCTCTGCTTGGCTGCCTCTATGGCAATGGCAAGTTTTTCCCTGACATTGCACTGGCCTACGCATTCGTCCAGACGCTTCGGCCGAAGAGAAATGTTAAAACTTTCCTCCGCCTCATTAAATACCTGTCCGCTTATGGTTCTACCTATAGCCATAACATCTAAAACTGAAAACTTAAATCTCAAAATTAAAAACCAAAATTCAAAAGCCAAAACTTTTTAAATTTTGAACTTTGGCTTTACACTTTGCGTTTTACATTTTTAATTTCTATACTTCTACTCCCTGCTTTAACCTGTACACTAATGGCACAAGAGCCTCTGCGGTTCTTATATCAGGATGCCTTTCGCAGGCCAATTGAATAAGCTCCATCACCTCGTTTCTTTTTTCGCCCCAGGCAATAAGAACCTCCAGAGCCTCGATCTGGAACGGTTTAAATCTCGTTTCGGGTCTTTCAGACTCAATCCCTACTGCGAAAGCTTTTAGTTTGCCCTTTAGCTCGGCTATAATCTGACGAGCCATCTTTTGCCCTACGCCATCGAGAGTCTGCAATGTTCTGTCATCATTATTTTCTATCGCCGCTGCTATGGTTGCTATGGGAATGCTCAGCAGCCGCAAGGCTTTTTTTATGCCTATTCCCTTGACGCTTGTGAATTTTGTGAAAAAGTCTCTTTCACGCGAACTTAAAAAACCCACTATCCTCGGTATCAGATTGCCACCACCCGGCGCACCTTCATAATATTCCATAGTGCAAAGCGAGATGTTCGAGCCTATCTTATCCGCTAACGCGTTGACGCAATAACCGGGCAGCATAACTTCATAGCTGACCGACCCAACTTGTACAAGTGCACTCTCTGTATTGAGCTGAAGAAGTTTTCCCTCAATCCTTGCAATCATATTTTACGCTCTCTATGCTATAGTCAAAGTCCTTAGCGAGTTTGCGCAGCACAGTGCCGCTGCAATTGCATCTGCCACGTCGCTCGGCTCAGGAAGCTGTGACAGAGATAAAATCGTTTGAATAGTCCTCTGCACCTGCTCTTTTGACGCTCTGCCGTTGCCGGTTAGTGACTTTTTTATGCGAGTAGCATTAAAACTTTTAACCTCTATGCCGGCCTTTGCACATCGTTGTAATATAACTCCTCTTGCATGTCCCATCAATATCGCTGTTCTCGGATGCGTATAGTGCGAGTACAATTGCTCTACCGCAACAATCTCAGGCCCGAATCTCTCTAAAAGTGAATCCATATCATCGGCTATCTGGTTCAGCTTCGCTTCTATCCCCCCTGCTTTCTTGCCCGCCGCCCCGCCTTGCGTCGGGAGACGCGGGGGCTGGCGAAAGCAAGAAGGGGTACTGGACGTCCTGAAAACACCTGCCTCGATAAGTCTTTCCGTGTTTTGGTCCGCCTCCAGACAAGCATACCCACAAACCTGCAGGCCCGGATCGATGCCGAGAATTCTCATTTCCATTTCCACCCAGTTCCGTCGGGCTTATCTTCCAGGACAATGCCGATATTATCCAGACGCTTGCGAAGATTATCCGCCTTCACAAAATTTCTCTCATTGCGAGCTTCACTGCGCTGTTCAATCACAATATCTACCAGCTTTCCAACAAGCTCACTGTCGGCTTGGTCGGTTCGAATATATTCGTCTTTTACGATGCCCAAGACCTCTCCGCCCAACCGGCCCAATAAAACCTCCACCGCATTAAGAGTCTGCATTGTTGTTCTGCTATCTTCGAGCAGTTTGTTAGCCAGCCGAACCAGTTCAAAAAGGACCGCCAAGGCAATTGAGGTGTTCAAATCGTCATTCATCGCTGCTTCGAATTTTTCCCTTAATTGCTTAAGCTGCTCCGCAAGTTCAGAATCAAGCTCGCCCTTGCGGGCTTGAGCCATTTTTTTCCGCAGCGTTTCGACCGTTTCTGTTATTCTTTTATAGCCGCTCTGGGCCCCAAATAAAGCCGCATCTGAGAAATCCAGCGGACTTCGATAGTGACTGTTAAGAACCAATTGCCTTATGGCAATCGGATCATAAGCTCTGGTTAATCTTTCGTGAGTACCGGAAAAGGCCTGTTTTAAATTAATAAAGTTATTGAGACTTCGACTCATTTTCTGTCCATCTACAGTAACCATATTATTATGAACCCAATATCGAACGAACTGCACACCATTTGCAGCCTCCGATTGAGCTATCTCGCATTCATGATGTGGAAACTGGTTATCAAGCCCACCGCCATGTATATCGATGGTCCTACCTAAATACTTCATAGCCATCACTGAGCATTCTACATGCCAGCCTGGGAAACCCATCCCCCAGGGACTGGGCCACTGCATAATGTGGTTTGGTTCAGCTTTCTTCCAAAGTGCAAAATCAACCGGATTTTTTTTATCCGGCGAGACCTCCACGCGAACGCCGGCTAACATCTCTTCGGTATTTCTGCCGGAAAGTTTCCCGTAGTCCTTGAATTTAGACACATCGAAATAGACCGAGCCATTTGCCTCGTAAGCATAACCTTTCTCCAGAAGCGTCTTTACCAGCTCTATCTGCTCGACTATATGACCAGTTGCCCGTGGGCTGATATCAGGCCGAACGCAGTTGAGTTTGTCCATATCCTCAAAATAATTGCGGGTATAAAACTCTGCTACGGCCATTGGGTGTTTATGCTCTCTTGCAGCAGCCACCATCATCCGGTCTTCACCTTCCTGAGCATCACCGAGCAAATGACCTACATCAGTTATGTTTTGGACGTAGGTGACATCATACCTGAGGTAACGAAGATATCGAACGAGGATGTCAAAGCTTACATAGCTTTTTGAATGTCCTAAATGTGTCTCTCCATATACGGTTGGCCCACAGACATAAATCCCGACCTTGCCTTCTACCAGCGGCTTGAATTCCTCTTTTCTCCTCGTCAAGCTATTGTAAAGACTGAGTCCCATTTTGTTGCCTTATTACAGCGTTCTTCTTTTCTTTTTTCTCAAAAGCGCTATTGCCGTAGCTGCTATTGCCTGGCCGGCTCCGATATCTCCAAGCGATTCATTTGTTTTAGCCTTTACATTCACCGCAGTAAAATCAATTCCTAAAAGCTCGGCAATGCAGCGTTTAATTTGTCCTTTGAACGGCTCAAGTCGTGGGTACTCTGCTTGTATTACAACATCGATGTTAACCACCTGCCACTTTTTTTCTTCAAGTCTTTCTTTTACAATAAGCACAAGCTCTTTGCTGTCTGCATCCTTCCACTGGGTGTTTGTATCGGGGAACAATGTCCCAATGTCACCCATGCCGCTTGCCCCCAGTAGTGCATCAATGACAGCGTGTAAGCACACATCACCGTCGCTGTGACCGGCCAAACCGGCAGGGAACGGCACATAAACTCCGCCGAGCATCAGCTTTCTGCCCTCAGCAAACCTGTGTATATCGGTGCCGATACCGCTTCGATATTCAGCCTCAGACTCTTCAATCACAACTTTCCCTTAGTGCTGGGGACATCCGTCCCGATAATTTTTACAGCTTCTGCCAGCGCCTGGCCGAGCGCTTTGAAAATCGCCTCAGCGATGTGATGGCTGTTTATGCCATAAGGCACGTTTATATGCAGATTGAATTTGCCGGCATTCGAGAAACTCCGCAGCATCTCCTGCAGGCACTCGACGTCAAAGTCGCCGATTTTATCTGTTCGGTATTCTACGTTATACACACAATTAGGTCGCCCGGATAAATCAACCGACACATTTGCCAAAGCATCCTCCATCGGCACGGAGCTATGGCCGTATCGGGCGATTCCCTTTTTATCGCCAAGGGCTTTGGTCAAACATTCACCGAGGCATATCGCGATATCTTCGACCGTATGGTGTGCATCGACCTGCAAATCGCCTTTAGCCTTTATTACCGAATCGATCTTGCCGTGCTTGCTCAAATGGCTGAGCATGTGGTCTAAAAAGCCGATGCCGGTGTCAATTTCATATTTACCGATACCGTCCAGATTAAGCTCGCAGCTAATGTCGGTTTCTTTTGTTTGCCTGTGAATTTCAGCGGTTCTATCTGCCATAAAAATAATCCTTATGTCGTGTCATTGTGAATCCTTCATTTCGCTCAAGGATAAATCCCGCAGAACAATCTCTTCAGACAATATCTCATTCAAAGCGGAAAGCAGCTTTTGGTTTTGCTCTTTTGTCCCAACCGTTATTCTTAATTTATCATCAATTCCAGGCAGGTCAAAGTACCTTACATAAATATTACGCCTCACTAATTTATCATAAATCTCACCTGCCTTGCAGATTTTACTTTTTGCCAATACAAAATTCGCAAAACTATTTGCGATCTCGAAGTTCAGCGTCCGCAGTTGTTCAATCAATTCTTTACGGTCGGCTTTTACTTTTTCGACATTTTCTTTGAAATACTGTTGGTCTTTTATCGCTGCCGTCGCCACAGCTATTGCTACCGCATCAACATTATAAGAATCCTTGACTTTCATCAAACCGGCAATTAACTCCGGCTGGGCGATAGCATAGCCAAACCGTATTCCTGCGAGGCTGTAGCCTTTACTCATCGACCTCAATATAATCACATTATCAAAATCCTTAACCAATGCTGTGCCGTTAGCTTCCGCAAAATCTACGTATGCCTCATCGATCAACAACACCCCCGTTAATTCGTCTGCCAATGATGCCAACTCGCCAACATCTATAAATGTTCCGGTGGGGGCGTTCGGATTGCAAACAATGGTTAAGGCCGCACCGGTTGCAGTCAATTTGGCCGGCAGGTTAAACTCACCGTCGAAAGGAATTTCAATAGCACTGCAATTTTGAAGATTAGCCAAAACCGGATAAAGCGAATAAGTAGGAACAGGATAAGCAACTGGGCGATTCTCATCACAAAATGCCCGGATAGCCATGCTCAACAATTCGTCTCCACCATTGCAGCACATAATATAGTCCGGCTGAACACCATTCAATTCCGCCGCAGCCTGCCGAAATATATTGCCTTGCGGGTCAGGATACCAGCGAAGCTGCTCCGGTGTTATTTCTGCCAGCACTTTCATTACAGTAGGCGAGGGCGGATAAGGATTTTCGTTGGTGTTTAGTTTAATCACCTCATCTACCTGCACCGGCTGAAAGCCTGGCTCATAACCTTTTGCCTTTTCAACATTTTCCCGAAAATAACCCATTATCTCACCGTTCTGCGTATTGCGTACAGTTTATATGTAGCCCCGCAATCCTTCGACCCGGCTCAGGACGGGTTTATCGCGGGGTTTTCGACCGAAGATTATACGAATATTTATCAAGAAGTGAAAGAGAAGATTTTGCAATTATTTGTGGGATGGCAACAAATTCAAATGCTTAATCATAAAAGCCGAAATCGTATGCTGCGTCAAATAGAGCTACGATGTTCTCGGCAGGCACGCCAACTTGGATGTTGTGAACATTGTTGAAAACATAGCCGCCGTCGGGCTTAAATATTTCGATATTCCACCGAATGTGCTCTCGAATCTCTTTCGGTTTTGCAAAGGGAAGAATATGCTGGGCGTCTATGGCACCACCCCAGAAAACCAATTTTTTGCCAAATTTTTCTTTTAGCTTCTTCGGCTCCATGTTTACAAGGCCGATCTGAACAGGATTAAGGATGTCAATACCATTATCAATGAGGTCTGGAATATACTCGAAACATGAGCCGCATGTGTGATACCAGATTTTCGCTTTCGTTAGAGATTTGATATGCTGGACGAGCTTTTTCTGCCGGGGTTTTACTATGTTGCGGTAAAAATCCGGAGAAAACAGAGGGCCATTTTGGCCTGCTAAATCATCACCTATCATCACCACATCAATAATGTCACCCACTTCGGCCATAAAGCCGTTATAATAATCGAGCCAGAATTTTAACATCCGGTCGAGCAGAACTTCACAAAAAGCGGGATTTTCAATCATATCCATATACCAGCGTTCTAAACCTCTCATATACCAGCAAGTTTCATAAACCACGCCGCCGATACCGGTCGAGATAGCATAAGGCGTTTCCTTTCGCATCTGTAAAGCCTGCTCTCTTACGCCTGAAAAACGAGTTGGGTCGCCCCCATTCGGGAATGGAAAATCATCAAGGTCGGAAATTGTAGCGTTTGCGAGGAGATGATGCGAAATATCCATATAAAGCTGCTGCTCGTCAGGCATCGACCAGACGACGCCAAATTCATCTTTAAGGTCGTGCCAGAGCTTACCATCACGGTTGTTTTGTTCAATTCCACCCTTGAAATCATCAGGACCGTGCGCGCATATATAGCGAATATCTACTCTGAAACGCTCCAGAACCTCTTCGCATGGCTTGGCAAGCTGCTGCACAGGATCGAGGATTGTTATTTCACTTTCAATGTTCAGAAAATCAAGTAACTCGACATAGGCTCTTTTATGTATGCCGGTTTGAAATCCTCCGAGGTCGATAGGCACCCTGTCAGGAACTTGATGATTTAAAGCTTTCAGAACACGCTGCCTTGAGGTCATTGTCTCCTTCTTTGACATTTTTTGTTTTCCTCAATTCATCGTATTCTTGTTTCAAATCCTTTTTTTACTTTATTTCCGGCAGTAATCTATAAGGCGTGCGATTTCGCTGCGCAGGTCTTTGCGGTGGACAATCATATCGACAAAGCCGTGCTCCAGCATAAATTCCGAGGTTTGAAAACCTTTGGGCAGCTCAACTTTTATTGTCTCGGCAATGGTGCGAGGCCCGGCAAAGCCGATTAGTGCACCAGGCTCCGCTATTATAACATCGCCCAGCATGGCAAAGCTCGCTGTCACTCCACCGGTGGTCGGATCGGTCAAAATCGAAATGAAAAGTCCTTTTGCCTCATCAAACTTCGCCAGCGCTGCGGAGGTCTTGGCCATCTGTCCAAGTGACACTACTCCCTCGTGCATTCTGGCTCCTCCTGAACAGCTAACGACTACCAATGGCAGCGATTCTTCCATTGCCATGTCCACCGCTGCACAGAATTTTTCACCGACAACATAACCCATAGAGCCCATCAGGAAATTAGGCTCCATAACTCCCAGGATAATGCCTCTTCCTTTAATAAAGGCTTTGCCTATCAATATAGCTTCTTTGGCACCGCTTTTTTTCTCGTCGGCCTTTAGACGCTCTTTATATGTGGTTCCTCTGAATTTAAAGTCCAGCGGGTCATTGGTAACCATGTCACCAAGGACCTGCTGAAATGAATCCTCATCTACCAGATACTCGATTCGGGTAGCCGCCCCAATACGAAAATGATGATTGCAGTCAGGACAAACATTAAGATTCTTCTCGACGCTCTTTTTATAGAGCATATGCTCACAGCCGGGACACCGCAGCCACAGCCCTTCGGGCATTTCTTTACGCCGTCTTAATGAGAAGCCGTTCCACTTGGATTTTGGTTCTTTAGTCATATCAACGTCTCATCCCGATAGAAGCTGGGGTCACTCGATACTCGTTTTTCGTCCTTCTTTGCGAAGCTCTTTTTTACAGGCCTGCCGAATAGCATTTATCGCCGCCACACGGTCCGGCTTTGAAAATATTGCATTGCCTGCTACCAACGTATCGGCCCCATAAGAAACCACTATAGGCGTGGTTTTAGGGTCTACGCCTCCGTCAACCTCTACTCTTATTTCAGGCCCAACAATTTCCCTGACCTTGATAATCTTTTTCGCTGCTTCCGGCAAAAATTTTTGTGCGCCAAAGCCCGGATGCACCGTCATCACCAGGACCATGTCACAAAGCGGAGCAATTTCTTTAATACTGTCAACCGGCGTTTCCGGATTCAGGCATACTCCAGCCGTGGCACCAAGCTCGTGCAGCTTGCCAATAAGCCCTTTTGGCTCATCGGCTGCTTCAATGTGAAATGTCACGTGATTGGCACCGGCTTCAACAAAACGTTCTGCATACCTTTCCGGCTCGCTTATCATTAAATGGCTGTCAAAAACCAAGTTGCTGTACTTGCGAAGCTTGGCAATCACCGGCGGTCCAATTGTAATATTCGGTACAAAGTGACCATCCATAACATCCAGATGTACTATTTTCACGCCAGCCGACTCAATCACAGCTATTTCGTCGGCCAATCTCGCAAAATCAGCACTCAATATCGATGGTGCAATCTCAATTGTCCCAGCTTTGGGCAACCGCCTTTGCTTATCGACATTTACCATTCGTGATACACCTGTTCTATTATGCTAACCCCGCACCAATTGACCAACGACATAAGACCCTGCTTTTCTGTAGGTTAGCAGAGCAGGCAAAGATTCAATTGGTGCGGGGCTAAATACAAAGAGCTACATTCACTCAATAACTAACCACGAATGTTATTTGTCATCGAGGATTTCAATAGCCTTGAATTTTTTACCTTCCAAAAGCTCAAGAGATGCTCCACCGCCGGTGGAAATATGACTTATTCTGTCCTGTAGGCCGAGCTTTTCGACAGCACTTGCACTGTCACCGCCTCCGATTATGCTGCGAGCTCCTTTTTCCGTGGCCTCTGCCACAGCTAAAGCTACGGCTTTAGTTCCTTCATCAAAAGGAGGCATCTCAAACACGCCCATTGGGCCGTTCCAGACAATGGTTTTAACACCGGAAAGTTTTTCTGCAAAAACCTTTCTTGTAGCTGGGCCGATGTCCATACCCTGCCAATCATTATCAATGTCACCTTCAACCACTTTATTCTCAGCACCGGCCTCAAATTCGCGGGCAACCACTGTATCTATCGGCAACACTATTTCGCAGCCGACCTCTTTGGCCTGCTTTTGTAATTCAACAGCTTTGTCGAAAAAGCCGTCTTCGCATAAGCTCTTGCCAATAGCTCGTCCATCGGCCTTGAAAAAGGTGTATGCCATTGCTCCGCCGATTAGTATGCGGTCAACTTTATCGAGCAGATTTTCAATTACACCTATTTTGTCGGAAACTTTTGCTCCACCTAATATGGCTACGAAAGGTCTTTCAGGATCACTAATTGTCTCACCGAGAAACTTCAGTTCCTTTTCCACTAAAAACCCAATAACTCGATGCTTTCCTTCCATCATCATCGGCACCGTGTACATGGAGGCATTGTCCCTATGGGCGGTACCAAAAGCGTCATCGACGTAAATATCAGCCAAATCGGCAAGCCGTTTGGCAAAATCATCTTTGGCCTTTCGCAATTGCTTATCTTCTTTGGCAGCCTTATCTTTTATCGTTTCTTCCTTATGAAATCGCAGGTTTTCAAGCAGCATACAATCGCCGCTTTTAAGCGTCTTTGCCTGTACTTTTGGTCCAACGCAGTCTTTAACGAAAATAACTTTCTGATTCAACAGCTCAGACAGTCTCTTTGCCACCGGGGCCAAAGAGAATTTCTCATCTATTTCGCCTTTAGGTCGGCCAAGATGGCTCATAAGTATCAGAGCGCCACCGCGCTGCAGGATGCTTTTTATAGTCGGCAGGGCTTTGACGATGCGGTCATCGCTGGTAATATTGCAATTGTCATCCAAAGGCACATTAAAATCGCAGCGCATCAAGACTTTTTTCCCCTTCACATCAATATCAGCAACAGTTTTTTTAGTCATTTTTTTACCTACCTCAACCAAGCCTTTCATTTTATTCCCCTGCAAACATAATCATGGTTTCTTCTCTTAATGAACCCCTGCTTCTGCAGGAATGACACTCGCAACACGCTCTTATATCGCAGCCATTTTTTCCATAATATCTACTGTACGGTTTGAATAACCCCATTCGTTGTCGTACCAGCTAACAACTTTAACCATATTACCAATGACCATTGTACTCAAAGAATCAAAAATGCTTGAAGCCGGGTCATTAATAATATCGCTGCTTACGATTGGCTCATCACAATAAACGAAGATACCCTTCATAGGTCCTTCAGCTGCTTTTTTCATCGCGGCATTTACATCCGCCACCGTAGCTTTTTTCTTAACACTGACCACAAGGTCAACCACACTGCCGACCGGAACCGGCACACGAAGGGCAAAACCATCCAGTTTACCTTCAAGCTCCGGGATAACCTTGCCGATGGCTTTTGCCGCACCGGTGCTTGTAGGTATAATATTTACCGCTGCCGCTCGCGCCCTGCGAAGGTCTTTGTGTATCATATCGGCAACCTTTTGGTCGTTGGTATAGGCGTGAATGGTCGTCATAAGCCCCTGCTCTATGCCGAAAGAATCATTAAGAACCTTTGCAACCGGCGCCAGACAGTTGGTTGTGCAGCTCGCATTCGAGACAAATTTGACGTCTTTGGTAAGCTTTTTATCATTAACACCCATAACAATAGTTGCCTCGATGTCATCTTTCGCCGGGACAGTCAACACTACTTTCTCGGCACCAGCTTTAATATGGTCGCCGTAGCCGCCCTTAGGTGATTCCTTGCTGCGGAAAATACCCGTTGATTCGACCACAATTTTGACACCCATATTCTTCCAGGGCAGCTCAGCCGGGTTCTTGACAGCCAAAACATCTATCTTTTTGCCGTTAATAATCAGCTTATTGTCCGTCGCCTCTACAGTACCGTTCCATTTCCCCATTACAGTATCATATTTGAACAGATGCGCAAGACTCTTGGCATCTGATAAGTCGTTGACAGCCACCAGGTCTAATTCGCCTTTTCTTTGCATAATCAATCTGGTTACTGCTCTGCCTATTCGGCCGAACCCGTTAATCGCTACTTTAGTTGACATTCGTAAATCTCCTTATCATGTAAAAAATGTAAGTTTACCCCGTTAGAGAAAGCCACCGACGACGCAATCCGTTAGAGAGCTTCATTCTCTAACGGGGTTTGGCTTTCTACCGGTTAATACGCCTCAGGCGTATTAATTTCTTCACAATAGTTAGAAGCAATAATGTATTTATTATCGACCCGCATGTCAAGAATTTCTTCCAATAAGGCGTTTTACCTTATCATCCCGGTGCAAAAATGCGTTTTAAGTGATTATTTTAACGATTCTTTGTAATATATTCGCTCCCGGCGCAATTATGTTTGTGATGATGGTTGGCGCGATGGCAGAAATTGCAGGGCAAACTGATAAAAACGAGTTAGTACTCAAAGCTCGCAGCGATGCGGACGCCTTAAGCCGGTTGTACGATTTGTTCTATGACCGGATTTTTAGGTTTTGTGTGCACAGGCTTTTTAGTAAAGATACTGCTGAGGACGTTACCTCTTCGATTTTTTTGGCTGTCGCTGGCAATATCAAAAACTTCAAGGGCCAAAATGAAGCAGATTTTCAAAGCTTGCTTTACGCCATAGCAATTAACCAAACAAATGCGTACATAAGAAAAACATCGCGTCGTAAAAAGCTACTCGAAGAAGCTGCTGCCTTGACGATTTCCAGTACAAACAATCCTGATAATACATCCGGGTTTGACTGGCCTGTGCTTTATAAGGCTGTTTTAAAACTTAAGCCCAAGCATCAAACCATCATCACGCTGAGATTTTTTGAGAATATGGATTTTGAACAAATAGGTCAAATTATTAATGCCAGACCTGCAACAGTGCGTGTAACATTACACAGGATTCTAAAGAAATTGCGAAACTATATGCAAACCGTTCTCGACGGAGAAAAATAAAATGTTTAAGAACGAAGCCGATTTCCAAAATTTAGTCAGCAGGCTGAATATCGATGATAAAGCAAATCCTTCGCATCGAGAAAGCCTGCGCCGGCAAATGCTTTCAGCCTTCAATAAATCGGCACACCAACGGGAACCTCAGTTGAGTTTCCTGTCTTTAGGGAGAATAATTATGAAAAGTAAGATAACAAAATTAGCCGCTGCTGCGGTGATAATCTTAATTGTTGTGTTAGGTATAAACCTCTCGACTAAGCCTGCCTGGGCCATAGAACAAACTATCGAGGCTCTTAAGCACATCAAGGCAGTCTATATTTCCGGATACGCTAACTATCGGGGTTCAAGCAGAGAGTCTTTCGAACTCTGGGCCAGACCGAGCAGCACAGATGGTTACGCTTCCGGTGACTTTAAATTGGTGGAAGGTGATAAGCATATTTCCGTTTCTTCAGATGAAAAAAAACTGACTTATGTGTATTCACGGTATCCAACCGGTGACGTTGTCTATATATCTGAAGGTTTGAACAGGTCGAGTACGCCTTATCCGACAAGTAATTTACTCGAGCAGATTAAAGCTCTGGCGGAGAACTGGAAAGAGGAATACCATAAAGATGAAATAACCGGCAGAGACAGTGTTTTTGTCACCTTTACCGGTATTCCTGTTAATGATGCCTGCTACTGGCGTTTTGAGTTTGACCTCGAAACCAAGCTGCCGGTTCGGGCAAGCGTCTGGTGGGATCCAAATTACCAAGGGCAACCCCATTATGAATATGACAAAATTATCTTCGATAAAGAAATACCTGATGGTTTTTTCGACTTCGAGATTCCGCAAGGTGCACAGGTCATCGACTGCAGGATTTTACGTAACCTGCTTGATGAAAATCCGAATTATGGAATAGTCGTTGATGAACTATCAACCTTTGACGCCTGTAAAGAAGCCGTCACTCAATATTGGCAGGCAGTAATAAACCGTGACTGGGCAAAGGTAAAGAATTTAAGGCCGCTGACTGTTGGGCAGGAGTGGAATCAGTTGCAGACATTGTATGAGAAAAATGAGCCTGCACAACTGATTAATATCACGGGAATGAATCATTTAAATGACCCCGGGACTTTTGCAGAAGCGTTTTATGAAATCCGGCTCAAAAACGGCGAAATCAAACAGGGCATATTAAATGTTGAGGTAAGACAAACAAGCAGGGGCAGATTAGCAGTTATTGCCGGCTCTGTTGGACCGGAATTCAACGATAAAAGTTAGTTTTTTTACAGTAAAAAACCAGTATAAACTATCAGGCCGGGTTTTTTCGCTCGGCTTTTTTTATGCGCTTTGTTAAGTTCAATTCTTCCGAGCAGAAACAAGTTTTTATCACTGGAGTTGATAACACATAGTGCTTTTATCATACATTGTTATAGCATTTTTAACTGTTTTATTAGCAAAATGCTAAATACATTAGCCAAAACCTTATATAGATATCTCCCATCCAAATGCTAAAAATAGCTGTTCTCGATATACGAGCTTTCGGATTATTCTTCTAATGCGAGGGAAAAAACTACAATGCAAACCTGTCAAAAAATCGGTCAATACCGATGTGGGAATTGCAAATTCTTTTGGATTAATCACAACAACCAAGAACATGGTGAATGCCATCGCTATCCACCCGTGGTTGTTAAAAGACAAGAATCTATATACGACGTCTTTCCATTAGTCACCAAAGATAACTTCTGCGGTGAATTCTGCGATAAAGAAAGCCTGTAATCTAATTTTTGTATGACTATCGTGGGGCAGTAACTTCATCCTCCGTGGCAGTAATAGCCATCCGATCATTCTAAATCGTGTAAAAATATCTTGGTATAATCCTACGCGATTCCCCTTGACCTGAAGATTAGAAAATGTATAATTCAGGCAATTTAGAAATGTGCCTAATTTAGCTTGGTGCCAATTTAGGCAAAATATATGATGGGACCCCCCTGTAATAAGCGGAATTCGTTTAAGTGGATTTTAAACTTTGATTCATTAATTTTGCTGATTTTCGATATAGGTCGGTTGAAAACTGCATCAGTTTTTCGGAGGTGCGGTACTTTATGTCGGTAAAAATTTTATTAGTCGGTCGCCATGCGATGCTGAGAGAAGGACTGCGCTCGCTGCTTCAAAACGAATTGGATAAGGAAGTAGTAGGTGAAGCAGCAGACGGTCCGACAGCGGTGCGCCTTACACGTCAGTTCAAACCGGATGTTGCCGTAATAGACGTTGATATGCCCGGAACAGATGGCATCGATGCTACTCGACAGCTAACAAATGAAAATCCTCCTGTTAAGATAGCTGCGATTTCAAATAACATAAAGAGAAACTTTATTTTAGAGGCTCTAAAGGCAGGCGCATCAGGATATATTCACAAAGAGCGTGCCTTCCACCATCTCGTAACAGCTATTGAGACTATCTATGCGGGCGAAACATATCTTTGTTCGAAGGCTGCAAAAATCGTCGTAAATGATTACATTCGAGACCGCTTTGGGACAGACTATTCCTCAAATGGATCTTTAACCAAACGGGAACGTGAGGTCATCAAAATGTTAGCGGAGGGCAAACCATCGAAAGAAATCGCACACATAATAGGTGTAAGCATTAAGACTATTGACGCAGCCCGTCGCAGGATAATGCAAAAACTTAATATTGAAAGCTTCGCACATCTGGTAAAATACGCCATACGAGAAGGCTTGACATCCGTGGATGCCTGAGCTCGCGCTAGTATAACGTATCCTGACATTTCTATGTCTTGAAAAACGAGACCAGTTTAAACCACGACTACTATGCATTTATACCCAGGAATAATTCTGTATTGAACTTCACCGCAGATTTTTTATGATATGAATGTGAAATGTAATCCCATGTTACACGTGGGATTTATAGAGCAAAATTCGTGACGAGAAAAAACAAACAAAAAAGCAATAATACCAAGTCGATTCGGGCCTTCACAGAGGCGTGCTGTCTTCTACCGGGTGGCGTCAATTCACCTGTACGGGCCTTTCGGGGTGTCGATGCAACGCCGCTTTTCATAGAACGGGCAGCCGGCTCAAAAGTTTATGATATCGATGGTAATGAGTACATCGATTACGTAGGCTCCTGGGGGCCGATGATATTAGGGCACGCCCATCCGATGGTTGTAGAAGCGGTTCAGAATGCAGCAAAGAAGGGAACGTCCTTTGGGGCACCTACATTGGCTGAAACCGCCCTTGCTGAAAAAATAATCGCCGCTTTTGATTCCATCCAAAAGGTTCGGCTGGTCAGCAGCGGCACCGAGGCGGTAATGACCGCAATCCGTCTGGCCCGTGCATATACTAAAAGAAACGTAATTATAAAGATGGCCGGCTGCTATCACGGCCACAGTGATTCTCTGTTGGTCTCCGCCGGTTCCGGCGTTGCTGAGGTCGGCATCGTCGCCAGTGCCGGCGTACCCGATGCGCTGGCTAAACTGACCATCGTTATACCATATAACGACCCCTTAGGGGCAAAAGCCGCATTCGATAAACATAAAGGCAAAATCGCCGCCGTTTTAGTTGAGCCGATCGCAGCAAATATGGGTGTTGTGCCGCCTGTAGATGGTTATCTGGAGCGGCTACGAAGTTTATGCGACGAAAACGATGCGTTATTGATATTTGATGAGGTGATAACTGGTTTTCGGGTAAGCTTAGGCGGGGCACAAGAGCTTTACGGCGTTATAGCCGATATTACATGCCTGGGCAAAATAATAGGCGGAGGATTGCCAATAGGCGCGGTCGGCGGCCGAGCTGACATTATGGATTTGCTCTCCCCGGAAGGACCGGTCTATCAGGCAGGAACGCTTAGTGGCAATCCAATCGCAACCGCAGCAGCAAACGCAACACTGGAATTACTTGATTCTCGACAAGCATCAAGCTACGATTATCTCGAATCAATATCAGGTATATTAGAGACTGGCCTGGCTGATGCCGCGAAACATGCAGATGTTCCAGTAACAATTAATCGTGTCGGCTCAATTATGAGCTGCTTCTTTACCGAAAGAAAAGTGAGAAATTTTACTTATGTGCAGTCAACCAATATAAAACAATTCAAAAGATTCTTTGCAGAGATGCTTAAACAAGGAATCTACCTGGCTCCCAGCGCCTATGAAGCGATGTTTGTATCGCTCGCCCATACAAAAGAGGATATCGAAGAAACCATTAAAGCAGCGGAACACAGTTTCGGCAAAATCAAAAATTAGCAACCTAAATATTTTTTTTAGCCCCCAGTTTTATGGGCTTGGCCATCCCTAACGGGACTGGGGGTTTTGTCCCTTAAGGCAGTCTTGATACAAATCGATAGTTCCCCG
>Ga0315537_1000601_pt1 | contig 28295 bp, 18 predicted proteins | sample SalMarSW160270MG_FD_203091 | JGI IMG/M metagenome (GOLD analysis project Ga0315537, IMG submission 203091) | Salt marsh sediment microbial communities from the Plum Island Ecosystem LTER, Massachusetts, United States - Salt Marsh Sediment SW1602-70 ...
GAAGGATTACCAGAATACTAGGCGACTTACCCCGGCATTCATGCCGGGGGTTCAGGGAATACTAATAAACCGGGCTTTAGCCCATCATGTATAATCCTCCCTCGGAGGGCAAAAAATATCCAGAACCCTGCAGTCTGAAAGCGCCCTGCCGGAATGTACCGCGTTGGAGGGAATGGTCATCACCATCCCTTTTTCAAGCGTTCTGCTGTCATCATTCATGGTCATTGACAGTTTTCCTTCCTGCACAATGGTGACTTGTTCATGAGGGTGTGCATGCACCGGCAGTTCACTCCCCTCACGAATCTCCCATAGAGCTACGGTCATCTTTTCCGTATGAATGAACTTCCCGATAAATCCCGGGATGATCTCCCTGGCAGGGATCTTCTCTAATTCATGAATTGGCATATATTCTTCTTATTGGTTAGCGTTCTTCGGTTAAATCCATGTAAATGTAACATATTATACCGCATGACACGACAATCTTCCTTTATCATACTGCCTAACACGTTGCAGCCTTGTATAATATGTTTATATTTACTATATCATCGGTATTGGCAGTAGAATATATGTTAGGTAGATTAAGGATATAATACTCACCTCGTACGAGAAATGAGAAAGCGCTTTTATCCGTATTTGAAGAACTCGAAAACTCAGAATAGCAACACTCACATCTTGACCGTAATGGTCATTCTTGTCTTTATCGCTTATGTAGCGGTACTCGTAAAGATCACCCTCATCAAGGGCACCACGCTTTTCCGAATCGTTCAGAATCTGCAGGCAGGGCGGGCGCCGCTGCAGGCGATTAATCTTGTGCCGTTTCAGACGATTCGTGACTATATTCAGTTCAGCAGTGAGATGAGATTCCTGCGCTGGTTCTCGAACCTTGCCGGTAATCTGTTTATTTTCGTGCCCATGGGGTTCTACCTGCCGATCCTCTTCAGCTCCATGAGGAAATTCTTCCGTGTGTTGCTGGTGATCATGGCCGTCAGTATCTCCCTCGAGGCTCTGCAATATCTCTTCGGCACCGGGAGCACCGACATCGACGATCTTCTGCTAAACACCCTGGGCGGCATCCTCGGCTTCGGGCTGTTCTTATGGATTGCCAGACCCGGCGTCGCCTCGGTAAAGGTCATGATCCGGATCCTGGCGCTCTCGCTTTGTTTTGCAGTCGCCGGCTACACCGTAGCCTACCGGGAGTTCGGCATTTACCTCGGACTGGCAACACCCCGGGAAGAAGTGCACGGCGGAGAAAATATTCCGGCCCGGCCCGCCGACCTGATGGGTGAAGTAACAGGCAGCGGTGCAGGTTCGTTCACGCTCAGACGGTTCGGTGGCGGAGAGGAAGCAGCCATAGTCGACGTACTGCTCGGACCGGACACGCAGTGTTTCGATCGACAGGTGTCACTGCAGGGCCATACACAGGTTATCAAGTACGTACCCTGCTCACCCAACGAGCCGGATGATATACCGGTGAATGCGGTTGCAAGTGTATGGGGACACTGGGACTCAGGCCGCCTGGTGGCAGACATTGTCTGGACTATACAGCCATCCTCAACACAGGGCATGACCATGGTCAAGCCCGCACAGACCGATACGGCTGAACTTGCGCTTCCGACCGGGGAACCCGTGCTGCTTGGACATGTGAAAAGCGTCACCGGCGACGAAGTCGTGATCACTAAGATCAAGCAGTGGAAGGAGGGCAGTAAGATCTTTAGCACCTCGACCAGCATCGAGCAGACATTCCGCCTAGAACCCGGCACCTCCTTCTACAAGAAACGTATTCTGCGCGGCGGAGAGGAGGTGTATCTTCTGCCCGGGACTCGCTCGGATATTACAGAACGGACAGAGGTCCGGGTGTGGGGTCTGATGCAGGGCGACACATGCCTGGCTGAGGTCGTCTGCAGCATCGTCCTCAAATAGCCGGCCTGCTTGTTACTGCTGTTAGCAGTGGAATATATGTTCGAAAGTTTAATTAGGTGAGATTTGCAACAATTTTATATAATATCGTTTTTTGAGAATATCATGAGTTATAAATAGTTTACGCAGTATCAACGTAAACTTGTTAAATCTTCTAAGTTATGAAACCATCCAAGAATCCATTTGCTCCAGGCGTGGGTATGCCTCCTCCAGAACTTGCGGGACGCGATGAATTACTTTCGGAAGCCAGGCTTACAATTCAAAGGAATAAAAATGGCATGATCTATAGTCCACGATATGGCCAAACCGCATTTACTGTTCCTCTCTTTGATGAATATATGAAACGCGTGCAACCAGAATTCTCATGAAGCAAAGAATCTATGATATAGGAACTTTCGAACAATTCACTAAAGCCGACCGCTTACACATGTCACACTCTTCGCAGAAAAGCAAAGCCCGCGCCACGCTATGGCGGCTTAGTTCCGCCGGTCGTTAGATCTCACCTCCCTACCGGACAAACCGATACGCATATTCCACACAACCGTTTATTTTCCCCGATCATTTTATCCCCCAGCTCCCGGCACATGGCTCTGCATTTGAACGGATTGAAAAAATCATCCCTGTCCAGCCCGGTATCCCATAATTGACCGGTAGCTGCCCCTGCAGGACATTTTTCAACACAAACGATGCACTCCCCACATTCACTTTTAACAAATGGCGTTCCGGAATTCCTCAATGGAATATTCGTTAACAGGGTAGCCAGCCTCACCCGTGGACCGTATTCCGCAGAAACAAACAGAGCCGTTTTACCAATCCATCCGAGCCCTGCCTGTGTTGCAGCCATTTTATGTGAGAATTCGAAACGCAGGGTAGCGCCGAAATTGGTATCAATATAGTCGTCAGTGAAAGTGGGCTGGATAATCCGTGTTGCAATCCCACCGGTATTCAACCTTGAAGATAATTTAACCTGTAACCGGGAAAGTTGATCGTTAACCTCATTATAATGATGCCAGTAAGTTGAGTTGGGCCCATCTTTAATACCATCAATAATTCTATTGTCCAGCTTCTTCCCAAGTACAATGGCATATTGATATCCATTAAAGTCAGCTGTTAACTTTCCGGAAAGATCTGCAGTACCATAGAAAAAGTCAGGATTACCATCGATGGTCTCTTCTATCAATTCTTCGATGTGCATGACAATACTTACCACAGGTTTATCCAAATATAACGAAATAAGTTCTATTTTTGTGGCTGCAATTTTAGTTGTCGACTTAATTTAATCATTATACTTTACAAGTTTTACCAACGGATATTGAAGTTTATTTTGAAGAGAAGATGAAAGTGAATGCACGGATGATTTTCCGGAGAAATACCGTTCTGCAATTGTAAATGTTGCTAACCAGTGCTCCGTGAAAAAACACCTTTTTGCTCCCCCTGAGTTCGATATCAAAACAGAATAGTATATTTATTATTCTGTAACTAATTCAACATGAACTATATATGTGGTTAAAGTTAAAAAATGATAAAAAATACTACAAAAATAGTAGTTCTATTAACAAAATAGTATTATATTTGTATTAGAGAATTCTGATCGGACCCTCCTTACAGGCATGCAATTGCATTTTTACATGGTATTCCAACTATTTATATGAAAGATATGAAGAAACAGATTCAGCGTTTAACAAAGGCAGAAGAACAGGTAATGCAGATCCTTTGGGACTTAAATGAAGCGGTTGTAAAGGATATCGTTGATCGTTTCAATGATCCCAAGCCGGCTTATACAACGGTTGCTACAGTATTAAAGGTTCTGGAGAAGAAAGAGTTTGTTACCCACCGGAAGATCGGGAATACTCACCTTTATATTCCTGCTATTAGCAAAGCCGAGTACTCAAAATTTCAATTATCAAACCTGCTGACTAATTATTTCAATGGCTCGTATCCGAAGATGGCTACCTTTTTCGCCAGGATGAATGATCTTTCTATTCAGGAACTGGAAGAAATGATCAGTCAGACGGAAGAAGAGTTACAGCATGAAAAGAAGAATAAATAATGAATGCAATTATTGATTTTCTGATTCGGGCGTCCATAAGCCTTTCGGTATTATACCTCGTTTACTGGTTTTTTCTGCGAGAAGCTTAAGAATGCAAAGACTGATGACAGCATGTTTGGACTGGAATTTAAAATGAAACCTTTGTCTGGTGACATGAGTGATGAAAAGAAAAAGGAGCTGATAAAAAAGAAAGAAGCTGCCTTAAAAGAACAGCAGGCTCAGAAAGAAAGCGATTCGGAAATGAGTGCTTTAAAGGAGGTTGAGATGAAAATAAAGGAGTTGGACAGGATGCTCAAGGAATTGACCCTTAAACACGAAAAGCTTAAGCAGATGGAAAAAGATGAATCCGTTGATAAAGAGGAACTGGCTGCAAAGCAAAAGGAACTTCAGATTCGTATGCTGGAAGTTAAGAAGAAAAGAGCGCTTCTGGAGGAGAAAGCACAGGAACTGAAATGATCTGAAAAAGATCATGTCACTAATACCAGGGGAGAAGCCGTTTAACAGGTATTCCCCCCTTATTCTTTTTTTACTTCAGCAGCGAGATCGGTGTTTGATTCTGCTTCGTTTTTTGGAACACAGGCTGTTAATCCCAAAAAGAAAAATAGTAAAACAATGTTTAAATGCTTCATGCTAAAAAGTTTTGGTATGTCAGTATAGCATCATTTCCCTTGCCCAGAGGTGATTCGGGTCAAGCTCCATTGTTTTTTCAAACATTTCTGATGCTTTTATATTGTTTCCTTTTCCCAGATATCCCAGGCCTTGTATAAAATATGCAGAAGCCAGCCTCCTGTTTGCTTCGCTGCCTTCACTGAATTTAGCAAAGAAATCGACCTCATTTGCCTGTGAAAGGGATTCTGTTCCCAATGCGATCAATTGCTCGTATATCCGGTCTGCCCGTTCCGGATTATTTAGTTTTTCACAGGCAAGCCCCACATAATAAATGTACTGGTTGTTCCTTCGCTGGTCAGATGCGGCTTTTTCATAATGCATTTTAGCCTTTTCCGGCTGGTTGGTCAGTTCGTAAGCCAGTCCCGTATAGTAATCGATCTGAGGATCACGGATGTAATTTTGTGCGCGTCCCAACTGGTGATTTTCCGGGTACTCTTTTGCCATGAGAAAATCGTTCAGGGCTTCTCCGCTTTTCCCCATCCTCATTCGTTTTAACCCTCTCAGGAGGCGGGCATTTACATGGATTTCATGAAGTCCCCTGGAACCCTCCTGGCTATGGAAGAAATAATCATCCAGGTACCGGATAGCTCTGTTGTATTCTGCTGCATCGACCAGAACCTTAATTTCCCGTATCAGTGCATCTTCCCGTTTCACCAGGTATTGATGATTCTCAGTCAGTAGCTTCAGCCTTTGCTCAATTGGAGCACCCTGTTTTTCATACAACAGGTCAAGTTCATAATAATACCGGGGCTCCTCCCGGTTATGTTGAATGGCAGTCTCATAGGCTTCGATGGCTTTTCCCGGATCATCCAGGTAATTGGAATAGCCCCAACCGAGATTTCGGTAAGCAATAGAAAGGTCCTTCTCCAACCTTACTGCTTCCTGCCAATCTTTCATCGCATTATCAGGTTGTTTATCAAAAAGGAGGTTCCCGCGGTAGTAATGGGAACGGGAATCATCCGGTGCATATTCCAGGGCAGTCTGATAAACCGGCAATGATTCCAGGCGATAGGGGAAACAATAATCCGTAGGCAAAGACCGTGCTTTTCGGAAACTCTCCCGGGCTAATGTTTCCTTTCCTTTCAGGTGGTACAAATATCCCAGGTAATAATAGATGGTTGGGTAGTTTTGAACTTTTTCTGAGCCGGATTTACCGGCAAATGTTAACAGGGCAATCGATTCATCACAGAGTCCCGAGTTCAGGTACTCCACTGCCAGTTCAAGGTACGATTCCGGGTTATTGCCTATCCTTTGGGCCAGCACTTCCGGCCGGTAGTTCTTTGGATCCGGTTCGGTTATGTCGTTTTGAAGAAGGTACCTTTCATTCATACCCATGAAATTGAGCGGATCGAAGGCAAGAACACGGGCTACTATCTCTTCCGCTTTCTCATTTTTACCGGTTTTCCGGAGAATGGCACATTTCAGGTTCAGTGCACTGATATTTTGTGAATTGGTAACCAGGCAGTTGTCTAAGTGTTGAATCGCCTGCTGAACGTCGTTTCTGACAGCGGATATTTGGGCAAGGTGATAATACCCTGCAGAACGGAATTCATAATCCCACACGGCTCGATAGAGCGTGTCAATTGCATCCTCATATTTCCCCTGTTTCTGGAGGATCAATCCCAGGTGGTACAGGGGTTCACAATCTCTTGGACGGGTATAATCTTTAGTTAACCGCTGAATGGCGTTGCGAAAATACCCGGCAGCTATCTCATAGTTTCCCCGCTCCTTGTAATGAAGCCCCATTTGTGTATTGCATCGGATATCCCCGGGATCCCTGGACAAAGCCTCAAGAAAATAATCGCATGGATCCATTCGTGCATTATGAAACTGTTTAATTCGTAATCCGGTCAGGTAGAGTTCCTCTATGGTTTGGATCTCTTCAGGCTGCAGGGGAGGTTTCACCGCTTCAGGCAGTTCTCTCACTTCTTCCCTGCGTGCGGGCTTGTAACGGATGAGTTCGTTGTTTTGGCTATCCAGCAATATCAGGCTCAGCTCCTCTTTATCAACGGGGTCATCCGGATGAATTTCACGGGAGTATGGATGAGAAGGCTCAATGGTGATCTCTTCTTCAAAGAGGAGTTCTGAGTTATGCATTACCTTAATTTTCGCACCCCTGTATCTTTCAGTTGTATTTGCCGCGATGAAGAGGGTATCTCCGGGTCTTGCTTCCATGTTCAGGAGACCGTTCAGGTTAGCAGTTTTTGCTCCGGCAGTTTCCCGGATCGGATACCAGTATTGTTTGAAATGTTTGATTTCGTAAGGTTTGATCCAGCTGTAATCGGGTTGGTTATCAGAATATGCTCCTGTCATCAGTTCGGCATAGGGAGTGTCATTATCTGTCAGCACACGGGTGTCCCACATGGCACCCCTGGGTCCCGGCCCCCATTCCCATAATTTTGCCCCGGTTACGATGTGTGGATTGCCAACGTGCATTGTACCGGCGTTTTTACCATGGTCATAACCGGCAAGAAATCCCTCCTTCAGATCGTGTGCAAAAAAAGAAACCGGTTCGGGGTGATTCTTCCACCAGCTTGCATCGATACCGTTGGAATAATATTCCCTGTTTACATAGGGCTCGCGGGTGATGGGCCAGTGACAGAAACTGTTCTTTGCATGATAGGTGGTAACCTGAGTGCTGGGAGGAAAAATGATCTGGTAATCGTCACTGGCGTGTGTGGCTACGTTTGCCCAGTACAATATGGAATGAATATTCTCAGTCAGGTTCATCAGGGTTCCGCTAACTTCGATATAGGATCTATCAGGATATAGCGTGATGCCTATGATCCACCTCATCCGGTGCCTGGGTTCCGTTTCACCAATCCATATGGTGCTGCTGCCATTTTCATTCTGCACCATTGTATAGTCAACCGGCAAAAAGGTGGAAGCCCTGTGGTGATGAAAGACACAAAATTCGATTCCGCCCGATATCCATGCTCCGAGCATGCCGATAATAGCTGGTTTGATAACACGCTGACGATAAAACAACTCATAGTCGTTCGTTTTATCCGTAGCATAGAAAAGTTTTCCGCCGATCTCCGGCAGGACACATAATTTAATGTACTTGTTTTCAAGATAGAGCGCTTTATAAACAACGTCTTCTTTATCATTCGAAAGGTTATCCTGCAATGGGTAAGGATAGATTACCCTGCTGGCTCCCTGGTAGGATTGATTGCGGAAGAACATCGGATTGACATCCGGTGGGTGGACCAGGTAGGTTGGCAGTGTAAGGGTATCTTCCCTGATGGTAACTATTCCATCAAACTGTCCTTTTGCAGACAAATTCAGCAACAGGCAGATAATGAGCAGGGTATATGCCCGGATTTGAGCTGGAAACCGTCTGTCGGAAAGAAAAGTAGCCATCACTTGTTTATTTATTCCGGTGGTATGAGATCATTCAACGATCAACCCTTTCCGACTGAACGTTGTTCGGACGGGAATGATCTTTATCCGAAAGATAAGTACAACGTTAAAGATAATACCCATAAACCGGAAGAAAAAAATAGCAGGCGCCTTAATTTTGTCTACTTTTATAAAGCAAAGTTATTATCATGACCGACAAACAATGGCAAATACTGGTAAATGTGATAAACGGGGAAACTCTTGATCCCCTTCCTGTCGGTTTTATCATTGATTCTCCCTGGTTACCCAATTGGTATGGCATTCCAATTCTTGATTACTTTTCCAATGATGACCTGTGGTTCCGGGCAAATATAAAAGTGATTGAAACGTTTCCTGAAGTGATGTTTTTCCCCGGATTCTGGTCTGAATTTGGTATGTGCAGCGAACCGTCTGCTTTCGGTGCCAGGTGTTCCTTCCCGCAAAACGAATTTCCTCATGCTCATAAATGCATTGCTTCAGTGGAGGAAATAGGCAGGATCTCTAAACCGGATCCACAAACGGACGGTCTGGGCCCGCTTATCCTTAACCGGTTAAAGATCAACAGGAAAAGAATTGAAGATGGAGGTCATAAAATACGCTTTTCCGTCTCAAGGGGACCGTTGAACATTGCATCCTTTTTGATGGGAACCACGGAATTACTGACAGCCCTGTTGACACATCCCGAAGAGATACATGCAATGATCCGGATCATAACTGATTATTTGATCGAATGGCATGAATTGCAAAAAAGCAGCTTCAGCGACATTGATGGAATTCTGGTACTGGATGACATCATCGGTTTTATCAGTGAGGAGCAGTTCAGGGAATTCGGCCTTCCTTACTTTTCCCAGATTTTTAACAGGAATGTCACCATAAAATTTTTGCACAATGATGCAAATTGTATGGAATCCATCCGCTGCCTGAAGGAAATGGGAGTGAACCTGTTTAACATGGGGTACGAAGCCGACCTTAATCACCTCAAAGAACTGACTGACAATCAAATCACCATGCTTGGTAATATTCCTCCACGGGATGTCCTTGCAAAAGGGAAACCGGGGGATGTTATGCGTTCAGTTCGGGAATTAACAGTGGGACTGAAAGAGAAGTCACACGTGATATTATCCTGCGGGGGCGGAATGCCACCGGGTGTCGCAACAAAAAACATAAACGCTTTCATTCAGGCTCTGTTATAATAAACTCAGTGGAGGACTGATGATTATGAAAAAGATGAAAAAGATGAAAAAGCATGTAATGATGGGCTCAATCCTGACCGGATTATTGTTGGTCCAGTTTACCGTGAATGAAGGGGATTTTGAAAAGGCTCTTTCAGAAAAAATGGAAGCGTATAAAACAGATTATCCGATGGAGATGGTCTATATCCATACGGACAGGGATGTTTATTCCCCTGGCGATGAGCTCTCATTCAAAGCCTATATCAGGGATCTCTATTCATTTAAACCATCGGAGCAGAGTGAGATATTGAATCTTGCACTGATGAATTATCAGGGAAAGATCGTCTTGAATAACCCGTTTGAGATCAAGAGAAGCCAGGTAGCTGGTAAGCTCCTGATAGCTAATACAATACCCGAAGGGAAATATTTCCTTATCGGTTTTACTGAACTGATACGTGAACGGAAACCTGAACATGTTTTTATTAAGGAGCTGTTTGTTAAGACCATCTCCTTTCCCGCCACCATCATCCATCTCTCCACTCCCCCCGATACAATGTATAACCCTGGTGATGAGGTAGAAATAGGTGTTACTTTGCTTTCCGCGCAAGGTAAAACCATTCGAAATTCGTTCACCTATGACATCAGAAATAATGGTGCCTCATTTTTCTCCGGAGAGGGAAAAACAGATAGAACGGGCAAATCAGTAATTCACTTACAACTTCCCGAATTTCAGGATCCTGCATTAATCACACTTGACCTGACTGTAGAACGTTTAAGAACCAGTGAGAAGAGTTCTATCGTTATTCCGACTACGGGGTTACCCTATACTGTTGATTTTTTCCCGGAAGGGGGGAAACTGATCGATGGTGTTGAGACAAAAGTTGGATTTGTTGCAAAGGATTACTTTGGCAATGTAACAGAAATTGAAGGTCATATCCTTGATCCGGACAATAATGTTCTGACCCGTTTTAAAAGCCAGTTTAACGGACTCGGGTATTTTGCCTATGTTCCGGATAGAAACAGGCCTGCCAAAGTTAAACTCACAAGTCCCAGGGGTGTTGATGATACAGTTGATCTTCCTGAGATTTCTTTGAAAGGTGCAATGATCGCTTTAAGGGGAAGATCAGATGATCATCTCTCATTTGATATCGTGAATACGGTTGATGGAAATGACAACCCAATCCATGTTGTTGCAGAACAGAATGGTGAGATCATCTGGTATCGATCCTATCCGGTTGATAAAACGATACATTTTACCATACCCATCTCAGATCTTCCGGGAGGGGTGATCCATGTTACGCTCTTTAATTCCCTTGGAGATGCACTGAGTCACAGGGCAGTATTTCTTAAAAAAACCAATTCAATAGTTCAGGTAAAAACAGATCAGAATGAATACATCCCGGAAGAGGAAGTGAAACTGAACATTGAAATGCAGAACGCTGAGGGAGCCTTGATAGCGGCAGACCTCAGTGTTTCAGTTACCGATGCAAATCTTAATCCCGATTGGAACCAGGATCCTGATATTTTTTCCTATTGCCAACTTGGTCCCGGGATTGGAAAATCCCCTTTACCGCCGGGTTATTTTAATAAGAAAGCCAACGAAATAGAAGCAGATCTTGATATTATGATGCTTTCAATCCGGGATGAGAAATTCAACTGGATCACAATGATGGGTGAAGAAACCGGTCCGCCTGAGAGGAAAAGCGGTCAGAGTATACTTGAGGTAATAAGGAATTCGTACCGGTTGGATCACATAGGAATGTTGTATTCTCAGATTGAGAATACCCGGTTTTTTAACCGGTATATTTTAAAATACAATCTGATATTTCCTGAATATTATCTGGTTCACCAAAGGTATTTTACAGAAATAAAAAAAGAAGAAGACCCGCACATTGGTGATAACTGGATTCAGAATGAGCTGGCAAGTGGAACACCCATCCTGGATGTCATCCGGAGAATTAAAAACTTCCAGATAATGGACAACAAGATTGTCTTTTTTGGTCCGAATTCAATCTTAAATCAGGAAGGAGCGCTTTTTGTGTTCAATGGAATAAAAATGGGAACGGATATCGGGATCTTAAGCAACTTAAACCCTCATGATATTGCGAACATCAAAGTTATTACAGATCCTTCTGAAGTGCTTATGTACACAGGATTTAATCCCGTAGGTATTATAGAAATCACCACCAAGAGAGGAGAAGTACCTGAGGAAGATACGGCTGATGAAATCCAGGAGTACAGTCCTACATTGTATTGGAATCCGTTCGTTTATACCCTGGAAGAGAGGGAGACATCCCTGTCGTTTAAAAGCACGTTTATGAAATCAAGCTATACTATCGTGGTGCAGGGAATCGATGAAAACGGAAATCCGGTATATGAGACAAAAGATTTCTCGGTATATTAGTTTACCAAACGGCTGTTCCGAAGCGCACGCGAGGCATACCAGGTGATGAACACGAAACAGAGAAAAGGAACCAGGTAAGCCATGTTGATCCCGGCAGGAAGTTTTATTCCACCAGCAGCACTGATGTGATCAATCCATGTTGAAACCAATCCTTCGAGTTGAGTGATCACCGCTCCGCCAACAATAGCCATGATCTGTAGCGATGATGCAATTTTTGTGTCTTCTCCCAGTCCTTTTACGGACATCCCGAAAATAGTCGGGAACATCAAAGACATGCAACCGGACACACCCACCAGTGCAAATACACCCGGGTATCCACCGACAAATACGACAGCAACACAGAGAACAGTAGCTACTGTGCTCAGGATAGTCAGCAGTTTTTCCGGCCTTATGTACTTCATCAGAGCCGTACAGATGAATCGTGAAGAGACGAAAAGAATAAGCGATGCCAGGTAGTAATTGGCTGCTACCTGTTCTGCTGTCTTTTCTGATCCTGCCAGAACCTCTTCAAGGTTCAGTTCTTTCATTGCATACCGGATGGTAAAAGACCAGATCCCGATCTGGGCACCAACATAGAAGAACTGGGCCAGTGTACCCAGCATATAATTCCGGTTCTTAAAGAGGCGTTTCAGTGTGGGGCCCAGGTCAATTTTGCCTGATTGATCGCCCGTGCGGGGCATCTTCACAAAATAGATCACGATCCATAGTATCAGCAATATGGCTCCAATGGTAACATAGGTTGTGGTAACGGCATTGAGCTCACCGTTTTGAATGATCTTTAATTGCTCTGCTGTCATGGATGCCCTTTCTTCGGCTCCGGCTTTGTCCAGGTATGCCAGGATAAATATCTGACTCAGGAATACCCCCGTGATGGATCCGATGGGATTAAACGATTGGGCAAAATTCAGGCGCCGCGTAGCCGTTGAAGGATGTCCCATGGCTATGATGTAGGGATTGGCTGCTGTCTCCAGGATTGATAAACCTCCGAAAAGAATCCACAATGCCCCAAGGAAATGATAATAATTTGCGGTATATTTTGCCGGGAAGAAAAGAAAACAACCAATCAGGTAAAGCCCCAACCCAAGCAAAACTCCGGATTTGTAAGAAAACCTCTTGATGTAGATAGCCGCCGGAAGCGCAAAAATGAAATACCCCAACCCATAACATGAAATCTGGATCAGGGCAGTCCGTGAATCCGACATGCTCATTATTCGCTTAAATGCAGCAAGCAGAGTATCGGTCATGTTGTTAGCCAGACCCCATAAGAAAAACAGGGAAGTAATCAGAACAAAGGGTAACCAGATGCCTTTCGGAACCAATCTCTCTTTTTTCTCCATCGTATGAAATGATATCTTGTGAATTACTGCAGCCAAAGTTTCAGTTGGAGTAAATATAATTATATTTCCCAACAATTTTTACAGACTTGCAATCCCAAAATCATACTTATCCGCTCTATTCGTTTCTGGTATGGTTTTTGCAATATTCTGAGGCGTGAACCTAATCCTATCCGTATGAAAACAAAATACCTCTTTATCCTGATGCTCATTGGTGTATTAGCAGGGTTCATTTCCTGTGAAGAGAATGCCATTGAAGCGGATCCGGAAGGATCATTGTCCATTGGAATTGCAGTCGACCAGGATAATCCTGCAATGAAATCGGCTGATGTTGACACTGCTGTCACCAACCTGTTTATTGCAGTCATTTCCGTTATAAACGAAGAGGGTGAAATGGTTTTGCAGGATGAGAAGATCGAATTGTACCGTTTTAACGACCAGTTTGTCAGCGAAGAGATCAGGCTTAAAACCGGGCATTATGACCTGGTGCGTTTTCTGGTAATCAGTCCCGAGGGTAATGTACTGTTTGCTGCACCATTGGAAGGATCTCCGCTTGAGTATCTTGTGTATGATCCCCTTCCAGTCCATTTCAGGATCTGGAACGAGGAGAGAACCTTTGTTAGTCCTGAAGTTCTCCCCACCTGGGAGCATTCACCGGAGGATTTCGGGTACCTTAGCTTTGGCGTTTCTGTCGTCCGTCCGCTGGTGTTCTTTGCTGCAGCGTATATGTATTATGAAAACCCCATGATCATGGCTCCTTCCCTCATCACTTCAGCTGAGATGCTGGTTATGGCTGATTCAACCTGGAGGCATGGGTATAAACTGGAACAAAAAATCAACCGGATCATTATACGGGATGGCTTTACTTACTATTACATTAGGGTGAAGAAAGAGGGATTCCTTCCGTTTGAAGGAAGATTCCTCCGGGATGAGCTGAGGAAACATACACAGACAAATCCGTTAATGTTCCCCCTGAAATACGAATTTGCAGACAGTACTGTTACACCCGGAGATACCATTTCAACGGGGAACGGACAATAGGGATAAAGGACCTATCAGCACCCCTATTTTCTTAATTGATCCTACACCTGTTAAAAGGTGTACCTGGTCTTACACTTTTCCCACGCATCCTCACCGGGCTGGAGTGGGATCAGCCAGAATTCGTAACTGTATTCCTTATCTTCGAGGCGATACTGCACATGGGGTTTGGCTCCCCATGAGTTGTCACCACCCACACCCCGTTGTTTGTAATCCAGGTTAACCGAAATAAAATTCCGCTCTGTCAGTTCGTATTCATGCATTGATCCGCGGGATTCCTGTGTGAGATCCTCGTTTGTATAGGGGAGGGCAGAAGCGCTCAGGAGCGGACTGCCGACTGCAAGAAGACCTGCACCTTCCCTGTTTCTGAAACTGATCCACCGGGTATCAGTACGGTTTCCGTTTTCCTGAGGGCTGATGTAGGGATAATACATCTCCTGAGGAGTGGCGGTGTAGTGTCCCACAAACGCAGCGGTATACCGGTCCTGGTAGTTTTCATGCGGTCCCCGGCCGAAATACTCAATCCCGGAAAATTCTTTCGGAAGAAACATGTTCATACCGAATCGTGGTATTTCATTGAGGGTCGAATCTGCATAGGAAAAGCTGTTCTTGATCTTAACTGCACCACTCCCCAGGATGGTATACTCGATAATGTGTGTTCCACCTACATCCGGAATATCATAACGAACGGTTATGATATGCATATTTCCAGTCTCTTCCCTGACGGAAAGATCCCTGAACACCCTGTTTTTAGAAGCATTTCGCCAGGGCGCAAGCTGCACGTTCATCCGGTTGCCGAAGTCGTTGTCTGTCGGGGGCCTCCAGTAATTGGGTTCTGGCCCTTTGACAAACATTTCCAGACCATTAAAACGGTATGAAGCAATGTCACCGGTGAAGATGTTGATTCTCATACTAAAATTCTCCCCACGTAAAGAAATTTCATCACCTTCTGTAATAAATTCCAGGTCAGGGACTTTTGAGAGATCAGGTTCCGGAAGTTCGAAATGGAACGGGAGGGTAAACTGCTCTTTTGCTATTTCATATCCGGCAGGTATCAGCGGTTCTGCATCCTTAAGCGTGACTAGGAAGTTTGCGAAATATTCAACTCCGGGAACCGGTTCATCAACTGGGACCGGAATGATAAATTCTCCGGATTCGCCGGGCGCAATCTTCAGATCGGATATGATCCCGGTTGCGATCCGCTTACTATTAGCAAGAATTTCCCATTGACAGTCAAGATTTTCGAGGGTAATGAAATGATAGTTGTTTTCAATGCTGATTCTCCCCTCTTTCAGATCAACGGGAAGGATCCTGATCTGCTGATACACTTTCTTAACCTCGTAAAGGCTGGGGTGTGCTGTACGGTTGGGATTAACCAGTCCATTTATGCAGAAGTTATCGTCACTCGGCATATTTTCCGGTCCATAATCACCTCCGAATGCCCAGAACTCCTCTCCATGCTCATTTTTCTTCACAAGTCCCTGGTCGACCCAGTCCCAGATAAAACCACCCTGCAGTTGATCGTTTTTTTCGATAACGTCCCAGTAATCCTGTAAATTCCCGACACTGTTTCCCATGGCATGGGCATATTCACAGAGGATAAGGGGACGTTCCTGTTTCTCCTTTGCGTACTCTTCCATCCGTTCGATCCGGGCATACATGGGGCAGTATATATCGGTATTGGGCCCCAGTTCAGCCCGTTCGTAATGAACCGGTCTGGAATTGTCACGTTGATGAATCCACTGGTAGCAGGCAGAAAAATTGATGCCGTCTCCTGCTTCATTTCCCATAGACCAGATGATGACGGAAGGGTGGTTTTTGTCCCTCTCCACCATGCGTCGTATGCGATCGAGGTGCGCTTCTTTCCAGGCGGGATCTTTAGCAAGACTTTTTTCACCATAACCCATTCCGTGAGATTCAATGTTGGCTTCATCAATAACGTAAATCCCAAATTTGTCACACAGGTCATACCACCTGGTATCATTCGGATAATGACAGGTCCGGACGGCATTGATGTTATTTTGCTTGAATAGCCTGATATCATCCAGCATACTCTCTTCACTGATAACATGTCCGGTGTACTGATCGTGTTCGTGGCGATTTACCCCTTTCAACAGAATGGCTTTTCCGTTGACCAGCAACTGACCATCCTTGATTTCCACTTTACGAAATCCCACCCGGCACCCAACCACCTCCACCAGGTTTTTATCCTGGTCCTTAATGTGAAGGGCCATAATGTGAAGATTGGGCGTTTCAGCACTCCATTTTGCAGGATTCTCAATGGTGGTTTCAAAGACAATCGTGGCATTGCCTTTCCTGAGTTTTATATTCTGTTCAGCTTTGTACAACAGGTTCTGCTCTTCGTCACCAAACATGATCTCCAGGTAATATCCATTGTATTTCTTTTTCGGGAAATAACTGGTAATATCAGCAGTCACCTTCAGGATCCCGTTCCGGTAATGATCATCCAGTGTAGCAAATGCAAAAAAATCGCGGACATGCAAGTCGGGTGTGGAAAAGAGATAAACATCCCGTTCGATGCCGCTGATCCGCCAGAAATCCTGGCATTCCAGGTATGATCCGTCTGACCAGCGATACACTTCCACTGCAAGATCATTCTCCCCATCCTTCAGACAGGGAGTTATGTTCCATTCGGCAGGAGTTTTTGATCCCTGGCTGTATCCGACTTTCTTGCCATTTACCCAGATATACATGGCGGATTTTACCGCTCCGAAATGAATAAATACCTGGCGATCTTTCCAATCATCAGGAATAGTAAACTTCCGCTTATAGGAACCAACCGGGTTCCAGTCGCCTGGTACATCCGGAGGTTTTGGATTTTTTGTCCATTCATAGGACTCGTCTTCATAGATCGGTATACCGTAACCCTGCAGTTCCCAGTTTGAAGGCACCGGAATATCCTTCCAACCAGAAACATCATACTCCGGGTTATAAAATTCTCCTGGCCGGTCAGCGGGTTTCCGTACCCAGTTGAATTTCCATGTCCCGTTGAGCGATTTGTAGAAGGGAGAATCTTTTGGATTATTCCATTTTATTGCCAGGCAATCGGCATGTGGGATGAGTGTGGCATGGGGCTCTTCCTTGTTCTGATCAAACATGGCCGGGTTGACCAGATCAGATGGAAAATCTTCCTGGGAGAACCCGGGAAGTGCAATGGATAGCATCAGGATCGATTGGATGACGAAGGTTAGTTTCATATCGACAGACTGTTGGCTTTTTAGATAAGCAGAGTAGAATGGATTAATAGTAAGGATATATTTTTTACTCACCGGGTGACTCCAAGTCACCTTGTGAGTGGTACATTTCACTCATAGAGGTCATCCAGGTCTGCCTGAGCCAGTTCGATCATAAAGCTTGCGATCTTCTGGGTGACATCATGAAGAAACCGCTTCCCCTTTTCTGCAGTTGCCTGCTTTGGATTCCCCACTCCTGTATCTTCTGAAATTTTTGTCCATTCCCTGGGTGCCCATACCCACCCCTCTTGAATTCCTCTCAACCTGAATTTCTTTACTTTGCCATCCCCTGCCTGGTCGAGGGGCAACATCAAATCCGGGTCGATAAACAGGAGGTTACTGGTTTCCATTTCACCACCATGATCCCCCGGTTCATCAAAGAAATCTGCGTTATCGAAAATCTTCCACCAGTCAAGGGTGCAGATGAACAGTTCGGGAAACTGTGGTTGCAGTTCACGGATTATCTGCTTAAAATCATTTCCTCCGTGCCCGTTCACAATAAGCAGTTTATCCATTCCCTGAGTGACCAGGCTTTCAGCAATATCCTCAAGGATAGCATGATGGGTCGAAGGATTCAGATTTATGGTAAATGGTATATCGAGTTGACCGGTATTGACTCCGAAAGGAACACAGGGTAAAACGATTGTTTTTGATCCCTGTTCCCAGGCAATTCGTGCAGCTTCAGCAGCGATATAGTCAGACTGGATAATATCCATCCCATACGGCAAATGGTAATTGTGTGCTTCGGTTGCACCCCATGGAAGTACTGCCACCCGGTACTGTTGCCCTTTTACTGTTTTCCAGTTTGTTTGGGCAAGGAGATAGGGTTTATTTGTCATTGTCTGATTTTTTGGGATTTTAGTCATACATTTCAGATTTTCTATTCTACTTCATAAATCTTTAATATCCATCCTTTTCCTGGTTCCACTGGTATTAATCCATTGAGTGAGAAGCTTTGGTGTTCCTGAAAATCCTTAATACAGGGAGCCTCAACGTGTGCATTTTCCATGTTGATCCCCAGCCTGTCCCAATCGACCAGAAGGTGAATGTATTCGGTTGACTCTGCCCAGCTGCCGATAGCAACCAGGCATCCATCCTCCCTGACATAAGCGGTAGCAAGAACAGTTGGTTTGTCTGTATTTATGGGGCAATCGGGTGACCAGTAACCGATCATTTCACTCTCCTCCATACCGAACTCCTCCCAGATCTTCCATAGGCTTCGGGGGTCACCTGCCCAGGGTAAACGAGAGGTCATTCCATACACCATACCACGATATTTATTCCCTCCATCCTGAAGCATTTCTCCCATCAATCCGAATGGAATGCCGGACATTTCGACCAACCAGAAATCAGGTGGTGAATCTTTGTCAAAATATTCGCCAAACCAGAGACGATCAATATACGGAAAATGTTCCATATAGAGGCACGCGCTGTTAATGAATCCATCCCGGACATTAAACTGGTTCGCTGAGTGAAGATCAATAAGTGCTCCATCCCTGTTCCGGTCCAGGATTTTTCTCACCCTCTTCATGGTTGTCCGGTCAAAGGCAACATCATCAATATATAATCCGTCTATTTCCATATTTCTGGCAAGCCAGTCAAGTCCTTCAATATAATAGTTGTGCCAGCGTGACATGCCTGAATTAATAATGGCTGCATCGTTAAGGTGGGGTACAAACCAGGCAGCAATATAATCATCCACAAGGTGTTCCTGTAACCAGGAATATCCATTTCCCGGGCCGGGTGAAAAGATCTCATGACCAAGACTCCGTATAGCGAACAGCTCAGGTGCATGGTTCGACAACTCCCTGATGGTGTTGTATATCTTTACCTTAAGCCCTTTTTGATGTGCTTCGGTAATGTATTCCTTCATTTCCTGTTGATGGAGAAACGGATAGTTGATATATGGATTTACTTCATTTGCATGATGCACATTTACCACCGTTGCCCCGGTGGCGAGAATGCTATCCACCGGGTTATACCTGTGGTAGAATCGTGTGCTCCATTGAAGTTTTGTGTCCAGGGGTTTGAATGGCGTAAGCAGAAGAGAGAAATCAAAATAAAGTTCCTGGTTTTTCTCAAGTTCCCGGGGACCTGAGTAAGCGTTAACCAGTACGATGTTTTCTTTATTCCTGCGTATCTCAATTCCTCCTTTGCCATCGTTGTACCATGATTCGGGCATATTCAGGGGTTTTGAGAGGTAAAAGTTGGTATTCAGTGGACGGGCATAATTTTCACCTCTGAGAGCGAACTGCAGACCTCCGTTTACATTTCCGATCCATGCCCCCTCCTGGTTCTTTTGTTGATCCCATTTCCAGGAATAATCACCTGACCGTCTTCCTCCTTTATGTCCAAGCCCCATAAAGTATGTGGCAAACTCCTCATTTATCGGTATTTCAAGTTGTATATTGCTGAGTTCAGTCTCTTCCATTGCCGTCAGCACTATATGGTAACCAATATACCCGTCAAATTCCATTTTCCCGTTATACTCAATCTCCAGGCTTCCTGCACTGCTTTTTGTCTGCCAGCTGATCAGTCCTGGTTCCGATACCTGGAATGTCAGATCGGTTGACGATCCACTCATTTTTTCACCATGCTTATCCATAATGATAAACGTGAACGGGTGACTTATAACTTCTTCACCTATTTCCAGAATGCGGGTAACGGCAGGATTGAAATAGGTAAGGTACTTCTCAGGCAAACCCAGTTCGTCCAGAATAATCGTTCTCCCAAGGCAGGAAAGGATATTCCCATTCCTGACCAGCGGAGTAAACGGTTCAACAATATCAGTACCTGACGCTATCTGAGAGTTCAGCCAACGCAACCGTGAATGTTTCCATGGCTCACCATCTCCACGATCTTCAAGTGTCCGGTTCTGAATATCCAATTCCAATTCGATTGTTTGTTCAGGCAGTTGATGTGGCTGGATCGTAATTTTTCCTCTGTATGTTCCGGGTGAAACAGTATCCGGTATATCGATCCCAAACCACAGAGCCTGGATTTTTCCTTCATCTACGGCTATTTTTTTTCTGAAGTATTTACCATCCCAGTTAATTCCTTCCTTGTTGAAGCAGGTTATACTTTCTGCTGGTATCATTTCTTTGCCGGTTTTATTCGATAAGCTGGTACAGAGGATCTCTATATCTTCAATCGGGGATTTCACTGCATATAAGCCAATCTGGAAAGCGAAATATTCATTGATACAGGGTTCAGCTTTGAAAATTTCCTGAATGCCTTTCTTAATCCAGCGATAGGGCAGGTCTCCGGTCATCCTGACAGGAAATTCCCTGCTTTCAGGAAAAAGCAGGTAGTGTGAGTCGGGAAACCCGGAGAGCAGCTCTTCCGTCTCTTCTTTGGTGGCTATTACTTCCATCGGGTAGAAACTATTGAACTGATCAATGGATTGGAATTCCACAATCTCCGCCTCTGGTAATTTCATCCAGCTTTCCTCTGTGAGTTCAGCCACCTCAAGATGGTTCTGGCTTACCCATGAAGAATCAATGCGGTAAACCGGTTTCGGGTAATCAACTTTCGGATAATTTCTGCCCGATATCTGATACGGGAGGTAGTAGAGGTAATAATCGCCGGGACCGGTAACCGGTTCAAAGACAATCTTTCCATATTCCCTCCTGATATCTACAGGCATCATATTCAGAACCTGTTGACCTGTCTTTTCATCGACCAGGATCATCATTTTATCGCCGGGATATTGATCTCTCCTCCGCCATGGGATCTCTGCTTTTACAGCCTTCTCATTACCCGTAACATGCAATACAACCCGGTGATTACCAAGAGTATCTGGCTGCCACGATCCGGTTCTATAAGGTATCGTTTCCACCTTGGTTTTGGAAGGGGAACAGGCAGATCCGGCAATCAATCCAATGAGGATGATGAACCACCATTTTTTAGCATAAACAGTGAGCATGATATTTCTGTTGATCATGATAACCTGGAATTTATTTTAAGGTTCAGTTCAGGTAAATATAATCATTCACCGGGAAATTCAGTGGTCTGATGTATACGTCTTGCCAATCGCCTCAACCATGGCAATAAAATTTTCCATGGGGGTATCGAGTTGGACATGATGCGTCGGGCCGATGATAAGTCCTCCCTGGTTTCCCAATGTGGCAACCCGGTTAAACACCTCCTTGCTGACATCATCCGGTGACCCGAAAGGAAGTGTATACTGTTCATCGATCCCTCCCCAGAAGCAAAGGTTATTACCAAACTCACGTTTCAACCTGGAGGGATCCATTGCTCCGGGCTGTATTGGATTCAGTACATCCAGCCCGATCTCGATCAGGTCAGGAATGATGGGATAAAGGTACCCATCTGAATGATAGGCAACTTTCAGATCCGGATTCATTGATTTCAACGATTGAATGAATTCCGCCATTCTGTTTTTAAGAAACCTTCTCCACTGGTCAGGCGCAATGAGCATGGAGTGTTGTGCACCCACATCATCACCCAGCCAGATCATATCCACTCCCATTTCAACCAGTTTTTTGGCTATGGTAAGATGGTACCCGAAAGGAAGATCAAGTATCACATCTACCAGATCAGGGCTTTTTAGCATATCCAGCATGATCTGTTCAAAACCTCTCAGCGCCCAGGCTTTTTCAAACATAGTAGTTACTGTTACACCGACAATCCAATATTCGGATTTAAAGTCCCGGATGGCCTGTTCTGTTTCGCGAAACAATTCATTCCGGTTCGGATCGGGTGGCCTGTAGGTGCAGATATCCTCATCTCTTTTCAATGGATGATCGATCATTTCAGTGTATATCCCGGTTCCGAATTTTGTTGAATAGGGAATGGCTTTCCACCCGATGCCCCATTCATCGGTAAACTCTTCTCCCGGTTTGTATTTTTGAAAATAGGAATTATCCCATAAACCGGTTAATAACATGTCCTCCTCCAGTAACCGTTCCAGTTCAAAAGAGTTGCTGCTCTTACGTGATTTGTCAGGATTCAGGATATCCTGCTTATACCCCTCCATCAGTCGGTAGGCAAATTCCGGAGTGAAGCTGATCTGCATTGGACAGCGATCAGGCTTTTGATGATTCAGAGCCAGTTGTACGCGTTCACGGTGGGAAAGTGGCACGGATTTGAGTTGATTTTTAATTTAAACAGTTAATAGTTAATTGTTAACGGTTAATTGTGTGATATTAATATATTTTAATATTCACTCACTCTCAAACCTATTAACCTTTAACGATTAACTTATTTCTTTTCATACACCGGGTTCTCCAGGGGAAGCTTTGCTCCGGTTTCTTCAAACCATCTGTATAATTTTTTTTCCATTTCAGCAACTTTTTCCGGCATTTCTTCTGCAAGGTTATTCTCTTCATACATATCCTTGCTCAGATCGTATAGTTGGTATATACCGTATTCCCACTGTTTGATAAGTTTAAAATTACCGGAACGAACGATGCTGTAGGGTTTCACAGATGGGCTCCACCAGTAGTGAGGGAAATGCCAGAAAAGGTCTCTTTGTTCAAGGGTTCCACTCTCCTCAAGTAAGGGGACAATGGGTATGCCATCAATGAGTAAGGAATCGGGCAGCTGAATATCTGCTGCCTGGCAGAGAGTCGGAAAAAAATCGATGCTTGAAACCGGAACTTCGCTTTTGGTACCTGGTTTGGTGACACCGGGCCATTTAATGATCATCGGTTCCCGGATTCCTCCTTCATATGGAAATCCTTTTCCCAGTTTCAACGGATTGTTATCGGTTGATACAACGTGTCCTCCGTTATCAGAAAAGAAAACAATGATGGTATTTTTGGATAACTTGAGTTTATCTAGTGTTTGCATGATTTTCCCTGTTGCCTCATCAACACTTTTGATCATTGCGGCGTATTTCGGGTTTCTTTGACCGGTCAGGGGGTTTCTGTGGTAGGATATGGCTAATGCATTTTCCGATTCAGACAGGGGTGGAATACCCAACTCTTCCGCTTTATTGATAAAGTAAGTGGTGATTTCCGGTTTTGCCTGGATGGGAGTATGGACGGCATAGTGGCAGAGATAAAGGAAAAAGGGATGGTCTTTGTTTTCCTCGATAAAGGATACCGCTTCATCTGCCAGTCTGTCGGTCAGGTATTCTCCCGGATTCCTTGACGGAAGCGATTCGATTGAAAAATCACCCCGTGTATAGGGATCAAAATAGGAGGGGGGCTGCCCATAATCTTCTCCCCCGGCATTGAAATCAAATCCCTGAGTAAGGGGTGACCACTCCTCTGGACCCAGGTGCCATTTACCAACATGCCCCGTTACATAGCCTTTGGTTTTCAGCATCTCTGCCAAGGTAACCTCCTCGTGCTCCATCCAGTATGGATTCTTTGGAGTAAGTAATTTCCGGGATGGAATGGTATCATATCCCGATGGATTTTGCTTGTTTTCAGGGACTACAACACCGGAATACCTGCCCCTGATCCAGTCGGTAATGCCAATCCGTGTAGGATACCTTCCGGTAAGGATGGATGCACGGGTCGGTGAGCAGACTGCACAGGCTGCATATGCATCTGTGAAAATCATCCCCTCATCTGCTAACCGGTCGATGTTGGGTGTCTCATAAAATGTACTACCCATGTAGCCCACATCTTTCCAACCCAGGTCATCAACGAGGATAAAAATGATGTTTGGCTGTTCCGGTTTCTGCGGTTCCCGCTGGCAGGATACCAAACACAGAAGCATTATTCCAGCAAGTGATAAACCTAATCGTTTCATTTCAGTTCAACTTTATCCGTTACACATCGTGATATTTTAACGTTCAAAAATATAAAAAATGCAACATTCATGTAAGATCCTTGTCTTTTTAATGCGACTTTTTCATTAACCCACTTCTGGACAGGTCAAATTATGAATATTCACCCACACTGTTTATATTTAATCTCTTTAATTCAATAACAAGTCAATGATACGGAATTACATTCTGACAGCCCTGAGAAATCTTTACAAGAATAAGCTCTTTGCTTTGATCAATGTCATCGGTTTGGGAGTATCTCTGGCGATCTGCATTGTTGCCTATTACAATCATATGTTTGGTGCTGAATTTGATATGATGCACAGCCGGAGCGATCAGATCTACAAGATCAATTCGATACGTGATCTTCAGGGCCGTATGCAGGAATATGGGATCACGCCAATGGCACTTGGGCCGATGATTTCCGGGGGTATCAGTGGCGTTGAATCGGTGATCCGGTTTGACAGGAACAGGCTATCGGTCAAGCACGGCAATGAGGTTTTCAGCCGGCTGATCGCCTTTGCTGATCCCGATTATTTCAGGGCTTTCGATCTACCCCTGGTTTCCGGGAGTTATGAGTCATTCCTTGGAAAAGGCAACATCATGATCAGCGAGCAACTGGCTGAGATCCATTTTGGAGATCAGAACCCCGTCGGTGAAATGATCACGGTATATGACAGTGAGGGTAAACCGTTTGATTTCGTCATCGGGGCTGTATTTAAAGAGATAACCCAAAACAGCAGCCTGCAGTTTGATGCCCTGTTACTGTTTGAAAATTACATTGACATTTTCGGTTTAGATGAACAGAGCTGGACAAATTTTGTTGCAGCTACTTTCCTCCTGGTGCCGGATGAAAGCCAGCTTCCGCTTATCGACAGTCAAATAGATGAAGTGATTCCAGTCCATAACAAAGCAAATGAGAATTTTAAAATAAATGATTTCAGGCTCATACCCCTGGCAGATGTTGCGGATAACAGCCGGGAGATCTGGGGTAACTGGCTATATCCAGGATTACACCCGGCACATAAGATATCTCCAACCATTATGGCATTGCTGATTTTGCTGATCGCCTGTTTTACTTTTACCAATACTGCGGTTTCTGCTTCGAGCAAAAGGTTAAAAGAGATAAGCATGCGCAAAGTATTTGGGGCCAGGCGAAGCCAGATCATCGCTCAATTCTGGGGTGAAAACCTCTTCATCTGTTTCCTGGCCCTGCTGGTGGCACTCTTTTTTGCCAAATACCTGATCCAGGCGTATAATAAAATGTGGGATTACATGACACTGACCATGAGTTTCAAGGAAAATGTTGATTTCTGGCTATTCCTGCTGATTATATTGATTATGACCGGGATCATAGCAGGTACCTATCCTGCTGTCTATATCAGTTCATTCAAGCCAATGAACATTCTCAGACAAAAGGTCAGGTTGGGTGGAGCAAGTCTCTTTTCAAAAATCCTTCTATTCCTTCAAATAACCATTTCTGTTGTATCTCTTGTCGGAGGGATTGTATTTTCAAGGAATGCCTATTACCAGGAAACACTGGACATGGGGTATGATAAGGACATGCTCATCGTGGCCATCCTCCGTAACCAATCAGATTATGAAGTATACCGGCAATCCCTCCTGAAAAATCCGAAGATTATCTCTGTTGCCGGTACAAATTATAATATAGGTTGGGGTAATTACCGGAGAGGAGTTGAATACCGGGAAATGAAGTACGAGGTAGATGTGGTGCACTTTGGATTGGGTTATATCGAAACAGCTGGACTTGATCTTATTCGGGGAAGAGTGTTTGAACCTGAATTCGAACAATCAGATGCTGAAAACTCCATCGTTGTGAATCAAAAATTCGTTAAGGATTTTATGATGGAGGATCCGGTTGGAAAACAGGTCAGTATAGATGATACCATTATCCTGACCATTGTGGGTGTTGTCAATGATTTCTACACCAATGATTTCTGGGCTCCGCTTGAACCAACGATGATCCGTCTTGATGATGATGATTGGTTTGGGATCATTGCAGTTCGGTCACTGAATGAAGACAGGGAAGAGGTACTCGAATACATGAAGTCGGAGTGGGAGCGAATCATCCCCTCGATGCCTTTCAATGGCGAGTACCAGGAGGAGACGATGGCTGAGGCAAGGGAGATAAACAATAGCATTAAGAAAATATTCCTTTTCCTGGCAGTCGCAGCAACCCTTCTCTCCCTGATCGGCCTGTATAACCTCATTATGCTGAACATCATAAGCCGCACAAAAGAAATCGGGATACGGAAGGTTCTGGGGGCAAGTATCCTGAACATTGCCGTACGCATTAACCTCTCATTTGTGATCATTCTCATTATTTCATCTGCGGTAGGGTGTGTTGGAGGGTATTATTTAACAAAGATGCTCATGAGCAGCATCTGGGCAAACCACATTGGCTTCGAGCTTTTCAATTACCTGGCAGCATTTTTCGGAATGATCATTGTTGCCCTGCTGGCCGTAAGCTGGAGGATTTATGTTGCTGCGATCACCAATCCGGCAGAATCACTACGATATGAATGATACTCAAATTTCAGATTTCGGATTAATCCTTCTGATAAGAAATGGGCTGTGTTGTATGCAACCTGGTATGGTTCATCCCGCGACGTCGGTGTCTGGATCTCTGAAGGAATGGGCGGGATTGCCAATGTTTATGATGTTCGTGAAAACATGGATCTTAGTGGCTATGACCACCTGAAACGGGAGGATTGCCTTGTCTTTGGAAAGGAAATCCTGGAGATTGCAGGATAGCTATTTACAACTCTTTTATCCTGATATTCCGGAATTTTACAATTGAACCGTGTCCGAGGAATCCGATGTGTCCCTTTTCCCGTTTGAGACCAGGGTGTTTATTTCCATCAATGGTCCCATTCTTACTTGCTGCAGCAATATTTCCATCCACAATGACGGTGCCGTTCAACATGATTTTTATATCCGAACCCCGGATGATCACCTCTTCGGAATTCCACTCACCGACCGGTTTTAGAAAACCACGTTTTGCAGGGATGACACCGTAAACAGATCCATGGTACTGCCATTGTTCGAGCCTCCGGTAAATGGGAGCCGTATTATCCAGTATCTGCAATTCCATGCCGACGTAAGCCGGATCTCCCTCAAGTGGTGTACGTATACCAAGGCCGTTGTTTGCACCCGGTGTCAGTTGAAATTCAAAACGAAAAATGAAATCGGCATACTCCTTTTCCGTATACAGGTTCCCGTGGCCACCCTTGTCGGGATAAATTACGATCACACCATCTTCCACAACGTAATCGGTTGTATTCCCGGTCCAGTTTTGCAGATCTTTTCCATTGAATAGCTGGACGAATCCTTCCTGCTTCTCCTCATCTGTCAATTGATTATGATCTGTTTTTGGTATCTCCCGGATATAAATATCCCTGAATCCCAGGTTTGTACCATGAGCCTGAAGTTCAATCTGCTCAACCGGGAAAATGGGCTGACCCCTGTCCCAGTAGTTTTCCATAATGACGTTATCGACCACCAGGTAACCATTGAGCCAGACAGTCACCCGCTCTCCGATCATGATGATCCTGAATGTATTCCAGTCTCCGACCGGGTTATCGGCAACCAGCAGGGGCTTGCTTGGGTGAACCTGGTTATTGTAAAGTCCTCCGGAGCCGACCTGTGCTCCGGATTCTGTTCTTGAGGTATCCCAGATCTGCACCTGTGGTGAACCCCTCAGGTAAATTCCGCTATCCCCGTTTTTAGTGATTGTCCAGTCAACCAGCAGCTCAAAATCACCGTATTTTTTTACCGTGCAGAGATTGGCACCCTGTCCGTTAAACCAGATCACACCATTATCAACACTCCAGCAATCAAGCATTTTCCGGTTTGCTTCCTGCTGGGTTTTTTCCAGTGTTTCAGGATCCATCTGCGCCCGTGCAGTTGGGTTTTCCACCAAACCCTGCCATCCGGTCAGATCCCTGCCATTAAAAAGCGAAACAAATCCCTCATCATCCGGCATTGCTGACAGGTAATCCCTTATTCTTTGCCTCTCTTTTTCGTTTTCTTCTCCGGAGATAACCTTTTCAGCTTTCCGGAGCAGGTCAGCAACAATCGTACCGGTCATACCATTTCCTCCTTCATTTGAGGGTAATGCAATCTTAGCTACAGCGCTGGCGGCTGCCTGCTGCAGGTCCGGATCATTCAGGTATTTGCCGGCAGAAACGAGTGACTGAAAAACCGGAAGGAAGGATAATTGTGTGAGGATTTCCTCCTCACGATCATTACCGGGCGAGAGCTCGAGCAGTTGCCTGTAATACAACACTTTTTGCTCATCCGGAATCCGGCTT
>Ga0315537_1000603_pt1 | contig 28209 bp, 29 predicted proteins | sample SalMarSW160270MG_FD_203091 | JGI IMG/M metagenome (GOLD analysis project Ga0315537, IMG submission 203091) | Salt marsh sediment microbial communities from the Plum Island Ecosystem LTER, Massachusetts, United States - Salt Marsh Sediment SW1602-70 ...
AGAAAAGGGTTGGCAGTCAAATGTGACGTCAGTTCCCACAACGATGTCGAGAATATGGTCAAGAGAACAGTGGCAGAGTTTGGTAGAGTTGACATCCTGGTAAACAATGCAGGAATCATAAGTTACAAGCCGTTCCTGGAGCTTACGGATGAAGACTGGGACAAAACTTTAGGTGTAAACCTGAAGGGGCAGTTTCTCTGTGCTCGGGCTGCCGCCAAAGTTATGGCCAAGAACAAGTGGGGGCGCATTATTAACATCGCCTCAATTTCTTCTGGAGGATGTGGCATTGCCTTTCCTCTCATAGCTCATTACACGGCATCAAAAGGTGGTGTGGTGGCTCTCACTGAAGCACTCGCGCTGGAGCTTACTTCCCAGGGCATAAATGTGAATGCGATTTGCCCGGGTGCCATAGATACCGACATGGCTAAAGGAGCCAAGGAAAGCGGTCAGTTGGCACAGGTACTAGCAAGAATTCCTAAGGGAAGACTGGGACAACCGGAGGAAATTGCTAACCTTGCCGTTTTTCTGGCATCTGACGAGGCTGATTATATAAGTGGGGCTCCCATTATTATTGACGGTGGGTGGCTAGTCACATAGCCTATTGATAAGTGTCGCCCTGCGACCAAAAAACATAAGCATTTGGGGTGTTATATACATTGGGGATACCATGCCGGGCTTGGTGCGAGCACTGCCTCGGGCTGGTTATCCGGGTGTTTACAACTCACCAATGAAGAAGCTTTTAAGTAACAGGCAAATGTAGCTCGGAGGGATTATGAAAAAATATGATGTCATTGTCATCGGTTCAGGGTGTGGAATGAATATCGTTGAGGAAGCCCTGGCCCATGGCCTAAGTGTGGCACTTGTGGACAAAGGCCCACTCGGAGGCACCTGTGCCAATCTTGGCTGTATACCATCCAAGATGCTCATATTCGCTGCTGACAGAATAGCCGAGATACAGGAAGCCAGGAAGCTGGGCATTGAAGCCGAGATAAGGAATATTGACTTCAACTTTATCATGGAACGTATGAGGAAATCCGTACGGGAAAATCAAGAACACATGAAGCAAGGGATCTCCCAGGCAGAAAATCTGGGCTTCTATGAAGGCGAAGGATACTTTGTTGGTGATTACATCATCGAGGTTAACGGTGAAAAAATAAAGGGCGATAAGATTTTCATCGCTTCCGGCTCACGCACCCTGATACCGCCGATAAAGGGTTTGGATAGTGTGGACTTCCTGACCAATGAAACCGTGCTGCAATTAAAAGAGAGACCGGAAAGTCTCATAATTATTGGTGGGGGCTATATTGCAGTGGAATACGGCCACTTTTTTGCCGCCATGGGCACGAAGGTGACTATTCTGGAGATGGCTGACAGGCTCGTCCTTTCCGAAGAGCCGGAGATAGCCGAGGTTTTGAAGAAGGAGCTGGGTCGGCGCATGGATGTTTACACCAGTGTCAGGGCTGAAGAAATGAAGGAAAATGGACACGGCGTTACTGTCATCGCAACGGATGAAAAGAATGGCGTGAAAAAGGAATTCGCAGCGCAGAGAATTCTGGTGGCTGTGGGGCGAAGATCCAATGCCGACCTGCTGAGGGTGGAAAATACTGGTGTTGAGGTTGATAAAAGAGGTTTTGTTAAAGTTAATGAGTATCTTGAGACCACTAAGAAAAACATATTCGCTGTAGGAGATGCCAACGGTCAACAGATGTTTACGCATGTGGCCAACTTAGAAGCGTCGTTGGCTGCTGATAATGCCATCCATGGCAGCAAAACGAAGATGGACTACAGCGCTACTCCCCACGCTGTCTATTCCCACCCCCAGATTGCATCCGTAGGAATGACTGGGGAGGCTGCTAGAAAAGCACACAAGGTTCTGGTCGGCAAGGCTGAGTATTCAGATGTGGCCCAGGGTGAGGCCATGATGGAAGAAAAAGGCTTTGCCAAAGCCATCGTAGAGGCAGATACGGGGAAGATATTAGGTTTTCACATCATCGGCCCTTACTCGCCAATCCTTATTCAGGAAGTGATAAATGCCATGGCATCTGGCGGTGACATTGACCAGATACAGAAGGGTATGCACATACATCCTGCCATTACTGAGCTAATACCTGTGGTGTTAAATAACCTGGAGAGCACGACTTCATGACCCATGGGAGTGAGAGTGCTCTGAAGACCCTTCACAGCACCCTGGTTCTCCTGGATGACCACAGCAGTTCTGTCTTCGCCAGATCTTTATAAAGTTATTGCGAAACACTAGTTTTAGCTTTCTTCCCAGAGGCATGGGCGCTGACATATTGGTGAAAAACGCTCTTACTGTTGGCATATTACGACCTCCTAAAAATACTCCTCGTTCTTCGACCTTAGTTAATGCTACATATTTGCTTTGTTTACTGTATCCATTGAAGGTGTTTAACATACTTACTAATCACCCTGGTTTTTTTAATCCTCCAACTCTTTCGGCCCCCAGATTCTGCAAACCGAGATTATTGACTACCTGAACTACGGCGTCACTTTGATTAAGAGTATAGAAATGGAAGTAACGTAACCCATGCTCCAAAAGATCAGCACATTGCTCGGTAGCCACTTCTACACCAATTTTCTTTGCGTCCCCAGCCACAGAGCCTGCCTTCCCAAACCTCTGGATAACATGTTCAGGAAGTGTAGCGCTACACATTTGACTGAACTTTTTGATCTTATCGATGTCAGTAATTGCCATAATGCCCGGTATAATCGGGATTTTGATGTTTGCCTTAGCTGCTCTTTCCAGAAAGTCGTAAAAGTAACTGTTATCAAAGAACATCTGAGTTATAGCGAAGTCAGCTCCAGCATCGATTTTCTGTTTCGTATAATACATATCCATTTCGAGGTTTGGCGATTCGCAGTGGCCTTCCGGATAGACGGCTACACTGATAGAGAAGCCTGACAAGGAGACAGCGAGTTGCACAAGGTCTTTGGCATAACAGAAGCCGTTTTTCGGAGGAATGAACTTTTCAACTCCTTTAGGCGGGTCTCCTCTGAGAGCAAGCACATTTTCAACGCCGAATTTCATGTAGTCTTCCAGAATAGCTTTAAGCTCGTTTCTATCTTGGTCAACACATGTCAGATGCGGCATGGGGACCAGAGAAGTCTCATTCAAAATACGGAGTATGACGTGTCTCGTATTCTTTAACGTACCGCCGCCGGCACCATATGTTACCGAGACAAAGGTGGGGTTGAGGGCCTTAAATTTAGCAATATTCTTAAGTAGCTGGTCCTCCGCTGCCTTATCCTTAGGTGGGAAAAACTCAAGAGAAAGGCTTCTCCCTCTCTCTGCTATGAACTGTCCTATTCTCATATTGGTCACCTTGATATCGCCGAAAGCAAGTTGATTCACATAAATTCCGACAGGAGTTTCTCAACTCGACTGGGGTCAATTTTCTGTTTCACCGGCGGTCCCTCACTTAGTGCCGGTAGCTGGTCTTCGTAAACCGGTAAATTTTCCTCGTAGATAACCCCGATGGGAATTCCTTCTCCCCATATAAGTGCCTTTTCCAGTGCCGCTTTCTTGTCGCTGGGGTCATACTTTTCATCTTCCAGCTTATGTACACGCTCCCGATACCACTGGAAGGTATTCTTATGGTTGAATGAGACGCAGGGTTGCAGAATATCGATGAGGGCGAATCCCCGATGAGTAATACCCTTTTTAATAAGGTTGGAAAGGTGGTCTATATCCCCGGCGAAGCCTCTACCGACGAAACTGGCGCCGCTGACAATCGCCAGGGCGATGGGATTTATCGGGCTAGCTGCCCCGTAAGGCGTTGTCTTGGTAATAAAACCGACATCACTGGTGGGGGATGCCTGTCCCTTGGTCAACCCGTAGACCTGATTATTATGTACCAGGTAGGTAATATCATGATTGCGACGGGCAGCATGGAGAAAATGGTTGCCTCCCTCGCCGTAGGCATCCCCGTCGCCGCTGACGGCGATGACTATCAACTCAGGATTGGCAATCTTGGCGCCGATAGCTGGCGGGACCGGTCTGCCATGCAGGGAGTTGAACACGTTGCCTCTGGTGTAGTGAGGTAGCTTGCCTGCCTGGCCGATACCGGAGACCAGTAAGACTTGATAAGGCTCAATCTTCATCTCGGTCAGTGCTCTATTTAATGCGTTCAATATGCCGAAGTTACCGCAACCCGGGCACCACGCAGGTTTAAGTCCGGCATAATCAGACATTGTAACCATCTTTAGTGCTCCTCCTTTCTCACTGTCTGGGCGATATAGGCTGGTGTAAAGGGCCGCCCGTCGTATTTCAGGATTCGACCGCTAACATCATATCCCGTTTCTGCTTTAATAAGGCGTGCGAGCTGTCCCGTAGCATTGTTCTCAATGACGTAGCTATTTCTGGCCTTATTGACAGCATCAGCTACAGCCTTCGCCGGGAAAGGCCATAGTTCATTGAGGTGGAGCATATTGACGCTGGCGTCTTCCTTGCGCAGGATATCCACTGCCTCATGAATAGCTCCATAAGTGCTGCCCCAGCCTATAAGGGTTGTGTCCGCCTTTTTAGGTCCGTACCTCTGCGGCGTGCCGATTTCCTGTTTAAGCGAAAGAAGCTTGCGCATTCTTTTCTGCACCTGTGCCGTTCTCTCCCGGGCATCTTCCGTGAGGTGTCCTTCCTCGTCGTGCTCGTCGCAGTCGGTGACCACCAGGGCCTTGCCCAGACCGGGGAAGGCTCGGGGAGAAATACCGGACTTCGTTATCCTGTGTCTCATGTACTCCAAGGGGTCATCCTCTTTTTCTGAAAATAACGTGCCGCGGTCAATTGTTACCTGCGAGATGTCTAACGGGTCAGCAGTGGCGTGGGAGCTTGCCAGATGCTGGTCGGTTAAAATAATAACAGGCAGTTGATATTTTTCAGCCCAGTTAAAAGCGTTGACCGTTACCCAGAAGGCGTCTTCAATGGTAGCCGGTGCCAAGACAGCCCTGGGGAAGTCGCCGTGGTGGGCATGAAGCACAAACTGAAGGTCACCCTGTTCCGTTCGGGTGGGAAGGCCTACAGCCGGACCCGGTCGCTGCGCATCAATTATCACTATTGGCGTCTCAGTAATGCCTGCCAGCCCTATGCCTTCCACCATGAGGCAAAGGCCGCTGCCAGAGGTGGCAGTCATGGCCCTGACACCAGCGTAGGCAGCCCCAATAGCCATGTTGATGGCAGCTATCTCATCCTCAGCATGGACCATTACCAAGTCCAGGTCTTTTGATTTGGCTGCCATATATTCCATGATAGAGCTGGCAGGAGTCATGGGATAGGCAGCCATGAATTTGCATCCTGCGGCAATAGCCCCCAGAGATATTGCCTCGTTGCCGGTGAGCAGCATCCTCTTAGCCTCAAAGAGGGGCTTTATCTTACGAAATTTGCCTTTGTGTTCAGACTGGACATAGTCGTATCCCGCCTTTGCTGCTGCAATATTCATATCGCCAACTTCGCCTTTCCCGAACCGGTCTACCAGAACCGAATTTAACATGTTCAGATCGTAATTTACCACGGAAAGGGCAGCACCGAGGGCGACGGTGTTAATCATGAGCTTGTCTCCAGCCTTTTCCTCGGCCAACTTTTCCAGCGGAATGCTCAAAAGGCTACCATTATCGCTGCTGACTCCCTTTATCTTTTTACCATCGAAAATGATGATGCCTTTAGTAACCATATCCTGTTGGTGCAATTCGATACTGTTCATGTCAAGTGCAATCAATATGTCCACATCTTCGGCAATGGCATCTACCTTACCTTCACTTACTCTGACGCGGAAGAAGTTATGTCCGCCTCTTACTCTCGATTCGTAATCCTGGTCAGCAAAAATGTGATAGCCGCCGCGGGCAAAGACTTTAGCCAGCAGGAATCCTACGGACTGTACACCCTGCCCGGCTTCTCCACCAACCATAAAATTAAAGTCAATTGGCATTGGTTACTTCATACCTCCCTTCTCGTTGCCTTCAAGGACTAGCCTAACCAGCCCAAGAAGACTATCTCAGAATGGCATGTATCTTCTATTCCATTCCTACATAATTCATGCCAGCATTGCCAGGGAGCAGAGCCATTTACACTTCATTTGGCTGCCTTGACAGCCTTCTTTTTTGTTGATTTGGTAGCCTTCTTCTTGGCTGATACGGCAATTTTCTTTGGTTTTATCTTGGCGGATTTAGGGAGAGCGACCTCTAGAACTCCATCATCGAAGCTGGCTTCGATCTTGTTAGCATCTACGTTAGACGGAATAGGGATCGAGCGATAAAAGGTGCCATAGCTGCGCTCACATCGGTAGTAGTCCTCATCCTTAATCTCGGTCTCAGTCTTCTTTTCTCCTTTAATAGATAGTGTGTCACCAACCACCGAGACATTGATATCGTCCTCTTTCATCCCCGGCAGTTCTGCCTTGACGACGAACTTGTCCTCTTTCTCAAAGACATCTACCGCTGGCATCCAGCCTCTTTCCTCGACGGGCAATCGCAACGATGATCGTCCGAAAAAATCATCAAAGAGTCGCTCCCATTCTTCTAATTCCCTGGATGGTCTCCACGGGGTGATTCCCCACCTTGGTCTCCACCTTTCTATAGCCATAACGTCCTCCTTTCTCACTTAATAGCATTCAGGCTCTGCCCACTGGCAACACTGGCAGGCAAAATCGGGCAACTTGTCCTTTATCCACTAGACTCAAGACTCTATTTTGATACCGTGATTTCTTTCTGTGATTGCCACAGTCCATGTATATTACATAGAGCGGCAGCGTAGATAACTCCGGGCTTGTCGGTCTTCATGGACAAGCTGACCTCATGGTGAGTATATACCGAACCTTTGTTCGGTCCCTCAACCGATTCCCCGTGGGCGGCAAACTCAAAGTGTCCTATCTGGTAGGTAAACTTTTCGCCGTCCGGGTGGAAGTAAACCGAAATCCATCGAATATGGTGTTCGGTTGTATTGGGATGAGGTATCTCCTTACCCAGGGTCACCTTCACCGGGAAAAACTCACCGCCTTTCACTTTGTCCGCGCACTCTATTACCGGGATATGCTTCTCCATTTTCCAGTCCGCTGTCTGAAATAGTTCTCCAAATTGCTTCATTTCGTCCTCCTTTAATTATTATGTTCGTTATGTGCTCCTGGTTATTGCTCCCCGGCTTAAATACCGGGCGCGCACCCATCTGCTTTGACCATTAATACGGGGACAGGACTGCCTATGAAAACTCTGTCAGCAATGCTGCCCTGGGTCCACCGATGGATACCGGAGCGACCATGGCTGGACATGACGATAAGGTCGCAGCCGGGGTGTTTTGAGTAAATAACAATCTCCTCGGCAGGGTTACCAAGAAGCACCTCCGTATCTACTTTGATTCCTTTGGCTTCCATTGCTTTAGCTATTCTGCTCAGATACCTCTGTGCCTGCTTCTCTTTCTTTCCGACTGCTTCAGGTACAATTCGCCGACCCGTTGGCTGGCTAGAGTCTGCCAAGGCGCTATAGCCCTGAATGCGCTCAGTAACACTGACCAGAATTACCTTTTCTGTGTCGCAGCATTTAGCCAACTCTTCTGCATAAGGAAGCGCACATTCAGCCAACTTAGAGCCATCTAATGGGACTAAAATTTTCTTGTACATTTTTGACCACCTTTCCCTGTTCTCAAATGCCGGGCTGACAGCCAGGCGCTTTCACCATTAATATGGGGACAAGACTGCCCCTGAAAACTCTGTCAGCGACACTGCCATGAGTCCAACGACTGGGACCAGAGCGACCATGGCTGGACATGACGATAAGGTCACAGCCTGGATATGCTGCATAACTGACAATCTCCTCGGCAGGGTTACCAAGAAGCACCTCCGTATCTACTTTGATCCCTTTAGCTTCCATTGTCTTGGCTATTCTGTCAAGATATCTCTGTGCCTGCTTTTCTTTTTTGCCGGATGCTTCCGGTACAAGTCGCTGACCCAGTGGCGCGCCGGGGTCCTCAAGTGCTCTATAGCTTTGGACGCGCTCAGTAACGCTGACCAATGTGACCTTTTCTGCGTAGCAGCTTTTAGCCAGCTCTTCTGCATGCGGAAGCGCACACTCGGCTAACTTAGAGCCATCTAACGGAACTAAAATTTTCTTGTACATTTTCAACCTCCTTTTGACATGTCCCGACTCAGACTAAAGCCTCGATTATTGCCTTGTTAAATTTCGGCAGGTCAGCAGGTTTACGCGAAGTAATGATATTGCCGTCTTTAACCATCGGCTCGTCAACCCAGATAGCGCCGGCATTTTTCAGGTCTACCGCTATCGAAGGCCATGAAGTTACACGGCGTCCTTTGACTATATCGGCTGAGATCAGAAGCTGAGGACCGTGGCAGACTGCGGCTATTATTTTGCCCTCAGCATGCGCCTTTCGTACCAGATCAACCATTGGCTGGTGCAAGCGCATCTTGTCCGGAGCATAGCCACCGGGGACAATTATGGCATCAAATTGACTGGCTTCAACCTTATCGGCGGTTGTGTCTACTGTCACCTTGGCCAAGCCTCTCTTTCCCTTGTAACCTTTCTTTGAGCCACTGCCCAAAATCAACACTTTAGCACCAGCATCCTTCATCGCCCGCAGGGGTTCCGTGAGCTCAGAGTCTTCAAAATTGTCCTCAGCCAGAATGGCAATGCGCTTTCCTGCAAGCATGTGTTATCTCCTTTCCGAATTGGTCGTCGCTTTTATTCTTTTCTCCGAGCCTCGGCGTTTTCTCCTCCTCATTTTGTGCTGTGTTGAATTACTTGGAGCAAGAAGGTCAAACGGAATCTCATTGTCTTGAGTTACCAGCAGATTCATGTATTCGGTGATGCCATCGATGCATACGAGAACAGGCATTATCGCTTCAGCCAGGCTTTTCTTGTTCGCAGCTTCAACCATGGCAATGATGTTGGGATAACCGTCCAGCCGGTCAGCAAGAATAACCTCTGCCCTGCTCCGCAGCAATTCAACCGCGCATTCACAGTTCCTATCTACAATATCAAGTAACATATACGCTCTCACGCTCATTTTCTGGCACCTCTTCATTCTCCCATGATTTCTGGACGATACCAAGCTGCGAAGGGATAGAATAGGAGGCAATTAGGTTACCTCGGAAGCCTTGTGTATCCGCATGAGGCAATATCCTGGAATCTCGCCTTATCACAGTGTGAGATGGCACGGTAACTCCCTTTCCTAACACAGTAATATCGCAGTCTCCTGACAGGGGAGACTTCCCGAAGCCGATATAGCAAAGTTTGCCTATGCTCACTCCTTCATCAATGATGCAGGTATCAACCACGCTGTGATATCCGATAAAGGTGTTGGACATTAGCACCGAATTCCATACCTCAGCCTGTGCATCAACCCAGACTCCAGGTGATAGGATAGAGTTCTCCACATATCCCTTGATTATGCAACCAGGACTGACTAAGCTATTTACCACCGTGGCTTGCTGAGATATGTTGGGCGGTGGCAGGTTCAGGCGTTGGGTGAGAATCGGCTGTGTTCCGTCGAGGTTGAAACGAGGCTGTGAACAGACTAGGTCCATATTGGCGGCGTAATAGGCCTGGGGTGTACCGATATCTTGCCAGTAACCGGTAAATTCATAGGCATTGACCTTGTCCTTTCCCAGAATGCTCGGAAGAATGGCACAGCCGAAGTCGTGTGGCGATTCCGGTTGGATGGCATCCTCCTTCAGACGCTGCGCGAGGGCATCCTGGTTAAAAACGTAGATGCCCATTGAAGCCAGGTTGCTTCTGGGATTCCTGGATTTTTCCACGAAATCCAGGACCTCATTACCATCACCCAGGGCGACCGTGCCGAAACGATGAGCATCTTCAATAGGCACTTTGGTGACTCCTATGGTTACGTCAGCTTTTGTCTGCTCATGAAAGGCAACCATCTTGTCGTAGTCCATCTTGTAGATATGATCGCCGGCGAGTATCAGCACATTTTCTGTATTGAGTTTGTTCAAATACGGGAGGTTCTGGAATACAGCATCTGCAGTGCCTCTGTATGAGCCTGATTTTGGCTCCAGGATACGGAATGTCCTGCCGGAATTTGTTAAGCCCCACTGCTTGAAGTACTTCGCCATATAGGACCGGTTGTAGTCAGTTAATATGGCCAGATCATTGATTCCAGAATAGACGCAATTGCTCAACGTAAAGTCAATGACCTTGAATCTTCCGGCAAAAGGTAACCCCGGCTTTGGCCTAACTCGGCATAGAATATCCATCCTCTTGCCCCGCCCACCAGCCATAATTACAGCAACTGTCTTTCTCATGACTTATCCTCCTCTCCCTTGGCTGTCTTCGCTCTCAAATAATGCTCAAGTACTCAAAGTGTCCGATACAGACGGCATGACTCTGGTGTACCGCAATCATGAAACTCCTGTTTACCTTGCTGCTCGGACATGCGAGTTTGCATTAGAGATATTCTATAAATCAGGCAATGGAAAAGTCATAAAATGCGGGTGGAAAAAGTTACAAAACTATGACATTTTGGGAGAGTATTGGAGAGGTCGGGCAGAAAGCACTTTCAGGCGGGCTGCAGGTCCATGATGTACCCTGTCTTGGGTATGGTGCGTATGAGCTTGGGATTGTCGGGTTCACTTTCTATCTTTTCTCTTAGCCGGCTAATCCACGTGCGCAGTATTTGTATATCGTCCCGATACTCGGGCCCCCAGACTCGTGTGAGAAGGTCACTGTACAGCATAAGACTGCCGGCATTCTGGGCAAGCTCACTGAGCAGAAGCCACTCGATTCGGGTCAAGCGAGTTTCTTTTCCCCGTACAATAACAAGGCGCTTTTTGAAATCAATAACCAAATCACCCAGAGAAAGTTGGTCACGGATTTTTCGTTTATCATCTGGTGCCAGACGCCGCCTCACCGCTTCAATTCGCGCTATCAGTTCATCGGGGCTGAAAGGCTTGGCTAGATAGTCATCGGCACCGAGGCTGAGCCCCTTTACCTTATCTGCATTGGTTCCCTTAGCACTGAGGATGACAACCGGTACCGGGGAGAATGTGCGGAGTTCTTTTAGTGTCTCAAAACCGTCCTTCTTGGGCATCAAAATATCGAGCACCACCAGGTCCGGCTCCTGCGCCTGCACCTCCTCTAAAGCCTCAAATCCATTGCTGGCGGTAAAGACCTCATAGCCCGAAGCTCTGAGCTTCGAGCTGAGGAAGTTAAGAATGCGCTGCTCATCATCGACTATGAGGACACGGAACTGTCTCATGATATTGTCCTATACATGCTCATTCGCTTAAAATAATATCTGCCAATGCAAGTAATGTCAAACATATTCCCTGTTCTTGTTGACTGGCACGCAAGGCAGAACTAGAATATGAACGCATCAGCCTGATTAGCAGACTGATGCAAGGAGGATGAAGATATGGGCGTAGCATTAATCCTAGCCATTTCCATTCTAATTCAATTTGCAGCGGCAATTTTAGCTTTGAGATTAATCCGGATCACCGGTAGACGCGTGGCATGGGTATTGATTGCAACGGCCCTTTTTTTCATGGCTATCCGGCGTTGCATCACACTATTCCAGGCAGAGGTTTTGGGCGTGCCCTACACTACTAGCATGTCAGCCGAGGTAGTTGCGCTTGTAATATCAATACTTATGTTGAATGGAGTAATCTGGATTGCCCCCCTTTTTCTGTCTCTCAAACGCTCGGAGGAAGCGCAACGTAAAGCGCGCGATGAATTGGAGATGCGCGTTCAAGAGCGCACGGTAAGTCTAACTGAGTCTAACCAGAGACTTGAGCAAGAGATCACTGAGCACAGGAAGGCTGAAGATGCATTATTTGAGAGCGAACAAGATCTGAATCGCGCCCAGGCAGTAGCGCAAACCGGAAGCTGGCGCCTGGATGTCCAGCGCAACCAGCTTTTATGGTCCGCCGAGACCCACCGAATCTTCGGCATCCCCAGGGGAATACCAATGACTTATGAGACTTTCCTCTCAGGCGTTCACCCCGAGGACCGGGAATACGTTGACCGGAAGTGGGCGGTAGCCCTTAGAGGCGAGCCATATGACATCGAGCACCGTATAATTGTGGACGGCGAGGTGAAGTGGGTGCGCGAGAAGGCCGAACTGGAGTTTGACACGAAGGGTAAGCTTAAAGGCGGCTTCGGCACTGTTCAGGACATCACCGAGCGGAAAAGAATAGAAAATGAACTCAGAGTCAAAGACTTCGCCGTTACTTCAGCCGCCAGCGGCATTGCCATTGCGGACCTGGATGGCATTGTGACTTATGTGAATCTTGCCTGTCTCAACATGTGGGATTACGAACAGGAAAAAGAGGTGCTTGGTAAGCCCGCTGCCAACTTCTTTGCAAATAAAAACGATTTTGGTGTGGCGCTGAAGACAGTCCTGGAGGAAGGTGTGTGGCAGGGCGAAATCAAGGCTAGGCGAAAAGATGGGTCGACTTTTGATGTGCAGGCTTTGGCAAACTTGGTTACCGATGCTGATGGCGAACCCTTCTGCATGATGGCTTCCTTTGTGGATATCACCGAGCGTAAGAAACTCGACCAGCTAAAGGATGAGTTCATTGGACTCGTATCCCACGAATTGCGGACACCGTTAACTGTAATCAGCGGCTGTTTGAGTACTTTAATAACTGAGTGGGCCCGCCTATCGTCAGGTGAGGTTCAGCAACTATTCAAAGATGCCCTTCTGGAAAGCGAGTCTCTCTCCCACCTGATAGAGAACCTGCTGGAGCTTTCACGAGCCCAGGCCCAGCAATTGTCCCTTTATCCGGAACTGATTGACGTTGAAAGCCTGGTCAAAGAGACACTCCGTAAGATAAAACGGCAGGCTCTTTCGCACCGGTTCGTTACTTCTATTCCCGATAAGCTGCCATCAATAAATGCTGATCCACTGAGAGTCGAACGCATCCTCTATAACTTTCTGGACAATGCAGCCAAGTATTCTCCGCCGGGCAGCCAGATAAAGGTCTCAGTTAATGAAGAGCCGGAGCGTCTGGTCATAGGGGTCAGCGACCATGGTAAAGGTTTATCCTCCAGCGAGCAAGGCAGAATCTTCGGCCCATTCCAGCGCCTGGAGAATGACAGGCCCGACCATGCCAGGGGAGCCGGGCTCGGCTTGATGGTTTGCCGCAGACTGGTGGAAGCGCATGGCGGGGAAATATGGGTTGAGTCTAAAAAAGGTCGGGGTTCAACCTTTTTCTTCAGTCTGCCTCGTAGAAAGGCCACAGATGCAGGTAATGTTAGCCCTGAGGCAGCAAAATGAAACCTCTTATTTTTGAACTGGGCCAGGACGCTATTAGCCAACCCTGTCTCTTGAAGTCGTTCTTGCTAAAAGATGGCGTACACCCTAAAATAATAGCAGTATGGGCCGCTAGCTCAATTGGCAGAGCAGCTGACTCTTAATCAGCAGGTTCAGGGTTCGATTCCCTGGCGGCTCACGTTCAACCCCAGCATCCTTTGCTAACATTTTGCTAACGAACTTTTCACCACCGCTTCTACTACCCCTTATCATCCTTCTGGCGGCACGGCGCAACCTATAAGCTTGTAAGCTAATTTAGCTAATAGATAAGCGCAAGAACCCGGCCCCTCCCCAGGGCAAAATTCCATTAGATCGAAGCCCACGACATGCTTGCGAAGGGCAACCGATTGTATTATGTCAAGAACCTGCCGCCAGGACATGCCGTCGGGCTCGGGGGTGCCTACCGCCGGCATAATGGAAGGGTCCAGAACATCTACATCTATGGTGACATAGACATCTTCGCTAAGCGAGTCCACTATCCGGTCTGTAGAAGCTTTAGCTGATGCCAGGTCAGACATGTAGAAAGGCTTCAGCTTGGTTTGTGTTAGGAATTGCTTTTCTTCCCAGCTAAGGCTGCGCACTCCTACCTGGGAGATAGGGCAAAGCTCAAAGATGCGGCGCATAACACAAGCCTGGCTATATTTAGTCCCCAGATATTCATCTCGCAGGTCGGCATGGGCATCCAGTTGCAACACGGAAAGTCCGGGGAATGCTTCCTTGAAAGCTCTAACGGCCCCTAAAGAAAGGGAGTGTTCTCCACCAAGCATAACTACAAATTTCTCCTTCTGTATTAAGCCTTTAATCACTTGATAGACTCTGTCAATCATATCCTGGGGGCTGCTCAGCAGTGGTTCTACCTCGGGCAGTGTAGAAATACCAACTTTATATACCTCGCGGTCTAGCTCTAAATCATAAAGCTCTAAATACTGGGAGGCGTCGATAATAGACTGTGGGCCATGGCGAGATCCACCTCGCCATTCACTGGTGCTGTCGTAAGGGACAGGCAGAATGACAGTCTTGGCTTGCTGTAGATCTGAATAAGGTGGGGGTAATCCGGCAAAGGTCCGAGGTGGCAGGAATTTCCCCTCATGCCAAGAAGCGAAGGGTTCAGGGTTACAATCTCGGTCATTCATGGTAAATAAAACTCTGGGGATTGGCCATCGCAGGTTCTACTTTGGGCCATTCTCTATCAATTAGACAAGTCCGCAATTTAACCAGCTGGAATCCCTCTCGGAAATCTTCTATTGCTTTCTCAGTATCGAAATCCTTGCAAGAGAAAATGTCTATGTTAATGTAATTCTGCTCGACAAAGGTATGGATGCCAATATGACTTTCCGCTATAAAAACAAATCCTGATATTCCCCAATCCTCTAACACCGGTCCTACGTATCTGAGCACGTGTGGCGGTGAAATCCTGGTCATTCCGATCCTGGCGGGATAACCTTCCAACCACTTCCGGAGGAAATCTTCATCTCGGAGAATCTTCTGGTTGCTGGAATAACCATCTATAATTAAGTGCATTAGACCTCCTCGAGCAACATTTTTCTTAACTCAAAAAGGGCGATACAAACTGCTCTTTGCTTCATTCGCGAGCGATTTCCACGGAGTGTATGGGTGAAGGTTTGCTCAAACTTATCGCTGCTCAGGCCTATGAATACATCACCGGAATTTTTATCGAAATTCATGTTACCCCCAACACCCATGCCGATAGCGGTTTTCAAACTCCTGCGCGCAGTCTCAGCCATTGCCTTAGATACCTGTGTGCTTTCCTTGCCGTATTGCTCCATAACGGAGGTATTTATACTGCAAGCCATCTTAGCCTCATCACAGCAAACCAGCAATCCCCCCTTGAAATAAGTGTAGCTTTCCCGGCCACTGGCAAGGGTGCTGCATAGAAGTCCTTCGGTGCAGGATTCCATGGTGGCTAAACTCAAGTTTTTGGCTCTTAGCAACTCCCCGATAACGGAGTCCAGGGTATCGTCATCTGCCCCCCAAATATAAGGAGAAAGAACACTTCGAATTTGCTCTTCACTTTGGAAAATAAGGCGGTGAGCCTCTGTTTTGTCCTTTGCTTTGGCTGTGATGCGCAGATAGACACCATCGGGATTTATATAAGTAGCCAAAGTAGGGTTGGATAGTTGGGAAACATGGGCTACCAATTCATCTACCTTAGCTTCGGCTAGCCGAAAAGTCTTAATTATCCTGGATAAGGTGACCTCTCCGGTTACTATTTGCTCCAGTTTGGGCAAAACGCCTTCCTGCCACATCAATTTCATCTCATCGGGCGGCCCGGGTAGGGCTATAATTATGTGGTCGTCTTTCTCAACCCACCAGCCAGGTGCTGTGCCCATAAGATTGGGAATTACCCGGGCGGAAGGGATAACGGTTGCCTGTTTAATATTGCTTTGTGGTATTCTCCCGGGATAGCGGCTTAACAAACTTTGCAATTCCTGCCATAACTTCTCATCGACTTTCAGTTCCTCATTCGCTAGCTCGCCAATGGCCTCACGGGTAATGTCATCTTGGGTAGGTCCCAATCCCCCTGTGGTTATAATAAGGTCTGCCCTCTTCCAGGCTTGTTTCAAGGTGTCAACTAGCCTTTTCTGATTGTCGCCTACCGTGGAGATAAAATACAGGTCGATTCCCAGCAAAGGTAATTGATTGGCTAAAAAGGAAGAGTCAATGTCAATTATATTGCCCAGTAAAATTTCCGTGCCAACTGGTATTATCTCTGCCTTCATTTTAAAATATTAGCTACGAGCCCTTCGCTTACCGTCATTCTGACCATGAACACAGTGAAGGGGAAGAATCTCGCGTCGCTCAGAACGGGCTCAGCGAAGCAATTTCAATTAGCACTTACTTACTGAGACGCCTAGATACCTTTCTACTATTGCCATAGCGCAATATTCGCCGCACATGCTGCAGGTCGCTCCACTGGCAGGTATTTTACTATGGATTTGCTGCGAAAGCTCCGGGTCTAGGGATAGTTTAGCTTGAGTTTTCCAGTCAAGAGACTTGCGCGCCCTGGACATTTGTTCATCCCACTCTTTGGCACCTTTTACGCCCTTAACAATATCGGCAGCATGAGCAGCTATACGAGAGGCGATTACTCCCTCTTTAACATCCTCTATACTGGGGAGGGAAAGGTGCTCAGTCGGAGTAACATAGCATAAAAAGTCTGCGCCAGCAGCAGCGGCAATTGCTCCTCCAATCGCAGCAGTTATATGGTCGTAGCCAGCGCCTATATCGGTCACTAAAGGCCCGAGGACGTAGAAAGGTGCCCCACGGCAGAGGCTTTTTTCCAATTGAACATTGGTGGCGATTTGGTTCAATGGCAGATGCCCGGGACCTTCTACCATGGCTTGAACTCCAGCTTCTCTGGAGCGCTCTACTAGTTCACCGAGGATAATCAACTCTTCGATTTGAGCCCTGTCGGTAGCATCAGCTAAACATCCGGGACGCAAGCCGTCGCCCAAACTTAAAGTGAAATCATATTCAAGAGCCAAGTCCAGTAGGCGGTCATAATATTGATATAAGGGATTTTCCTTATCATTGTGGAGCATCCAACCGATGAGAAAAGCTCCTCCTCGAGAAACTATATCGGTCGTCCTGCCCTGTTTTTTAAGTCTGGCTAAAGATGCCTGGGTCACTCCGCAATGGACGGTCATAAAATCAATACCATCTTTGGCATGCTCTTCTATTACAGCAAAAATACCGTCCACACTCATGTTTACAATGGCTCCACGATTCTCAATAGCTTCAATACCCGCTTGATAAATGGGCACCGTCCCCACCGGCACGGTGCTAGCACTCATAATAGCTCTTCTGATAGCTGAAATATCCCCCCCAGTGCTCAGGTCCATTACAGTGTCAGCACCAAAGGCGATGGCGGTCTGTAATTTTCTTAGCTCCATGTTCAAATCACAAAAATCTGAGGATGTGCCTATATTAGCATTGACCTTGGTTCTCAGCCCTTTGCCTATACCGCAGGGAATCAGATTTGCGTGATTAACGTTGGCCGGAATTGTGATTCCGCCATCAACCAAGCCATGGATGATAAAATCAGTCTCAACCCCTTCTTTTTCGGCTGCTTGCTTCATCTGGGGTGAAACAGTGCCTTTTCGCGCTAACTCCAGCTGGGTCATCTTCTTAAAAACCTTGCATAAGTCGGGACAGAACTAAAGTATAAAACAGGGCGATTGTCAATGCAAACGCAAAACAGCAATAACAAGGCAGGCAGATTCAAGGTAAGGCCCTTAAGGTTTGCTTCTGGATTTTGAACAGTTTAGCTATCCCTTGCTGGGCTAAAGCAAGTAAGGCATCGGCAGTTTCTTTAGAGAAGGGTTTGCCCTCGGCAGTTCCTTGAATTTCCACAAACTCATTTTGGTCGGTCATGACCACATTGAAATCAACTTCAGCCTGGTAATCCTCTTCGTAGCAAAGGTCAAGTAGCGTCTTGCCATTCACAATGCCTACGCTGGTGGCTGCTATCATTTTGGTCAATGGCATAAATGGCAAAACGCCCTGTTTTCTTAGGTTATGGAAGGCATGATAAAGAGCAACATATCCACCTGTGATAGCTGCTGTTCTGGTGCCACCGTCTGCTTGCAATACATCGCAATCTACTACGAATGTCCTCTCTCCCAGGATGGCTAAGTTAGTCACTGCCCTTAAGCTGCGACCGATCAGGCGTTGAATTTCCTGGCTTCTTCCTTCTGCCTTGGCACGCGGTGTGCGAGTAACTGTGGAGCGAGGCAACATGGCATACTCTGCAGTAACCCAACCCTGGCCACCCCCTTTAAGAAAGCCGGGCACTCTCTCATCCATGCTCACAGAGCACAGCACCCTTGTTTGTCCCAGTTCAATTAAAGCTGAACCCTCGGCGAAGCTCTGGTACCCTAAAATTACGCGCACGGGGCGAAGCTCATTGTCAGTTCGGTTATCTGTCCGGGTCATATCAGGAAAAGTATAACAAACTATCCATCAATCTGCCTGTCTATTTTGAGCTGTTATTCACCACCGCCCTCTCTTCTGATAGGTCTCGATAAATTTTTCGATAGAGCGGTCATAAGTCCTCTCCACATCATTGGGGAAAAAGCAGGCTGGCAGCTCGCCCGACCGCCAATGGTATCTTATACATTCGCAGCAAATGCCCTTTCTGCTGCATGGCTCATAGGTACAATTACATTTTTCCTTGTTTTGCTCAACGTTGCACTCTCTCATATTCGCTCTCCTTCGACAATTGTTTAGCTAATGCCTATTTGCTCCCAAGTTGCAATGATACCATGTATTTAGTATAAGAATACAAAGCTGCGACACTTTCCCCAACATATGCTATCATATGTCAAAATAGGGGTTACTGGAAAGAAAGGCGGCAGGTTGCAGCTACCAGTTGATGCTTATCTTGATATTGAGACCACAGGTTTGTGCTCGTTTTATGACGAAATAACCGTTATCGGCGTCTGTTTAGCCAATAACTTTGAGAATAGATTGGTTCAACTTGTCGGGGGAGATGTAACCAGGTCTAACTTGCTCAGGACATTGCGCTGTGTGAACACGATTTATACGTACAATGGCAGCCGTTTTGACCTTCCTTTTATCAATTTCCGTCTGAGGGTAAATCTGAAAGAACATTTTCATCACCATGACCTGATGCATGATTGCTGGAGGAACAATTTATATGGTGGCTTCAAGGCAGTAGAAAGGCAATTAGGTATTCCTCGACGTCTACGAGGTGTGGGTGGGGCAGAGGCAGTGATACTTTGGTGGAGATATCAGATTCACCGTGATAGAAAGGCGTTGGACTTGTTGCTGGAATACAATAAGGAAGACGTGGTTAATCTGATAACGTTGAAGGGGAAGCTGGAAAGGTTCGGATACGGACCCCGCTGAGGAGCGCGGTTAAAATATATTTTGCTATCGCGCCTTGCTTAATCTTCATCCCAGGGAAAAGATTCATCATAGTAATAGAGGTCGTTGAAGGCCGCGGTAATTTCATATTCGTCTAGTCCGGAATCAGGATTTGCCGTGGGAAGCCCGAACCAGAGACGCCAGGAAGAGGTTTGAGCATTCCATTGGGATTCTATCCTCCGCCACTCCCCGTCTAAATACCAATCCTCTATCAGGAAGGCATGTCCAGGTTCTTCATCATCGCCATAAACACCAAGGGCGACATATACTCGCTTCGCACCAATGCCATAGGCTCTAAGGAGGGAGCACAATAACACAGAAAAGTCCTCGCAATCTCCAGTGTAGTAGGACAGGGTTTCTTCGGGAGTTTGCCAGTAGTCATCACCCCAGCGCACGTCATCCTTTTCATACTTTATATTACTGGCGACCCAGTCTCGAATATCATCAAAGCCAGCTTGAGAAGGTTTGTACGGTGGGTCACCGAGGATACCTTGCAAAGTTCCCACAACCCATGGGCATTCGGGCGTGATGTAAGACATAAATTCAGACCCCGTCGTCGGAAGCTCATGACCAGTAGTCGGGGTCTCGCGGTAAAAGACACAGCTGATGCAACTCAACCCGGACACGATGAGTAAGCCAAGCGCGGCCCCACAGGCTAAACGGATTAAAAAGCGCTTTTTTACACCCACGGCCCAGGTTATTTTGAGTAAGGATTTAGTTTTTGGGGGATTCTAGCTTATATTATATCATCCCACACGTTTGCTCCGTCAACTGCAGCTGGAAGCTGATTTACTGTTTTGTTATCTAGGAAATCGGGGGATAAACTATGATTAGTCTGCGTGGTGCTGCTCGGAATCTTGCCCTTGTTGACAAAATGTTTTATTCTTGAAATAGACTTTGGCTTAGAAAGTAACACCGAGCAAAGGGAGGGATTGCCATGGAGAAAGAAAGAATTTCATATCACGAGTCTGTACGTCGAGTATACGACAGGATTAAAGAAGATGGCATGAATAATATCTGGGACAGGTACGAAGCCCAGGGAATGGGGGGCAATCCTGACCAGCGTTGCCCCTTCTGTATGGGGGGAGTCCGCTGCGACCTGTGCTCTAACGGGCCGTGTCGCGCTGATGTTGCCAAGGACAAGAGGGGTGTGTGTGGAATCACCGGAGACGGTATGGCGATGCGCATGATGCTCCTCAGAAACGTCTTGGGAGCTTCGACATATCACTATCACACTGAGCAGACCATCAAGACTCTGCGCGCTACAGCCAAAGGCAAAACTCCTTTTAAAATAATTGAGAAAGACAAATTGAAGGTATTTGCTGGAAGGCTGGGGCTAGCCACCTCGAGCGCGGTGGAGAAAACAGCTCTGGCACTCTGCGATTTTGTTGAAGCTGACTTCAACCGTAAAGCCGATGAGCCAAGTCAGGTAGTGGAAGCTCTGGCCCCCGGCGAACGAAAGAAAACCTGGAAAAATCTGGATTTGTTTCCCGGCGGAATATATGGTGAGATGATGCGTGCGACAAGCTCCTGCCTCACTAACGTGGACGGTTATTATGTCAGCCTGGCATTAAAAGCGATGCGCATGAGTATAGCGATGGCCTACCAGAGTCAAATTGTAAATGAGTACTGCCAGGATATTATCTTCGGTCTACCCCGGCCACATAAGATACGTGTTGACCTCGGAGTTCTGGATCCCGATTATGTTAATGCTCTGCCGAATGGTCACGAGCCCTTCCTCGGTTTCGCGATGGTCCAACTGGCCAGGAAGCCGGAGTGGCAGAATAAAGCCAGAGCGGTCGGGGCAAAGGGATTGCGTGTTATTGCCAACATTGAAACCGGTCAGGAGATGGTTCAGAGATGGGAAATAGATGACGCCTTTTATGGTTTTACCGGTAACTGGATAATGCAAGAAGCTGTTCTCGGCACTGGCTGTGTTGACCTTTTTGCCTGTGATATGAACTGCTCGATGCCGATCGACCCGGCTTATGCTAGAAAGTACAAAATAAAGCTAGTACCGGTCAGCGACCTGGTCGCTTTCGAAGGCATTACCGAGCGTATCAACTATGAGCCTGAAAAGGCGGAAGAGCAGGCAACCCAGCTGCTGCAGATGGCCATAGATAATTTTAAAGAACGCCATGCCTCGGTGCAGCCGGTTATGGGTTTGCCGATGAACGAAGCCATGGTCGGATTCTCTTCGGAAAGCATCGTTGCAGCTCTGGGTGGCTCCTTGGAGCCGCTCTTGAAGGTAATCAAAAACGGTACCATCAGGGGTGTGGTTGGACTTATCTCGTGTACTAGTCTGAGAGATACCGGCCAGGACGTACACAGCGTGCGGATGGCTAGGGAACTGATTAAGCGCGATCTCCTTGTTCTTTCTATGGGCTGTGGTAATGGCGCAATGCAGGTAGCGGGTTTATGCCGCCCTGAGGCAAGTGAGTTTGCGGGCGCCGGTCTTAAGGGCCTCTGCCGGAATCTGGGCATACCACCGGTATTGAGTTACGGAACTTGTACCGATACCGGGCGTATTGCCGATCTGCTGGCCAGTCTATCCAGTGCTTTGGGAAATGTGCCTGTCTCCGAATTACCTGTGGCTGCCGTTGCCCCCGAGTATATGGAGCAAAAAGCGACTATTGATGCTGTCTTTGCTCTGGCTTTTGGTCTTTATACATATGTGAATCCGGTGCCCACGGTTACCGGAGCACCGAATTTGGTTCACTTGTTGACAGAGGACTGCAAGCAGCTAACCGGTGGTATATTGAATGTCGAAAAAGACCCCGTCCAGGCTGCGGATGCTATCCTGGCCCACATAGAAGCGAATCGAAAAAAATTGGGTATATAGGATTAGCGCAGGTAAAAGGACAGCCAGGATTTTTCCTGCCTTCGTGTTATGATTTAGGGATATTTTTGGAAAGAGATATTGGAAATTCATGATAGCATTCGAGGCGCGATGCAGTACTACCGCTATGGGGATAATGCCTCATAGGGATGTTGATCGGGCTCTAGAGCTTGCCTTGAGCCTAGATATCCCATTCTGGCCCCAGCTTCCCAAAGTGAGCTTGTATGAGGATATGTATGTTCAAGCATCGCAGAATTTCCCGGGCATAGCTATTGACTTTGACAAGGAAAGGCTCGTCTTCAACACTGCACGATTTGAGCAAGAACTCGACGAGTATTTCATGAAAATGGATAGCCCGGAGGCTTTTGCCCTCACCGCCGAGTATTCTAGGGTATTCCACAAGTTTCTCTCCAGGGAACTTCAGGGTTATAAAGCTATCAGGGGACAGGTCACGGGTCCGGTGAGCTTTGGCTTGAAAGTATTGGACGAAGACCTGAAGCCGCTCATCTATAACGAAGAGGCGAGAACCATTTTGTTTGATTTCATTCAGAGAAAGGTCAACATCCAGTATCAGGAACTCAGGAAAAAGAATTCTAACACCATTGTCTGGGTGGATGAACCGGGGTTGGGCTATGTGTTCAGCGGGTTTTCCGGGTACAACGAGCAACATGCTAGGGAAGACTATCACAATTTCGTTGGAGGGCTAGAAGGCCCCAAGGGGATGCATCTCTGTGCCGAGGTGAATTTGCCCTATCTGTTAGAGTTGGGGGTGGAAATTTTGTCTTTCGACGCCTATCAAATTGGGTTTATGCCCAAGGAATACGCTGGTAGCGTGGCTGAATTTATCAAGAGTGGTGGGGTTATTTCGTGGGGTATTATCCCCACCGAATCCACGGCTCTGGCGACGCAGACACCGGAAACACTGGCTGCGATTCTCTCAGAATATTGGGAGGTAATCTCGGAGAATACGGGTTTGTCCTTGAATCAAATTGCAAAGCAGGCATTGGTAGCCCCGGCCAGATGCTGCCTCAGCGATTTAGGCCAGGTCGACACAGTCGGTAAGACGGTGAGCGAATGTCAGGTCTCAAGCATTGAAGAAAGGCTTGTTGAGAAAGCATTTGCCTTCTTGCCTGAGCTTTCGCAGATACTTAGAGACAAGTATGGTGTATAAAGAATGTGATTTAATTCTTGCTTGGGGCTCTATTCTGAGTCTCAGCCCGAAGGGCTTGTGCCCAATTCTATTAAGGGCGCTATAATTATGTGGAGGAGAGCGATATGAAAGTATTAGGCATCATGGGCAGCCCCAGAAGAAAAAGCAATACCGAGATTCTTCTTGATAAGGCGCTGGAAGGTGCCAGGGAGGCAGGAGCCGAGGTCGAAAAGGTGCTGGTCTCAAAGCTAAAAATCTCACCATGCCTGGAAATATATGCCTGTCTCAAGGATGGCAACTGTTCCATCAAAGATGATATGCAATTGCTCTACAAGAAGCTCTTGGAAGCGGATCACATTATTTTTGCCTCACCGATGTTTTTCTATGGTATTACCAGCCAGGCGAAGGCCATCATAGACAGATGCCAGGCACTTTGGGTAGGAAGACATGTACTGGGCATGAGCAAAGATGACAAACGGGTGCGCAGAGGGGCGTTCATTTCAGTTGGCGCCACTCAGGGCAAAAAGCTCTTTGATGGCTCAGTACTCACGGTGAAGTATTTCTTTGATGCTATAGGCGTGAAATATTGTAGTGATTTGTTGGTCAGGGGGGTTGATAAAAAAGGCCAGGTTGAGGAATACCCTCTGGCTCTGCAAGATGCATTTCGCCTTGGCCAAGAGCTTGTTCGTGGTAAATAGACACAGTAAATGAAGGCAATAATAGCTGACAATCTAACCAAGATGTTTGGTCATCTTGTTGCGGTAGACCATATCTCGTTTGAAGTTGAAGAGGGGGAGGTTTTTGGCTTTCTTGGCGCTAACGGAGCCGGCAAGACCAGCACTGTCATGATGCTGGCTACGGCGCTAAATCCCAGCTCTGGGACGGCTACTGTATGCGGGTATGATATCATCAGAGCGAGGGATGAAGTCAGGGAATCGATAGGTATAGTCTTTGAGGACCTGAGCCTGGATATCAATCTAACGGCGAGAGAAAACCTGGACTTCCATGCAAGGTTGTATCACCTTCCCAAAAAAGTGCGGGATGAGCGGGTATCTCAAGCCCTGGATCTGGTAGGGTTAAAAGACAGACGAAACGTATTGGTAAAATACTACTCCGGCGGAATGCAGCGCAGACTTGAGATAGCTAGAGGAATGCTCAATGCACCCAAAGTTCTGTTCTTAGATGAGCCGACTTTAGGTTTGGACGTGCAAACGAGAAGATTATTGTGGGATTATGCTAAGAGGTTGAACAAGGAATCGGGTACCACTATATTGCTAAACACTCATTATGTTGAGGAAGCGGACTACCTCTGCAATAGAGTAGCTATCTTGGAGCATGGAAAGATTGCGGTGATAGATACCCCCAAAGCATTAAAAGATTCGCTGGGCAGCAGCGTGCTTTCCATTAAGTTTCCCCAGGGGACCCTGGCCAATGATTTTGCAGGTTTGCTAAACGGAATGAGCTGGGTCAAAAAGATTCACCAGCATGATGCTCAACTGGAGTTAAATGTAGGAAACGAGGGGATGAAGATACCCGAGGTAGTGAGATTGGCAAGGAAGCACGGCTTAGTTATTTCCTCGATCGGCGAACATAAGCCCAGCCTGGAAGATGTTTTCCTGCACTATGTCGGGAAAAAGTTGCCAGACGAGGAGCATGAATAACGCAATAGGAATTGAAGACCTGACCAAGGAATTCGATGGCTTGGTAGCCGTAGACCATATTACCTTGGACGTTGGTAAGGGGGAGCTATTTGGCTTCCTTGGCCCTAATGGAGCCGGGAAGACAACTGCCGTAAAGATGCTCTGTACAATACTGAACCCTACTTCAGGCTCAGCCAAGGTTTGCGGATATGATATCGTGCGGCAAAGAGATGAAGTCAGAGAGTGCATAGGAATCGTGTTTCAAGATAAAGCCATTGACACATTCTTAACTGGTAAGGAGAACCTGGATTTTCATGCCCGAATGTATCATTTGGATAGGAAAACCAGGCAGGAGAGGGTCGCGGAGGTGCTGGACCTGATGGATTTGAAGGGGAAGGAAAACATGAGGATTAGTGAATGCTCCGGTGGCACACAGCGCAGGTTTGAGGTTGCCCGAGGATTTCTGAACCATCCCAAAGTCTTGTTTCTGGACGAGCCGACCTTGGGCTTGGATATCCAGGCAAGAAGGAATCTTTGGGATTACATCAAGCTGCTAAATAAAAAAGAGGGTACAACCATAATTCTGACTACTCACTATATGGAAGAGGCGGATTATCTCTGTCACCGGGTAGCCATTATAGACCAGGGTCGCATAGTAGCTATGGATACGCCGGAAAAACTCAAACTGGCAGTGGGGTTAAATTTGATTTCACTGCAAATAGCTCAGGATAGCAGTGGCAGCCTGGTTGATTCACTAAAGCAGCTTAACTGGATAAAGAAGATTGAAGCACGTGATGGCTCACTGGAGCTAAGTATCGATGGCGGCGAAGAAAGAATACCCGAGCTTATTGATTTTGCCGATGATCGCGGACTTGTTATATCATCCATCAAGTTGTATAAGCCGAGTTTGGAGGATACCTTTTTACATTATACCGGGAAGACTATAAGGGAGGAGGAAGGAAGTCTGAAGGAAATATGGAAAACATGGATGAGGAGTATGGGCAGGAGATAGCATGAGAGCAATCGATGTCCGGCGACTCATAGACCCGCTGCCGATTTATACCATGTGGCTGCGGGAAATGAAAAGATTTTTGAGAGTAAAGGCCAGGGTAGTTGGTTCACTATTGATGCCTATTTTTTTTCTGGTTTTTCTGGGATTGCCTATGAGCTTCGCCAGTCAAATACCGGTGCCAGAAGGCGTAGGTTACCTTGGCTTTCTCGCTCCTGGAATAGTGGGCATGACCTTATTATTTGCTGGTACCATGTCGGGGGCATCGGTTATCTGGGACAAGGAATTTGGCTTTCTAAAAGAGGTCTTGGTGGCTCCGGTTAATCGGTTTTCCGTCATCTTGGGCAGAAGCCTTGGCGGCATGACCACAGCCATAATTCAAGCCCTCATTATAGTAGGAATAGCCTTAGTTATGGGAGTCAAACTATCCAGCGTGCCGGGATTCTTTTTGGCCATACTAGTTATGATTCTTACCTGCGCCACATTCACGGGATTCGGCTTAATTATTGCCACCAGATTAGGCAATCTGGAAGGCTTCATGGCTATAATGAACTTGATAGTATTCCCCATATTCCTCCTCTCAGGTGCCTTGTTCCCTATACAGTCTATGCCGTCCTGGCTGAAATACATAATGTACATTGATCCTTTGACCTATGGTGTGGATGGGTTGAGGGGCACTCTTATTGGCATTTCTGCCTTCCCGCTCTGGCTCGATTTCGTGGTCCTTATCGCAGTGTGTTTAGCTTTAGCAACATTAGGTTCTTATTTCTTCTCAAGGATGGAAGCTGACTGAAGAGGTAGGGGATGGTTCCCAGATTTCTATTTGGTAAGGAATATCTGACGCAGGCGTCAGCTGGCTATCTCTAGACGGTTGAGGTAATTGACGGATTGATGGTTTAATTTGAGCCGCAAAGTTGTAGGATTGATATTAGAATCAAGGTGCTTCTATGATTGAATTGCCGGAAGCTCTAAATCTCGCAGGTCAGATTAACGATACTATACATGGGAAGCGGGTTGCCAGTTTAATAGCGGTGCAAACACCTCACAAGTTGGCCTGGTACTACGGAGAGCCGCAAAAATTTTCTGACCTTCTCGTGGGCAGGACTATTGGGAGGGCCAATGCTTATGGGGGCCTGGTGGAAATCAAGGCTGAAAATGCCAATATTTTGTTAGGGGATGGCGCAGGAATAAGATTTCACCGTAAAAATGAACCACGTCCTGCTAATCACCAGCTTTTAATTGAATTCGATGACCATTCTGCCATAAGCATCTCAATTCAAATGTATGGCGGAATAGGGGTCTTCCTCGAAGGTGAACTGGATAGTCCCTATTACAGAGTAGCAAAGGAAAAGCCTTCTCCGTTTTCTCCGGCGTTTAATGAAGTCTATTTTGACCGCTTAATCTCCGCGCCAGAGGTTCAAAAATTAAGCCTGAAAGCTTTATTGGCCACCGAGCAGAGAATCCCCGGACTCGGCAATGGTATTTTACAGGATATTCTATTTAATGCGAGGATGCATCCGAAGAAAAAGGTAAACACGCTTGCCGAGGCAGAAAAAGAAGTCTTGTTTAATTCTGTAAAAACTACTGTCTCAACAATGGCAACCAAGGGAGGCAGAGACACTGAATTGGATTTATTCGGTTGTCTCGGCGGCTATAAGACTATACTATGCAAAAACACGGTAAATAAGCCCTGCCCGGTCTGTGGAACCATAATCAAGAAAGAAGCCTATATGGGCGGCAGTGTATATTATTGCGAGAAATGCCAGAGGTTATAGATATGAATCCGAACATGAGCTTTATTAGACCTAATATTATCCGACCTCCCAGCGAGTGGAAAAGCTATTTTCTCCCTCTAACCAGTGGGTGCTCCACCAACACCTGCACTTTCTGTATGTACTACGGCTCAAAGCTTCAGATGCGAGACCTTGATGACATCAAGAATGAAATAGATGCTCTGGCCTTGTTCACCCGAAAGGGAATACGGCTTCCTGGTGTTTCTAATGTAGTATACGACATAGCTCAAGGTTGGGACGGCAAAAGGATATTTCTTCAGGATGGTGATGCCCTTGTTTATCCCTTTCCCAAATTGAGGGAGGCCCTTCAATATCTGAATGAAAAACTACCATCTGTCGAAAGGATTGGCACATATGCTACGCCACAGGATATCCTGCGCCGGAGTGTGGATGAGCTTAAAGAATTAAAAAAGCTCAAGGTAGGCATTTTTTATACCGGACTTGAGACCGGTGATGATGAACTGCTCCAAAAGATAGGTAAAAAGGTAAATTCGGGCGAGATGATCAAGGCGGGAAAGAAAGTGAAGGAAGCCGGGATAACCTTTTCTGTGACGATAATTTTAGGGCTCGGCGGTGTCGAGGG
>Ga0315537_1000604_pt1 | contig 28147 bp, 26 predicted proteins | sample SalMarSW160270MG_FD_203091 | JGI IMG/M metagenome (GOLD analysis project Ga0315537, IMG submission 203091) | Salt marsh sediment microbial communities from the Plum Island Ecosystem LTER, Massachusetts, United States - Salt Marsh Sediment SW1602-70 ...
TAGACTTGCCTCGGTAAGTTGCTCTACCTTCTTGAGCTGCCTGAGTTCAAGGAAACGCGATGCCTGCTGCAACAGCCCTGTAGCCTCCATAAACCTTCTATGGGCGTCGGCGCTGATAGCGAAACCAGGCGGCACTGGAACACCCAGAGAAAGCATCCTTCCAATGTTCGCGCTCTTACCCCCCACGACGGAGCTTTGCTCCTCGGTCAACTCATCGAGCCAGTAAATGAATTTCTTTGACATCTGTCCATCGTTTTCTAGTGCTGAAGCGAACACAAAGATCTCAATCTTCTACCTATATCACTTCCTTTTTCTCTCGAGGACTTTTAGTTTTGAAAAGCGCGATTTTTAGCTTCAAATCGAGGCTTTTTAGCCCCATTTTTGGTCATAGTTTAGTTTTTCCAAAATCTTTAGCTAATAGTATATCGGCCCCCTGGCAGTGTCAAGCATATCGCGAGATTCTTCCGATATTGAAAAAAGTCAGTAGCTTCCCAAATAGCTTTGCCATCTGTGGAATTGGCATGCTACCAATGGCCAAATTAAAAGACATAGCCTGCCGCACCCTGATTTTAAGACTAGAACGGTGTGGTCAGATTACCTTGCCCAAGCGTTGAACTCCGAACAAAACCCCCACATCGCGTTCTGTCGGTCATTGCTAAATTAGGTGATTCTGCTTCCACCCAGACTCATTCTAACCAGCTAAATAGGCCTTTTTAACGCGTTCATCGTTGGCTAATTCCCGGGCACAACCCTCTAGGGTTATACAACCCACTTCTATAATATACGCACTGTTAGCTAGCTCGAGAGCCATACGTGCATTCTGCTCCACTAACACAATGCTTATACCAATTTTATTAATATTGCCAACTATATTGCCCAACTCTTCCACTATAATAGGTGATAAGCCGATGCTCGGCTCATCCATCAGAAGCAGCTTAGGACTAGCCATCAGGGCACGAGCTATAGCCAGCATCTGCTGCTCACCCCCACTCAGACTCCCCGCTAATTGCTTACGTCTTTCCCTTAAGACCGGAAAGTGTTGATACATGGTCTCAAGGTCTTTAACTATTTGATGTTTATCTTTGCGTAGATAAGCACCTATTCTCAGGTTGTCCAGCACTGTCATGGGTGCAAAAATTCCCCTTCCTTCGGGGATATGAGCAATCCCAAGCTTTACAATGTCGTGAGCTGGCATTCCGTCTATCCTCTTACCCTGAAACCATATCTCACCCGAAGTCGGTGTTTTTAGCCCAGATATAGTTCTTAAGGTTGTTGTCTTACCGGCACCATTAGCCCCAACAAGCGCAACTATCGTTCCCTCATCAACTTTTAGTGAGATACCTTTTAATGCTTCTGCCGTTCCATAATGCACTATCAGGTCCTTAATCTCAAGCAACACTACTTCGCTCCACCTTTCCCCAGATAAGCTTCAACCACCTCTTTGTTCTCTCGTATCTCGTCAGGCAGACCTTCGGTGATCTTTCGTCCATAGTTTAGCACAACTATCCTATCGCATAGATTCATAACTGCTTTCATATCATGCTCCACCACTACAATAGTAACCCCTCTATCCCGTATCTGCCTGATTAGACCTACCATGTTCTGGACTTCCACTGCGTTCATACCCGTTGCCGGTTCGTCCAGCAGTAGCAACTTAGGATTAGTGGCTAGGGCCATACAGATGCCAAGAATTCTCTGATGTCCGTGAGGTAGATTGGCTGCTAACTCGTCTTTTAGTGACGCCAGACCTGCAAATTCTAGTATTTCTACAGCTCTTTGTCTCAACAGCCCTTCCTCTTTGATGGCAGAAGACGTGCGTAGTAATCTCTGCCATATACTTGTCCTATAGCTCATGTGGTACCCGGTAAATACATTGTCAAGAACTGGGATCCCCATAAATAAGGTTGACGCTTGAAAAGTCCGGCTTATCCCTAAACGCGCTATTTCGTGCGCTTTCAACCCGGTTATGTCTCGGCCATAAAAAATAACCTTGCCACTAGTATGAGGAAAGAAGCCACTAATCACATTAAACAAAGTAGTCTTACCCGCCCCGTTTGGACCTATCAGGCCTAGTATCTCAGATTCAACGACGCTGAGGTCTAATTGGCTAATGGCGGCTAGACCGCCAAAATACTTACTCAGTTTCTTAACTTCAAGTATTATGCTCATTTCATCTTCTCTGAATCTACCCTGTTGGCCGGTAATGAAGCTCTAATCCACCTGGCTATCCTAGCCATGTTTTTTACAGGAGCTGGAGGACGCCGCCATGAACTTGATAAACCTAAAAGGCCGTCAGGTAGGAACATCACCAACAATATAATTACGAGACCGGTAACTATCGGCTCAACCTCCCTGGTAATACGCAGAATCTCAGGGACAATGGTCATGATGAAGGAACCAATTACTGGACCAAAAAAGGCAAACCCTATCCCGCCCAAAATGGCATATACGTGAACATAAATTGTCTTAAAAGGACCAAATGTACCAGGCACGATTGACCCATAATAGTGAGCAAAAAAACTCCCCATTAACCCGGCAGCAGCGGAAGCAATTACAAATGCTAGTATTCTGTACCTGAAGAGATTCACACCCAGTGATTCTGCTAAGCGAGGACTTAGGCCAATTGCTCTCCAGGCTCTACCTGTCCACGCAGCGTAGAAGGCTGAAAACGCTAGTACCACAACTAACACTAAAAATAGCATTAGATAGTAATAAGGCGTTTTGGAGGTAAATTCTATGGGAGCGAGAAAGGGCAAACAGATAGGCTCTGGACGAGGAATATTATAAATCCCTGAATATCCACCGAAAACATCAAAAGTACCAAATACCAAGGATATTATAAAAGCGAACACCAGCGTTTGTATAACAAAGCCAATCCCGCCCCTCCTGACCAGAACATAGCCAACGAGGAAAGCAACAATCCCTGTGATTATAGTAGACGCGGGCAAAGCCAGCCAGAATGGTAGATCCAATCTCACCACTAGCAAAGCTGAGGCATAAGCACCTATACCCCAAAAAGCAGCTACGGCTATGGTTATTAAGCCCGTTCTAAGCAGAAGGATGAAGGTCATAGCCAGCACGGCGTTGATACCCACCATAATCAATAGGTGGACGTAATAGGGACTGGGCACTACTACTGGCAATAAGATTAGGATTACTGCCAGGATACCAAGCCTAACTACCTTGCCGGAGCGCCAGTTGACCCATTTAGATAGGTAATTCTTCTGTAGGTTGCCCAAGCAGACCCCCCGGCCTGAAAAATACGATAAATCCAATAACAGCGAAGAACAATATCTGTACCAGACCAGTACCAATAAAATATTGACCAAAGCTTAAAGTGAGGCCTAATATCAGTCCAGCTATAATAGCACCAGGCATGCTTCCAACTCCACCGAGCATTACTACCAGGAGAATAAGCAAAACAATTGCCCCCATACCTGGAGAAACAGCAAATACTGGAGCCATAATTCCGCCGGCGAAGCCAGCAAGAGCACAACCTACTATCATAGCTACCAAAAATGTCCTACCAGGGTTTACTCCCTGTAAAGCAGCTATATCTGGGGCAAATGAAACAGCCCGCATGCCTCGGCCAATGTTTGTCCTCTGAAGGAGAAGGTGTAAGCCTAAGAGCACCGCTAAAGCGAGTATAATTAGCACTAACCTCTCAACTGAAATCCTAATTCCACCCGCTTCGAGAATACCGGTAAATACCGATCCTACACCCCTTGATGACGTTCCGAAACCCAACAAGGCTGCCTGTCCTATTAGCAGCAGCAAACCTAAAGCAGCCACTATGCCGTTTAAAAATTGCCGCTTCATAGATAGAATACGTTGGAAAATAAGCCTATAAGTTATTCCTCCCAGTATACCTGACACTGCCGTTGCCACACATAAGGAAATAAAGAAGGGGACTTTAAACAAAACCATTAGACCCCAAAGAATATAAGCCCCCAGCATGTAGAATTGACCATAGGCAAGAAACAGTATTCCAGAAATACCAATGATTAAATTGAAACCTGAGGCCAGTAGCACATAGACCAGACCCATGGCCAGTCCATCCACGACTAACTGTGCCAATATGGATGCCATAATTACACTTATCATCACTTGCCCAAGGGACTCCCGGGCATCTTAAAGCACCAGTGTTCCCTAGGCAAGTGATTATCCAACGTATTTGTTACCGTCTTGAAAGTGGATACCACCACCACTTACAAGTAATGCCTGCTGTCTTTCAGGTCACACCACTAATCTGGATAAACTCCAAAAACTCCGCTTTCCTTAACGAGTTCAAAAGCTCCCTCTGGAGATACGATATCGATAACCTTAACCTTCCCTTCCTCAAATGTTGCCATATTCATCCCGTAGAGGGCATCAATGGTTCTCGGGTTGCCCTGGTCTGGCCGGCTGATCATCATGGCGGGTCCCGCAATTGTATCAAATTTAAGACCATCAGCAATTACTGCAGCAACACTATCCGGGTCAGTGCTTTGGGCTTGTTCTAAGGCCGCTTCCAACAGATACCAGGAAATAGCCATAACCGCGCTAGGATCATCCCAGCTTCCATATTCGGCTATATAAGCATCTTTCGCTTCCTTAGTAACTGATAATAACGGGGGCTCCATATCAAAATCGAAGAGGACAAAAATTGTCCCGTCAAGTATATTTAGAGGGATTACTTTAGCCGAACTTCCCGGAGTGATTCCGCGATAGGCAAAGAATAGCCCTTCATAACCAGCTTCACGCAGGGCCTTCCACAAAAGCTCTTGGTATGGTGGCCCAGAACCAGCAGTAGTAAATACTTGTGGGTTTACGGTTTTCACTTTGGTAGCAAAGGCACTAAAATCTGTCGTCTCCGGCGGGTAGAAGGTAGTTTCCACTAAATCCAGATTAAAGACGTTGCATAATTGTTCCAATTGAGCAGCATCACCATGACCATGCATAAGATCAGGGAACATAGCACCAACCGTCTTCATCTCCGGATAACTATCGACAAACCACGCCCAAAGTACAGGCATCGATGTGTTTAGATACGACCCCTGGAAAGTATATTTGAGGTTCGGCCCAAGAATACCTAGGGAAGGAGAATTGTTAACTGACAGCACCTTGTTTTCTTCAGTAAGGGGAATCCAGGCGTCTGCGGTTATATCACCAATTATGAATTTGACCTTATCCTCATAAACCAGCCTTTCTACAGCGGCCCGCCCTGTTTCGGGATCGTTCTTGCTGTTATATGAGATTAAGTCAATTTTATACGTATCGCCACCAATAACCAGCCCACCTTTCTCGTTATATACAGGAACCACAGCGTCCAGCAATTTCTTCATGTCTAGCCCGAGCGGCCATTCAAAGTTGCATAAAAGGCCTACTTTCAGCGTTTTTACTTCTGGTGCTGTGGTCGTTGGTGCTGTGGTCGTTGGTGCTGTGGTCGTTGGTGCTGTTGTCGTTGGCGATGCGGGGCAACCAATAGCAACCAAGGTAATGGCTAATAACATGACACCAACCAAAACCAGTAATTTCCTACCTTTCATTTTGTTCCCTCCCCAAATATTAGATTTGCCTGTTAATACTTGCTAAAGCTTACATAATGTCCCTCCTTATTCTCTATATACTATAACTTAGGCCTTAGGACATCAGCCTACCGGCGGTCTGGTATTAGGAGGCGGTGGATTTTTCATTCCGATGCGGAAGTATTCGCCAGTCTCCTTGCGCTTCCAGCCTACTCGCTGATTTAAGGGATGCTCCATCCTGATAGCATCCGGTATCGGGCAATGGCCAACACAACAACCGCCAAACCAGCATTCATCAGGATACATTAATATGGGCGGCTTGCCTTTCTCTGGATTGGGTAACAGCACATCCGACCGGCAAACTTCCACACACGTGTTGCAGCCGTTGCATAGCTTAGGGTCAATAATTACTGACCGGCAGGGTGTCATCGGACTAGGAACCATTATTGCTTCATTTTCCATAATCGCTTCTCCCTTCACTTTGGGCAGTTATAGCCCCGCCCTTCTTTTAAAGACCACAATGCTTCTTGTAATTCTCTTCATATGTAGGGGCATTAGGTTGCAGTAGCCAGTAGTTGAGAGGCAGCTCTCCAACCTTAATATCCCCATTCTCCAGCCTGAGGGTGACCAGCTTGTTCCACTCCGGTGGATCTATCTCGGGATAGTCTAACCTGTTAAATTCCAAAAAAGCGCTGCTTGCCTTCCGGGCTAAAGAGGCATGCATTATGATTTCTCCAACTGTGATGTGCGTCAGGCATTCCAGGCTACGCACTAGCTCATGCGGATTCCTGGCGTAAACTGTTGAAGCTTCACTCTCTCTAACACTGTCGAACCATCGCAGACCCATTTTCAACGTTTCCTCACTCTTATACTCGCCGCAATAGTCCTGCATAATTCGGCATAACCCGGCCCGCAACTCCTTCCACCCTATTCCATCCTTTCGCCTTACCAGGGCGTAGACACGAGCCTTTTCTTCCTCTACCTGTTTCCTTTTGATGATGGGCTCTCCTGCTCTTAGCGCATACTCGGCTGCCTTCCTACCGGCATATCTGCCAGCAGTGGCTGACGTAGCGTGGCTTCCACCGCTATATATTGCCATTCCCCCCACATATAAACCATCAAGGGTGGTCTTAAGATCCCAGTCAAACACCAGTCCACCGCCGGCAGCGAATCCTCCCGACCGCCACTGTCGCGGCCCATATGTTGCCCACCAAGTATTAAAAGGATACGCTTCAGGCGGCATAATACTCGCCTGAAGCATATCCTTGTCAGGGTCAAACCCAGCCTTTGAGTATGTATTGTATATTGGGATGCGTGTCTTGCCTTCATTGCCAACCATGAGACCCCATATTGCCCTTCGCTCGTGCTCGGGCATGCTGGGCAAATCAGCATAAAGTGGGAGTTTAAACTCACCCTTCCTAATGCGTTCGGGTAGGTCAGGGGTGAGGATCGGTCCCCGGAATTCACCACCAAAAGCAAGGTAGGGGAAGAAGAGTTTCTGTCCCGGTACTGGGCGGTATCGCTCCGACACCGTCTTTATTATATTCCCATCTCTGTCAACCCAGGGGATTTCCTTCCCGTTGGCATCAACTATGGTGCAGGCAAACCAGGTATTGTTAGCATCACCAGTGCCATACATCGGATAGTGAAAACCACCAGACGCGAGCCCCGCCGAGCTTCTCTCCATCAGAGTTAACTCTGCTCCAGCCTGCCACGCCATAGCCGTGCCTTCACCCGTGAGATTAGGCTCCTGAAACAGGGTAGCACCTCCCAATTCAGTTGAGAATATCCAGAGCCCGTTGGGAGCGCCCGTAGTGAGCACGGTAGCCTTTGCATTGAAGACATAGAACTCGCCGGTGCGTGTGTTTATCCCGGTTGCACCCACAACCCTGGCTCCCTGCTTACCCCCGTCAGTTAGCAGACTTGTTGCCATAATACGGTCATAGATTTTCACACCTAGACGCTTGAGTTCATTGAATAGGGCAGGCTTGATGTTTGCCCCGCCACTTACACGTATAAAATATTTGTTTTCGTAATCATAGGCAAACATCAGCTTGGTCTGTTCGTCCCTAAACTCAGCCCCCACGAATTCGTCATCTACATCTCTAACCTTCACCCCCATCTTCTCCACGTCAAGAAGGGCATCATAGCTTTCCTTACATGTGATATAACAAGTAATCCCGTTGCCATATTCAAGAGTGAAATAAGGGCTCAATCCCTTGGTAGTCTCTATCTCCACCACTTCTTCCGGGGTAACCTTAGAGCATGGGTTGGTACAGGCCAGGTGCCAGTGGTCAACCCCGGCTCCACCGAGCCCACTTCTTATCACTGCTCCCTTGTCAACGACAACGACCTTTGCCCCCCGTTTAGCAGCATTTATAGCTGCGTGGCATCCAGCTATGCCACCACCGATGATCAGCACATCGGCAGAAACTTCGTTCTCCTTACCGTAATTTACCGGATACGGCCATTCCATTGCCTGATTAGATTTGGGTTCAGTCATCTTAATTCCCTCCTACCACAAAATAAATTTCGGTCAACCAAATCCTGCTATGCTACCTATATTTAAATCCGACCACACTACGTTGTTCCTGCTAACGAACATTATATACTGATAAAGAAAGAAGTCAATAGATAGTCAGCTGTATTTCATATCGTGCGGAATCAGCCAAACGAAAAAGGGAGACGTCCCTATCGTGGTTCCATGATGCTTTTGGGCATGCCCTGTATAAGCCAAGGAAAGCGTTTAATTCGTCAGGGTAAATAAGAAACTTTTGCTTTCTGTCGTATTATTGATATTTGGTGGTAAAAACGATAAAATCAGGGTGTCGGTAGACCTAGTGTTCTGATACCCTGATTCTTTAAAAAAATCCCCGGCAGGGACGGTCTTCTGAAGCTGGTAGGCCGTACAGGTCTCGAACCTGTGACACCCTGATTAAAAGTCAGGTGCTCTGCCAACTGAGCTAACGGCCCATTATAATCAAGTTAGTTTAGCAAATCCCAACCTCAAGCGCAACTTGGCCCTGACTGGACTCTCCACCCTATCCCCCTTATAATTATAACTATCAAAGTACAGAGGTTAGCCGATGGATAAGCAAGCCAGAGAAGTGATAGTCAATCAGGCAAGATTAGCCATTAGCCAAGGGGACATCACCAGGCAGACTACTGATGCCATCGTCAATGCCGCCAACCCGGGACTGATGGGCGGCGGTGGAGTCGATGGTGCCATTCACCGAGTTGGAGGCCCGGCTATCTTGGAGGAGTGTAAGCAAATTGTAGCCAAACAGGGGCGTTTACCTACTGGTAAGGCAGCAATCACCACCGGAGGCAACTTGCCGGCAAAACATGTGATTCACACCGTCGGTCCTATCTGGCAAGGCGGAAATAAGGGTGAAGCGGCTCTACTGAAAAGTGCCTATAGAGAGAGCCTGAAACTGGCCGCAGAGCAAAAGCTAAGCAGCGTTTCTTTCCCCTCAATAAGCACCGGTGTTTATGGCTATCCAGTAGCCGAGGCAGCAGGGGTAGCGATTAGAACGGTGGTTTCATTTCTCTCTGGGCAGGTCACCCCGGTTAAAGAGGTGGTTTTCGTCCTCTTTGACCCCATAACCTACCAGGCTTACTACTCTGCCCTCGAGGAGGTGGCATGAAGATAGGCGTAGTATCTGACACCCATGCCACCTCATTTACCCAGCTCCCTGAACAGATATTGCACACTCTAGCCGAAGTAGACCTGATAATCCACACCGGTGATTTCGTCACCAGAGATGTGCTTGATGGCTTGAAGCGGCTGGGAAAGGTAAAAGCGGTACAGGGTAATATGGACTCAGAAGAGCTTAAGCGGATTCTCCCGGAAAAGGAAATACTGGTAATAGAGGGGAAAAGAATTGGCATTATTCATGGCTGGGGCAGTCCCCACGGCATAGACGACAGGGTAGGGGGGATGTTTGAGGATGTTGATATTATTGTTTACGGACATTCCCACTATTCCCAGAATGAGGTGAAAAAGGGTATTCTTTTCTTCAATCCCGGGAGAGCAAAAAATTCCTTCGGCATTTTAACCATTGACCGAGAGGTCAGGGGAGAGATAATAAACCTGTAAATGGGAGGGTGGAGACGAGTTAATGGCGTATAGAGGTTCCAGGCCAACTGCGGTATGGATTATAATAGCCCTAAACCTGCTGCTATTTATTGCCACCCTTATAAACGGAAACATTATCCTGCTTCTTGGACTGCAGCCGATAAGTTTCTTAGCTAGACCCTGGACTATAGTGACCAATCTCTTCATCCACAGCGGTGTCTGGCATATTTTTGCCAATATGATAACCCTCTACTTTTTCGGCAGCTTCCTATCCCGGTTAATCGGGATACCCAGATTCCTGCTGGTTTACTTTGCCGGGGGAATTCTGGGTAATATTGTCTTTATCCTTCTACCGCCATCGCCCTTTTCTATAGCCATAGGTGCCTCGGGGGCGGTCTTCGCTCTGGGAGGAGCGCTGGCAGTAATGATGCCCAGGTTACGAGTGTTTGTTTTCCCGATACCAGCCCCAATACCCCTCTGGATAGCCGTTATCGGCGGTTTTATCATCTTATCTATATTCTCTCCTCTGCTGGGGATAGCCTGGCAGGCTCACCTTGGCGGTCTGGTGCTCGGTCTGGTAGTTGGTTATATCTTCAGAAGGAGAGTTCGGTATTTCTACCCTTGACTATGACACCGCCGTCGGTAGGCTAGTTTACATAAGATGTACTCCTACGCGAATTTCACTGTATAAATCTGTAAGGATATGCTATTAGCCCCGTGAACAACCAGAATCAAAGCGTGCTTGATGACGACCGAATCGGCCGGCTACTACTGAAACTATCCCTGCCTGCATTTTTGGGCATGTTTGTCATGACACTATACAACGTAGTAGACACGATTTTTATCGGCCACTACGTTGGCCCCCTCGGTATTGCCGGGCTTTCCATTGTTTTCCCCCTGCAACTGATGTCAATAGGAATTGGAGAACTGTCCGGTATGGGTGGCGCCTCGGTGGTTTCCAGATTAATTGGAGTCGGCAAAATCACCAGAGCGGAGCGCGCCATCGGCAATGCCATAACAGCTACTATCGTGATATCAGCCACAATGATGGCAGCTGGCCTAGCCAATCCAGATTTCTGGCTCAGGCTTATGGGTTCGTCAGAAACTGTACTGCCCTATGCCAAAGACTACATGACGATTATACTCATCGGCATGTTTTTCATGGCCTTCGCCATGGCACTAAATAATCTGATAAGGGCCGAAGGCAACGCCCGCACCCCGATGATAGGCATGGTTATCGGCGCCGTATTAAACATCATCCTGGATGCCATATTCATCATACCGCTGGACATGGGAATAAGGGGGGCGGCGCTAGCCACCGTGATAGCCCAGCTGGTTTCTGTCTTATACTTCATGAGGTACTATCTTTCCGGCAACAGCTTCCTCAAGATTCGCTCCAAGAACTTAATTATTGAATGGGACATACTGAGATCAATTCTGGCCATAGGAATCGCGTCCTTCGCCAGGATGTTGGCCGGGAGCCTATCCGCCATTTTTGTGAATAGAACGCTCGTTGCCTACGGTGGTGACTATGCCGTATCCGCCTTTGGCATCCTTCACCGCATACTGATGTTCGCCTTTATGCCAGGGATAGTCATCGGTTCTGGGATGCAGCCTATTCTGGGCTTCAACTACGGGGCAAAGCGCCATGACAAGGCATTGCAGGTAACGAAGCTAGCCCTTGCTGCGGCAACCGCTTGCAGCATTGCCGTATTTCTAGTTATCTATTTCGTTCCGGAACCGTTCATTCGCATCTTCACCAACGATACTGAGCTGATTACCCTAGCTTCTTATGCAGCCAAGCGTCTTTTCCTGGCTATGCCGATGATGGGCTTCATGATGGTTGGCTCACTGGTCTTCCAGTCAATAGGTAAAGCCAAGCAGTCGTTCATCACGGCTGTATCTAGGCCGGTCCTTTTCTTGATTCCCCTGATATTTATACTGCCCCGATTCTTACAGCTGGACGGCGTGTGGTGGGCATTCCCAATAGCTGACGCCCTTACCATCCTGCTAACTGTGGCCCTCCTTATCCCCCAGATAAAAGAACTCCGCAGTATGCATTCCAAGCAACAGTTGGAGCATTCCACTTTTCATCGATAGTCAGGACTACCCGCCAGGTTTGACAAGCCCAGAAGTTTAGGCTATCTTAAGTTACTCCTTATAGCCAACTCCGAGAAGGCCTTGAGATGGAGCATGTAGAAACAGGTAGGGTAGAGAGGCAAGACCAGCCTGATGAGGAAGGGCGGTATCAAGAGCTCCTCGCTTTAAGCCGAGTCTCAGCCGCCATCAGTGGTCTGTGGGATTTGGATGCTGTCCTTAAGGTAGCCCTTGATAATATCCTCAGAATCATGAAGGGAACTATCGGAGGAATCCTACTTATGGATGAACAGACTCAAACGTTATCCTACCATATTCATCAAGGCTTGAGTGCCAAGTATGTTGAGAAGATGCGCCTCAGCCCGGGTGAAGGCATTGCTGGAAGAGTAGCTCAAAGTGGCAAAGCGATTCTACTGGAGGATATCTCTACTGACTCTCGCGTAGGACACCCGGATCTAGTAAGCTCCGAGGGCTTAAAGGCTTTCATCTGTGTCCCCATCAGGGCCAAGGATAACGTTCTAGGGGTGATTAACGTTGCCAGCCGCAGGTCACACCGTTTTACCCGCAAGGATTTACATCTATTGCACTCTATTGGTGACCAGCTTGGTGTAGCCATTCAGCAGGCAAAACTCTACGAGCGACTGCGCAAGGCACGAGAAAGATACCGCAAGCTCACCCGGCAAATTCTGGTCGCCCAAGAAGACGAGCGGAAGAGACTGGCTCGCGAGCTACATGATGAAACCAGCCAGACACTTTCCGGACTTACACTTCAGTTACAGGCGCTGGCGGACATGGCCGAGAAGTCCGGTGGTGACGCCGAGCTGATAACCAGGCTGAAAAAGGTCCAATCTCTAGCCGTGCAGGTGCACACTGAGATAAGAAGGTTAATGGCTGACTTGCGCCCTTCGTTATTAGATACATTAGGGCTGGTTCCCGCCATTCGTCAGCTGGCTGATACCAGACTCCGCCCCTTAAACATCAACACATCTGTAGAAACTATAGGTGCTGAAAGGCGTTTGGATTCAGAAGTCGAAACTGGGCTCTTCCGGGTTGCCCAAGGCTCTATAGGCAACATCATTGAGCATTCAAAGGCGAAGAACGCCACCATCTCCGTGGAATATCGTGACAGCGAACTTATGCTGCGCATTACTGATGATGGCCAGGGGTTCGATGTTTCCGATATCACCGATGTTGAGGAGAGCGGGCGCGGGCGGGGTTTGTTCAGTATGAGAGAGAGAATCATGCTCCTGGGCGGTACCGCCTCTGTTGAATCAAAGATTGGCCAGGGAACCACGGTCCGGGCCAGCGTGCCCATAGGTCACGGTGAGGAACATGAATAAGATAAAGGTGCTCGTTGTTGACGACCATCCCATCGTGAGGGAGGGGATCTGCGCTCTACTGGCCGTCGTCGGTGATATAGAAGTAGTCGCTGAGGCAGCTAATGGCAGCGAAGCAATTGATATGGTCAGAGAACTACAAGCAGATGTCGTGCTTATGGATATTGCCATGCCTATCATGGGGGGACTGGAAGCCACCCGCCGCATATGCCGCGAATTCCCAAAAACAAAAGTGCTGATTCTGACCCAATATGACGATAAAGAATACGTACTCCCGGTAATTGAAGCCGGTGCTTCCGGCTTCGTCAGCAAGGCAGCGGCATCCTCGGAACTTATTTCAGGTATCCGCTCTATCTACCGTGGCGATTCATACCTTTCTCCCCCGGCGGCAAAGTTACTGGTCGAAGGTTATCGTTACAAGATTGGCAGCCGGGTTGGTAAAGACCCCTATGACCGCCTGACTGATCGGGAGCGGGATGTATTAAAACTGATGGCCGAGGGGCATACCAACCAGGAAATAGCCGATATCCTGGTCATCAGCCACAAAACCGTTGAAGGCCATAAGACAAACCTTATGGCCAAGCTTGATATCCATAACCGTACTGAATTAGTCAAATATGCCTTGCGTAAAGGCATCATAACCGTTTGATGGTTATGATTCAGCACCCTCAGTTACTTAAATACACCATCCATCCTCACTCCCAATACTGATAAACAGGGGAGAATCCCAGGAAATTCAGGGGTTTTTCACCCTGCCTATCAAGTAAAAGCCCTATTCCCCATCTAAAGCCTTTCGGTTATTGTTAAGGGTATTAACAAACCTCCAACCGTGAACATAGATTCGACAGGATGTCGGTGATGGAGCAAGGAGGCTGCGATGGAACACAGTCATAGAATTCTGATTGTGGATGATGACTCCGATTTTACCCAGGCTCTACAGGCAGCTTTAGAGGCTAAAGAATGCTCGGTAGTTACTGCCTCTGAGCGGCGCCAGGCCGAAGACATGGTTCGCTCCCATGAGCCCGAGCTGGTGGTACTGGGCACAACTATGCCTCGTGGAGACGCTTTCCTGTTTCATCAATGGCTAAAACAATCGCTTGGATTTAGCAACCTGCCTATCATAGTAGTTAATACGCCCCCGGAGAAACAGCATCTCAAGGGATGGAGAACAGAGGAAGGCATGCAATGTGATGCTGAGGATTTCGTGTCTAGACCTATTGAGCTAACCATGCTGGTACCCCGTATCGAGAAGCTGCTGGATAGGGTGACCAGAAAGATCAGGGTGCTAGTAGTAGATGACCATGCCGTGGTCAGAGATGGCATTCGAGCCGTACTCGCCCTGCAGCACGATATGCAGGTGGTGGGCGAAGCCGCCAACGGAAGGGAGGCGGTTGATAGGACCGGTGAGCTTTTACCCGACGTGGTGCTCATGGACATAGTCATGCCAGAAATGAATGGCCTGGAGGCCACCAAGGAGATATGCCAGCAGTATCAGCAGGCTAGAATCTTGATGCTGACGCAGTATGATGATGAGGAAAATGTCCTGGCCAGCCAGCAGGTAGGAGCACTGGGCTTTATTCCCAAAACAGTGGTCAGCTCTCAGCTACTGAATGGGATAAGGTCGGTGTATGAAGGCAAGAAATTTATCTGCACCGTTAATTAGGACAATAGATAACACCGCCGTAAAAGGAGACTTGTTTGGAAACAATTACCATTACGCTTGATGATGTGGAGGTAAGCGGCTATTCCGGGACGACTATTTTGGACCTCGCCCGGGAATCGGGGGTGGATATTCCCACTCTGTGTCATGACCGTTATCTTGCCCCTACCGGCGCCTGCCGGCTCTGTATTGTCGAAGACGAAAGTTCGGGAAATTTACTGGCCTCCTGCGTGGCTCCGATAAGACCGGGGATGGTGATAAATACCCGATCGTCGCGGGTAATGGAGCACCGTAAATTGCTCGTTCAGCTCATGCTCGCCAGCCATCCTGATTCATGCCTGGTATGCGATAAGGGTAACCAGTGTCAGCTGAGAGAGCTGGGTGCCGAGATGGGCATCGGACTAGTGGAATTACAGAGAATCCCACGACTGGCGGCCACCCAGGAGGTAAACCCATTCATTGAAAGAGACCTGTCCAGGTGTATCCTATGCGCCAAGTGTATCCGGGCCGACCAGGAGTTGGTTGTCGAGGGGGCCATCGATTATATCGGCCGTGGCTTTGCCGCCAAACCAGCCACATTGAATGATATGCCGCTGGAGAACTCCGAGTGTACCTTCTGTGGAACCTGTGTCGCCCACTGCCCCACCGGCGCCCTGATGGAAAAGGGGAGGGCATACCATGGGACGACCACGAAAACCGTCGATACCGTGTGTCCGTTCTGCGGCTGTGGCTGTATCCTTCACTTGGAGGTAAAGGACAATCAAATAGTTAGAGTTAAACCAGGCGAAAGCCCAGTTAACCACGGCACGCTTTGTGTCAGAGGGAGTTACGGCTACGATTTCATACAGAGCCCGGAGAGGTTAACCACCCCCCTGATTAAGGTAGACGGCGAGTTTCAAGAAGCCTCTTGGGAAGAGGCTATAGAGCGGGTAGCCGCTGAACTTGAACGACTAAAGAATGAGCACGGCGCCGATAGCCTGGCCGTGCTGGGTTCCTCTAAATGTACCAACGAAGAGAACTACCTACTGCAGAGGTTGGCTCGGGTAGTTCTAGGTACCAACAACATCGATAATGGCAGCCGGCTGTATAGCTCTGCCAGCCGGCTTGGTCTGGGGCAGTCTATTGGTTTTCCGGGCACAACCAACTCCCTGGAAGAACTTGAGAACTCAGAAGTAATAATGGTTATCGGTGCCAACCCTGTTATCTCGGCTCCGGCGGTAGGCTATACCGTAAAACGCGCCACCAAATATAACGGCGCCAAGCTTATACTGGTTGACGTCCGTCCAACCAAGCTTAATCCTTTCGCTCACATCTGGCTGAAACCTAAAGTCGGCACCGATGTAGTCCTGTTAAACGGCCTGGCCAGGGTGATTATTGAGGAAAGACTGTTTGACGAGGAATTCGTCGCCCGCAAAACGGATAACTTCGATGAACTGTCTAAGAGTTTAAAGCCGTATACCCTGGAACGATTAGAAAAGGTAACTGGCATCCTCAAGCAAGATGCGCAGCGCGCCGCACGTACCCTGGCCGGGGCAGAGTGGGCTTCTATTGTTTACGGAAACGGGATTACCCAGCATGTTAACGGCATAGACAGCGTGATGGCTCTGGCTAATCTGGCCATGCTGACAGGGAACATCGAGCGTCGGGGAGGAGGCATCTTTGCCCTGCAACGAGAAAACAACGCCCAGGGTGCCTGTGATATGGGTAGTTTGCCCGACTTCCTGCCCGGGTATCAGAGCCTGGATGATGCGCAGGCTAAGAGTGACTTTGAAAGGCAGTGGGGGAGCAGTCTGCCAAGCAATGCCGGTCTATCGGCCCTGGAGATGATTGAGCAGGCTGAGGCAGGAAAGCTTAAAGGGATGCTAATTGTGGGCGAAAACCCCGTCTCCAGCTTCCCTCGCCCTTCTTTGATTAGAAAGGCTCTGGCTTCTCTCGAATTTCTTGTGGCCGCTGACATGTTCCTGACCGAGACAGCTAAACTAGCCGACGTAGTCTTGCCCTCGGCCAGCTTCGCTGAAAAAGAGGGCACTGTCACCAACTTTGAAGGCAGGACTCAGCCAGTGAGAAAAGCCATCGAACCAATTGGTAAGTGCCTGCCGGATTGGAAAATAATTCTCCAGCTGTCCAAAGAGATGGGGCAGCCGATGCCATACTCCTCTCTTCAAGAGGTTATGAACGAAATTGAAGAGCTGGTCCCGTTTTATGAGCATCTTACCTCTGTCGACCTGGAAAAGGAGGACGTGGATTGGGCTGGTCTGGAGAGTGAGAGTGTACGAACCAAGCGCCTGTACAGAGGTCCATTCCCCAGCGGGTTCGGGCGCCTTTCCCCGGCTGAATATACCCCACCAACCGATATATCCGGGGACGACTATCCACTGACCCTGCTGTCTGGCTCTGTACTGTACCATTTCGGCAGCGGCACCAGGAGCCTGAGGTCTTCACGGCTCAAAGAGTTCTCACCAAGTTCCTGGATAGAAATCAGCCAGAATGATGCTAAACACCTCAGACTTGGCGATGGCGAGCCGGTCAAGGTCGTCTCACCAGTAGGCGAATCGACTACCACGGTCAGGGTAACCGGCTCGTTACCCTCAGGTCTGCTTTTCATGCCTATCTCGTTTCCGGATAGCCCGGTAAACGAACTGTTCGATATTAAATTAGACCCCAAGTCTAAGGCTCCTTTTCTCAAAAGCTGCGCGGTAAGACTGGAAAGGATTAAGCCATAATGACCAGAACCAAGAAGGTTGCCAAAGCTGACTTGAAGAAAATAGACGCTATTATTGGTAATTATCAGGGACAAAGGTGGGGGCTTATACCACTGCTGCATGATGTCCAACTGGCGGTTGGCTATATCCCCCCCGAGGCAATACCACGCATCGCCAGCGGCTTGGGCTTGTTTCCCAGTCAGGTGCAGGGGGTAATATCCTTTTACACCCAGTTTTACACCGAGCCGCGGGGAAAGAATATCGTCAGGGTATGTCGGGGCACAGCCTGTCACGTGCGGGGTGGTAAAACAATACTGAAACTGGTAAAGCAGGAGCTAGGGCTTGAAGAGGGAGAGACTAGTCCCAATATGGAGTACACCCTGGAGACCGTTGCCTGTATCGGTGTCTGCGCCCTGGCGCCCAACATCGTAATTAATCAGGAAACGCACGGCAATTTGAATCCCAAGAAAGTAGCCAGATTGTTCGAGAGCAGGAAGCCAAAATGAAGCAGAAGATGCCGAAAAGCCGTACCGTTTTTGTCTGCCGCGGCACGGGGTGTGTCTCGGGCGGCGGTGACGCTGTTTTCAAGGCGCTAAAGGCTGAGCTGGCCAAGCAGAAGCTAAAAGGTGCTGAGATAGATTTCACCGGCTGCCACGGCTTCTGCCAGCAGGGGCCGAATGTGGTCATCGAGCCCGACGGCATCTTCTACACCCATGTCGAGCCAGAGGATGCCACCGAGATTGTAAGCTCACATCTACGGGACGGAAAGCCAGTGGAGCGCCTTTTCTACCGTGACCCGGTCAGCGGCCAGGCTATACCATGCTACTCAGATATAAAATTCTATAAAGAGCAGAGGCGGGTCATACTGCGTAACTGTGGCCACATCAATCCAGAGAGGATTGATGACTACCTTGACCGTGGCGGCTACCAGTCCCTGCGCAAGACGCTCTTTCAGATGAAGCCGGAAGAGGTCATTGAGGAAATCAAAAACTCGGGCTTAAGGGGGCGGGGTGGGGCGGGCTTTCCCACCGGAATGAAGTGGGAGTTCTGCCGTAATGCCCACGGCTCGCCCAAATATGTTATCTGCAACGCCGATGAGGGCGACCCCGGCGCCTTCATGGACCGCTCTATCCTAGAGGCAGACCCCCATTCCGTGATAGAGGGGCTGGCTATCTGCGCTTACGCCATCGGTTCCAACGAAGGCTATATCTATGTACGTGCCGAATACCCCCTGGCAGTAAACCGGCTCCGCATAGCCCTTGACCAGGCTAAAGAAAGAGGCTTCCTGGGTAATGATATACAGGGCTCTGGTTTCAATTTCAATGTGCACATTAAGGAAGGCGCCGGTGCCTTTGTCTGCGGCGAGGAAACCGCCCTTATCGCCTCTATTGAGAGCCGGCGGGGCATGCCCCGCCCCCGCCCACCTTTTCCCGCCCAATCAGGCCTAGATGGTAAACCTTCCAACATCAACAATGTGAAAACGCTGGCCTCAATACCGGTTATCATCGAGAGGGGCGCTAGCTGGTTTTCCAGTATCGGCACCGAGAAGAGTAAGGGCACCGCAGTATTTGCCCTCACCGGCAAAATCGCTAATAGTGGACTGGTGGAGGTTCCGATGGGTACTCCATTATCCCATATTATCTATGAGATTGGCGGTGGTATCCCCAGAAATAAACGGCTTAAAGCGGTGCAGACTGGTGGCCCCTCAGGTGGCTGTATACCAGCCCGTTTCATTGACCTACCGGTAGACTATGAATCACTGGCTCAGATGGGTTCGATAATGGGTTCTGGCGGTATGGTGGTGATGGACGAGACAACCTGCATGGTGGAGATAGCCCGCTACTTTCTCAGTTTCACCCAAGCTGAATCCTGCGGAAAATGCACTCCTTGCCGCCTGGGAACCAGGCAGATGCTGGAAATACTAACCCGAATTACCGAAGGCAAAGGCAGCGAGGCTGACATCGACACTCTGCTGGCTATAGCCAGAACCGTCAAGGAGTGCTCACTGTGTGGGCTTGGCCAGACCTCTCCCAACCCAGTGCTCTCCACCATCGAATATTTTCGAGACGAGTATGATGCCCATATAAGGGAGAAAAAGTGTCCGGCTGCGGTCTGTGATGCCCTGATGATATCGCCCTGTCAACACACCTGCCCGGTAGGCATCAACGTCCCCAAATATGTGGCCCACATCGCCGCCGGTGAATATGAAGAGGCGGTTGATACTATCCGGGAGCGGAACCCCTTCCCGGCTATCTGCGGCCGTATCTGCAGCCACCCCTGTGAATTCAGGTGCCGCCGTGGGGAGTTGGACGACCCAGTAGCTATCAGAGCCCTAAAACGCTTTGCCTCTGACTGGTATTTTGAGAATGTGACCGAAGACCCCGAGCCGTTCCCGCAGACCCACAGTCAGCGGGTAGCCGTAGTTGGCGCCGGGCCCACTGGCCTATCATGCGCCTACTTCCTGGCTCATATGGGCTACCCGACAACCGCTTTTGAAGCACTCCCAGTAGGTGGCGGTATGCTATCAGTGGCCATACCCGAGTTCCGCCTGCCCCGGGAGATTATCCAAAAGGAGATTGATTATATCGCCAAGCGGGGGGTGGATATACGCTACAACAGCCCGATTAACGTTAATTTCACCGTGGAGGACCTGAGGAAAGATGGTTTTGCCGCTGTTTTTATCGCCGCTGGCGCCCAGAGAAGCCAGCGCATCGGCGTGCCCGGCGAACTTGAGGACGCCGAAGGCTTCTATTACGGGCTGAGGTTCTTAAGAGACGCCAGGCTGGGCCGAAAAGTCAGCGTAGGCCGCCGAACGGCGGTCATCGGCGGCGGCAATGTAGCCCTGGATGCAGCTCGTACGGCTCTCCGTTTCGGTGCCGAGGAAGTAATGATATACTACCGCCGCTCCCGGGAGGAAATGCCGGTTACCGAGGTAGAATACGAACAGGCTATTGACGAGGGTGTAGAGGTCAGCTTTCTAATCAGCCCCACCCGGATAGCCGTCGAGAACTGGCAGGTAACCGGCCTGCAGTGCATTAAGATGAAACTTAGTGAACCTGACCAGAGTGGCCGGAGGCGGCCTGTCCCAATCGCCGGCTCTGAGTCCTTTATTGAGGCCGATACCGTCATCGCTGCCGTGGGCCAGGCCCCGGACCTCTCTTTCCTTCCTCCTGACAGCGCCCTGGAGCGCACCCGCTGGGAGACGCTGGTCGTTGACAGTAATACCCTGGCGACTAACATCAGCGGGGTCTTTGCCGGTGGTGACTTTGTTACCGGGCCGGGTATGGTAATAGATGCCATCGCCGCTGGCAGAAGGGCAGCCATCTCTATAGATAAATACCTGAGAGCCGATACCTCCAGGGTTGAGATATATGACCTTAAAGCCAAAGCCGTTGGCGAAGAGCCGGCGCCGGAGGTAGAGGAAGCCTGGGAAGCACAGCCCAGAGTGGCTGTGCCCACACTACCAGTCAAAGAAAGGAAAACGAGCTTTGCCGAGATAGAGCTTTGCTTCTCTGAAGAGAAGGCCCAGCAGGAAGCTAGGCGGTGTCTTAGGTGTGACCTAGAAACCTAGCTAGGTAGGAGGTTTGCCATGAAAGCGATAACCAGACAGAAGTCTTTCGAAGAAATAAAGCAGCAGCTAGACGGCTTTAACCGCGTGTTTATTATCGGCTGCGGTACCTGCACCACCATGACCAAGACCGGTGGCATCGAGCAGGTACTGGAGATGAAGAGCCAGCTTCAGAAGATAGATAAACTAGTCAGTGGCTGGACAGTTATCCCTATCGCTTGCGACGAAATGAGTGAAGTAGCCATGAAGGAAAACGAACGGGCTATTCAGAACTCGAACTGCGCCCTGATAATGAGCTGCGCCCTAGGCGTGCACCGGATAAGTACTTACATTGACCGCCCGGTCATCCCGGCGCTGGATACTATGTTTATCGGTGTGGAGGATACCCCGGGCTATTTTCGCGAGGTTTGTGCTCAGTGCGGGCAATGTATTATCGGTGAAACCGCTGGCATTTGCCCTATTACCGCCTGCCACAAAGGTCTGGTTAACGGCCCCTGTGGCGGCACCAATAACGGCAAGTGTGAGGTGGACAAGGAGAAGGACTGTGCCTGGACGCTTATCTATGAGCGACTCAAAGCCCAGAACCGGCTTGACCTGATGCGGAAGTATCAGCCTCCCCACAACTTCCAGGCATCACCCAGACCGAGAACAGTCAAAATCTCATAGGTGAGGAGGTGAGGAAAATGGTATCAAGTTTTAAAGAGGTGCTCAACTCCGGTAAATTTGTGATTACCAGCGAGGTGGCACCCCCCAAGGGGACCAACCTGGAAAAAACATTGCACCACATCGAGCTTCTAAAAGATAAGGTGGATGCAATTAATGTTACCGACCATCAGAGTTCGGTAATGCGATTCCCTTCTATCGGCGGCTGCCTGGCCATCAAAGAAATGGGCGGTGAGCCTATCCTGCAAATGACCTGCCGTGACCGTAACCGCCTGGCTCTCCAGGCGGAACTGTTGTTTGCCTCCACCAGGGGCATAAACAATGTGCTCTGTCTCACCGGTGACGCCGTCCCGGTAGGGGATCACAAAGAGGCTAAGGGAGTCTTTGACCTCGATTCCCTCCAGTTACTGAAAACAGTCCGCTTGATGGAATCGGGACAGGATTTGGGGGGCAATGAACTCGACGGGGCGGTGGAATTTTGCGCCGGTGCCACCGTCACCCCGGAAGCCCAACCTCTTGAACCCCAGCTCATTAAATTTGAGAAGAAGATAGAGGCCGGCGCCGAATTTTTCCAGACCCAAGGAATCTACGACCTGGACAACTTTGCCAAATTCATGGGGCACGCTCGTCAATTTCCGGTTAAGATACTGGCCGGTATAATCCTGCTGTCATCAGCCAGAATGGCCAAGTTTATGACGGCAAATGTCCCAGGCATATTCGTGCCTCAAAGCATGATCGATGAACTGGCGGCAACGCCTAAAGAGGAGATGCTTAACAAGGGTATTGAAATTGCCGGGCGGATGATTGCTGCCCTGAAGAAGGATTCCATCTGCGATGGTGTGCACATCATGGCTATTGGCAAAGAGGAAGTGGTGCCGGATATCTTAGCCGCTGCCGGTTTTTAGAGAGTTATACCATCTTTGCCGAAGCAGCCAGTCTTTTAAGCAAAATCCGCCGGAACCATTGGCCTTTTTCCCCACAATCCAAAATACGGGAGGGTATGTCTACCGCCAAGCTGCCTCACCACTTTGGCTGTATGATCTCGGTGAGCACCCCGAAGTTACTCTGCGGGTGTATAAAAGCCGCTTTGAAGTCCTCGGTATCAGCTTCCGATATCACCCTTAATCCCTTGGCCTTGATTGCCTCTATCGCCTGGTCAAACTGGTCAACCTCCAGGGACACGTGGTGAACTCCCTCTCCTCGGCTCTCAATGAACCGGTCAATTAGACTCTGCGGTTCGAGGCTGGCTAACAGCTCAAACTGGGCTTCACCAATTGAAATCAAGGCCGTTTCCATTTTTTCGTCCTGGTACTTCTTCCGCCAGACCAGCTTGGCACCATAGGTTTCCTGGAAGAACTCAACCGCTCTGTCCAGATTCTTGACGGCAATCCCAACGTGGTTGAATTTTTTTATCAAAGGTCACCTCTTCTCTATATATTTCTCCGTATAAAAAGCAGCGGTGTTATCGGGCCAGTATGTGAATACTGGCAACTACTCCGTGCTCAAGTCCGGCGATAACACCACCGAGCATATGGGCCAGCCCGACCTTCATCACACCGTTTTGCACCCCTTGCGGACGAAGCAGGGGGTTAAGTTCTTCAAACGTAAGAGTCTGGCCAGCTTTAATCTTTCCTATGGTTACCTTATCGAGGTCTTTCATAGTCTATTTCCCCCATTATAAATGTCAATAAATCAGTTGTTCCTTGAGCCTATTCTACCGATGGTCATCCAGGGACCTCAATATCCTATATACTCGTTCATCTTTAACCCTAACTGTACACTTCAGGCCATAATTATACAACCGTTGAGAAGCCTTATAATAATGGAAAAGAGGAGTATTACTATCTGTAAGATTTAGACTGCTTCAGGTGTTGATAGATTAAATGGCAATACCTTGACAGGAAGCCAGAAATAAACTATATTTAAGCGTTTATAGAATTGTTTTGTTACATATAAATTCCTCCGTTAGGGTCTAAACAAGTAATGTTAGTTGCGACCTTATAAGATCGAATTTTCAACTGTGACCCAAAGGAGCATTCCATGCCGAAAACTAATCATATGGTAAAGATAGCGGTGGATGCGATGGGTGGTGATTATGGTTCTGGTGAGATAGTTAAAGGTGCAGTTTTAGCCGCCGAAGAGAATGATGATGTTAACATTGCCCTAGTAGGTTCTCGAGATATTATAGAGAGCGAACTAGCCAGGTATAATAACCATTTGCCCATTAGCTGTATTGAGGCTGATGGATGCATCACTGAGGGTGAACATCCTGCCTTAACTATCCGGCGTAAACCTAATGCTTCCGTGTCCATAGCCGCCAACCTGGTGAAGTCGGGAGAGGTAAAGGCTATGATTAGCGGTGGTCCAACGGGAGCTACCGCCACCAGCGCTATTCGGTCGCTGGGGCTCATTCCCGGAATAGATCGACCGGCAGTTGGTGGGGTATTTGAAACTCTTGCTCCCAATACGGTGCTAATGGACTGCGGGGTCAATGTTGACTGTAAGCCCCATCACTTTTTGGCCTTTGCCATTATGGGTTCTGTCTATACCAAGCGATTATTGAATATAGCTAATCCTACGGTAGCTCTGCTAAGCACCGGGGCTGAGGAAGGTAAAGGCAGTCAACTGGTGCGGGAAAGCTATGCTCTCCTTCGCGACAGCGGTCTTAATTTCATTGGCAACATAGAAGGCAATGATATCTTAAGCGGACGGGCTAATGTTATTGTTTGCGATGGCTTTACCGGCAATGTAATATTAAAATTCTATGAGAGCATAGGGTACTACGCTGGTGAGTGGCTTAAAAAGAGGTTAAAGGGGTTCCCCAGAGTGGGCCCGGCGAGGAAGCTATTTACTACTTTCACTTCGTTAACTAGGGTCGTTGAGGGTGAAAGTGTAGGAAGTGGCCTGCTGTGGGGGATTGATGGCGTCGTCTTTGTTATGCATGGTAGTAGTAAAGCGCCGCAGGTAGCCAGGACGATAGCCAAAGCCAGAGAGGCAGTGAAAGTCGATCTGGTGACCTCCATAAAGTCAGAACTAGCTAGCGTTATTCTAAAGTAACTAGATTGGAGGCTACTATGTCCGTCGAGGACACCATAAAAGGTATTGTTACCAAGATTGTGCGTTGTGATGAGAAGATTCTCACTCCTGAGAGTACCTGGCAAGATCTAAAAGCGGACTCTCTGGACATGGTTCAAATACTGATAGCTATAGAAGAAGAGTTCGATATTGAAGTTCCTGATGAAGATGCTCAGGAGATTAAAAATTTTGGTCAGTTTGTTGCCTATATTGAAGAGCGCATAGCCAAGAAAAGTTAGGCTTGGTCTATGATTGTAGAGTGAAGGCACATAATGAGGCTCAAAGGTAAGATAGCGCTGGTAACTGGTAGTTCTCGTGGCATTGGCCGGGCTATAGCCCTGAAACTTGCTGAGGAAGGGGCTAATGTCATTGTTAACTTTCTTCGCCACCGCCAGGGTGCTGAGGAAACGGCTAGGGATATTGAGAAGCTGGGGGTAAGTGCCCAGATTATCAAAGCTAATTTAGTGGAGCCAGAGAAGATTGATGCCATGTTTGAGACTATCGCCAACAAATACGGCCGGCTGGATATTCTGGTTAACAATGCCGCCTCTGGTGTAGCTCGTTCTGCCCTGGACCTGGACACTAGAGGCTGGGAGTGGGCTATGGATATCAATGCCAGAGCCTTTTTGCTTTGTGCCCAGCGGGCGGTCAAGCTCATGGGAGAGCGCGGTGGCAAGATAGTCAGCATCTCTAGTTTAGGCTCGTTCTTTGTCTTACCTGATTATGTTGCCGTAGGGGTATCCAAAGCTGCCCTCGAAGCCTTGACCCGTTACTTAGCCATAGAGCTGGCGCCCAAGGGTATCTGTGTTAACGCTGTAGCGGCTTCAGCCGTCCTAACCGAGGCCATTAAATTTTTTATCAAAGAGGAGCAAGGACAAACCCCCTCTTGGCAAATGACACCGGCAGGCAGAATGGTAACCCCCGAGGATGTAGCCAATCTGGTTGCCTTCCTGTGTAGCGAAGAAGCTTTTATGATAAGAGGGCGTACTATCGTTGTTGATGGGGGTGTTTCCCTGGCTCCATTTAGCTTTCCTGGTAAGGAGGATAACACTGAATAAGCAAAGAGTAGTAATTACCGGGGTCGGCGCTGTTACCCCGCTGGGCTTGAATGTGGAGGAGTTCTGGGAGGGGTTGGTAGCCGGGAAGCTGGGCATCGATTATATTAGCCGCTTTGATGCCAGCAACTCCGCTGTAAAAGTAGATGCCGAGGTGAAAGGCTTTGAGCCGACAAGGTATATGGATATTAAAATAGTTGACCGCACCTCAAGGTCAACTCAGTTCGGTATCACTGCCGCCCAAGAAGCGGTAAAATTAGCTAGACTAGACCTGACCAAGGAGAATCCAGAGCGCATAGGGGTTATAACCTCTAATATTGTTGAGACTGATTACCTGGTCAAGGCAAGTGAGATGCTTCGTAAGCGAGGACCGAGGCATGCTGACCCCCTTTTTATCACTAAGTCAAGCCCCAGCGTAATACCAATGCAGATAGGGATGTTAATCGGAGCCAAGGGGCCTAACTCCAGTGTGAATAGCCTGTGTGCCAGTGGTGCTGATGCTATTGGCACTGCCTTTAACTATATGCGTTTGGGATATGCCGATGTAATGGTAGCTGGCGGCGCTGATGCCAGCCTGGAAGCGATTACCATAGCTGGTATGAACATTCTGGGGGCTCTATCACGAGAAACAGACCCGGCTAAGGCTTGCCGACCGTTTGACCTTAATCGTTCTGGCTTTGTCTATGGTGAGGCAGCCGGCATGATGATATTGGAAACCTATGAGCACGCCAAGAAACGAGGAGCACTAATTCTGGCTGAGTTGCTTGGTGCCGGCTGGTCCTTCGATGCCTTTAGTACCACAGCCCCCAATTTTGAAACAGAAGCTATTGCCATAAATGTAGCCCTGCAGGATGCTGGAATAAAGCCAGAGGAAGTGGATTATATCAATGCCCACGGCACCGGCACCAAGCTAAATGACCGCAATGAAACTAAGGCTATTAAAGCTGTTTTTAAGGATAGTGCTTACCGCATCCCCTTAAGTGCCAATAAGTCTATGATTGGTCATACTATTACGGCGGGGGGTGCTATTGAGGCTATCGCTGCAGTGCTAACTATAAACAGAAATATGATACCGCCGACTATGGGTTATGAAACCCCTGACCCGGAATGCGATTTGGATTGCGTGCCTAATACGGCTCGCCCGGCACAGATTAATATCTGCCTGTGCAATAGCTTTGGGTTGGGTGGAGAGAATTGCTGCCTGGTCATCAAACGCTTTGATGAAAAGTAACCGGCACCTATTACAACCTCCTCTCTCAAGTATCTTTTCCTGCATTCTTACTCTCTAAAATAAGAAAGTCAAGAGAATGATTATTATTCGCCCCTGCACACAAAAGCCTCAATTGTTACATGATGATGATCCAAGGAAAAACTATGTGCATCTACAATCGTACTCAGATTTACAACCAAGCCCTTATTCCTTTCACATTTCAATGTAATCCCTGAGTCATTATTAGTCTAGTAGAGGGCTAATGGCCGTGAAATGGCCGGCCTGACCGAAGTGAAGAATCTCCATACCGCCACAGTACTCTCACCGTGGCTTCGGCGCCAGCATATCAAGGGCCTTACGCGCTGCCACCGGCACTTCTACATAGGGCTCAACGTCTTCAAGTGCGCTCATTACCGGCCTCAGTACCCCATCCAGATCACCCCTGTTCATATCATGTAGGACATGGTGGGCCCCTTGCCGCAACCAGGTTGATTTTGAGTTTCCAATTAAAGCCTCTAGTAAGGATACTACCGCCTTCTGGCCGATATTAATCAGTCCCTCAGCAGCCAGCCAGCGAACGTCGAACTCCTTATCCTCTAGAGCCTTGATTAGCGCTGCCATGGCCGTGGGATCACCAATCTGGGCTAGGGCTTTGGCCGCTTCCCATCGTACCCAGTATTTTTTATTGCCAAGTGCTTTGACGAGGAAGGGCACTGCCTTATGCCCCGTAACTACCAGCTGTCGCCTCGCTTTCTGGCATATAATCACGTCGTCGCAGGCCAAATCTGCCATCAGTGAATTAATGTTTTTAGCTTTCATCCGTCACCCCCGAACTTTTGATAAAATTATATTCACTTTAGTGCCTAAGATTCAAGATGTCGTCAAAAGGTGGGTATGATTCCTAAAAAGGGAAATTTGGGTGTGAGCCGCAGAGTTATCCGAACCTCCAGTCGTCATGACGGCCTCCCTTTCAACGATCTATCGAGTTCACTCCTGACGCTGATAAAGTTGATTATATTGTCCCAGCTCACCATCCCGACGATATTGTTATCCCGAATCACCGGCACTTGGTTGATGTCGTTCTGAACCAGCATCTGCAGGACAGCATTGAGGTTTTCATCGGGTTTTATTGCCTTCAGGTCGTGGAGTGGCGTCATCACCTCTCTGACCAACTTCGTCTTCCAGAGGTCGCGGG
>Ga0315537_1000607_pt1 | contig 28090 bp, 30 predicted proteins | sample SalMarSW160270MG_FD_203091 | JGI IMG/M metagenome (GOLD analysis project Ga0315537, IMG submission 203091) | Salt marsh sediment microbial communities from the Plum Island Ecosystem LTER, Massachusetts, United States - Salt Marsh Sediment SW1602-70 ...
CACTATATTAATAAAAGGTCGTTTTACCGTCTACCTTTATTTTGCGAAAAAAAATATTTATTCCTACTCATAATTCATTAATATGAATTAAATTATCTATACGTGCGTCAGAACTGCTCCCATGGTCGGAGATAATCCTCGGCTTTTCATCAGGAAATTTATCCAACGCTTTTTGTACTACGATCTCGACGTCCTTCTCTTCCATACTCCCTCTCAGATCATGGTACACAACATATCTCGAATACCCGTCAATAATGGCTACCAGAAACATAAAGGTTCCAAGCACATTCACGTAGGATATATCAATATGCCATTCTTTATGTGGCCCATCAGGCTGTGTATACCCAAGCCCTTTACCCTTATTCTTTCTATATACGAACTTAAATAATAATCCCGCCGTATGTAATACACGTTACACCGATGATGGACTCGCATACACTACATCCTCGTCAATCATCCGATAACAAAGTCTCCGGTATCCTTCTTCTCCGTTATTTATTGCATACTCAATAATTGACTGCTCCTCATGCCCAAATAACCATGTGGCTTTCGGTATCTTCCTGTTATGCCGGTTCGGTATCCCGTATCGCCTCCTCCACTCATAGTACTTCGATTCCTTGAGCCCAAGGTATTTTAAAAGCCTGTTCACTGGTATTCCTGTTCTCTTTTTATATTCAAGTAAAGTTTCCACGATCTCATCCCGTATGTCAGGCTCAACCCACGCCTTCGTCAAAGATCCCCAAACGTTTTTTTTAATTTGATATTTTCTTCAGTCAGCCAGGATATCACTTCGTCCTTCTTCTGTACCTTCTCCTCGAGCTTTTTGACCTTCACTGGTTCTTTACTATTCCCTGTCCGTGAATGATCGCCGGAAAATGTTTCAATGGCTCCCTCAAAAAGCTGCTTTTCCCATTTATAGAACATATTGGGGTTGACCCCATACTTCTCGCATACCTCGGAGACGGACATTTTGTTTTTCAGGTGCTCACGTAAAATCTCAACTTTCCTCTCAGGTGGATATTTCTTCCTTTGATTTGTCATGCTCTAACCTCCTGTAATTTCCACCTTATTCTACCATACCTGAAACTCCGTTTCCTTCTGAAGCAGAACAATATTTATGTATTGAGGTCTATTGATCTAATAAAAAACGTGAAAGTACAGAATAATCCGCTAAAGCATTTCTCTCTTTGTTATATCCGGCGAGACAAAGACCTTGAATAGATTCCTGTCAGTTCTGAGCTCATGGAGCGCTTTCTCCAGCTCTTCGAGCGGCACTACCATAGAGAAGAATGGCTCGGGTCTGATTCTGTTATATTGAAGAAGCACTATCGCATCTTTCCAGTCGTTCCCCACCCCGGCACAGGAGCCCACAATGCTCCTCTCGCCGAGTACGATATCAAACGGTTTTAACCTTGAGATATCGTCTACACCTGTGATTCCGAAAGCTGCGACTCTGCCGCCGGGTCTTGTCATCTCCAAGGCCTGCTCGTAAGTTGCAGCAGTTCCCGCTGCCTCGATTACATAGTCTGCACCCCTTCCACCGGTGAGCTCCTTAACCGCTTCCACAGGGTTCTTTTTATTGACATTAATTATGTAATCAGCTCCGAGCTGCTCTGCGATCTTGAGCTTTCGCTCGTTTCTACCCATAACAATAACAGGCGCAGCTCCCCGGAGCCTCGCCACTGCTGCGTGTAGCGATCCAAGGCCGCTTCCGATAATGGCCACGCTGCTTCCGATCTCCACCTGCATTGCTTTGGCAGAGTGTATGACACACGATGTCGGCTCTATGAAAGCACCTTTTATGAAATCAAGTGTCTCAGGAAGCTTATGCACCTGTACCCAGGGGGCCTTTACATACTCGGCGTAGCTGCCATCTATATGTATGCCCAGCTGGGTGAACTCAGGGCACATGAGTTTCTGTCCGCGCCTGCAGTAGAAGCAGTGTCCGCAGCTCATATTGATGTCCGCAGTAACCGGATCGCCTTCTTTCAGGTTCTTTGAGTTCTTTCCGACCTTTGCCAGGATGCCAGAAAACTCGTGTCCCGGAATAAGCGGTAGCCTGTCAGCTGAATATTTTCCTGTGTAGATGCTCCAATCCGTCCCGCATATACCGGTGTATTTCACCTTTATGAGTACCTCGTCATCTGTTATTTCAGGAACAGGAACTTCCTTGATGACGATTTTCTTCGGTTTCTCTACCACAGCAGCTTTCATTTTCTGTTTCATTTAAAAACCTCCATAAATTAATATAGATCGATTTCATGTAACATGTTGCTTACCACTCCCTGCGCTTTTCGATACTCCTCAAACACAGAGCGCAACTTTGAGTATTTTTTTACGTTAGCCTGTACAGGTTTTGTAATTTCCTGTATCTCATGAATGTCATCTATTCTCGCAAAATCTCGCCAGAACCCGGTTCCAACAGCACCGATGGTGCAAGCCCCTAGAGAGCCTGCATCCTGTCCTATATTTGTCTTCAGTATAGGCATATTATAAACATCTGCAAATATCTGTCTCCATAACCTGGATTTTGACCCTCCCCCTACAAGCAGCATCTCATTGCTGAGTCTTGATAATTTCTTCAGAACATCCAGAGAAAGGCCTAGGTTTATTGCTATTCCCTCCATACAGGAACGCAAAATATCGCTCTGTTTGTGCCCCAGGTCGATTCCTGTAAAACCACCTCTGATATGCGGGCTCGGCTCCTGGGAACTGCCTCCTGCGAGGCTCGGGTTGAAAAGAAGCTTATTCGCTCCCACAGGAGATTGTGAGGCAGAATCGTTTATGAGATCGTATACATCATGTCCGCTTACACCGGCTTTCTCAACAAGATCCCTGCAAAGATTTTCCTTAACCCAGTTGAGTGAGCTTCCTGCAGAAAAGATGCTCACCGCTGATGTAAACATCCCGGGAATGACGTGGGCGAAAACAAAAGGTCTTGTATAGGCATCGAGTATTGGATATTTTGACGATACTGCGATCCATGAGGATGATCCAAGAGAGGTGTAAACCCTTCCCTCGGAGATATTTCGCGCACCAAGAGCCATGCATGAGTTGTCCACTCCGCCGCACACAACCTTGACCTTTCCGTCCAGTCCAAGAACTTCTGCTGATTCTCTTGTAAGCTCTCCGACGATGTGAGTTGAGGGAACTATTTCGGGAAGGAGCTTCTGAGAGATTCCAGCGGTTTCTAGATACTGGTGCGAATAACCCCATTTTTTCAGATCGTACACGCCGCTGCCTGAAGCATATGAATAGTCTGTAAGGATTTTTCCTGTTAGTCTAAAGTTGATGAAGTCCTTTGTTCCAACAATCCTGTATATCCTTTTGAACATATCAGGCTCTTTGTCCCGATACCACATTATCTTGAAGACAGAGTAGCACTCTGGAGGAAAGCCGTTTCCTGTTGTCATATACCAGTCAGTGTAATCGGCTATATCAAAAAAGCGCTTTACCTGTTCTACGGGACGGGTATCAGACCATATAGGGGTCATGTCTCTCAAAAGCTTACCATCTCTATCCAAAGGCACAACCCCCAGGCTGTGCCCTGAAAAAACTATGCACTCAACACTCTTTGCCTCTGATCGGTGATTCTCAAGCAGTCTTTCAATGCTCTCGACAACCGAGCTCCACCAGTCCATGGGGCGCTGTTCATGTAAGCATTTTCCTGGATATAAGGTTTCATACGGAACGAATGTGCGCTCAAGGCAGGTTCCATCAGCATCGTAAAGTGAAGCCTTATTACCACCTGTTCCAAGATCGCAGGCAATTATCTTTTTTCTCATCGGATTTAAGTTATTTAAAATTTGTTAAAGAGATCGAAACTGTATCTCAGAATCATATATCAACTTCATTGCCGTAGCGTTTAACAAATTCATCAATTAGCTCTTCGCCCCTGCTTACACCGAGCTGATCTGCGCCGTTCTTCAAAAGCTTGAATGCATAATCGAGATCGTATATCCCTCCAGATGCCTTTATTAGCACATCCGGTGAGAGTGCTCTTCTCATTAGAACAATGTCATCGAGCACTGCCCCTTTAGGGTTTTCTGTGATGAGTTTCAGATACTGGGTTTGCACTCCAGTCGTTGTCTTCACAATGGCTGCCCCGCCCTTCTCAGCGATAAGGCATGCCCTCTTCTTCTCCTCGTCATCAAGCACCCATGTTTCTATAATCGTCTTTACCACTCTGCCGCCTGCGGCTTCCACCACTGCCTTTATATCGTCATATACTACATTATCCTTTCTTGAGCGAAGCGCGCCTACGTTGATTACCATATCTATTTGAGTTGCCCCGTCTTCCACTCCCTTTTTTGTTTCTATGACCTTGATTTCTGTGAAGTGAGAACCAAAGGGGAAACCCACATTGCAACTGAGCTCTATATTTTCACCCTTGAGAAGTTCGCAGGCCAGTTTTACATTCACAGGATTTACACATGCGACACCAACCTTTGATTTTTTCGCTCTTTCGCAGAATGTTTTTACGTCCTCATTGCTCGCAAACTGCTGGCAAAGGCTGTACTCGATCCTGCTTCTGAAATCAAAAAGCGTTAGAACCATTCCTTGATCTCCTCTGGCTCATGTGTGCTTTTCTTTTAGCCTGCCCATATCTTTTCTTATCTCCTTCAGGGCTCTTGCGTATTCTCTGTCATAGGTTGCGCACCCCACAGGCTGCTGGCGGATCAAAAACTCAATGCAGTTATCGCACGCTGTGCACCAGTCGACTTCGTCAGGCTTACCAGCCTCGAGTTTCACGGGCAGGAGGCTGTCTGCAAGAGACTGGTGTCCTATGGCAATCATATCGCAGACGCCGTCACGTATGTTCTTGTTAGCCCAGTAAAGAAGGGATCGCTCATCTTCCTTCACCGCAAGAAATTTGTTCTGCCCATTTCTGAAAACAGAGTATGCAGAGCCGATTACCACGGTACCTGGCTTCACCACACCCTTGATCGCCTTTTGGAAAGTCATGTGCAGATAAGCGTAGTCTGGTATATTCCGGTCTGGCTGGGTAAGGGCAAGGGTGATCGATGGAGCCCCTGCAGACTGAAGAGTATATTTGGCGCCGCGTTCTTCGAGTCCCTTTACCAGGTCCAGGGGCTCTGTAATATCAAGTACAGGAGTATCAGGCCCTGCTGTGCCGAAACCACCAGGGAATCCCTCCCAGAAGGAGATCTTCGATCCCAGTATGAAGTCCGGATCGTTGATTTCTTTATTCATTCGCTCATAGGTCTCATAGGCGAATCTTGCCCTGTTCTGCCACGATCCTCCATATTTCCACTTGCGATCGTTGTAGGGACGGAGGAATTGAGAGCCAAGATACCCATGACAGAGCTTGAAGTCCACCCCATCTGCCCCGCTGTCATGTGCTACTTTCGCTGCAAGAACAAACTTGTTTATGATCCTGTCAACCTCGTCTTCTGAGAGAAGATCGCCTCCGAAACCAGGGAGAGGTTTGACACAGACCCGTCGAGAGAATTTCGGATCGCTGAGCTCTCCTGAGTGTGTAAGCTGTATAAACAGGAGCGGCCTTGGATTTACCTGCTTCATCTCCCTTATAAAACATTCCAAAGCAGGCCGGTTTGACGGCATTCCAATAAGCTGGTTCAGTCGGCCTCTCGATTCCTCTATGACACTGATAGCTTCCATAAATATGACACCTGCATTGCCCGTGAAGGCCTTTCTGTACCGCTTGTATGTGAGCTCACTCGGGTTGCCATTTTTATCAGCATCGTTGCACTCCATTGCATTGAGCGCAATGCGGTTCACCGCGGTGCGGCTTCCTATTTTCAGCTCCCTGAAGAGCGGATCTTGTGGTGCCATCCAATACTCCTATTCATTCGAAGAGCTTGTCTCCGCGGCCCTCGTATCTTCGTTTTATGATAAGCGGCTTCAAAAACTGGATTGTTTTTTCCATTCCATCCTCACGGCTCATCACGACATCTTCGTGCTCGTAGCTCAGAACATTGTCGTAGCCCACGAGAACTAGCTCGGTTATGAGCCTCTTCCATGGAACCGAGCCCCATCCTGGAATCCTGAACCTGAACCCTCTGTCGATACGGTCCCATCTGCCTGCCGGCTGAAGGCCCGATCGGCGCACATTGTGCTCAACTATCTCTCCATCTTTTGCATGGACATGCCATATCCTTTCACCGAGCTCCTGAACAAAAATCACAGGGTCTATTCCCTGGAATATTATGTTGGCAGGGTCGAGGTTGAATCCCCATGACTTGTGGCCCTTCAGCAGCTCGACACTCTTAACCGCAGTTTCGACGTTATATACATACTCGTTAGGATGAGGCTCATGCCCGAATTTCACGCCTTCGGTTTCGAATACATCGAGGATTTCACCCCATCTTTCGGTAAAATCTTTGGCCATCTCATCCCAGCCCTGAGGATAGGGCCATGGGAACCATCTCGAGAACCGCTCGCAGCCGATAAATCCGCATACAACAGGAACCTCTAGAGCGGACGCTGCCTTAGCCGTAAGCTTCATCCGCTCCATCCCGAACTTGATCTTCTCTGTGGGTGTTTCTTTGTAGAGGCTGTCGGTATCCTTTGTATGAGGTCCAAGAACCAGCTGCCCTTCAGGATGATTGCTCAGCGCAGATATGGTGATGTTGTATTTTTTTACCAGGTTTCGAAACTTTTTTGCATTATCCGCTTTGAGAACCTCTTCGATATCGAGATGGTTGTTTCCGTAAAAGGCAGGTAGCTCTGCCATTTCGTATCCCATACTTGACATCATCTTGAAGATCGATTCTATGTCCATGTCAAGAAAATTCGCAGTGAACATCCCTATCTTCATGATCTTACCCTCTTAATTTGAGCACTGAAGTAATTTCTAAAGAACGGCGGTCATGAATAGCTTGGGTTGTCAGAACCATCGGCCGTTAAAGGTCCCGGCAAAAGCAGTTGAACATACAATCGCAGGCTGTCAGGGCCGATGATCGTCAGGAACCTGGACGAGCTCGAGAATCTCATTATCAGGGCCCCTGAAATATACATATCCCAATCCGTTGAGATCACCGCCGTCCTCACCTATGAAATCGGGATCCCTGTGGAATCTTATTCCTTTTTGCTTGAGCTCATTGTAAGCCTTCTTTATATCTTTGACCTGGAAGGCTATATGCATGTTTGCTATATCGCACGGTCTTCGATCGTAAGGTTTGCCTTCAGGTACAATATACTGGATTAGCTCGATTATAGTATTTCCGGCAGAGAGCATTACCAGATGCTGCTTTGGCTCTGTGCCCGGGAGGTCCATCATAACCGGATCTGCATCATACATTTCGTTCATCTTCTCATGCATCCCTAATGTATCTCTGTAAAACCTGAGAGACCTTTCCATGTCAGAGACAATGACACAGGTATGGTGAACGCCTCCTATAAGCATTTCAACTCCTCCTGCTAATGTTATGAATTATAGAACTTAAGAAAGGGCTTATCCCTTGGTCCTGAAGTATAGCCCGATGCTATTTGCGTAGAAAACTACCGCCCGCCACCAGTCGCACGGCCTCTGCTCGTGCCAGCCCGCTTTCGAGTAGAAGGTCTCGTAAGGCATTAAGGTGCTCGTGAGGCATGCCTCATCCGCATCGTAGAGGGAGGCCTTGTTCCCCCACGTGCCAAGATCGTAAGCGATAATTCTTTTACTCATCTATTTCGCCTTATATTCCCGCCCCTTCTCAAGGATCGCCGCTTAGCTTCGCGAGACCTTTCTCGATCAGCGACATTCCCGTGAGATGGTTCAGCCCCTTCTCTTCGAAAACATCGAACTCTCCCCCGTCACTCGGTGAAATCCACCTCTCTGTCTTCTCGTCCCTACGAGTACGGTTCAGGGTATCAGTGCGAGAAGCTTTCGAACTCGATTATACCGATGACCACAGACACCTTTAAAGCAGCAGTCGTCCTCATGCGAAAGATAGCCTCCGGATCACTTTTCATGTAATCCACTTCGCACATTCCGATCATCATGATGCTCACGTCGAAGTAATTGCATCTATAGGACTTCCATGCTTTGTATAACCAGAGAACATGTCTTGTTATTTAATGTGTTCACATAATTCGACAGTTACCCCATTTGGATCAAGACATAGCATAACTCTCATTCCCAATGAGGGTAGTTCGGTGGTGGGCAATGTTATTGTCACTCCTGCTTTGCGCAATTCGCTCTCATGTTGCGCTACACCATCTACCAGCAGCGCAAAATGCCTGAGTCCTACTTCATCTTCCCTTCTATCGACTTTTGGGTTTTTTCCCTTGTAATCGAATAATTCCAAGCTCCCCCCGCCGGGTAGTTCAAAATAAGTCAAAGCAAAATCCTCAAGCGGTACTGTCTCCCCTTGCCGTAAACCCAATATTTTACCGTAAAAAGTGATCGATTCATTGATGTCTTTAGTGTTGATGGCGATGTGATGAATCGGACCGATCTTCATGTATAAACCTCCTCATTGAATAATATGATGGCCAGTCTATTTCGCCAAAGGCACTTCAACCTTTTTACCGCCATTCATTGAAGATTCATTCGCACATATCCCGGGCAACGTCCAATTCGCAGATGCCACCGCATCACAGGTTGAGTCTCTTCTTTCAATGATCGCCTGAACGAACTCATTGGCAATATGCGGATGCGAACCACCATGCCCTGCCCCTTGAACGAAGGAAACCTGGCTCTCATCATGAACACCAGCGGTCAGTGCCGCTAGTTCTTTTGGAAGACGATGCCCGTAATCCGGGGGTTGTATTCTCTTAACATCCTCGAAATTCGAGAATACCGCGAAACCTTCATGTTCAATCTGCTCCCACTCAAAGGAAAGCTTTGTGCCGTACACGTCAAAGCTTTCTCTGCACTGTCTAATCGTATCGAAGCACCATCTCGTGACTTCCATCGCGATATCAGAATCTCTCAGCTTAAGAATAGCGGTCTGTGCCGCGAATGGTGCTCCATAATGTTTTGCGTATTCTTTTCGTATCTCACCCGAACCGTAACACACAACAGATTCAACAGTGGCATTGGCAAGCGCAAGAGCGGGTGCAATTGCGTGGGTACCGTAGAGCATAGGGGGGAATCCATACCAGTAACTCGGCCATCCCGGGAGGCTCATGTTCTGAGTATGCGTACCGCGCATGAATTGAATTTTCCCTAATTGTCCGGTTTCAACGAGTTCTTTGGCATAGAGAAACGCCCTGGTATACACGTGAGTTTCAATCATCAAATATACCTTGTCCGCTTTTTTTCGTGCTTTGATGATTTCGAAGCATTCATCTTTGGTGGTTGCCATGGGCACTGCGCATGTCGTGTGCTTCCCCGCGTTCAGTGATGCCAACGTCATTTTCGCGTGATCAGCGATAGGCGTAGCCAAATGAATTGCATCGACCTCTTTATCGCGCAGTACATCCTCAAATCTGGTATATCTGTTTTTAATTCCGAACTCGTTTCCTACTTTATCGAGTTGATCTTTTGTCCTCTGGCATATTGCATACACCTCGGCATTGGGGTGCTTTTGGTAAATTGGAATGAATTCCTTTCCAAAATGCAGACCGACGATAGCAATTTTCACTTCCTTGGACATTTGAACCTCCTATTAACCTTTTTCTTTCCAGAAGAAAGCCACCGCTGTGATAAGGATGATCCCCGAAATCACCCACTGCCAATACGATTGGACACCTATTAGGTTAAAAACGTTACTTAAAATCGTCATTATGAAAACACCCGCAATTGTACCGACAATCCCTCCCTTTCCACCTGTCAGTGCCGTTCCTCCGATGAGAACGGGAATGATGGAGTCAAGCATGTAATTTTCGGCCGTGAGAGGACCTGGGCTTCCCAAACGGCTCGCTAAAAAAAGTCCAGTTACGGCAGCGGTGAAACTGCAAAACATATATGTGAAGATTTTCACGCGTGTGGTTGGAATTCCCGAGAGTCTCGCGATCTCTTCATTCCCTCCCGTCGCATAGATGTACCTACCGATGGTGGTTTTTCTGAGTATAAAGATACCCAACGCAGCAATGGCGCAAAAAAGCAGAAATGGAAAGGGCAGGAACCATACATCCGCCCATGCAAAGAAATTAAAAGCTTCTGGAACAGGACCGACAGGAATTTTTGTATAGAGCAACAAAGCGCCTTGAACTACGGACGTCATCCCGAGCGTTACAATCAACGGATGTACGCCGGCCCTCGCTACCACATACCCATTTATAAAGCCCACGAAAAGAGCCATTGCTATGACAAGTACTATAACCGGAATCAAAAGGTGTCCTTGTCCCCCAGGCAGTCCCGCCGTGAGACACATCACCATATTGATAACCGAGCCAACGGACAAATCGATTCCTGCCAAGATGATCGGGAAAGTTTGACCGATGCTCACAATCCCTAGAGCTACCGATTGTAATAGTAGGTTTTTCATGTTTCTTGAGGTTCGAAATACATCAGATGCGAGAGAAGACCCGATAATTAAACATACTAAAACCGTAAATACTATTATTATTGCCTGATGTTCCTTCCATCGCCGCAGGTTCAATAGTATCCTCCTATTAGCTCTCTTTTACTAATTGACCCGTTGCCATTGTCAGAATACGCTCTTCGGTAGCTTCATCGGGTGATATTTCTCCCGTTATTTTTCCCTCATGCATAACGACGATACGATTGCTCATTCCTATAATCTCGTGAAGTTCCGACGAAATCATAATGATCGCCGTTCCTTTCTTCGCCAGCTGGCGAATAAGATTATAAATTTCGACTTTTGCGCCTACATCAATCCCCCGCGTCGGTTCGTCCATGATGATCAATTTTGGATTAGTGTTGATCCATTTGGCGAGAACCACTTTTTGCTGATTTCCCCCGCTCAAGTACTGTATTTCTTGGTTTATACTTGGCGTTTGAATATTGTATTGCTCTATACATTTACTCGCGACGTTTTCCTCTAGATCATTATTGAGAAACAAGTTTTTTTTAATTTTTTTCAATATTGATAACGTCAAATTGTTTTTCACCGACAAACATTCAACAAGCCCCTCACCCTTCCTGTCGTCAGTGATAAAACCGATGCCTCGCGATATAGAGGTTTTCGGATCCCTCCGTCTTATCAGAGACCCATAATATCTAATTTCACCGCTACCGAGCGACGTCAACCCGAAGATAGTTCTGGCAAGATGGGAACGTCCCGAGCCTACAAGACCCGCGATTCCTAGAATCTCTCCGGTATATACTGTGAGAGAAATATCTTTTAGAATTGTACCGTAGCTGACATTCTTTAAATTGAGTATTTCTTTCCTTTCACCTCTTTCTTTTGAAGGATAGGTATCGGTAAAACTGCGTCCAACCATCATTTTGATAACCGTCTGCTTGTCAATCTCACGAGTCCTTACCGTTCCAACCAGGTTGCCATCCTTTAATACCGTAGTACGATCGGATATTAAAAAAATCTCGTCTATTCGATGAGATATATAGATAATGGCTTTCCCATTGTCTCTCAACGACCGAATATTTGAGAATAGTGTTTCCAATTCTTTCCCGGAAACAACGGCAGAAGGTTCATCCATGATAATGACGTCCGCATTTAAAGCGAGTGCTTTCGCAATTTCAACCATCTGCTGCTGAGCAACGCTCAAATATTTGACTTTTATCCGACAATCGATGGACGTCTGCAGCTGCGATAATACTATTTCGGCGTTTTTATACAGCGTTGTGTTGTCGATATATCCCCTTGCCTTCAAGGGCTCTCGCCCTAAAAAGATATTTTCAGCGACATTCAACTCAGGCAACAAATTAAACTCCTGATAGATAATGCTGATGCCATGCCGCTGCGCTTCTTTGGGAGAGGACAGCCTGATTTCCTTATTCTTTAAAAAGATCTTTCCTTCGTCCGGTCGGTACGCGCCGGCCAGGATTTTCATTAATGTCGATTTGCCCGCCCCGTTTTCACCAACCAATGCGTGAACTTCCCCTAGCGCACAAGTGAAATTCACTTTATTGAGTGCTTTGACCCCGGGGAAACTCTTTGAGATTTCCCTCATTTCAATAATGTCGGTCATCTAAATAACCCCGAAATGTACTTGGATTAATGTGAAAGGGTCGACTGAAAGCCCTCCCGCGTTTTTCATCTTACATCGCTTTAAGAAGCATGCTTTCGTAAAGAGTGTTATCCATCCAGAAATCGAGAGGCCATCCCGGTTTGGCCATTTCATCCCAAGGCACCTCGCCTTTGATATCAGCCGTATAAACCGTGGTAAGTACCGTTCTTGTAACATTGACGATTCTAGGCATTGGAATGCACCGCATCACTTTCAACATCACACAAACACCTTCCGTCCCCATTTTGGAGTGTACCGTTGCTCATTGTGGGCCAGTTGTGCTCCTGCACCAGAAGCAGGCTAGTATCTTGAGAATTACTTTTCCCCTTGATGACGGCGGAACCCGACGAAGACACCATCAAACCTAGAAATGCAACCAGCGTAAAAATGATGATATGCTTTTCCCTCTGTTTGCTACTCTAATTCAAGTTAACTATTCGTGACTCGTGAAACAAAAAATTTCGTATGGTTGTCAGGTCCCTCCTTATGTATAAAATATATTTCATCTACTGAGTACTTCTTCGCACATAAAGAGCAGCGGCAAATACAATCACGGCGCCTTTTACTATTAACTGTGCTTGTACGGGAAAATGAAGGAGCAGGACGATGTTGAAGAGCAAAACCATTATCACTACCCCAACTACAGTCCCCAGAATACCCCCTCTACCTCCTTCAAACGAAGTGCCCCCCATAACAACAGCGGCGATCGAGTTGAGCTCATAACCCTTACCGACCCAATTGTCAATGATTCCTATCCAACCCGCAAGATATAACCCGCCGATCGTCGCCGTTAGACCGGAAACCATATAAGTAACGGTAATGATCAGATCATTATTGTAACCTGATATATAGGCAGTTTTCCTATTACCGCCGATTGCATATACTTGCCGTCCATACGATGTTTTTCTAAGAATCACTGCAGCAATAACAGCCAAACCGATAAGCGAAAGAATTGAAAAAGGTATCGGCCCCAGTGTTCCAGTTCCTAAAATACGGAGAAAAGGCGGTAAATCCCCTTTGGGAGCGCCCTTAGTGAAGAGAAATCTAAATCCCTGTATTATGGTCATCATTCCCAATGTCGCCATAAATGGTGGGACTCTTCTCTTGGTAATTAAAAGACCATTGATGGCGCCCACTAAAAGCCCAAAAGGGATGCATACTGCGATGGCTGCCAGCAGGAGAGCGTTCTGACCACCCGTGATATACGCGACGATGACGGCGACAGTTGCCATAACGGAAGCGACAGAAAGATCTATTCCGCCGTTGCCCGTTAAAATGACGAAGGTTTGTCCTATGCTGACCATCCCAAGCGGAGCAGCTTGATTAAGGACATCTCGCAGGTTCGTCGGCCGTAAAAATCCCGGCGAGACGATGGATGCAAAAATAAACAGTATTGCCAAGAAAATGTATATACCATATTTTTCAAATAAAACCTTCAGTCGTAAATTCTCAAGTTGGTATGGCGAAGATCTCGCATCTTCCATATTCAACCCCTCATTTGCCCTTTTTCTCCCCGATCAGGCAACCATTATCATCCGAAGATTAAAGTCTGGGTTCCACATCATATACGGCGTATGTGCGCTTATTGGCTCTATTTGGGAAAATCAAATGAGAATAGTTTTTAGAAGACGGAATTCGTCGATTTATGAATAAGAGCACCATTTTTAATCCTGTATTAAGTCAAAAATCATGGGAGGGCCCGATAAGGGGCCCTCTCTGAGTTGGCTACTATTGTCATTGATCTTAACGCGAACGCGGGAGCATGCTTTCGGGTAGATTGTTATCCATCCAGAAATCAAGCGGCCATCCAGGCTTTGCCATTTGGTCCCAGGGAATTTCGCCCTTGACATCAGCGGTGTCGACCGTCGTTAGCACAGTCCTCGTTGAATTAACGATCCTAGGTACAGGAATTCCTTGCAACACGTTCAACGCATTGATAACACCAAGCGCTCCATACTTCGGCGTGTAGCCGTTTGACATCGCCTGCCAATTGTTGTTCTGCACCACCAACAGAAACGCGTTGTTGTCCTCTCCTGTGACAGGCACCTTCATGCCAGCCGCGATCAAAGCCTCGATTGCGCCGCCCCCCTGGAGCCCACTGTCCGCCCAGACTCCATTGATTCTCTTTCCATATGATTGTATCAAGGCAGACATGATCCGCTTGCCTTCGGCCGGCGACCAACTGGTGTACTGAATATCCAAGATCTTAATGTCGGGGAACTGGGAGAAAATCTCTTTTGCTCCAGCAAGCCTGTCTTCTGCCGGGCTAGCACCCGCCCCTCCGGGAAGACAAACTATATTTCCCTTTCCTTTAAGCATCTCAGCCAGCCATAGAGCACTCAATCGCCCACCCACGATGTCGCTGCACGTAACGAAGTTGATAAAGTTCTCGGTCTTGATCCTTCGGTCGAGCATTACCACTGGGAAACCAGTCTTGTAAATCTTGCTGACAATTGGGTCCAGAGGACCAGCTTCGGATGCTGCAACAATCAGGATGTCAATCTTTCTCGCCATCAGGTCCTCAATGTCAGAAACCTGCTTTGCGGGTTTGTCCATTGCATCTGTGATATATACTTTTTTGATGAGGTCCTTGTGTCTGTCACACTCCGCCTGAAACTCTTGTACAAATTGGACACGCCAAGAATTCGATACTGAGGCATTGCTGAAACCTATTACGTACGGAGGCCTCTTCTTGTACTTTGTAGTATCTACCATCTGTGAAAACTTGTCTGACCAAATCCAAGACCTTGAATAGAGCCTTTTTCCATTTGCACTATAGTCGGGAGCAGTCTGCCCGAACCCTAATGAAGAAAACACTGATGCAAGAAACAAAGCCATTGCTGCGATTATAATTCCCTTTTTCATAATAAACATCCTCCTATATATTATATTTGTTGTTCCAAAACTAGATTCCTTAGGTTAATTTTTTAGGCTCCTTTCATTTGCTGACGATCGCGGCCCTAATGAAGAAGAGCCTTTTAACATATTATTCTCCCTCCTTTCTCTTGCAAGATGGACTACACTATCACACGCCCCTTCGTACATGGAAGGTGGTGGCATGAACAAATGAACGATAAATGATAGTTTTTATAAGTTGAGCTCAGCCGATTTACCAAAGGCTCGTTGCAAAAATTCCTCGATTTGTCGTTTATATATTTTGCGACTTCTCTTACCGAACAAAACGCAGACTTTCGTGAAAACATCTTAACCTATACAGTTTATTGTGTAAAGGTAGAATTTTAAATTTTGTCATTAACCATATTTAGTACTCCTTGTCAAACAAACGAATTAAAAGAGGGTGAAGATATAGGCATAATTCATTATAATAAATTCTAAAATAGATTATAATTGTTAATATTTTACAGAATTTTCAACTAGTGTCAAGAAAAAAACAAAGAAAATTCAAACTTTTTGATTATCTAGGAGTATTCAAGTATCGTGTTTTCAGTTAAATCTTTAAATGTGAATGTTAAAAGGAAGGTATTATTTAGGTCTATCACGCAGGTAGACTGTATATTCCATTTTATCAGCCTTGACGACAGTTATTACGTATTCAAATGCAGTTCCATCTTCTAAATAGGTCGTTCTAGCAGTATGAAAAAGAGGTAAATTCTCTCGTATTTGAAGGATCTCGGAATCAAGAGGACCGCTGAGATATACCCTTATTTTCTCTACAGCGTATTTTAATCGTAAATTGTACTCTTTTTCTAAAAGATGATATAATCCCATACTATATAGCTTTTCATATTTATCCTCCAATTTAGGTACAACACTGGTAAGTAAATAGTTGTTTATAAAAGCAATAGGTTCACTATTGATAATTCTAGTCCTTTTGACTGAATATATGTTAGTATCTTTGTTTATATCTAATACCGTTATTATACTTTGCGGAGGTTTTATCAGATCTACTGATAAATTACCCGTCTCCACAATGAACCCTTTCTTTTCAAAAGTTTCAGTAAATGAGGTTAAATAGTTTAGTTCCTGTGTCGTCCGTATATCTTTAATAATAGTTCCCTTTCCTTGTATCTTTTCTATGAATCCCTCTTTTTCTAATACACCTACAGCATTTCTGATAGTAATTCTACTTGATTTAAAACGATTTTCTAACTTTTGTTCTGTTGGGAGTAAATCACCTTTTTTATATACTCCGCATTCGATTTCCTCCCTCAATGTATTTGCTATCTTCACGTAGGTAGATGTATTTCTACTACTCATTTTTTATGACCGATATAAAATATGTTATTTGGTTTAACATAAATATATTATAATATATTTGACATTGTCAAGGATTTCTATACAAACTGATAATACTTTTAGAAGTACTTCTATTTATAGTCTTTATGATTACCGTTTTTTTACTCTCAGTTACTTTATTCTATTAATTTTGTTTTCAATATTTACGCCCTCACTGACTCGCTCTTTCATTGCTGGATGCAGGCCCTTCTTGAATCCGCACCAAACATATAAAGAAGGTTGATAACCCTTGGTCTCTAAGGGTATATAGTATAAGCGATTATGGCAAGGTGCTTACTATAAAAGATAGAGCTGCAACAAATAGAGCTACTAGAGCGATAAGTACGATTTGAAAATGGAAATATTGATTTCTCTTGGAAGAAATAAGATCACTCAGATAATCTGAAGCCTTACGACAATGTTCAACTAACCCTGTAGTAGAGAGACCCTCTACTGTCTGTTTTTTTTGCTCTGAACTATATTTACGTGCTTCCTGTGCCAGTTTCCAGATGATGTCGAAAGGTGGTTTGAAGACTGGCTCAATTTTGCCATCACGCAGGTTTGAATTCGGAAAGATAAAGCGGATCAGCTCAGCTCGAATTGGTTGGTCCTTGCCCTGATAGAATGCATACGCGTTTCGAGCAATCTCTATGAGCTTAATCCCCTGCTCGATGTAGTTCTCATCGGCGGTCTGGTGCTCCTTAATCTGTCTCTGAAGACGGTTTTGATCTTCTCTCCACTCCTTTACATACTTGCGATAGAAGGCCTCATCGATCTCTCCGTCCAGCTTGTCCAGGTACATCTGGTCGATCCGGTTCTGAAGCTTCAGGTACCGGGCATGAAACCCCTCGATTGCTTTATTGTGAAACTCGGCCTTCTCCGCCTGACTCAACCGCAGCGCCTCCCGGGTCCAGTTAAAGACTTTCTCGGAGAACTGAAACTGCTTGAAAATCTCACCAAACTGCCGCTCCAGCTCCTCCTCCCGGACGTAGCTGCCGCAGCATCTCCCCTTGTCGAAGGTGCAGTGATAGTAGACGTAGCGGTCTTTCTTGATCTCGGCGGTGATCGAGAAACCGCATTCAGCACACTTCAGAAGGCCCGTATAGGCAAAGCCGTGGACACTTTCCCGGGTGCGGTTCTTGCTGCTGATCATCGCCTGCACCCGGTCGAACAGCTCCCTGTCGATGATCGGCGGGTGCTTGCCGTGATACTGCTTGCCGGCCCAGATGAAATCCCCGTAGTAGAAGGGGTTTTTCAGCATCTCAGCAATGGAGCTTCGCATCACTGGATTGCCTCTGCGAGAGGTAAGACCTAGCTCAGTTACATACACCTGCAGTCCCCGGATCGAATACTCCCCTGCGGCGTAAAGCTCAAACATCCCCCGTATGATCGGCGCCCGTTGTTCATCGAGCTCAATGGTCTTGTTTACCTTGTCGTGCCGGTAGCCCAGCGGCGCCAGAGCAGGAAACTCCCCTTCCTCCGCCTTCTCCAGTAGCCCTTTTCGCGTCTCCTCGGAGAGATTGTCGATGTAATTTTTTGCCATCAATACCTTGATGCCGTGAATGAACTTCTCGTGAGAGCGGGAATGCTTGTTCAGCACCGACCCTTCCTTGACGAAGATCAGTGTCACATCTAGGTCGTCGATGATTACGTAGTCTTTGAAATTACGGTACAGCCGGTCCGTCTTCTCGCAGAGGATGGTACTCACCTTCGTGTGTCCCTCAAGATACTGCACCATCTCGTTGAAATATGTGCGACCGCTCTGTTTGGCAGTCTCTATATCGATGAACTCTTTAACGATCTCGTGGCCGTGCTTTTGTGCATAGGATGTAAGCAGTTTCTTCTGGGAAGGGATGGAGTAGCCCTCCCGCTCCTGCTCCTTGGAGGAAACTCTGGCATAGAGAACCACTTCGTTCGTAGTGTGTGTTTTTTGCTTCAAAGCCGACCGAACCTAATTGTAATATACGCTTATTTCTTCTAACCTCCTTCTTCCGGCATCCGTGCCGGAAGAAGGCTTCAAGGCCGTGGCCACGGATGGTTGCGCTGAAAAATAAGGGGTTCTGGGTAGATAATACTTAACAGATTCGAAAAATCGATTATGCAGCTCTATCCGTTACTGTTTTAAGTCGATTCTTTTCCTTTTTCATTTACTATCTGAGTAATTTTGTTCCTCCTTCCGGTTAGGTTTTGGCCATCTGTACTAAATCCACCCCATTGTTTATCGCCTTTATCAGTCTTTTAATGTTTAATGCTGCGCCAGTTAGATAAAATTGTAATGTGTGTCCAGCTTCACCCTTGTATTTTGCATGCCGAAGTCCAAGAAATCGGGTAGCCTCACTTATCGTTCCCTCTACTTGTGCCCTCACTCGCATTTCTTCCTTAAATGGTTGCATCTTCTGTTCTCTTCTTCTCTGCCGGATATACTCATAATTTGGACTTACATGCAATACCCTTTTTCTTTTCTTCGTATTGGTTCCCACACATTCATTGAAAAATGGGCACTCCTCACATGTTTTCCTGCTGAAATAGATTTTGATTTCGCCGTTCTTCTCAGTGGAGGTTTTCTCACTCACATGGCCGGCAGGACAGACAGCTTCCAGGGTTTTCATATCAACGGAAAATTGAGAAAGCTTGAACTGTGCCGGTCTCTTTGATGTGTCCCCCTGTATATACCCCATCAACTTCTGTCCATTCTGTATGTAGTCGCGGATAGCAGGCCCATTGATATAATTTGTATCTGCGTACAGCTCTTCCGGTTGTAACCTATTTCGTTCATTGCCCTCTTTAATCTGGCCATGAATCTGAGAATCATCTTTATTCGCTGCCTGATAGATCATATCGGTAATAAAGTTGATCTTCCCCTTTTCCGCTGTTTCCACCACATGACATTTGCTGCCCACCCAGCTCTTCCTCCCCTTTACACCCAATTTTATACTGGGATCTCTCGGATCAAAAATCGTCTGCTTAGGAGCATGTATCTCCTCCACCTCTACAAATACTTTATCCTCTATCTCTTTACGTAGTGATCTTCACATTCTCATTGAATATCGTTTCCATGATTTCAAGCTGTTTGAGCTCAACAAGCTTTTCCGATGGAACCTTCTCTAAAAGTGATTTGATATATAATCCATCCTCCACTATCTCAGCCTGTTTCTCCCCACGCTTCTCCTTAGACATTCCAAAACTACTGAATCTTTCACTGTACCGCTCCTTTATATGTTCCGGAATCTCCTTCTCATAATAATCAGGGTCTTTCTTTTCTATTTCCTCAACCACACACCTGACCGCTCGAAATAATAAATCTGTCGTTGATATCCTGTTCACATGCGAAATAATGTGCGTTGCATCGACCCTCTGCTTTGACCTCTTTTTGATAAACCCTTTCTCCTGCGCAAGCTGTACCACTTTATCAAATATCAGAGACATCTTTTCATTCTCTTTGAGCCTCTTTCGGAAATAACACAGCGTCGATGGGTCAAAGCTCACATTCTGCATTATCGGAAGATGAAGCGCTATCTTCCAGTCAAGCCTCCTCACACATGCTTCTGCGGTTTCAGTGTCTGAGAGACTCTCTCTATACTGTAACAACGTAACACATGCTAAAAAAGCAGGAGAAATTGCATTCCGGCCTTTGGTTGAATAACACTCTTTAAAATCCTCATCCGTATATGCAGGATAGATTGTTTTTTCAAACACCATCATAGGATCATCTTCCGGTAAGAAGCCCTGTAATTCATTGGTTGCTGTGAAGAGTTTTTCCTGAGAATCTTTGTTCAAGCTCATAGGGACCTCCCGGCCACAAAAGGGTTGACATTCATAACTTATAAGTATATATTACTATAATCCAACAGTCAAGGAGTTTTTATGGAAAAAGAAGGGTTACAGAAAAAATATCGTGAATTAACAAAACAACTTTCTCAGATAGGCTACATATGCAAAGGAAGCGTGGTGAGTGTGTATGTCAAATGCGGCAAACCCTATTGCCGGTGCAAAACAGATGAAAATGCAAGACATGGCCCTTATACTATATGGACTCGAAAGGTGAAAGGCAAAACGGTAACAAGGTACTTATCTGAGAGACAGGCAAAACTTTGCAGGGAATACATTCAGAACTCAAAAAAAGTAGAATCTATAATTGAAGAAATGAGGAATCTCACGGTGAGTATCTTGGAAAGCGAGAAGTAGGTATTTCTATCTTGTATTTTTGAAGATAAAGAAAAATGGATTTTTATTACGGAAAATATGCGATCCCACGTAGATTTTGTCTATTTTTCAGCGCAACCCGGATGGCGGGCGTGTCTCTATAACTATTTTTTAAAAACCTCCTCCACCTCCCCCCATTTTTACCGAAAACTTTTACTGGAAAAGGCGTTTGTTATGGATAAAAACAAATAAGGAAAAATCCGCATCATTTCTTTACAGGACAACTTGACTGCTTTCGGACTGTTCGCAGGGGGTGAGGGTTCGTCGAAAAAAACTATTCTACAGATTATTGTGATTTTTAAAGTGGACCGAGCAAAGTTAAAATTTGATATTTGGTTAAGGAAAATTTACTATACCAAAACTAAAAATAGTTCCAGAATCTGAATCACAATGTATAAGTGGGATTATTTTTTGGTAATATGGATAAAAAGGAGCTTTATCACAGTTCCCCCAATAGTCTCGTGCCTGCCGCATTACATTATATGCACACATATCAGCTAATTGAATGAGAACAGAATCTTTTGAATCAATGAAAGCAATCTCATCACATATTTTTGAATAATCCATGCCAGAACGTGTTTGCCAATTTTTGTAAAAAGGTGAGTTCCCTTTTTTTAATTGACTATGTTGTCTTTTTAACAGTTTTTTCCATGAAGTACCAGTTAGGTTTTTACCACTCATATCATCGAAATATATATTTACAAGATCACCGTTATATTGAGTCATGTAATTTGCAACATGCTGCAGAAGTAAATCATAACAAACTGGACTTGGATCAAAGGGTCTCTTGTATTTAGATTTTAAGCCTTCTTTATCAACAACAGACCCAATACAATGAATTGGAAGTTCAATTATTTTTTCATATAATTCAGTTGTAAATTGTGTTAAATTTTCCTCTGTAAGATGGAAAGGATCTAAATATTTTTCTTTTTTATGTTCAGGGATCCTTAGCCATGTTGATTTAAGCTCCACATCAGTAGTATTGAAATATTCCCTTTTTATTTCATTTACGGCACCAAAAACGGATTCTTCATTGCTTTCCTCAATTATCAACCCAACATAAGCGAATAATGGTCTTTCTCTATCTTGTATTTCTTTAGTTCCAGTATCATCAATATAAAAATTAAAAATCTTAGGAGACATAACGATCACATTTTATTAATATTTGTTCGGTCGCATTCCCAGTAATATGCCCGGTGTAACCGAAGCTGATGTTAGATAAGAAGTAGCTGATAAGAAAGAGCAAAGCAGGTAGATAGGGCATGGGTGAACTAAAAGCCAGTTTGAGCGAGGGTGCAGCAGCACCCGAGTCGGTTACACCATTATGCGCAGTAGTACCTTAAAATAATAATGTTTTATTTAATATTTTGATAACCTAATTAGATCATATTCAAAATCAGACCGATTAAGATCTTCTTTTCTTTTAACCTTTATATCATAGAAAATGAAATCATCAATGCTATCAATTGTTCTTGGTTTTCCATCTGATCCAAATATCATAATACTGAAGTTAAATGGCATTCCACTTTGATAATTATTAATAAATGTCGGCATATATGAACCTTTTAAAATTTTGAAACGTTTTCCAAAAACTATTGTGATAAAAAATCTATTAAGCAAATCTGTTAACGACTTCTGCTTTCTTTCCTTCTCAACATTTGTAAAAAAAGATTCAGCTGTTTTTCTATTAGGATTAGGGTAACAATAAAAAACATAGCTATTGTTAAATAAAATTATACTTAAACATATATTCCTTTCCTCATCATTGTATTTACCATAAGACCATTGAAGTAAAAGTGAATGTATATTTTTTGCATAATCTTCATCTGAAAAAAGCCACCCAACTATGAATCTGAAATCAGGAGAAGTCTTAGATTTTGCATATCCAAATATTGATCCACTCCATTTTTCTGGATCAAGTTCAAATTCAGGGAAAGGGTGAATATAAAGGCTTGTATAAGAAAATATGATTTTATCGAAGAATTGAGTTACTAAAAATATCCCTAATCCAAATAGAAAAGCAATGAGAACAGAATTAAAAGTGAAGAAAGCGGCAATTAGACTAACTACAGTTAGTAGATATTTTGATGATTTAACAATCCATTTATACTTTTCATGTATTACAACCGATGGGAATTTACCTTGCTTGTATATTGCAATTTTTAAGTGTAGGTGATTTCCAAAAAGAATGATACGCTTTCTAATATTTTTAAATACTTGAAGTTTCATATGCTATGTCGCCAAGGGTGCTCGGTGTGGCCAAAAAAATGGGGGATTGTTAGACAGTACCTTTCTGCATGTATTCACGCAATAGACTATTTAAAAGCGTCTGATACCCAATCTTTTTCAGGTCAGCAACTTTCTTCAAATATAATAATACATCGTCGTCAAGGCGTATTGTGGTTGACACTTTCTTGGGAGTATAGAATCTTCCTCTTATTCCCCCTTTAAAATCATACTCCTCTTTTATTTCATAATCATCATTCATACGTTTCATATTGTTTCCTTTCTCTCGAAGTTGCCCTCCGAGCAGAAATTATTCTAATTACTTCCTCACCTTCGCTATCAAAAAATAAATTAGCAACAACTACAATCTCTCCATTGCTGGTTAAACCAACTGTTATCCAACGTTCCTCTAGATAGCCGAATCTTTTGTCAAGCTTTGATAAATGTAAGGGGTCATGAAAAACTTCTTGAGCTTGCTCAAAAGAAACTCCATGTTTATTGATATTTTCCCTGTTCTTTTTGTTTTCCCATTCAAATCTCACAAATATAACATAACAGTACGTATGTACATTGTCAATACTAAATTATTTCATTCTATAATATTCAAATTTTATATATGAGCCCACTCTAAAAAGGTCATATTTGTTTGTATAACTTTACAAAAATTTGTAATTTAGATCAAATATTTCAATATTGAAGGGCGGATCATGTTTAAGAAAAATATTGATCACACTCAAGCTGATATATTTGGTCTCTACAATACCCTCCACGATAACACGAAGAAGAAAGTAGAAAAATCTGAACAATATACCTTCTACAAGTTAATCTTCTATAACATCAAAGAAGCTCTGTTTTCAAAACTCTATTCAGATAAAAAGAGCACACACACAAGACTTAAATTATTACTGCTATATTTTTCATCAAATTACTGGGGCAGTGTGGAGAACCGGTTAGTAGTATTTTCAACGGGTGCAGGCTCACTTAGTAAGGAATAGTCTTAGACTTTTATACTTCCATCTGACTTCTTTAAACGCTGAAATAAGACCATCTTGCATTCAGAGTAAATGCATTTTTCAAAGTGGTGGAAGGGCTTCTATATTTAAGCAGGAAGGAGACCGCCCCCCAAGGCATATAATGGATGGCCGGATTGAGGCCCCCAGTTGATTAATGCTCAAGTTACGACCTTCGGCTTCATGTCGCTTGCGCTCAAGTTGAAGCTACGCTTAAACGACCCGCACCAATTCGTGAGAGTAGTATATTACTCCCTGTGTTAGCGCCCAACTGTCATGGTTCCTAAAGAGTCTGTTTTTTAATATCTTTCTTCCTGCATTTAGGTTTAATAATTGGGATAACATCAGTGATAATATGTTCGCTGTTCTGTTCGAGGAGATTTCACTGTCTAAAACCGCCTCCTCAGGAAAACTCATGTTATCTATTATCTGCAATAGGATACCTTCCCAGTTCCCTAGCCCAATCGTAAAGGGCGCATATTTTCTCTGGCGGAACATCGTACTGAATATTATGTACAGGGGTAAACACAAATCCCCCACCAGGAGCGAGGTCCTCGATCCTTCTTTCCACTTCCTCTCTTAGTTCTGCCTCGGTTCCAAGGGGCAGCACATACTGGGTGTCACACCCTCCTCCCCAAAATGTAATTTTTTCACCAAACTGTTGCTTGAGTCTTTTGGTTTCCATATTCCTCGCACTTACCTGGACCGGATTCAATGCATCCACTCCGATCTCTATAAAATCGGGAATTAAATAATATACAGAGCCGCAGGAGTGGAGCAGAAGCTTGGCTCCCGAGTTTTCCTTTATATATTGATAGAGTTTCTTCTGCCTTGGTTTAATCATCTCCCTATAAATAGCAGGAGAAACAATGGGTCCCTGTTCTGTGCCCAGATCATCGGATACCCTTACTACCTGGACATACCTTCCTGTAGCCTCCAGTACATTTTTAGCCAGTCTTAGTTCGATTTCCAGAAGGCGGTCAAGGAGCTTACTCACAAAGGCCTTGTTCGATATGAGGTCCATGTAAAACTGGGCATGTCCACGAAGCCACGAGGGGAGACCGAACATGCATTCTCCGAAGCCGTTTAGCACAATGGCATAATCAGTATTGTGGTAAAGCTCCTTAGCTTTTTCCTTTAATCCCTGCACTCTCTTCGGATCATCTGGGTCGGGCCAATTATAGCTATCAAGGTCTTCCACCATTACCTCCGACAGAGGATGTTCATACATATCGTAGTAATGGCTACCCTTCGGCTTTTTTAATTTAATTCCCCATTCATTCACGTAGTTACCATCAGGGAGCTTCTGCCAGGGAGTTGCAGATTTGATAAATAGCTGCCTTGTATCCACTGAAAAACGCTGCAGAACAGCTTCCTCAACTTCTACAACCTGTTGCATTTTATCTATGATACGAGGCTTGTTGTTTACCATTCCCAGATGCTTTTTCAGCCTTTTGTAAGCATCAATATGTATGGAGGATACTGCAGTCCCCATATCAATGGGAACTCTATCCGGTTCTTCGTGGTTTAGAGATCTCATTAATCTTTCACGTGGATTCATGACATCCTCCTGTGTGGCTATTTCATCTTTTTTTTTGCTGAAAATATATAGTTTGTAATTGCTACAATAAGAATAATCTTCCAGCTTTTTGACTATTCCTCCGTGCACTAGGTTAAGGTGAATATATCGACTCAGTTCCAGTAGATAGTTATCCTTCAATACAACACAACGATAGCCTAATATCTGCCTTGAAATAAATGACGGCTTCTTTTTCTTTTGACATTAACATAGGTCCTATGGGTTTCATTGATTTTATTCATTGTCTCGCTCAAGTTTCCCTCAGGAATTCCTTATATCAAATGATAGTGATTGCTCATAAGGTGCCCTATGACCCATACAAAATCGCCGTAGAGCCCTTTTCTTAGATGAAAAAAATCGGCAAAGTGCAACTTTCCTGATTTTTCAAAAAATAAACTAAACTCTTTTCCTAAATTCATAAATGTTCCAAATAAGCGTCCACTATTAAGACGAACATAAATAACCAATCAAAGGGAAAACATCGTGTAGTGTTAGCATGTTTATTTAAGAGGAAAAGTTATCTCTCTTTAATTTGTATAACTTTTTCATCTTCTTCCGCAATTATTACTTCAATTTGTTTGCCAGTATTGGCTCCTATGTATGGTGCTGCTGCTGCAATCATTACAGGAAAAACACGACGTAAATCTCCACTTGAACCAGTGCTTGAAATTTCAGTGGACCAAACTTGAAGCATTTCTTCAGTTTGAATAAAATGGTGGATATCATATGCGACTAGATACGCATACCTAAAGTAGGAAACATAACTTTTTGTTATTGTTTGAGTTCCTGTAATACCATATTCAGGTTCATATGTTGTTGTCCCCTTAAAAATAGATGTATTACCAAAAGAACTAATGGTTCCACTAGTAGTAGATGAACTAATTCCTGTTTGACCCCACGTGGGAACAGTTACTGTTTGAATATGTTGTTGTGGATCGCCTATGCCATAAAATAAGAAAACAACTGCCTCTGCTTCATTGAATGAGTTGACCACAGTAAACCCATTTGCGGCAAGAGCGTTTTTGACATACTTTGAGAATTCTTGAAATTGAAGATCATTCTGAGAAATATTCTGATCTAAAGGTAAAATAATAACTTTTCTTTTTTCAGAAATTGTTGGATGTTGGAAAGAACTGATTTTCACATTAAACCTAGTCATTAAACAAGATGTAAAAGAGATTAGAATAAGAGTCAAAAAAATAATTGGAATAATTCTTTTTGAGAACATAACCTTCACCTTCCTATCATTTATAGCTTTATAATAATTATAGCATAGTTCTGTATAAGTGATAAAAGCATTCTTGTTAGGCAATACTGCTATTTAAGCTCAAGTTAAATTTCTAATGATATAATTTGAATCATAAAACTTATCTAGTCTCGATTGTGTCGATATAAGAACGATACGCTTCAGGAAATTGATGCTCTACTGTAGCATTCTTGATGATTTTCATATATGCTTTTGTGGGTGGAGTGAAGTTATTTTTACGAACAACGGTGTAAGCCCATACATCAAGAATACTACCTGTTAGAGTTTTGATAGAAGTCTGAAATCGGGTGTAAATATCTGGGTAGCCTTCGTAATAATCTAATCGATGGATGTCCTCTTCAGAAAGTTTATAAATTAATCCCCAAACTTCATTATTGGGATCCACAATAATATCTGCGACACCTCCGCTCCAATCTGAAGAGTAATGAGTAAAATCTAAGCGGTAGCCTTTAAGACAACCCACCTCCAGGAGTTTTGAATCAGGGCATCTTCTCCTCATTTGATTAATGCTTAAGTTGGATCCATAAGCAAAACAAAGCTGCATAAGTTATCTCTCCCAGGGGCATTATTGCCTTGTCCATAATATGGATTCTTTAAGAAAAATTCTCATCGGTTCTATACACATTTGAATAATTTCAAGATCATCCCCAGATTCTGTTTTGCTGCCATGAACAAGATTTGATCTAACCAAGTATAGAATTTGTCCCATTGCAACAAGCCGTTCTGATGCAGATAGATTGTTATTATTCTGGAGTTTATTCCTCCATCTACGCCCTTCAGATTCTTCACCAGTATGTTGACGCCCACTATTTCTTTTGTCCATTCTTTGGATAGGGCGACGCTGGCAAAAATAATTAACACTGGTTCTAACATTATTAAGGATTTCCTGAGCCTTTGCTTCCTCAAATTTTTTCAGTAGGTTTTTGATGTGCTTTCCTTCGTTAGCTTGATCAAGACCATCAATTTTCTTCCATAAAAAATAAAGAGCGTTAAATCCTGTAAAGTAAAAGAAGAATTTTGCAAATATGTCGTCAGTTTCATTTCCGCGCTTTAACCAACGCTCAGCTATATTGAGTTGGAATCTAATAAGGTCATCCCAAGCCTGTAAATTATTCCTACTATGATTATAATTGCTTATTTCAAAGTTCTCAGTGTCCATATTTTTATTTCTCTTTTTGGTTGCCATTTCGTACGAGGTGCCCTATGACCCATACAAAATCGCCGTAGAGCCCTTTTCTTAGATGAAAAAAATCGGCAAAGTGCAACTTTCCGGATTCATAAAAAGCTGCCGGATTTATTACTCGCACTTTTTACAACACTCACCCACAGCTCGCATAGTATCCTCTATGCTCTAATAACCATCATATCCTTTCCCCTGCTTCTTTTCCAGCGTAATTGTTGCGATTTATTTTCAGTGAATCATAATACAAAGTAGCCGGAAAAAAATCTGAAAAGGAGGATAATGCAATGATCACACCCCAGTTAGTGGCTGAGATACTCGGC
>Ga0315537_1000608_pt1 | contig 28088 bp, 22 predicted proteins | sample SalMarSW160270MG_FD_203091 | JGI IMG/M metagenome (GOLD analysis project Ga0315537, IMG submission 203091) | Salt marsh sediment microbial communities from the Plum Island Ecosystem LTER, Massachusetts, United States - Salt Marsh Sediment SW1602-70 ...
CGGCTTACGCCAGCACCATCACCTGCAGCAAACATATTGCCAATCCCAGTCCCCAAGCATCGCGATAGCTCCAGTTGACTGGAATAGAACTTAACCTCCGTTCCGTAGAGAAGGGTTTGAGGTGCAGCAACACCAGGAGCCAGCCTATCCATGGCCTGGAGCATCTCGACTATCCCTTTGACATAGCGGTAGGGAATGGCAAAGCTCAGGTCGCCGGGTGTTGCCGCTCTTAGGCTTGGCTCTATGATACTATGCTTGATGCGGGCCTCCGTGGAACGGCGTCCATCCATTAGATCTCCTAGCCTCTGCAGCAATACCCCTCCGCTAAGAATATTGGCCAACCTGGCCAGATACTTGCCGTAGGCAATCGGCTCACGGAAAGGCTCGGTGAAGCTCGTGCTTACCAGAATGGCGAAATTGGTGTTCTTCGTTCTGGGACTGGCATAACCTACACCATTCACCGTGACTACGGGATCAGATCCCCCCGTGGATTCCATGATTACCTCTCCTCCAGGACACATGCAGAACGTCCTGACCCTGTCGTCAAAGCTCTTCGAGTAGAACTCGAGTTTGCATTCGTACAGCGCCGAGGTCATTTCTTCCATTACTACCTGTGGTATTTCCACCCGGCAGCCCACATCCACAGGGCCGGAATGGAGCCTCAGCCCAACTTGTTTGGCTTCCTCGGCCAGCCATTCCGACCCCTCTCTACCCGGCGCCACCACCAGGTAGGAACAGCTCAGTCTATCCCCATCATCGGTCTCGACAGCCCTGACCACGCCATCCTCAACTACGATTCTCTTGGCCACTGTCCGCAGTCTAATATCCACCCTGGACGACAGGTATTCATACATGGCCTTCAGTACATCACGGCAGTTCTCCGTCCCCAGATGGCGCAGTCTCATCGGGATCAGCCTAAGCCCAGCCAAGGTGGCTCTGCGCTCCAGGTCCGCTATCAGCTCTCCTGTTCCATATACCTTATCGGGCGCGCCAAAATCACGATACCGGCTGTCAACATAGTCCACCAGTGACCTGGCCTGGTCTGCTCCAATCAAATCTTTGAGCGGACCACCCACCTCCGTTGATAGAGTCAACTTGCCATCACTGAAAGCCCCCGCACCACCAAAGCCACTCACCAGATGGCACGGTATGCAGGACAAGCAGCGCTTCTCCCCTTGTTGAATGGGGCAAACACGGGAATCGATCTCCTGGCCCTTGTCCAGCAGCAGGACATTGAGCCCTGACCCGCTCAATTCCAGGCTGGCGAAGATACCTGCCGGACCGGCACCCACTATGACAACGTCGTAGTTGCTGACCACAAGACGGCTCCAGCGATGGGACGAACTTGATAGCCCTCACACACAGCCGCTCTATTCTATTCGCCGAACATCCGTTCGTCAATTGCGCTATTCACCCAGGAGGTGACAGAACCGTAGAACAGCAACAACAGCGCTGAAGGAGCACTGAGCTTGACAGTAGCGGAGCGGGGCGCTAACATAGCCAGTCGGGGCAGACACCCGTGCATTTCTCGATCCGAGAATCCACGTCTAAGGAGGCATCTATGTTCTACGAGGTAAGCGTTCCCGAGCCCGCGCAGAAGAAGGTCGCGGCCCTGGTGACTTTGAACCCATCCGAGTCCAGGCGACTCCTAGCCAAAGGGGTGGTGGCTCTCCCCGAAGTGCAGAACGCCTGGAAGAACGGCATTATCATCATCGCCAGAGGTGTCACCAGTGCCTATATCAGTGAGGAGCTGCTCGGAGTATCCGTGGAGCCAAAGGCGGGCCAGACCATAGGTATGGTGGTCAACGGGATGACCAACGCCAACTTGGGTCCGCCGCCCTGTACCTCACACGTCATACGCAAGGGTAAGGTAGTGGAGAATGCGGACTCGAATGTCGAGATACTCAGTTTCGGACCTGACGATGTCTTCATCAAAGGAGCCAGCGCTATCGACAGAGAGGGCAATGCCGGCATTATGGCTTCGTCGGTGAAGGGTGGCACCTGGGGCATGTTCACACCCATAGTGACGAGCCGGAATTCGCACTTGATAATAGCAGCGGGCTTGGAGAAGATGGTCCCCTCCGTTATGGAGGCCTGCAATCACAGCGGCATCTACCACTTCAAGTACAGTATGGGCTTGCCGGCCAAGCTATGTCCCGCCATTACCGGCAAGCTCGTCACCGAAATACAGGCCCTGGCCGTGCTTGCGGGCGTGCGAGCCTTCCACATCTGCTCTGGAGGTGTGGGCGGCTCCGAGGGAGCCGTGGTCCTGGCCCTGGAGGGCGATGAGGCACACGTGAAGAAGGCATTCGAGATAGTGAAGTCGGTGAAGGGTGAAGCCCCCGTCACCCTGCCCAACACGTTCTACGTTAGCTCGCCGGCCGACTATAAGTATGACGCCCTTGCCCAGCTGGCTACGCTCAAGGGAGTCTGAGCCTCCGCGGTTCACCTGTGTCGGCAGTCACCTGCCTGAGGGCTATGTCTTCCTTGTAGCCTACCCTCCACCAGTGGAGAAGCTTTCCTTACTCAGGGCAGAGTCATCAGGGCGTACGAACGAATAGCCACCACCAAGTCACCCCCGTCACCAAGCAGCCGGCCTGCGAGGCAAGGGAAATGGAGCCTGCCATCTGGCAAAGGACTGCTTTCGAATCAGTTCAGGTAGTCCTGTCAGACATCCAGTGCCGGGCATTGACACTGTTGCCTGTGGCCACTAGGATTAGGGGGAGAAAATGGAACAGACGGCGCCGACCAAGCGGTTCGGGATCATCGCCGATGACCTGACAGGCGCGATGGACACCGGGGTGGGATTTGCCAAGATTGGCCTGGACACCATCGTCTCGTTCGGAGACAGAATCAGACAGCCAGCCACAGTGGTGGTCGTCAGCACTGATAGCAGAGCCGACGACCCCGAGACTGCCTACAGGAAGACAATAAGGGAGGCCTCTAAGTTCCCAGGCCTGTATATCTACAAGAAGATCGACTCCACCCTTCGTGGAAACATCGGCACTGAGTTGAGAGCATTGATGGACACGCTGGGCACAGAGAAAAGCATAGTGTGCCCCGCCTTTCCTGCCAACAAACGCACCGTCGTCGACGGAATACTCCTGGTCGATAACGTACCTGTTAACGAAACTTATTTCGCACATGATCCCGCCTCCCCCGTGACGGAGGCTCACATACCCACGTTACTGCACAAGCAAGGCGGCTTTCAGGTAGGAACAGTAGGCCTGGAGGGAGTAAGAAGAGGACCGTCGTATATTGCCCAGCACATAGCTGACAGCAAGCAAAGTGTCCTTGTAGTCGACGCTGCCGAACAGGTTCACCTGAGATATCTCGCTGAGGCCCTGGCCCTGGGCAGCAGTACCTGGCTGCCCTGCGGCTCGGCGGGGCTGGCCAGCGAGTTGCCCCTCGCCTTTGGCTACAGAAGCCAAGACGTGACGCCAGCCGAGTCTCCGATAAGCGGGAAGCCCGTGCTCCTGGTTATCGGGAGCCGCAACGACGCAACCGCCAGACAGCTAAGAAAAGCTGAGACCTCCTTACAACTCCCCCTGATCGCGGTTGAGCCGGACCAATTCCTCTCCAATAAAGGAAGATCGGCGAGAACAAACCAGCTAGCAAGGGAAGCCGGCAGTTTCATCAGCTGTGGAAAGAGCGCCGTCATTACTACAACACTGAGCCGCTATGCGCCGCTCCTGAAGGACTCCGCCGCCGGCATCCTGGCAGCGATAGCAGCCAAGGTCGTAGAGCGGTGGGAGCTTGGCGGGCTCATCCTCAGCGGCGGGGATATCGCCCGGGCAACATGCGAAGCTCTAGGAGTCACCGGGGTCAGAGCCACAATGGAACTGCAGCCGGGCATCGCCGTAGGAGAGACAATAGGAAGCACAAGGGAAGGACTGAGAATCATCACCAAGGCGGGAGGATTTGGCAACGAGGACGCCATGGTTGAGGCCGTCCGCTGCCTGGAAGGAAAGGACTAGCGTGGCGCAAGAGGGCACACCTGTACTCGGCATAACAATGGGCGATCCCACCGGCGCCGGCCCAGAGATCATAGTCAAGGCACTGTTCTCGGACGAGGTCGCTGGCCTGTGTAGGGCTGTAGTCGTTGGCGATGCCGCCGTGATGCGCGCAGCAGCCCGGATAGTGGAGATTCCGGCCGAAATCAGTGCCGTCAGCGACATAGATGAGGCGATGTTTCGTCCCGGGGTTATCGAAGTCATCGACCTGGGGAACGTCGACTTGGAGACACTGGTACGCGGACGGGTTGATCCCAGGGGTGGGAAAGCAGCCTACGCCTGCGTGGAAAGAGCGACCAGGCTGGCGCTGGCTAGAGAGATAGACGCCGTGGTCACCGCTCCCCTTAACAAGGAGGCATTGAACAGAGCAGGATACGAGTACTCCGGTCATACTGAAATTCTGGCTCACCTGTGTGGAGCAGATGAGGTGGTCATGATGCTGGTGGCGGGGAGTCTGCGCATCGCACATGTAACAACCCACGTTTCACTGCGGGAGGCCTGCGATCTGGTGACCAAGGACCGCATCCTACGTGTGCTGGACTTGAGCAATGAGGCAGCACAGAAGATGGGAGTCCCGGAGCCTCGGCTGGTGGTAGCAGGGCTCAATCCACATGCCGGCGAGGGAGGACTGTTCGGCAGCGAGGAGAAGGAACAGATACTGCCTGCGATAGAGGCGGCCCGAAGACTGGGATTGAATGTCACAGGCCCGCTTCCTCCAGACACCGTCTTCCTCCGAGCTTCGAATGGGGAATTCGATGCCGCCATCGCAATGTACCACGACCAGGGACACATACCCATGAAGATGGTTGGCTTCGACAGAGGCGTAAATGTCACGCTGGGCCTGCCAATCACGAGGACTTCTGTGGACCATGGGACAGTGTTTGGCAAGGCAGGGAAAGGCACCGCCCGCCCTCAGAGCATGATTGAGTCCATAAAACTTGCGGCATTGATGTGTCGCCACAACTGACGCTGCAAGTGGCTATTCCACCCACTCGAATTCATCATGGCCCGTGTTCTGTTGCTGCTCTCCCCTCCCCAGGTTTGTTCCGGGAAACAAGACAGAGGAGACTATCAGAGCGCTGGGACGATCGGGCTCTTCCTTATTCTAGGAAAAAGCCACACGATGGGCTAAAATAGGCACCGGAGAGATACCCTGACGCAATAGAAGGGGGAGACAGGCAATGGTACAGAATCAGACGGTGGATCAAACAAGATTCCTGACCGAGATCGAATCCAAGGAGCTTCTGAAGAGGGCTGGCATCCCTGTCGTCGAAGCCAGGCTGGCAACGACGAAGAAGCAGGCCGTCTCTATGGGCAAGGAACTCGGCTTTCCTGTGGTGCTGAAAGTAATTTCCGCGGACGTGATTCACAAGAGCGACTCTGGCGGCGTTAGACTGGGGCTGGGCAACAGCACCCAGGTTGGCAGAGCCTACAGTGATATTATGTCATCAGTCAGGCAAAGACACCCCCAGGCCACGATCCAGGGCATATCGGTGCAGCCTATGGCTCCGCCCGGAATCGAGGTGATCATCGGAATGAGCACGGACCCCCAGTTCGGACCCGTGATCATGTTTGGCCTTGGCGGCGTGCTGGTTGAGATACTGAAAGACGTCTCCTTCAGAATAGTCCCCGTTACCAGAAGAGACGCGGCAGAGATGGTCAGAGAGATAAAGGGCTACCCGGTGTTGGCGGGTTTCAGAGGTCAGAAGCCGGCCAGTGTTCCCGCTCTGGAAGGGTTGATAGTAAAGGTATCTCGGTTCATAGAGGACAATCCCCAAGTAAGGGAACTCGACCTGAATCCCGTATTCGCCTACGAGGATAAAGCGGTGGCTGTTGACGCCAGGGTAGTGTTGGCCCCGTAGCGACCGACGAGCCTATCCCAGACTTGAGCAAAATAGCCCAAGGAGGCGCCATGTTCAATACCAGAATCACGGAAATGCTGCGCATTCAACATCCCATCATCCAGGGAGGAATCATCTGGCTAGCCAAGGCAGAATTGGCCGCAGCCGTATCCAATGCCGGTGGGCTGGGGGTTCTGTCCTCAATCAGCTTCTCCACAGCCAGCGAACTACGTGATGAGATCCGAAAGACGAAGGGCCTCACCGATGCGCCCTTTGGGGTCAATTTTCCCATCTTTCCCATGACGAGACCCTCGGAAGGCGTCGAAAGGTACATTGACGTGACGATTGAGGAAGGAGTCAAGGTCGTCGAGACGTCAGGACAAAGCCCGGAACCTTACATGAAGCAATTCAAGGACGGCGGCGTGAAGGTGATACACAAGGTCCCTGCCGTAAGGTTTGCTCAAACCGCGGAAAGGATAGGGGCAGACGCCGTAATCGTCGTCGGTTGTGAAGGAGGCGGCCACATAGGCCTGGATGAAGTAAGCTCACTGATTCTCATACCCCGCGCAGTAGACACAGTGAACATACCCGTCATTGCCGCTGGCGGATTCGGCGATGGCCGGGGATTAGCGGCTGCGCTGGCACTGGGTGCTCAAGGAGTGCTGATGGGCACCAGGTTCATGGCGAGCAAGGAAAGCCCAGCTCACCCCAAAGTAAAGGAATGGATGGTAGCGGCAAAGGAGACCAACACCATGCTCGTCGAGCAATCCATCCGGAACACCGCTAGAGTGATAAGAAACAAGGCAGCAGAGACAACCGCCGAAATGGAGCATGGTGGCGCTTCCCTAGAGCAGTTGCTCCCGCTAATAAGCGGATTGAAAGAAAAGGAACTGTTCGAGACGGGGGATATGGACGCCGGTGTAATGCACTGCGGACAGGTGACCGGACTCATCAGAGGAATACCAACGGTGCAGGAGATCATCGACAGCACCATCAGGGAAGCCGAGTCGATATGCCAGCGCTTGCAGAAGTCTTTTCAATCTCAGCCGGAGGACTAGGACCTCTGCCAGACGCAGCCCTTCACACCAAGCAGGGTCTCAGCGCTTCTGGGAGAACCCAGAGTAGCTGGCGACATGGCCCAAGGCGCATGCGGCCCTGTCGAAACTGGAAAAGACTCGTGTCCTTCCCGTAGCCTCCAGTCCCTTCTTCACCTCTTCGTAGAAGGGGCCATAGATGTAGAAGACCACAGGTTTCTCGGGGTGGCTCTCTGCCGCTTCTTCCACGATCTGGCGGAGTTCGAAGTGCAGCGCGGGCTTGTAGGCGGCAAATATGCAGAGCACCGCGTCAACCTTTGGATCGGCTAGGAGACTTTTCACAGCCGCCTCTTCCATCTGCGACAGGGGATGTCCTGAAATCATGTTTCCCGGCCAGATGTCCAGCGGGTTGCCTACAGCCAGCCACGGAGGCGAAAGAGCGCTCAGCCCCTCGACAGTCGCGGGGGACAGCTCGGCCAGTTCCAGGCCGTACCTTTCGCAGGCATCCACTCCCATGATGCCGAATCCGCCCGTGTAGGTAGTGATGCCCACTCTCCTCCCTCGCATCCGCGGCAGCACGCAGAACGCCATTATGGCGTCACAGAAATCCTCAATGTCAGTCGTCCTGATAACCCCAGAGGACCTCAGCGCTGTGTCCCATACTTCATCCCTGCCGGCCAGCGAGCCTGTATGTGACTGGACGGCCCTCGCCGCCGACTTGCTCCTCCCAGTCTTGAGAGCGACTATCGGCTTCTTTTCAGCCACACGGCTCACCGCCTTCAGGAACCGCCTCCCATCCCTCACCCCCTCTACGTGTAGGGCGATGACTTTCGTCTCCTCATCCTGCTCGAAGTACTCCAGCACATCGGCAGCATCCACATCGCACGCGTCCCCCACATCGACTCCCTTGCCCAGCAGTTTCAGATCACCGAAACCAACGAAGAAGGCCCCAGTCTGACAAATCAGGCCAATAGGTAGTTCGGCCATTTTCGTCTTGATGAAGGACGAGCTGAACTTAATGTGAGCATTAGCCGTGCCGAAGGTGTTGGGACCGAGTACCCTGACTCCGCTCCCCTCCACAAGATGGTCTATTTCCTCCTGTAGTCGCTCGCCCTCATCGTCGTCAGCATCACCAAAGCCCTGCGTGACTATTGTCATGGCCGAAATACCTTCGTCAACACATTCCTTGACCACCCCGGGAACCAAAGACCTGGGGAGGCTGACAATCGCCAGGTCTACCTTTTCGGGGAGTTCTCCGACCCTAGAATAAGTCTTGACCCCCAGAATCTCGTTCGCGTTAGGGTTCACGGGATAGACTCTCCCCTGGTAGCCATAGCCAAGCAAGTTCTCCAGGACGTTGTACGATCCCTCCCCAGTACTTCGCGAGGCTCCAATTATGGCAATCGACTGAGGTTCCAGGAATTGCTTCAGTTGCTCCACAATACCCATGAGTCCGCCACCTACCTCCTTTCGGCTCAAACACCCAAATATAGACTATGTCTCAACCGGGTGTCAAAGACCTCGCACGCTCTTCTTCCACCGTCTTATCAAACGCCCGACGGTCTGATAAACTATTGGCCGTGCTACTTGAGGAATTCCACCCTATCTTCTATCCGAGATCCATTGCCGTTGTCGGCGCTTCAGCTAACGAGAGCAAATCGGGCTCGAAGTGGGTCAGGGGATTGCTTGCTGCCGGATTCGAGGGGCGGGTCTATCCCGTTAGCTCCGGTGGTGGCACGCTCTCAGGACTGGAGATTTCTCCCAGCCTGAGAGCAGTTCCTGGCGAAGTTGACTATGTGGTCGCTTCTGTCCCCAGGCAGTCTGTACTGGCACTGCTCGACGATTGTGCCGTCAAGAAGGTGAAAGCAATCCAGTTCTTCACCGCCGGGTTCAGCGAGACAGGCACGGCGGACGGGCGAGAGATAGAAGCGCAAATGGTGAAGAAGGCCAGGCAGAATGGTATTCGCATCATCGGCCCCAACTGCATCGGCGTGTACTGCCCGGAAAACCGGATACCCCTCGGTCCATCTCCCCTGGGGAAACTTGGCACAAGCGGTTCTGTAGGCTTTATCTCACAAAGTGGTGGCATCGCTGCTAAACTGGCGGAGATCGGGATAGCTCGCCACATCAACTTCAGCAAGATCGTCAGCTTTGGCAACGGCATTGACCTGGACGCCAGTGACTTCCTCCAGTACCTGGCGGCCGACACGAAAACCTCGGTCATTAGCGCGTACCTCGAAGGCACAAGAGACGGACGTCGCCTGTTCCAGACCATTAAGGAAGTGGCCAAAGCCAAGCCTGTAATCGTCTGGAAAGGGGGGAGAACCGAGGTTGGCGCCCAGGCAGCTACGTCCCACACTGGCTCGCTAGCCAGCTCGGCGGCCGTTTGGGTTGCAATGCTGAAACAGGCTGGCGCAATAGAGGTGCATGGTCTGGAGGAACTGAGCGATGCCCTACTTATCTTCCAGAACCTTGGGCGCTGGAAAGGCAACAACGTGGCCATCGTCGGAGGATTGGCTGATGGTGGCGGCGGCATTTCCGTGTCTGCCAGCGACAGTTGTACTGAGACCGGGCTTGATATGCCGCCTCTTTCCCAGCGGACAAGGGAAGCGCTAACAAGGCTCCTCGGAGAAGTGGGCAGCATTCTGCGCAACCCCGTTGACGTAAGCCAAGCACCGAATCGTGACCCCATGGCTTTGTCCCAAGCCATAGAACTGGTGATAGAAGACCCCGTCATTGAAGCCATGATAGTCCAGGAAGACCTGGATACCTTCCTGTCGTATTCCTCCTCGGCCGAACTGGAGAGGATAAACGACTTCTTCGTGCGCCTGGGACGCGCGCACAGTAAACCCCTCATAATTGTGTTGCCGCCCGGATCTGCCGAGGCAGAACGCCTCAGCCTGGAGCAAAGGCTTCTGCAGGCTTCCATACCCACCTTTCCTACCATGGAGCGCGCCGCCAGGGCTATCGCCGCAATCAGCAAGTACAACAGCCACAGGTGAGCTATCCCTGACAGCGGCCTTTACAATGAGTGCTACTTCAAGCTATAATCACGCTCAATGCCTTTTCCCAGACCAGTCATCGTCATCCTAGACAAGGTTTCTCAATTGCTAGACCGGAAAGGATATCAAGGCTACATTGTTGGCGGCTTCATCCGTGATTGGCTCCTTGGCAAGCAGACCGGCGATGTCGACATAGCTGTTGACCAAGACGCCATGAGCGTAGCTCGGGAGGCAGCCCAGGCCCTGCAGGGCAGACCTGTTCTGCTCGATGACACCAACTCGATAGCCAGGGTTGTAGTATGCGAGCAAGAGCAGAGGGCTTCATTACAACGTCAAGGGACTGGCTGGGCAGAGTGGCACCTCGACTTTGCCTCCTTCTCCCACAGTATTGAATCTGACCTTGCGCGCCGCGATTTCACCATAGACGCCATGGCGGTCGAACTGAGCCAGTTTGCCGCCGCAGCCGCAGCAGAAACGGATGAGAGGCGAATTCCAGTGAAGCTCATTGACCCGTTCTCCGGAGAAGAAGATCTAAGAAACGGCATACTGCGGGCGGTAAGCGAAGGAGTGTTTGATGCTGACCCCGCTCGACTACTACGCGGGGTAAGGCTGGCGGCTGAACTTGACTTCAGCGTGGAGCCAACAACAGAAGAGCTAATCCGCCGCTATTCTCAATGCATCGTCAGGACTCCAGGTGAGAGAATCAGGGATGAACTGCTTCGGCTGCTCAACGTGCCCCGAAGCGCTCGTTACCTCAGTTATCTCGACGAGCTCAATGTGCTTCCAACCCTGATTCCGGAACTCGCCGGAGGCAAGGGGGTAACACAACCGACTGTCCATTTCTGGGACGTCTTCGACCATTCGCTTCAGACAGTGGCTGCGCTCGAATTCCTGCTCGGGGAAGGCAACTGGGAACACGGCAGCCGGGACCTCCTCGCCGATGTACCGTGGTCGGCTTCCACACATCAGCACCTCTCGCAGGAGGTTTCCAAAGGCAGCAATCGCAAAGCCTTGCTCAAACTTGGAGGACTGCTCCACGACATTGCCAAACCGAGGACGAGAACCATCGATGATTCCGGCAGAGCAAGGTTCCTGGGACACGCCAAAGAAGGAGCAGCTATGGCGGAGGCCATCATGAGTAGGCTAAGGTTTAGCCGTCAGGAGACGAATGTGGTGGGAAGCCTCGTCTATCACCACCTCCGCCCCACACAGATGGCAAACGAGGGTTTGCCTACCCAACGGGCCATATATCGCTACTTCCAAGATACTGGAGATGCTGGCACCGACATTCTAATTCTGGCCCTGGCTGACCATCTGGCAACCCGTGGCCCCCTGGTGAAGATGGAGGACTGGCGAGAGCATTGCCAGCTAACACGGTACATACTGGAAAAGCACGAAGAACAACAGGCCAGGATACTGCCCCTGAAGCTGCTTGACGGGCACGACTTGATGGATATCTTCGGCTTGCCCCCGGGGCCCCTCATCGGCAGGCTTCTGGTTGTGGTGTCCGAGGCTCAAGCCAGTGGCGAATTGACCAGTAAGGATGAAGCTCTGGCTCTGGCGCGCAATGAGTTAGACAGACAACAAGAGGCTATCGGTACCGTCAATTGAAGAAATTGAAGAAGAGGAATATCTGCTTACTTGTCGTCATCCTTGGCCTGTCTGGTTTCGCTCTATGGTCAATTGTACCTTTCAACGCCAAGTTGCTCGGCCCCGACGGGCTGACTCTTGGCCTCGACCTCAAGGGCGGCAGCCAATTGCTCTACAAGGCTGATTTGTCCAAGAAGAACCCTTCCGTCACCGATGAACAGGCGATATCATCGGCAGTAGAGAAGATCCAGAGAAGAGTCAACCAGTACGGTGCTGCCGAGCCTACGATTCAGAGACAGGGGGCCGACCGGATACTGGTTCAACTGCCCGGGGTGAGGAATATCAGTGAGGCGATTGCACTCATAGGAAAGACAGCCCTGCTTGAGTTCAGGGAACAGAAGCTCGACGATGATGGCCAGCCAGTGCTTGGCGATGAAGGCAATTGGGTGTTTGAGGACGAGCCGGCGACAGCAGAGGGCAGAGACGGCAAGGAGAGAATACTCACTGGCGAGTATTTGAAACTGGCGACCGTGGACGTGGATCAGTACTCCGGGAGTCCACTAGTGGCTTTCGAATGGGATGCCGAGGGGGCACATCTATTCGAGCAGATAACGGGGCGCAACCTGCAGAAGCCGCTGGCCATTTTCCTCGACGATGAGTTGATTTCGGCCCCAATAGTGCAAGGTGTTATCAGGGAGAGAGGACAGATCGACTTCAACCGCCCCGTCCCCATTAGCGAAGCCGAGACTCTGGCAATCCAGCTGAACTCCGGTGCCCTGGATGTACCTCTCACGATCATCGACCAGCGGGACGTGGACGCGAGTCTAGGCGCCGACTCCATAAGGAAGAGCATACTGGCTGCCGGCATCGGACTGGTTCTGCTCCTGGTGTTCATGCTCCTCTACTATCGCCTCCCCGGTCTGATAGCCTGTCTTAGCCTCGGGATCTACGGCACCTTTCTGCTGGCTATCTTCAAGCTCTTCTCAGCCCAGTTGACCCTGACCCTACCTGGCATCGCCGCCTTCATTCTATCTCTGGGCATGGCCGTGGACGCCAACGTCCTGATTTTCGAGAGACTGAAAGAGGAGCTGCGAATGGGTCGCACTCTTGGTGCGGCGATTGAGACTGGCTTCGACCGTGCCTGGCCTGCCATCCGCGATAGTAACATCACCACCTTCATCGCATGTATCATTCTGTTCTGGCTTGGCGGCACCTTCGGCGCGTTCATGGTCAGAGGTTTCGCCCTGACCCTGTTCATCGGTGTGGCTATGAGCATGTTCACTGCCATTGTTATTACCCGGACCTTCCTCCGACTTGTTGTCGGAAGCGGGCTGGCCACCAACCCCAAAACCTACGGAGTCAACTCATGATCGATTTTGTGGGCAAGAAGCACTGGTTCTTTCTCTTCTCGGCAGTGGCCCTGACCATAGCCATAATCTCGCTGGCCGCTTTCAAGCTTCAGCCCGGAATCGATTTTACCGGCGGCACGTCCATGACTCTCCAGTTCACCGCGCAGGTCGAGCAGAGCCGGCTACGGGAAGAACTCGTGAACCTGGAACACCCTGAAGCCGTGATTCAAAGGAGTGGAGACGATTTCTTCATTCGCCTGAAGGAGATATCGACAGAGGAACGTGAGAACCTCACCGAAGGGCTGGAGACAAGCCTGGAAAGCACAATCACGGCCCTTGACTACAGCACGGTTTCGCCCTCAATAGCCACGGAGACAGCTCGCAATGCTGGCATTGCCGTGGTGATTGCCTCCCTGGCTATGCTGTTCTACATCGCCTGGGCTTTCCGCCGCATGCCCAGCCCTTTCCGATGGGGCACGTGTGCTATCGTCGCCTTGATTCACAACGTGCTCATAGTGGCGGGTCTTTTCGCTATCCTGGGCAAGGCAATCGGAGTCGAGGTCGATGCCCTGTTCATCACCGGACTGCTCACAATCGTAGGCTACAGCATCAACAACACGGTTGTTGTCTTCGACCGCGTTCGGGAGAACATTTCCAAGGTTGTTAGCCCTGACTTCGCCGTCACGGTGAACATCAGCCTTGTAGAGACACTGGTGCGGTCGCTCAATACCTCTTTGACCACTCTCTGCGTCATCCTCGCATTGCTGCTCTTCGGAGGAGCCACCATCCATTACTTCATTCTGGTGTTGTTTGTCGGGCTAATCGCTGGCACCTACACCTCGATGTGTATTGCTGGCCCCCTGCTGGTGGTGTGGGAGAAGGGAGAGTGGCACCAGCTGGCATCTTGGCGGCCTTTCAGGAAGAGACCTGCCTAGCGGCTGGGCTGGAGGCCGTGTACTTCCTTTACTTTCCTGATATGTTCCTCGAACCCGCTGGAACTCGTCCTCGGCGATCTTCCAAGAGGGTCCACGATCTCCTCCGAGCTACCGAGGAGGACATCAAAGGTGGCCTTGACTGCTGAAGCAGCCACTTCGAGATTGTAGCCACCTTCAAGCGTGAGGGCAAGTCGTCCCTGGCATAGTTCGCCAGCTAGATCCTTCATTATCCTTATCATCTGAGCAAAACCGGCAACACTCACCTGCATCATGGCCAGACTGTCAGCCCAGTGAGGGTCGAACCCGGCAGAAACTAGAATCAGCTGTGGCCGAAATCGCCAAGCCACAGGGACCAGCACCTCATCGAAAGCTCTCAAGTACTCCTCATCGCCCCAACCGGCGACCATGGGGAAGTTGACCGTTAAGCCCTTCCCTTCCCCTTCTCCGACTTCGTTCATTCCTCCGGTGCCAGGATAGAAGGGATACTGATGAGTGGAGAAGTAGAGGACTTCCGAGTCGGCATAGAAGGCATCCTGCGTCCCGTTGCCATGGTGAACATCAAAATCAACTATGAGGACACGATCGATGTCATAGTTGGCCAGGGCGAACCTAGCCCCTATAGCCATATTGTTGAAAAGGCAGAAGCCCATTGCCCTGTTGTGAGTGGCATGATGCCCCGGGGGTCTAACCAGGGCGAAAGCGCTATCCACCTGTCCCTTCATCACGGCTTCCACAGCAGTCAGAAACCCGCCGACAGCACACAACGCCACCTCGTAAGACTTCGGACACATGACTGTGTCGGGATCCAGCCAGCCTCCACCTGTCTTGGCCTTACTTTCAATCATGGCGACGTAGGCAGGGTCATGCGCCATCTGCACTTCCTCCACCGACGCCCGACGCGGTGAGAGCAGAGTGAGTCTCTCCTTGGCGCCAGTCTGCTCCAGGTGCGCCAGCATAGCCGCCAGCCTCCGGGAGTTCTCCACGTGGTTACCGGTGTCGTGTTCCAGGTAGATGGGGTCGTAGACCAGTCCTACCTTCATACTGTTTGACCTCCCGAGCAATCATAGCAAAAGCTGTTCGGCCCAAACAACAGATTGGAGGACTCTGTCTGTGAGACCATCCGACACCCGTATGGTCTCACCGGAGAGAACTGAGATGAAGGTAAGTCCTTCTCTGGCTCCCTCAACTCCGAGGGCCTAGAGCCGCAGCTAGTCTGCTGATGCTGTCCTCCTCCTTCTCCGCCGCCGTATTATCACTAGCAGGATGGGAATCCAGATCCAGCAGAAGACAACGAGCCAGACAGCCAGAGTGGCCAGAGCCCTACCAAAGGCAGTCAGCCCACGCACTGCCGACCTGAAAGCGCCGGAGGCGCTCCAGGATTCCGCCAGTCCCTCTGTCTCCTCCAGATCTACCTCGATAAGCGACATCTCTGAGGTTCGCTCCAGGTATGTCACACGCCCTTGGATCTGCTCGACCTGCCACCGCACATTCCACAGCGCCTCCTGCACCTCCAGCATCTCCGTCACCGTATTGGCCTCCTCCAGCAACGCCAGATACTGCACCTCGGTCGCCTCCAGATTGCGCAGTCGGGCCTCCAGGTCAACATATTCCTCGGTTACATCCCTTGCCTCGATGCGCTCGTAGGGCACATCTGTCGCCAGGTGACGAAGCCTGTCAAACGCCTCGTCAAACCTATCGGCGGGCACGCGAATGCTCACTTGGCCCGAGAGTCCTCTTTCTCCATCACGCTTGTAAGAAGAAACCACATAACCCCCCAGTTCCTCAGCTATCGCGACGACCTCGTCCGTAGCCTCCACCACATCCTCCACCTCCAGGGTTACGTAGCCGATCTTTACAATCTTGCGCTCTATGCCCATCTCCTCCCCGGAGGCTGCATCCGCAGCAGAGCGGCCCTCTTCCACGTACCCCTCTTCTTCCCGAGGCTCAGACGGGGCCATCTCCTCCATCTCCTGCGGCATCTCTGACATTGGCGGAGCACCCCCCGCACAGGCTCCGAACAGCAACAAACCCGGAATCGACAGCAACGGAATTGCGTACTTAAGCGCCCTATTCATTTGCTCACCCCCTTTGTCCCCCAGTATACCACTAGAACGAAGCAACAGCTTCAAAGGCTTACATTCCCTGCGGCAAAGCCATTTTCTCATATCCGGGGAATGACGATCTTCGCTCGTCAGCCACCCCTAGCCAAGGCACATAGAGAGAGATAGGTTTGACCCACCACCCCTGTATCTCGCAATCCCCATGTGTCAACCTGCCTAGAATAATAGGTGGCTGAATGATCGTCAGGCTTTTCAGCGACCACCTCTCAGCCTACAGAGTCACGGAAGGCTCAAGCCAAGTCTTTGAGACGATAGGCATAAGAGGGTAAGAGGAGCTTTACCAAAAACGTTGTCATTTTGCCAGGGGACTCATATTGGACCAGAAAACGCTTGACTTTGGCAGGAACTGAATATATCATTTTTACCAAGCATATAAGGAGGTGAGAGAGAAAATGAGCAAGAGACAGTTCCTGGTTCTGCTTGTTGCGCTGGTAGCAGTGGCCAGCCTTTTGGTTGCTGGCTGCGCTCCCGAGGCAGCGCCACCAGCAGAGGAAGAAGAAGCCCCGCCAGAAGAGGAGGAAGAGGAGGAGGCTCCACCGGTAGCTCCAGCGGAAGAGACTATCGAGTGGGTCATTCAGGCACCTTTCCCTGAGGGCATGACTATCTACAATGGATGTCGTGACTGGGCCGCAGCCGTAACCGAGATGAGTGGTGGCCGCCTCACAGTCAAGGATTTCCCCGCAGGTGCCATAGTGCCGGCGCTGACCGAAATGTTCTCTGTTCACGAAGGCACATTGGATGCGTGCTTCACTGGCTCGCACTACCACACGAGCGAAATCGGCCTGGCTGGAGACCTGTTCAATCTGTATCCCGCTGGCTTATGCCCTAGAGAAACACTTGCCTGGGTCTATGATGGTGGTGGCATGGAGCTGTGGCAGGAGATGTATGACCGCAAGGGGCTCAACATCCACGTTATGGGTCCGTGTGGCTTCAGTTCTGCCGAGACGTTTGGCTGGTTCAGCAAGAAGATGGATTCCCTGAGCGATTTCAAAGGTCTCAAGTTCCGCACCGCTGGAGTCTGGGGAGAGATGGTAAACGAGATGGGTGGAGCCGTCACTTCATGCCCCGGTGGCGAAATCTACCAGAACATGGAGCGCGGTGTCCTGGATGCGTTTGAGTACAGCACTCCAAGCATCGACTATAGCGTTGGCTTCCACGAGCTAGGTGCCTACCTCCATGGCCCTGGAATCCATGCGCCGCAATCGTGCTTTGAACTCCTGATCAACAAGGATCAGTGGAGCAAGCTCTCCCCTGATCTGCAGGCAATGTGCACTCATGCAGCAGAGGCGATGACCGCCCGAATCTGGGCCTTCAATGACTATCATGATGCCATGGCAATGGAGGACCTCGCTGATTATGGCACCGAGTTCGTCTATCTGCCCGAGGACCTGCAGAAAGAAATCGTCGAGGTCGCCAATGCCAAGTATGATGAGATCGCTGCCGAGGACGAGTTCTTTGCCAAGGTCCTGGAGTCTCAACGTGAGTTTGTCATCAAGTACCGTGCTCTGAAGAACTTCATCCAGCCCGATCCTAACATCATGACCTGGGGCGAAACCCCAATGTATGGGCGGTAGAACACCCCAGATAAAGGCGCCCCATAGCGGGGCGCCTTTATCTTTGCTCAAACCCCAAAGAGCAAGCCCCTGGTTTCAGGTCAAATGCTGAGAGGTTTGTATGGAATGAGGGCTCTAAGATTCGCACTGAAGAAGATCGACTTCCTGAGTGAATGGAGCGGGAGGCTGGTGAGCTGGCTCATAGTGGCCCTCATCCTTGCCATAGCTTACGATACTTCTATGCGCTACCTTTTCAGCGCACCCACAATCTGGGCTTACGACGTCAGCTATATGCTTGGTGGTACAGTCATGCTCATAGGCATGGCCTATGCCAGCCTGCACAAGACCCACATCCGGGTTGACATCATCTACACCCACTTTCCTCCCAAGATGAAGACAATCGTCGACGTCGTATTGAACCTGGTTCTCTTCTTCCCCCTCTATGGAGTCCTGCTACAGAAGTCCGTTGCGAGAGCTATCTGGTCATTCCATAACAAGGAGTTCTCCGAAATAGGCTTCTGGCGACCACTCATGTGGCCGTTCAGATGGATGATTCCTGTGGCTATCACCCTCTTTCTTCTAGCTGGAATAGTCTGGGTCATACGCGACTTGTACTCACTCAAAAAGGGAGAGGAGCTACGATAGCAATGAGTCCAGAAACCGTCACCATCCTTATGATGGCTGGCCTACTAATCGGAATCGCCAGCGGCTTCCCTCTGGGTCTTGTCCTTGGTGGAGTGGCAATGGTGGTCGGTCTTATGGCATGGGGGCCGCAGTGCTTCAACATGTTCTACAATCGCCTCTTCGGAGTGATTACCGAGTACACCTTCCTGGCAGTACCGCTTTTCATCTTCATGGGGATAATGGTTGAGAGATCGGGAGTGTCCGACAAGCTTTTCCATGCCCTCCATGTATGGCTGGGCGGCTTCAGGGGTGGACTGGCGATAGCGACCGTTCTGTTTGGGACTGTCCTCGCCGCATGTGTAGGCGTCATAGCCGCCTCGGTGACCATGCTCGGACTGATAGCTCTCCCTGCGATGCTCAACAGAGGATACGCCAAGGAGATATCAAGTGGAGCCTGCTGTGCCGGAGGCTCCCTCGGAATCCTTATCCCTCCCAGCATCATGTTGATCCTCTACGGTCCCATGGCTACCATATCAGTCGGCAAGCTGTTCATGGCAGCATTCACACCGGGATTCATCCTCTCTGCTCTCTACTGCACCTACATCGGCGTCCGCTGCTTTCTGAGACCCAACGAGGGCCCTTCCATGTCAGCAGCGGAAAGAGCGGTCTCATGGGGCCAGAAGATCTACCTGCTGCTTACTTCACTGATCCCACCTATCGTTCTCATCCTAGCAGTGCTGGGCAGCATCTTCTTTGGCATAGCATCACCAACCGAAGCGGCAGGCGTAGGTGCCCTGGCGTCTGTTGTGATGGCTGCCGGATACCGTTCTCTAAGCTTCAGGGTGATCAAAGAGACTGCCTACAAGACCATGGGCACCTTCAGCATGGTCTTTGTCATAGTCGTTGGTGCTTCTTTCTTCACAGGTGTCTTTCTCAGGATGGGCTGTGGCGATGTTGTTGCGAGCCTGATCACAACCATGCCCGGCGGCAAATGGGGCTCTTTCCTACTCATCATGCTTATCATCTTCATACTGGGAATGTTCATTGACTGGATAGGCATTATCATGATCATGATTCCTATCGTCAGTCCAATTGTGATAGAACTGGGCTTTGATCCACTCTGGTTCGCCATGATGATCATCGTTAATCTGCAGATGTCTTTTATGAGCCCCCCCTTCGCCTACGCCATCTTCTTCCTCAAGGGCGTGACTACACCGGAAATGGGAGTGGAGACCGACCACATCATCCGTGGTGTTATCCCCTTTATCGGACTGGTGGTAGTTGCACTCCTCCTTTTCATCAGATTCCCTCAACTCATCACCTGGCTGCCCAATATGATGATCAAATAGTCTGTCTATTCCGCTAACCTCGTCAGGCGTGGCTATTGCAGGCTACGCCTGATTTCCTTCTCCTAGTAGTTGACTGGACTGGGGATAAATAATAGGATAAGCGCGCTGTCTCCAAGACATCAGGAACTCCGTGGGGTGCCAGATTGTCGCTGAAGAAAGGAATTCACATGAAAGTAGCTGCAGTCCAGCTGTCAAGCGAAGCAGACAAGGGAGCCAATATCGCTCGCGCTGTCGAGCTGACCAAGCAAGCGATAGCCCAGAGAGCTCAGCTTATCGTCCTGCCAGAGACGTTTGACTATCGTGGAGACTGCGCTGACCAGGACTCCATGTCGGAAGAGATCCCCGGTGAGTCCCTCCTGCCCCTCATTGAATTAGCCGGACAGCACGGACTCTGGATTGTGGCCGGAAGCATCCACGAGAAACACCCGAGTTCCACCAAGCCCTATAATACCTCAGTGCTGATAGACAAGCGCGGGAGGATAACGGCTAAGTACAGGAAAGTCCATCTATTCGACATGTCGATCGGTGAAAGGAGCATATCGGAGTCAAGTCGCTACACACCCGGAAAGAAGGCCGTGGCTTCATCGATTGACGGCATCAAGATAGGTCTGAGTATCTGCTACGATCTCCGCTTCCCCGAGCTCTATAGAGAATACTCCGCCAACGGCGTGGAGCTGATCACTATCCCATCGTCCTTCACCACACCTACTGGTGAAGCACACTGGGAGGTGCTGGTCAGGGCAAGGGCAATAGAGAACCAGTGTTTTGTCATCGCTCCCAATCAGTCCGGTGTTGGCTCCGGATCAATCCCGACCTATGGCAATAGCATGATTGTAGACCCGTGGGGCAGAGTACTGGCCCGGGCCTCCAACCAGGGTGAGGAAGTGATTTGCGCCGACCTCGATTTCGGCGAACTGCGTCAGGTCAGAGAAAGCCTCCCTGCCCTGCAGCACAGGAAGCTATAGCGACAGCCTCGAGATGCGCTCCAAAAGAAGGGCTCTCTTGTGCCTCACCGATACGATATGCATTGAAAACTCAGCTAAGTCTTACTACAATTATGCTTGACGGCTGCGAAAGGAGGAGAGGAGAAACTCGACGCTTCGTGGGCACAGACGAGGTCTGCCAAACACCTCAAGGAACATGAAAGACGATACTCAGACATTTCAACAGGCAGTAGCCAGAGCTGAAATGCTAAGCCTGGCAGCCCAGCAGGCTGCTGACAAATCGAGAAAGGCATCTGAGGAGGCCTTTGACAGGATCGAGCAAATAAGTCAGGCGGCTGCTGCTGCTGCAGAGGATGCCAGAAAGGCATCCGAAGAGGCAATGAGGAAGGCCGAAGCGATAAGCCAGACAGCTACGGAGAGCGCTGAGGCCGCGACAAGAGCATCGCAGGAGGCGATACGCAAGGCTGATGCAGCCATCGAGGCAGCTACTGAGGCTGCTGAAGCATCGGCGAAGAGGTTTGAGGAGGCAGTGAACGAGGTTGAGGCCGTGGTCAACTCCGCCCATGAGGCTGTTGAATCGTCGATGGCCGCGTCCCAGAAAGCCATAAGCAGGATCGAAAAGATGGGCCAAGCAGCGCAGGAGACCGCTCAGGAGGCCAGAAGGATCTCACAAGAGGCGGCAGGCAAGGCCGAGGAAATCGGCCAGGCAGCCATCGAGGCTGCCAAGGAAGCGAAGAGAACATCACAGCAAGCCATAAACAGACTTGAGAAAACAAGCCGGGCATCCGAGAAAGCCGCCAGAGAGGCATCAAAGGTATCGCAGGCTGCCGTAAGCAAGGCTGAGATGATCAGCCAGGCATCTGCGGAGTCTGCTGAGGCCTCCGCAAGAGCGTTTGACGAGGCGACCAGCAGAGCTGGCCAGGCGAGCAAGTCAACCACGGAGGCCGCCGAAGCCTCAGCAAGGGCATTCGAGGAAGCAACCACCAGAGCTGAGGAAATAAGCCGGGCCACCCAGGAAAAGACCAAGACTCTAATCAGAGAATCTCAGAAAGCAATAAGCGCTGCCGAGGAAGCAGTCAAATCAGCCAGTGGAGCTATGGAGGCATCGACACGAGCATCTCAAGAGGCCAGGAATAGGGCCGAGGAATCCAGGAGAACTTCTCAGGAGGCGATAGACAGAGCCGAAGAGATAAGCCAGGCCGCCATGGCTATTGCCGAGGAAGCCAAGAGAGCTTCTCAGGAGGCAATAACCAGAGCACAAGAAACCAGCCAGGCAGCCAAGGAGGCCGTCGCAAGCTCCACCCAGGTACTCAAGAAGACAGCCGAGACATCCATAGGAGCAGCCAAGGATGCTGTCATAGCGTCCGCGAGGGCACTGCAGGAAGCGATCAACATAAGCGAAGAGACGAATCGGTCCGCCAGGAAAGCGGCAAAAGCATCAATACGGGAATTCCAGAAGGCAGTGAGCGGGGTTCAAAGGCTGGGCAAGGAGGCAGGGGAAGAGGCCACTGCGCTGCCGTCGCTTGTGCTGGAAGAGGCCCTGGCCAAATCCAAGGCTGCCGCAGAAACGAAGCCGGAGAAGAAAGGCTCCAAGAAAGACATCCAATCCCGTCTGGATTTCCTGGCTCGCATGTACGCATCCAACAAAGCTACACGTGGAGGGGAGGAGGAGGAGGAAAACGGAGAGGAAGATGAGGACTAGATGAAGACGGCGTGGAGGCAAGTGCTCTCCTGGCTATAGGGTCGGCTCTTGTATGCACATAGGCAAAAGGCTAAAATAGAGACTCGCTGAATAAAGGAGGTGTACCGTGCCCGAAGCGGAGCAAGTGTTCATCGCGACTGAGACTGAGGAAGAGACTGAGCAGAAAGGCAAGAAGATCCCCAGGAGAGCGGAGCAAGCTGTTGACTTCCTGGACGAGACGCAACAGCGGGCGGCAGCAGCTTACCTAGCCTATATTGAAGCTGAACGGCAACTGGAAGATGCCTACAAGGACCAGGAGGGACTGGCAGAGAAGGGATACGGTGAAGCGGTAGAACAGGCGAGGAAGATCTGTGAGGAGACTATAGCGCAGGGTAGTAAGCTTTGCGAAGAGACAATAGGCCAAGCAAGACAAGCCCACGAGGAGACAATAGCTCGAGCGCTGAAGACCAGAGAAGAGGCTGAGCGCAAAGCCCGCCAGGCCCACAACCAGACCCTGGAGCGGACGTGGACAGTCTTCACCAAAGCTAGAAAATAGCGGAGAGGCAACTCAGATCATCTCTCCGATACGTCACTACTGGACCATATTAGTGTAGGTAGGTCTAGGTAAGTCGCGGCTGGGTGACAGACCGGCTATAGCAATACAGGAATATCCTCGAAGGTCTCTTCGAGTTTCCTGCTCTGATATCCCAGTCCACGCTTGGATTTCATGACAGAAATCAGGTCGACGGCCTTGCTGAAGTAGTCCGTGATCTTCTTGACATTGCTGATTTCCGAGAGAATTATCGTCACATCCAGCGAACCCTTTCCCCTGGGGTAGTCACCGCTCCGTATCAATGCATCGGGAGCCACGCTTCTGAGATTGTCCCCCAACTGCTTGATTATCTCCATACGCATTTCCTTGGGCGGCCCAGTAACCAGGAACAGCGCTCTCCCGGCATCCTTCGGCTCACAAGTAAGCGACAACTCTCCTATCGCCTCATCCATCGAATGAGCTGCCTTGCTGGTTTCATCCATCTTGTCCCTGAAATCGCGCTTGGGCCCACACAGAGGCAATCTCCGCGGGAGTCGCGAACTGCCCTGCCCGAGTACCGTCCATCCTGCCAGAGTCTGTATAATATCTCCAGCATCGAGCGTCTTGGCCCCAACATATCTCTTGCTCGTCTCCTCACCGGCACAAAGCAGATTAAAGAACGGCTCAACCGCCCTGGCATTGATGGCTGCCATATTGCTTTCTGCCGAGGAGTTCTTCTTGACATACCTCTGGTTATCAATGAGAAATATCGCATCGGCAACCAAGTAGCTGGACTTGAGGCACATAGCCGTATTGTAGATAGTCCTCGTCTCCGTGGTTTCCTCCTGCCTGAAAGGCAGAACAATGACATCGTAGACCGGCTTCCCTACGTAGCGCTCCTTCAGGTATTGAGTCAGCACTGCTATCGACCCGGAACCGGTGCCACCAGCGGCAGCAGCGATCACCAGAAACGCATCTGTATCGTAGAATCGGTCCGTGGCCCTCAAGGAGTCTATGATCTTATCGGTCTCTTCTCTGGCTATCTCAGCACCCAGTTCGCTTATCTTGCCCACTCCATGACCGTTGGTCCGCTGACCTCCAATAAGTATCCTGTGCTTGTAGTCGGCCTTGATGGTGCGTAACCCGCTCAGATCGGCAACATCAGTGTTCACGGCAAAGGCGTCCGCAAGTATGTCCATCCCCCGCAAAGCGTGAGCTCTCTTGTTCAGTCGAGCGAGCCTGTCAGCAATCCGACCGCCACATTGACCTAAACCTATAACCAGCAGCTTCATGTCGTTTATTGTAAACAACGGCCTACGGGCATGTCAACACAAGTGCTCGTTCGAGTCATATCCTCCCAGTTATCAGCTACCACACCGTGCCTCAATCCGCCGTCTCCTCTCCGAAGCCACGACCGCCCCCAGGCCGAAGAGAACCACGGCTACCCCAATGAAGAAGCCCAAATAGGGGATCAACCTCAACAGCTTGAGAATCACCAGCCCCAAAGCCAGGGCTGCAACCATGATGGCTTTGCCCTCCACATCTCTGGAACGGCCGATAATCAACCTCCCAATGAACAAACCTACTGGGATTTGGGCAAGATAGATAGCTATCCCCCAGAGGGCCAGGGTAATCAATCCCACAGGTATGCCGATGATTGTGATGCACGTCACTATGGCGGCGATAGGAGTCACAAGCAGAACAAGGGCACCCCAGCCGGCGCTGGGGCCGGGCCTGCTACGCACAGCCTCGGCGACGGATGCCAGCCATCTTGGAGCGAGCAGTATGACAACCAGTCCTGTCAGCAAAGCCATCAGAAAGCCGATGAACTTCCACTTCACATCCGAAAGGAAGGCAAACGCGGAGGACTCGTCACCACCTCCCTTCTTCTCAGGCAGCTTGTGGGTCGTCACTCCTCCGACTTCGGCTCCTGACTGAATATCAGCCTTATTCTCGCTGGTGTAGACCAGGTTGCCTTGAATATCAGCCGTCGACTCTATCGTCAGAGTCTCGACTTCAAGTTCAATGTCTCCCCGTACTTCACCGCCTATGCTGATGCTCCCACCTCCACCCCTGATGTCACCCTCCACCAGCCCGTCAATGTGCGCATTTCCAGCACCCAGCAGGAGGTCGCCCTCTATCCTGGCTGCCCTCGCGATATCCAACGCGGCGCAGCCAACCATCAGGTCACCACAAACGTTGCCGCCAATACTGATGGTCTCGCCTACTGCACGCACCGCGTGACCAACATCGCCGTAGATAACGACCGTCCTGCCGGCAGCCATGGTACTGCCGCTGACTTCACCACCAACGGCGACCACATTGGCGGCGGCCCAGAGCTCACCATTGACAGTGCCCTCGATGATGACCTTGTTAGCGCCTGCGTAGAGATCATCATCGATAACCTCTTCGCTAGCCACGGTGACCGTCTCCGCTCCACGGAAGTCAAACGCCCAGGCGGGTACTGCGAAGCAGAACACCAGCAGTGCCGCAACAGACATGCCCACCACCCCCCTGAGAATCTGTCTCATAACGCTCACCTCCCTGCAACACCTTGAGCTTGCCAGATGGCATTATTGCCCATTACCATATAACGTTCAAACCTTCCGAAAGTTCATGCATACGCTGGCTTGCTCCAGCGGAGCCAGAGAACGACCACGGTCACCAGCACAGCTACCGTCGCTACGAATAGCTCCAACTGCAGGGTCGAGAAATGACCTGACTGCACGAGTATGACGCCATAGTTGATGAGAGTGTGAAGCAGGGAAACCAGGAGATAGAACAGCGACCCTCGCCCTTTGGCCAGCCCATACCCAGCCAGTGCACTGGCAGCGGTGTGGAAGCCTACGATGAAGAATCTCTCCCAGAACCCCGCCAGCGCCAGCAAGCCTTCACCCTCCACCAATCCCCAGGTCCACCCGGACGCGAATATGGCGTTGTGTGCCCATTGCGCCTCAAGTATGCCAAAACCCGCTCCGGCCACAGCTCCAACAGCCAGTCCGAGCTTGGGGTCCATGAGAAACCACGTCTTGCGCCACCAGTAGATGACCACGGGCAGTAGCTTGGCACCCTCCTGAACTAGGCCACTGAGGAGTACTTGCGGGATTCCGGCAACAAGAAGCCAGCGTGCCAGGTCTTCCTGATTCCAGAAGTGGTTCAGTGCTTGCCCCGTCCAGGCTTGCAGCGGCAGTTGAACAAAGGCAACTGCGGCCAGAGTCAGAAGGGCGCTGGCAGCGAGAACTGCCCAGAGCCAACCATCCTTGTACAGCGGTGGCCAGTAAGCAGCAAGCCAGACCACGCCGAAGGCCACAGCAAGGCCAATGCCCTCCACGCACGGATTGGCAAACCAGGATGCAAACAGCCCGGTCATCTGTTCCAACATGATGTGCCTCCTACAGCTGTCAAAGAAACGCCTAGAGAACCAATGGCAGCACCGCTCGCCATTATATCACCCGCTCGTCCCCCGAAACCGGGCCAGGGAGCCGAATCACAGGTCTTCCTCCGTGAGAACCGTGATTCCACTCCTCATCAGCAACGCAGCGGTAACGCCGTCGCCATCGACTTGACTTCCCGAGAAGCTGCCGTCATATATCCGGCCGCAACCACACGACGGACTTCCTGATTTCCCCACGAACTGGCCGACCCCGAACAGCCTGGCGATCCTCAGGGTCTCCTCAGCCCCTCTAAGGAATTCCTGAGAGACGTCTCTGCCATCTCTGTTCCTGACCCTGCATTTCCTGTCAACGACGTCCGCACCTGAGCCTCCCTGGATCTCTTGAGGTGGCCGTGGGGTTCCCAGACCTCCTAGCTGCTCAGGGCACACTGGAATGAGCGTTTCCCACTTCGAAAGCTCCACAAGTTTCTCGTTCCTGTTCTTGTCCGTGCCATCCCAGGTGCATCTGACCCCCAACAGGCAGGCACTTACCAGTCTCATCGAAGCTGTCTACCGCTTCCCATTTGTCCCTGGACTCCTACAAGCTCTCGTCTGCTTCGTACGCCTGGTGACAACCGCTGAAGGGGTTGCTCTGTTCAGGCATATAGGTCAACGGGTCTGATCTGTTTCCTCTGGCCGTCATAGTCTACCCTGTATATTTGCACGTCATCGGTGAACTCCCGAACCCAGCCATCAATAGGGAAGTCGTCGGTCTCTTTTATCGAGAGTATGTACTGAACATCGTAGCTCGAGGCAAACTCCCGTATCAGCGATATGAAGTGCCGCAGGTGGTTCTTGTCCAGATTGTTAGCCGCCTCATCTATGATGACCGGCAGCCTGAAGTACCTGGCCAAAGCAGTCAGTGCGGCCAGACTGAAAAAGGACCTTTCTGCCCCGCAGGGATGAGTTATCTCCCTATCCTTGTAGATGGTCTTGCTGAGCTGCAAGCTACCTTCTCCCATTTCGATGCAGGAGTTAATCAAGCCTTCGCCTGCGAGTCTCATATTTATGTCAACTATGATTTCCTGTATCCCGTCCATTACTTCCTGCTCATCGAAAGCATTGTCCAGGACAGCGCCAAGAGCCCGGGCAATTCCATCCACTACCGCAGGCACGCATGCTAGATCCGCATGTTCGGCATCATTGCTCTCCCATTCAGCTCTCCTCTGCTTGGTGAGCTCAGCCCAGACAGCTCTGTGCTGCGGAATATCCCTCTCCATGGCGACAATCTGCGAGAGGAGACCATCCATCTCCCGGGTGCTGAATTCGCCTGCTTGCATGCCCAGATTCTTCACCTTGCCCGAAATGGCGGACTGGTAGTCAGACTTCTTGCGAGACAATAGCTCTCTCACGCCCCGCAGGAATGGCTTCAGATCTTCTTCAGAGCCTAGCTCTGGCATACCCACATGTTCCTGTGCAAACAAGAGAAGCCTGCTATGTACCTGCTTGACCGCGTTCGAGATGGTCTCCTTCTCTCTCCTCTCATTCTCCGCCAGGGTCGCGCCATATCTGCTGATGTGAGCAAGCGAGGAGGCAAACTCGCCTTCAAAGAAAGCTTCTGCTCTACCCTTGTCTTCACATATGGTTGTCAAATTCCCTATCCTTCTCCTCAGAATCCGGGCATACTCCCTCTTCTGCTCCTCCGGCGCCTCAGGAATAGGTTCCGGGCTTAGTCTGGTGAAGGCAGCGTCATCATCCATCAGCTTCAATGGGATGAGTCCGTGCACTGACTCTTCGCCATGCTCAGAGCTGATCTTTACCAAGTCAACCTGAACCCTTGGAGCATCGGCGGTGAGTACCTCCATGCCCAACAGTGCCAGCACTTTCTCCTTGTCGCTTTTGATTCTGGCTGGATTCTCCGTGTTGAGGTCGATCATCTCCTCTTCAGCCAGCCTCTGGGCGCTGGAATAGCGGGCCTGTGCCTCCTCCAGTTTCTGGCAGATACTCTTGGCCCGTATGTCCAACTCGGCATCATGGAAGTCGTCCGTCACTCCCGGTACAGGGCCACCCAACTTTGCCCCCCTCAACGCAGCCACAAGCAGATCCAGGCTCCGCTTGTCCTGCTGGATTTCCTCTAGCCTCTTAAAG
>Ga0315537_1000609_pt1 | contig 28078 bp, 24 predicted proteins | sample SalMarSW160270MG_FD_203091 | JGI IMG/M metagenome (GOLD analysis project Ga0315537, IMG submission 203091) | Salt marsh sediment microbial communities from the Plum Island Ecosystem LTER, Massachusetts, United States - Salt Marsh Sediment SW1602-70 ...
CTTCCAGGAACCAATGACCTCCCTAAACCCCGTATTAACTATTAATCGCCAACTAACCGAAATGCTGGATTTACATCTCAAGATGGACGATGCCACCGCTAGAGAAAGGGCTATCGAGCTCCTCAACCTCGTAGGTATACCCAGTGCTAAGAGCCGCATCAGCGATTATCCTCACCAGTTCAGCGGTGGTATGCGACAGAGGGTGATGATTGCCATGGGGCTTTCCTGTAATCCCAGGATACTTATCGCCGATGAGCCGACCACCGCCCTGGACGTCACCACGCAGGCTCAGCTTCTGGAACTGATGAAAGATATGGTTGAACGATTCCGGGCTTCGCTGGTTATTGTTACCCACAATCTGGGTGTCGTTGCCCGTTATGCCCAGCGGATTTATATAATGTACGCCGGCCGTATCGTCGAGTCGGGCACAACCAAGGAGATATTCGGCAATCCGCTCCACCCCTACACCATCGGGTTGCTGAAATGCATCCCCAGACTGGACGAGGAAGAAGGCAGGAAACTAATCCCCATCGAGGGGCTGCCGCCTAACCTGATTGGCATGCCGGATACCTGCGCTTTCCTGCCGCGATGTGACCAGAAAATGGAAATATGCCGTAACCAGCCGTGGCCTTCTCTTACCCAGATTGAAAGCGGACACTATGTCGCCTGCTATGTTCACAGTAAGGAGAAAACGGGTGAACCAGCCACAAAATAACAACATCCTAAATATTCAGGACCTGAAAATGTACTTCCCGGTAACAAAAGGTTTGCTAAGGAGAAAGGTTGCCGATGTTAAAGCTGTTGACGGGGTTACCTTCAAGCTCAAGAGGGGTGAAACAATGGGTCTGGTTGGGGAAAGTGGCTGTGGTAAAACTACTGTTGGCCGTTGCATTTTACGCCTGTATAAACCAACATCCGGACAGATTATATTTGAAAATGAGGACATCTCTAGCTATCCGAGTAAGAAATTAAGGACCATCCGTAAAAACATAGCCCTCATCTTTCAGGACCCTTACAGTTCTCTGGATCCTCGCCAGAGCGCCGGCAGTATTGTCGGTGAGCCGCTGAAAATACATCATTGGGTTTTCAATAAAACAGAATACAACGAAAGGGTAGAGCAGCTATTCAGCCTGGTGGGCCTGGATCCCGGCATGACCAACCGCTTCCCGCATGAGTTCAGTGGTGGTCAGAGACAGAGAATCGGGGTGGCGCGCGCCCTCGCCTGCGAGCCTTCTCTGGTTATCTGTGACGAGCCTATCTCAGCCCTGGATGTTTCCATTCAGGCACAGATAATCAATCTGCTGGAAGAATTACAGGAAGGGATTAAAGGCCTGACCTATCTTTTTATCGCCCATGACCTTTCCGTGGTAAAACATATCAGCGACAGGGTAGCTGTTATGTACCTCGGGCGTATTGTGGAAATCACCAGATCAAGGGAGCTGTACGCTAACCCGCTGCATCCTTATACCAGGGCTCTTCTCTCGGCTATACCGATAGCTGATCCCTTTGTAGAGGAACAACGGGAGCGTATTATTCTCAAGGGAGAGGTACCCAGCCCCCTGAATCCCCCTTCCGGCTGCAGCTTTCATACTCGCTGTTTCATGGCCACTCCCGAATGCAGTCAGGAAGTGCCACCACTCCGCGAAATCGGCGGTGAACACCAGGTAGCCTGCATAAGGGTTTAACTATCTTAATAAAAGATTCTAGGTTGGTGGATATAGTTATCAATGATATCAGGATATTTCTAACGGAACCATTTTCAGAGAAAGTGGTAAAAATCATAAGAATTTACCTCCTCTTAGAATAGGCGGGCTCTGCCAAGGGAGAGTACGATAAGAGTTTGTGTTTGTCCCCTCCCATGTGTAGTCGTACACAGAATTGGGCCAGTGGCATCCCGCCCGTTATGATATTTACTACTTTTAAATAAGCTTCCTTTTTTACTTCTATGTTTCATGCCTGAAATATATGCGCGAAATTGACCGGACCTTTTTATAAAAGTGAACAAAAAATCATAAAAGGAAATTTCAAGTACTTCCTCTGGGACATCTACTCCCTCTCTATTCAGATAATGTTACAGATAAACAAAAGGCTCTCCGGCGTCTGAAAAACGGACCGGAATTTCTCCTAATAGGGGCTGAAGCCGGTTAGCCAGATCTTTCATCCCTGGTTCCTCACTTCGTTCATGCCCGACGATGATCATGGCTTTACGAAAGCCTAAAGCTGCAGCGTCACGAACATAAGCACTCAGCGTCCATTCGGTGATTTCGCCGCAGATCATTACATCCAATTGCTGGTCAATCATCAGCTTGGCCGGCATTTCTTCTTGACCGAGACCAAGGCTTCCACCACCAACCAGAATACCAACCCGGCTGCATTTCATTTCTTGATCGCCAACGACCCGGATAACCTTCATACCAAGCCTCTCTTTTAAAAAGCCAACCAGAGCTGCTAAAGATGTAGAAGGAATCGTGTAACAATACGGCTGTGGGAATTCTGTGTCTAGATAATTTTCCCATCCCAGCTCTTTTAATAACCCTTCATAAATTAAATCTTCATGTCCACTATGCATATGATCATGGTAGCGCCAGATGGATATCTGATTATCGTCAATCAAGTCCTTTTTCCGTTGATAAACCGGATCAGACCTCAACCAGTCTATCTGGTCTAAACCAGTAAAATAAGTTGGTTCATGGGTGATGATCAGGTTGCAACCCATACCGACTGTCCGGCGAATTACATCGACGGTTGCCATAAATGTAGTAACAACTCCGGTGACCTGATGCTCCCAGTGACCTTCAATTAACTGGTCGCAAGTTTTATCAAATTTCCTTCCGCCATTTACCGCCAGAATGACCTCGACTACTTCTCTTACATTCATTCTCGTAACCTCCAGATCACGCATATTATAGAACTATATCATACTCTTCCCCATCCGGTCCGGAAATACATAATCGAGCATGTGTATGTCGTTATTCTAATCTAGTGCAATACGCTTGCGGAGTACCAGTAGTATATGATTAAGGGTGACCTGAAATTTTTTTAAATATATAATTCAACTCACACCTTCATGGATGCTGCAACTAGGCTTCCCTATTACATCCTGGAGGTCTATAATCAGATAAAGCTAATTTCAAAACTTGGAATAATCTATTAGCCAAGTAAAGATGCGATGATGGATAAGGTTTACGGCGGAATTGAAACGGGAGGAACGAAGTTCATTTGCGCCATTGGTACAGCTCCAGATAACTTTATAAAAACTCAATTTACCACGACCAGTCCTGATGAGAGCATCGGAAAGGCTATTGATTTCTTTAAAAACAATTCCCGCCAAAAACAGTTAATTGCACTAGGTATAGCTTCCTTTGGCCCCCTGGATCTTGATCATGGTTCCCCAACCTATGGAAATATTACCACCACGCCAAAGCACTCCTGGTCTAACATCAACATAGTCAAGAAGATACGCAGCCAGCTCGGTGTTCCGGTGTCTATTGATACTGATGTAAACGGCGCTGCTCTGGGTGAACAGGTCTGGGGAGTATCTCGAGGGCTTGACACCTTTATCTATCTTACGGTGGGTACAGGGTTTGGCGGCGGTGGTATGGTAAATGGCAGATTGATGCATGGACTTTCACACCCTGAAATGGGACATATCCACATTCCTCACGATTGGCAAGAAGACCCATACAGGGGATGTTGTCCCTACCACGGTGATTGTCTGGAAGGTCTAGCATCCGGTAAAGCAATGGAGCTCCGCTGGAGGCAATCACCTGAAAATCTCCCTTCTGGCCATCCTGCCTGGGAATTAGAAGCAAGCTACCTGGCGTCAGCGATCAACAACTTCATATGTACCATATCCCCGCAACGTATCATTATTGGCGGCGGGCTTATGAAAAATCCCGACCTTATGCCAGCGGTTCGTCGTAAAGTTATAGATAATCTGAACGGATATATCCCTTTAGAAGCAATCATGAAGGGTATGGATCACTATATTGTAACTCCGGCGTTGGGTGACCTGGCGGGTGTGATCGGAGCTTTAGAGCTAGCGAAAAGAATTAACCAAGAAATTTGATTTATTTCTACAGCGTAAAGATGCCGTAAGAGGCTCCAGCCAGATTAACCTGGAGATCCTCTCCTTCAACCCACGCTTTTGTTCCATGACATATTTGTGGCGCCAGGTTATCAGGTTTTATTCCGTTTACCCGAATCTGGGATGGTTCGGCAGACGGGTTCACCACGATGAGGAACCGCTCACCGGTAGCCTGGCGTAGATACGCGAAATGATGGTGTCTATTTTCGACCTGTAAAGGAATGAGAGAACCCTCAGCTTGAAGCGCAGGAGAGCGTTTCCTCAAAGCAATGAGTTTACGCACGTGGTTAAGTACCGACCTGGAATCTCTGGCCTGCCTTTCAACAGTCGGACGGTCTTGGCGTGGATCCAGAGGAAGATAAAGCCGCTCTTTATCAGCAAAAGAAAAACCGGCATTAGGCCCGTCCCCCCATTGCATGGGAGTTCGCGAGCCGGTACGATCGTGGCCTCCTTCCTTCGATGTTAATCCGGGTATGTAACGCATGCCGATCTCGTCACCATAGTAGATTAAAGGCACTCCCGGCCAGGTTAGTAAAAACGAGAAAATCACTTTGAGATCACTGACTGTCCTACCATCAGCACGGGGCCTCTTAATATCATGATTACCGCTGGGTACAGAAATCAGGCCTTTGCCTTTTGTTTTGGCAGCTAACTCCAGATAAGATTTTAGAAAATCCTCTATGTTCGCGCCCCCACTCCGGCGAAAGAAGCAGTTCCTGTTAAGCATGAGGTCAGGATAGCCACGCACTCCGAAGTGCAAAAGAAAATCAATATCGAAGCCGGCGGCTATTGATTCTTCGGGATTACCCCATTCGGAGATTAGGGCCATGTCTGGATAATGCACGCGTACTTTCTGCCCGATGTCCTGCCATAACTTTATTGTCTCTCTATGATCCGGATCCATCTTCACAAGCGAAAAGGCCATATCGACACGAAACCCGTCTACCCCATGCCCAAGCCAATAGTTCATGATTTTAGTCATTTCCTTGCGGATCTCAAGCGGTCCGGGCGCATCAACTGGTTGTTGCCACGGTTGTTCCGGCTTGGCGAATCCGTAGTTCAATGCCGGCTGGAAATAAAAACAATTGGCGACGTAGCTCCCATCTCTTTCAGAATAACCACGTATGAGGGAAAGAGACAAATCTGCTTCAGATATTGAAGAGGATGTCCAGATATAACGGTCGGTGTATTTATTTCGTCTGGACCGGCAAGAAGCCTTGAACCAGGGATGATCGGTTGAAGTATGACCGGCCACCAGGTCGAGGCAGACTCTGATCCCGCGCTTGTGTGCCTCTCGGCAGAGTCGATATAGATCCCGATTGGTCCCATACCGCGGGGCGATACGGTAGTAATCCATCACATCGTAGCCACCATCCTGGAAAGGAGATACAAAACAGGGATTAATCCATATTGCGTTAATACCCAGCCATTGAAGATAATTTAATTTTTGAATTATCCCGGGGATGTCACCGATGCCGTCTCCATCGGCATCGTAGAAGCTCGGAGGGTAAATCTGATAAAAGACGGCTTGATTAAGCCATGTAGGGAAATCACGCTTGGTATCCATTTGCGAAAAAGTTGGTAGATGCCTTTTGTCTTCATAACTACTCATGGAATAGATACTACGGGTGGATTCCACGTATTGTCAAGTGACCTGCCACGGGGTAGTGATACCTCCGTTTTACGGAGACCCGGTCTCCCCGTCTAAAACATTAAAAAGGAACGTTTTTAGGCTCGAATTTTTGTATTTCTTGTAAGTACTTTGCTATCTAAAACCAGATTAGCGACAAATTCGCCTACTACCTTAAACCCCCCGGGGTCGCCAATATCAGAACGTAAAATCCCTGGTTGATATGAGAACTTCATTTATCAACAAATGACTCCCATTTTGCCGCCCTCCTCTTTCTAAAACCGCTCGGCTGGTGTATAATATTCATAGTGAACCTGATATTTTGTCTTCCGACCCATTTTCACCTTCACCGCCTCCGAAAAGTTAGCTTTCCCGAATGAGGATGGTGGTGTTTAGTTAGCGGGAGACCAGACATTATATAATCTCCTTACACTTATTACACCGGACATTCCCAACCAGTCTAAATAGGCTCTTTGCCTGCGCCAATCCCGTGGTTCCCTTTTCTGGTTTGAGATTACCGGATACAGAAGCACCAGAATTATGGCAGTAATTAACCGTGGATAACAGTGAACTGAGTACGTTGTAAACATTAATAAATAAAGGCAGGATTGCACTATACATGAAGTATCGTAGGGATATCAGGAATATCGCTATTATTGCCCACGTTGACCATGGTAAAACCACGCTGGTAGATGCCATGCTCAAGCAGAGCAAGGTCTTTCGAGAGAACCAGGCAGTAGGCGAGTTAATCATGGATAGTAATACCCTTGAGCGAGAAAAGGGGATTACCATTATGGCCAAGAATACGGCCGTAGTATACAGGGGTGTTAAAATCAATATCGTTGATACCCCGGGACATGCCGATTTCAGCGGTGAGGTGGAGCGTGGCATCAGCATGGCAGACGGCTGCCTTCTCCTGGTAGATTCTGTCGAAGGGCCTATGCCACAGACCAAATTTGTATTGCGTCATGCTCTGCAACAGGGATTGAAAACCATCGTCGTCATTAACAAGATAGACAGAGCTAACGCGCGGATAGATGAAGTAATCCACCTCATCCATGACCTATTTCTGGAACTGGCCACCAGCGATGACCAACTTGACTTTCATGTTATTTATGCCAGCGCCAAGGAGGGTATCGCGGGCACCGAACCGAACATAAGCGGCAAAGATATCAGCTCTCTTTTCGATTGCATCCTGGATAACCTGCCACCTCCCCGGATTGAAAGCGGACCATTTCAGATGCTGGTTTCCAACCTAGACTATGACAGCCACAAAGGACAAATCGCTATCGGTAGGATCCGGCGGGGCAAGGTTGCTCCCCGTGATACCGTCGTCAGGTTGAACGCTACCGGAGCTGAGGATTATCATGAGGTCGCCGAAGTATTTACCTATCTCGGACTCAAACGTTTGAAGGTTGCCCATGCTGAGGCGGGTGATATTGTAGCAATGACCGGCGTTGAAAAGGTCAGCATCGGGGATACTATCGCCAGCCCGGAACAGCCCTCAGCGCTACCGCGTATTCAGATTAGCGAGCCGACTATAGAGATGACCTTTATCGTTAACACCTCACCGTTTGCCGGCCGGGAGGGACGTTTTTGCACCACGCGGCAATTACGGGAGCGGCTTTATAAAGAACTGGATACCAACCTCAGTCTCAGGGTGCAGGATACGGATAGCCCGGACACCTTCCTGGTAAAAGGGAGAGGCGAACTGCACCTGGCCATCCTGATTGAGACCATGCGACGTGAGGGTTACGAATTCGAAGTCTCAAAACCGGAAGCGATTATCAAAGTAATTGATGGCATACTTGTTGAGCCGGTAGAAGTGCTAACTATTGATACCAGAGATGATTATATCGGGGTTTTAACCGATATGCTGAGTAAGCGGCAAGCCCGTATGATTGACATGCGCAATGACGGTCAGGATAATGTGCGTCTGGTGTTCGAGATACCTACGAAGGGTCTGCTTGGATTTCGCGGCTCTTTTCTCACCTCCACTCGCGGAGAGAGTATTATGAATACGGTGTTTTTGGGTTATGAACCTTGCCGGGGGAAAATTGTCTCCACCCGAAATGGGGTACTTGTCGCCTCCGAGCAAGGCTCAGCGATTACCTATGGCCTGAATAATGCCCAGGAGCGTGGGCTGACCTTTATTGAACCCGGCACTCAGGTCTATGAAGGCATGATTGTGGGGCTGAACTCACGGGTGCAGGACATTCCGGTTAACGTCTGCAAGGAAAAGAAGAAGACCAATGTCCGCTCGTCCACGTCGGATATTGCCGTCAAACTGACACCCCCATTGAAAATGAGCCTGGAACAGGCAATTGATTTTATAAACAAAGATGAACTGGTGGAAGTAACACCTAAAAATATCAGGTTGAGGAAGAAGCTGCTGACCTATTCACAGAGATTGCGGAGCATCTCCGCCGCCAGATAGAGCCTTAAATGACAGGCGGTGGTATCATATTGTGGAGGCCGATCAACAGGATATGACGTCCTACCTTACCAGCGGGACTAATGTAGTGTATCAGGATAAAAGTAAGAATGGAACAAAATATGAATACGACCCCTATCGATCCTCAAATTTTGGTTGAATTGGTGAGTATGCGGATGCCTTTCGGAAAATACAAAGATCGCATCCTTTGTGATCTGCCTGAACCTTATCTGGTATGGTTTCACCAGAAAGGTTTTCCTCCGGGGAAAATCGGTGCTCTGCTGTCCACTCTATATGAAATCAAACTGAACGGATTGGAATATCTTCTGAAGCCACTGAGGAATAATCAGCCGTGAAGTAGCCTGTAAGATTCAACCGGTTTATTGCGAACTGACAAGTTTTATTATCTCATCAATACGTGTATTGTCTCCTATCAACTCTTCTTTCCTTGCCTTTGGCAGTTTCTTGACCTTACTTTCCACCCCCAATGCCAGGCTTCTGCTCCCCAATTTCTTTTGGAAAACCAACTCCAGAGACCCCCTGCCTCGAAGGTACTTTGCCCCTGCATCACCGTTTCCCTGGTGCTCCGCAAACCGGCGGGCAACATTAGTCGTAATTCCGGTATACAGACTTCCGTCCCGGCATCTAACCAGGTATAAGTGCCAATCCAACATAACCTTTGTTATCAAGTGTCGGGCCCGGGTTGTCCGATCCCGTTTTTATTCTCTGCAGACAATTGAATAAAACACAAGTGCAATGTTTAAAACCTAATGCCTGAAATGTACGAAAACCCTTCCAAAATTCTTGTCATCCTTCTCCAGCCGATGATAGAGTTTTTTTACCTCCGGTTTGAGCAAGAATCGTAGGACACGTTTTTTCAGCTGTCCTGCCCCTTTACCGGGAATAATCTCTACTAAGGCAATCTTCTTTTCTGTGGCTTCAACGATAACCCTGTTTAGTTCTGCATCAATCGTGAAGCCCTTATCATAAATATCATGTAAGTCTAAGACAATCTTCGCCAAGGAATTACACCTTTCTGATAAGCTCCGTTTATGACTCTTTTATCTTCAGTATTCAGTTAATCCGGAATGCTATCTACTCATTTCACTCCCGGCAGAACCCCCGCATACCGAGGTATTATATACTAATATTTCTCTCCGCAGAATGTAATACACCCTAGATTCGGAAAGCCAGATGCCATACCTGTTCTAACTGGTCCATATCACTGCAAGGATTCCACGCAAGCTCGGAGAGAGGAGGTAACAACATCACGCTGCCAGTGACGAATACCCTCAGAGGTGCTCTCGACGCTTAGAGTATCAGGCGCTCTGGCAAGTCGTTCGAGGCTGGTTAAGGGCCAGAGGAGGGAGGGGTCAAGGGAAAGCCTGGAACCTAGTGATGTACGCCACTTTTTGAGGCGACTCAGCCGCCGGACCTGCGCTTTGGTGGCACGTACGGCCCTAATAAGACGCGGTCGGTGTATTGGTGGAGCAGTTGTGCCGTTGTGTAGTGCCTTCTGGAGACCCTGCTCGAACCGTTTCAACCCGGTTCGTCCAAGCCCGGGTACCTCTGAGAGGGCCGCTTCGGGACTTGTGGCAAGGAAGATAAGGGTAGCGTCAGGCATTATGAAGAATGGTGGCCGATGCCGGCGTCGTGCCTCTTTTTCACGGAATAGAAAAAGACTCTGGAGGACAGCGAGTCCGTGTCCATCCAGGTCATTGGACCCCTTGACGGAGAGGAATGCGGTTTCTAGATTTGGTGCGGTATATCGTACTTCTTCGATTTTGTCGCACTCTTCGGCAACCCACGCTGCCCGTCCCAAGGTCCTGAGCCGTTGGTCCAACACCTCTCGCAAGGCAAGGAGGTGACGGACGTCGGTAGCGGCATATTCAAGGGCCTCGGCAGAGAGAGGTCGTCGTCCCCAATCAGCTCGCTGGAGTCGTTTACTCTTATTAATGGTTATGCCCAGCAGATCTCTGGTGAGAGTCGACAAGCTGACGTGCCCCCCTTAGACGATACCAGATATAATCTCATAGAAGGGGGAACAAATGGCCAAAAAGGGATACACTCCGGAACAGATCATCAACAAGCTCCGCGAGGCGGAATTACAGCTGCAGCAGGGGACCACCATCGCCATTGTAAGCAAGACAATCGGAGTCAGCAGCCACACTTACTATCGCTGGCGTAAAGAGTATGGTGGATTAAGGGTAGAGCAAGCAAAGAAGCTTAAAACCCTGGAGAAGGAAAACGCCAGGTTAAAGAAACTGGTAGCTGATTTATCTCTGGATAACGCGATACTGAAAGAAGCCACGGAGGGAAACTTCTAAGCCCGTCCAGGAGGCGCCGGCTGATAGTCAAAGTGCGGGATAAGCATGGCGTATCGGAAAGACGGGCATGCAAGGTGCTGGAGCAAAACAGAGCTACCCAGCGTCGTATGTTACTACCGCCATCGGATGAGGAGCGACTGACCGGTGACATTATTACCCTGGCGACAAAGTATGGCAGATATGGATATAGAAGGATTACTGCCCTTTTAAACAATGAGTATGGGTGGAGGGTGAACCATAAAAGAGTAGAGAGAATCTGGAGAAAAGAAGGCTTGAAGGTGCCGAAGAAACAACCCAAACGAAGCAGGTTATGGCTGAATGACGGATCTTGTATCAGGTTAAGGCCTGAGTATAAGGACCATGTCTGGAGCTATGATTTCGTGATGGACAGGACTGTCAATGGCAGAGCCTTAAAGATACTAACTATCATCGACGAATATACACGGGAGTGTCTGGGGCTGCTGGTAAAGAGACGGATCACCTCACAGGAGGTGATAGACAAGCTTTTCGACTTGTTTATCCTGCGGGGGATACCTGAACATATCAGGTCTGACAATGGGCCTGAATTTACGGCTAAGGCGATAAGAAAGTGGTTAAGCAGAATCGGCGTGAAAACGCTGTATATTGAACCTGGCAGTCCCTGGGAGAACGGGTATATCGAATCGTTCAATGGTAAACTCAGGGATGAACTCTTGAACATGGAGATATTTACAACGCTGAAAGAAGCAAAAATCTTGATTGAACAGTGGAGGCAGGAGTATAATCACATCCGACCTCATAGCTCGCTTGGTTATCGACCACCCGCTCCAGAAGTAAAAATGATTGGAGCTTTGACTTAAAAGGTGGTATCGTTATTGGGGGCAGGCCAAGAAGAGGTTGTCGCAGTCGGAAGCAGCGGGCTCCGGCCTCACTTTGTCGATGTAGCTAAACAGGATCATTCTGACGTGCTTCCCTATTGGGACGACCCGTTCCTTGGCTCCCTTGCCCATGACTTTGATGAAACCATCGGCCAGGTTGAGATTACCCAAAGTGATACCGGCGGCTTCGGAGGCCCGCAGACCGGTATCAAGCAGGGTCACGAAGAGAGCATGGTTCCGTACCCCGGAAGACGACTTTCTGTTTATATTGGCGATAATCCTGTTGATTTCCTCCGGGGTGAGAGGTTCCATGACAGTTACCGGGGCTTTGGGCAGCTTAAGGCTCTGCAGCCGGTTCTCGGTGGTATAGCATTCGGTATGGAGCCAGGAAGCAAACGCCTTCAAGGTCCTGACGTGGCCCTGCACTGTCTTCGGGGATAGTCTTTCTTCCCTGGCTGGAGTATAGGGGTGACTCAGGAACTTCGGCTTATCCTTCAAATACAGAATATAACCTCTCATTGTGTCAACATTGAAAGCAGAGAGGTCATGGGAAAGATGATTTGCCGAAAGATATCTAGTGAATACCTTCAGCATCTCGTCGTACCAAGAAACGGTCTTCGGGCTTTTCCCCTCGGCCTCGTTGGACAGCCGGAATACGTCGATCAGGTGTTTCAGATCGGTTTTATTAGCTTGCCCGGTAACAGTCATCCCTAAAGACTGTTTAGATTGGGTTTTTACCATGCGATTCACCTTATTAGCTAGAGGTGCTCCTCTGTATTTAACCAAATTGCTTTGGTATTCAACCACTTCACAGCGGGCTCCCAATTCCCATCGTGCAGCTCTTGCAGGAGTTGTTCAATAAAGGCAACGAATTGCCCTTCAGGCAATGTCGTCACTGGTTTAGTCCATAACTTGCTGACATCGTCGACTATTGGTTCTTGCTCGAACCATGCAACACCGATCATCCCATTAACGGTAATAATGCAGACACTGCCCTGATTGTTGTGCTCTATTAACAACTCCGCCACTTTAATTATTATCCGCTGGTGGACTGAAAGCAGCCTCACTTCTACCTGCTCGATGGGATAGCGGGCAGCATACTCCTCGAAAGATTCCAGATCAGCCTCTAGCGCCGCGATTTCCGTTTCCAACTGTTTGAGATCCCCCGCGATTTGCAGGCAAACATCATCCAGAGCCTTCATACCAGGCCTCCCAGTTCCTCTACCAGGTATTTGAGCCCGGCTTTAATATCATTCGACCATTTGAACTTAGTTTCATTGGCAGTCACCCACTTATGAAGACTGTTTGCCAACAATAAAGCTATCTGACCATATTCTGCGTAGCCCGCCGTTTTGGTAACATCGATTATGTGGATTATTTTCTGAAGGTCTTCACTGGCTTCAAACTTACCCTCCAGGCGACCCATTTCGTTTCCTATGCGCAGTGCCAAGGCGTGTAACCCGTCGAGTTTCTCCTGTGCCTCTTTGAACTGCGCTTCCAAGGACGCCAGGAGTTTTTCACGCTCAGCGACAATCCCTTCAGCCTCACTAGCCCGGGTTTCCAAAGCCTTCAGTTTGCCGTAAGTCTCGATCACTTTCAGGACGGCGACGGGCTCACCGAACTTCTTCGCCATTGCCAGTATCGTACCGATGGCGTCCAGCCCGTACTGATGATCAGCAATCAGCGAGTCACACATCTTGATCGCCGTGGTCAAGTGCCCGTGTTTGGTGATCGCCTGGCTGACCTTTGAATTATAGGCGGCCAGTTCGGATTTGGCCGCGTTCACCTCGTTTTTTATTTCTTCTAGGCTGTTGTATTTTCCGATCGCCTTGAAAATTGTCTTGGGACCACCATATTTACTGGCCAGGCCAGCCAAGGCGACCAGTGCTTTCTCGTCTAATCCGTATTCCAGAACCGCTTCGTAGGCTTTAATCGGTGCCTGCAGTTGCTGGCTCTTATCCTCGGTCTGCTGAAGTTGCTGACTGGCGGCTGCCTGTGCGACCTGGGTTTTCTGCAGCTGTTCCTGAACGGCAGTGATTTCAGCCTGAAGAGCCATCAGAGACGGGTACTGCGAAAATGCCTCTAGCGCCTGCTGCGGATCACCGTACTGTTGGGCGTTCTTGGCTAGCGCCGGCAGTGCCTCAAATGATAGTGAGTAGCTCTCCATCTTGGTTTTGAGGGCGTTCATACCGACTGCATCTTGTAGCGACAGCCCTGACTTTTGCAGTGCCTGAAACTCGCCAATCAGTTGGGCTGCGTCCAGGCCAGCAACCGCCACTGCCTTTAAAAATGCGGTAATATCCTCCAGAGTGATCTTGTTAGACTCCAGGGTATCTTTAACTTCCAAGGTAGTAGAGATGTGGTCCAAGGTGATATGCTCTGCGATAGCATCGGTCAACATGGAAACAACATCCTGCCAGGGACTGGGGGAAGGTGCATTGATACCCTTGGTGTAACCTTTGATCGTCGACACGGACCACCTCCCTTTACAAATATTAGCGATCTCTACATTAGATATTCCCAATGCTTTCAAGGACTGCATAGTCACCTGGGCCTCGGCGTTCTCGGCGTTCGAAAGGCTGGGTTTACCGGCCAACTGCAGCAGCTTGGCAACCACGGTTTCAATCTCTGTCATTTCTTACCCCCTGTGTTTAATCAACATCTTGTAACTACTCCAATTTTGCTATAGACTGTGAACGAAGTCAGGTTTTTTTAGTACTGGATGGTTCTATTCAGTTCCGGCATCAATTATTTTTAGGAGACGAATCTGTGGAAGCTCCGATACAGGATTTGAACCGGTGCCTGGCGATTCTGATACTGAAGACGGCCGGATATAGTAATGATACTGTGGTCGGGGTGATAGCCTGCGCTAAAGCTACGGTTGGTAGCGTGCAGCAATGGTTTAAACAGCTATCATATAACGAAGCCGCCTCAATTTGTTATGACCAGGCCATCAAGAGAGCTTTCTGGCTTGAAATCATGACTTCAGATCAACAGATTGAATGCGAGAAAATCGCCATAGTGGCTCAGATTGATGCCAACTATGTGTTAAATTATTACGGGAAAGTGAAGGCGGCAACGAAACAACCGCCATTGACATCTGATCGACAACAGCACTACGCCCGGCTGACTGACGCGGCGGAAAAACTGAGATTGAACGACAAGGATATCAAGAAATCGAAAGGAACCCTGATCGGTAACGTTACCGACGGACATCTCCAGGTGTCAAAAAATAAGGTGCAATCACTGCGGAACGTCGATCGATTGGACGCGGATTGTCTTTTGTCCCATCTGAAGGCCACTTTCTTCCAGTTCAATGACATCAACGACTGGGAAAGTTTGACCAGCCGAGATTTAGTAGTGCTGAAGATCTCCGACAGCCTGGTGAAAAAACTCAAGGAAGTCAGCCACGGTCTGGCGCTGAAGGGAACATGTAATATATGCGGGTCGTGGTTGGAGCCTCAATAAAGTGGTAAATATAGGGTTTTTCTGTATTCGATTCGTCTGAATTAATCTTCTTTTTTGTACTGTTTTCTAACACCCAGGTGGCATTGTAATCCGTTATATAGTACCAATATTTAATTATATTGATCCCTGTTCAGGCTGATGCCGAAACCAGTCCTTTCTTTCGGTAAAAAGCCATGATAATTCGATGCCTAAAGTCTCCATTATCCCGGTGATTTCGATATCAGACACCGGCCTGCACCCGGTTTCAATTTTAGCGATCGCCGAGACAAGATAGTTACCTGGACGAAGAAAGACGGATTTCTGACGACCGGACTTTAAAATGGATGATACAGAGACCATCGATGGTGGTAAGTAGTAAAATTAATTCTTTTATTGATACCATTGGTAGTTATTATTTAGATACGATAGTGGTGTAAACCGCGAAGTAAAATTTTAGTCCATCTTTTTTCCATCCTGTAACCAGCCTTCAACCATTTTAATTTAGTCTACTGATCTTAGTTTTAGCTTAGCTACGTCCGATTTTCGTCCTTGTGCTCTCGATAAAAGCCTTCCTTTTTTAGTATGGCATCAATCTGGGATTTGCTTCGACTGTTTCAGCCATGATTCCAGGTAACCATAGGCTGTCCAGCCACCGTCGATAACTATAGTCTGGCCTTCAATGAATTTTGATTCCTCCGATGCGAGGAAGATAACAGCATCAGCGATTCCTTCCAGTTCGGCCAACCTTCCCAGAGGTGTCCGCGTCGCTAGTTCTTCCACGTCGAGAAGGCCTTTTTCTTCAAGGTCTTCAACGAGTTGGGTTTGAACGTAACCGGGAGCGACGGCATTTACGTTGATATTGTATCTAGCCCATTCACAACCCAGGACACGGGTCATTTGCATTACTCCAGCCTTGGCGCTGCTGTAGCATACCCGCTCTGGGAAAGCGCCTATCCCGTTTATAGAAGCGATGTTGATTATTTTACCGCTTTTTTGTTTTATCATCTCCCGGCCGGCTGTCTGGCTGCAGAAGAACACACCCGTCAGCATCACGTCTATACCTTGCCGCCAGCGGCGTTCCTCCAGTTCCTCCGAAGCGCCGACTACCGACATGCCAGCGTTGTTTACCAGTATATCGATTCTACCAAATTTATCCACGACCGTTTGAATCATGTCGTCGACTGCCCCTTTATTGGCGACGTCAGCCTGGATTACCGTGGTACGCCGACCCAGTGTCCTGATTTCCCTGGCTACTTCTCCCGCTGCATCCACAGACACCGCGCAGTTTAAGGCTATATCAGCCCCTTCTCTGGCGAAAGCCAGCGCAATTGCCCGGCCGATACCGCGGCTGGAACCGGTAACCAGCGCTACTTTATCCTTTAATCTCATTTGCCGCCTCCTCCACGGTTATTAACCATGATTTAAGGAATTGCGCCTTGTTCCTTAAATCTTTCTATATCTTCCCAGCCGTACCCGTGTTCCAGTAGCACTTCTTCGGTATGGGAACCTACGGGCGGTGCCGCGTTCTTTATTCTGGCTGGCGTTTCGGAGAATTGTACGGGGCTGTTCAGCATTCGTGCCGTGCCCGTTACGGGGTGGTCGATATCGGTAAAAAAGTTATTGACTATGGCCTGTTCGTCCTCCAGGATTTCCGGGATAGACTGGTTGGCGCTGGCGATAAGGTCGTTCTCGATGAAATTCTTCTCCCATTCCGCCCAGGTCCGGGAAAGAAAGAGGTCATCCAGTAATTTAATCAGTTCCTCGCAGTTTTCCTCGCGGCTTTCCATGGTGGCGTAGAGGGGGTCGTTTATCCACTCCGGCTTGCCGATTGCCCGGCAGAAGGGTTCCCAGTAGTCCTGGTTGGGATGGACCATCATTATCCATCGGCCGTCTTTACTCTTATACGAATTGTACATGGGGTTCGGATTGCGGACTCTGTCCCATATCCTAGGTGGTTGCCCGAATAAGGCGACCTGGGTGTCCAGTCCCATTGTCCATACCGCCATGTGGTATAAGGAGAGTTCCAGCGCCTGGCCCTTGCCGGTCTTTTGCTTATAATAAAGGGCTCCGCAGATGCCGCTGACCAGGTGAGCCGAAGCCACCATATCCATCATACCGGGGCGCTGTATAGCCGGGGGACTTGTCGGGTCAGCGGTTACCAAGCTCATCGGCCCGCCGTAGGACCAGGCCGCTACGTAATCGTAGCCGCGGTATCTGGCTTTAGGACCCTTAGTACCATACCCCGTAAGCAGGCAGTGGACAAGTCCCGGGTAGCGGTCTTTGAGACTGGGATAGTCCAGAGCGAAGCGCTCCAGTACATCCACTGAATAATTGGTGGCGAAAACATCGGCACCCTCAAGGAGCTTGTGTAGTATTTCGCGGCCCGGTTCCGTCCGCAGGTTCAGGGCCACGCTTCTCTTGCTCCGGTTGAGAAACTCGAAATGCAACTCGATTTCTCCCTTCGCAAGATTCAATAGCAGCGGCGTTCGGTTAAAACTCACCAGGCTTCTCTGCCAGTCTCCCCAAAAGGGCTCTATTTTAATGACATCAGCGCCCCAGTCGGCCAGGACAGCAGTAGCAGCCGGCGTAGCCACGACCTGGGCGAAGCTGATTACTTTGACACCTTCGAGTAGTCCGGGCATTGTTATTTACCTCCCCGATAAACAGTACTACCGGGAGTTTCCGTGTAATAATTATTACGGGATTACAGATATTATTATCAGTAGTTGATGACCACCAGCATCGTCACGGGCATATTGGTCTCGTTGATGATTTCCCGTCCCTCGTTGGGCCCGATGAAGATGCCCTCGTTGGGCCCGATTTTATACTGGTCGGTCTTCGTCTTGACGGTTATTTCTCCCTTGAGCACCCAGTAGAACTTTTCGTTGGGATTATCTTCATAGCCGTATTCGGCGCCGCCACCGGGCAGAAAATGGGAAAACCCCACCCAGAACTTCTCCGCCCCGGTCTCTTCCTTACCACTCAGCCTCATGGCTACCATGTCGAAGTGGCCCGGGGCCGCGTATGCTTTGACGTCTTCCAATCGTATCTTTTTCATCGTTTCTCCCCGCTTATGTTGTCCCGTATTTGTAGACGCGGTCCGGCACGTCGTTAATATCGTCCTCGTCGATGAAGGCGACCATGCGCACGATGGAGCCATCGCCCATGTACCAGCGGATCGGGAAGCCGGCAATCCGGCACCGTTTGCCCACGACCTTGGCGATATCCCCCCCCACGTTTTCCCAGCCGAGGAGTCCGTTCCTCATTAACAGATTATGGCAGGGTTCCCACTCCGGGAAGTCCTCGATTACCTCGTGGCCGGTCATCTCTTTATATTCCGCAAAAAGGTCGGGACGTAGCGGGCCGGGGCCGTGGGGTCCGATGGCAGTGTGCAGTGGGTGGTCTAGCGCTTGCTGGTCGACTCCCACCGCCTTGGCCTTGTGCTTCACGAACCATTCGCCGGCCTCTCTGCCCAGGCCGGGAGAATAGCAGAAATACTGGGTGTTGTCGCCCCAGTACCTGTTCCAACCGGTATGCACGATGATGATATCGCCCTCTTTCATGGGGAGTTTCTTATTGGCGGCATCGAGGTCGGCGGCAGTGACGAGTTCCCACTTTCCCTTGGGGATATCCCAGATAACGGCATCGCCGTAGTAACAGGTCAGGGGTATCTCATGGGTAAACATTCCGCCTTCGAAAACATGCCCGGGAGAATCAGCGTGTGTCGTGCAATGCATGGTAGTGGTAACGACCTGGGAGAGTACTCCCGACTTCGCCATATAGTGCATACGCTCAATCTTGACATCGGCAAAATACGGCCACAGCGGGCACTTGTCTCCAAACGGGTGGCTAAGATCAACTAATATTTCCTTTCCCATAATTACACTCCTTATCGTATTTAATAGTCTTATCGGCTATGGTATCGGTAAAATCTACCAGGTCGTTACTCCGCCGTCGATGTATAGTATCTGACCGGTGATAAAATCAGAAGCCTTGGAAGCAAAGAAAACGGTAGCGCCGACGATGTCTTCCGGCATAGCCCATTTACCCAGCGGGATGCGGGACTTCATCATCTTGGCGTAGTCCGGGTTGGCCAGGGCGTCACGCGTCAGGTCGGTCTCTACGATGGTGGGCGCCACGGCGTTGACCAATACATTATGCTTCGCCCATTCGCAGGCCAGAGTCCTTGTCAAGGTATCAACAGCCCCTTTACTGGGACAATACGCTGCGTAGTCCGCCGGTAAGCCGTAACGGCCTCTTACCGACGACATGTTGATGATTTTCCCGCTTTTCTGCTTTATCATTGACCGGCCGACGGCCTGGCAGATGAGGAAGGTACCGCGGGTATTGATGTCCATCACCTGCTGCCATTCTTCGATAGGGAAGGTATCGGCCGGCTTGCGAATCGCCAGCCCGTGGGAGTTTACCAGGATATCGATGTGGCCGAATTCATTCAAGACGCTGTCGACCATGTTCGCCACTGATTTCTCGTCGACGACGTCCACAGTGACCGGCAGCGACTTCCGGCCTTTGGCGGCTATCTCTTTAGCGACGTCTTTCAGGTGCCCGAGTTTACGGCTGGCAACGGCGACATCGGCGCCGGCATCAGCCAGTCCCAACGCCTGGATCCGACCGATGCCCCCTGCACCGCCGGTCACAACTGCCACTTTACTTGTCAAATCAAATAAATCAGCCATATTACGCCCTCCAATTTATATACTTACCGTTATTCCGGGTTTTTTATTGCCGGTATTCATTTCCCGATTTACATACCAAAATCTATGCTGCTAGCTATGTTTTATTCAGGACTATATTCCCCAGGTATTCGGTGGCCTTGAGGTCGACGTCTATCGACTTCGGGGCGTATCCTTTAGCTTCCAGCTTAATCGTGTATTTGCCGTAGTCGAGCCCGTCGAACTCGAAGTCGCCGTAGTTGTTGGTCTTAGCCGTCGCCGATTTGCCGTCGTAGCTCAGGGTGGCTGTCACATCTTCGGCGCATTCGTCGGTATCTCCGTACACCACGGTGCCGGCGATGAAGTGTTGGGTAACCTTGTGCAGGTCTATGTAGTAAACACAGGGTTTCGTGTTCCACTCGGGGTGGTAGACCCCGGCGCCCGTCACTTTGAGAAGTTTGGCGACATCGCTTTGGGGGTCATCCAGGTTACCGAAGAGTAGAGAGCCAGTCGGGCAGGCCTGTACGCACCGGGGAATCTCTCCTTCTTCAAGCCGGTGGACGCAGAAGGTGCACTTCTGGGGCAGGTTGCTTTCTTCGTTCCAGAATATGGCGCCATACGGGCAGGACTCCACCAATTGCTTTTGCCCTACCGCTTTCTGCAGGTCTATCACCACTATGCCGTCATCTCTTCTATAGACGGCTCCATTCTCAGCTGCCTTGACGCAGGGAGCGTCCTCGCACTGCATGCAGGGTGTTGGTATATAGGCAACCTTAACGTAAGGGTATTTACCACGCTCACTTTTGGCAAGGTTCATCCAGAATTGACCGTGTCTGGGTTGAGAGGTGGTGTAGGGGGGATAGTCATTGTCCCAGTACTCGTCTTTGCAGGCGATAAAGCAGCAATAGCAGGCATTACATTTTGAAATATCGATTACTAAACCCCACCTTGTCATATCTATATACTCCTTTCAGATTTTCTCTCAGGCTATTCCCGTTTTACCACCTCAATCAGACAGGAGTTTGAAGCCATCCCGCAAGCATTTTTGGAAATGAAGCGGTGGTTGGTCAGCAGGTTAATGCATCCCCCTTTGTCCGGTGATTCACCGGGCTCTCCCGTCGGTTCGTAAATGGCACAAGACTCGTAGGAGTGAACTACTCCCGGCGGTACGCGTTCGGTAACCTGGGCCGCCATCAGTACGGTGCCTCTATCGTTATAGGCTTTAATTACTTCGTTGTTCTTAATCCCTCTCTTTTTGGCATCTTCCGGGTTTAGGCGGATTACCCAGTAGTAGTGGCCGTCCTCCATTTTAACACGGTGTTCCGGTATTTCATTTACCCAGCATCCTTTACCGTCATACATGGTATGAAAGCTATAGGCCGGGTGAGGTGAAATCAATTGCAGAGGATATTTGGAGTAAAGCTCCTTAGTGTGATGACCTTCCCAGGAAGGAATATATTTGGTAACCGGCGGTCTCTCTTCGTCGTCCGGGTCGAAACGTTTGAGACTCTGCGATTCAAATTCTATCAAACCCGATTGCGTATCGATGTTACCTTCCGAATCAGGCAGCCCCTGGGTGGCGCCGCCAATGGGTCCCCAGTCGGGGGTATCCTTTTTCCTGTTTTCCGCGAACCATCTCAGGGTCGGAGTAGGCTTATAGTCTTCCGGTAACGGGACAATGAAGTAGCCTTTCTTTTCGAATTCTTCCCAGGTGACGTATTTCGGCAGGTCACTTGCATTAAAAATTCTTTTTATCCAGTCTAATTCGGTTAGACCGCCTTCGGTGAATTTCTCGTAGAAACCGAATCTCTTGGCTATCATACAAAATATATCATAGTCCGATTTTGATTCTCCCAGGGGTTCTATGCATTTCTTCTGAAAAATAATCATCCGGCGATTGGTCCCGTAAGACGAGTGAGGAATGTAGCCGGAACAGTTAGCTGCCTCGCTGATATCCCATCTTTCAAAGTTGGAACAGGCCGGGAGTATCAGGTCGGCAAATTGGGCTTCCCCTTCCAGATATATGGACTGATTAACAACGAATTCCAGATTAGGGCTCTGGTACATCTTAACCCATCGATTCGTATTATTCATCGTGCCGATGTAGGCGCCGCCATAGCGCCAGAACATCTTTAACTCGGAGAATCCATCTTCGGGGTATTTATATTGCATAAACTGGGTCTCGGTGGAATTACCGCAGAAGCCCTTACCTCTCCACTCCTGGGGCGGATTCATGATACATTCGGGAACCAGAATCCTCGGTATATGCTGGCCTCCCGGATTATTTAGTGATGAACTAACCGGGTGCATGGTTACACCCCGCGAAATCATCTGGAAGTGGGCTGCAGAATTTGCCGGGTCGCCGGATATACCTCCTTCGGCATATCCCGGGAAAACGAAGTCAGCATTAAACGGAGCACCACCCGTTGTTGACCAGATGTTGCTGCCCGGTTTGCCCAGTCCTTGCATCGCGGCTAATAGTACCATCATCCTGGCCCATTCTGTTCCGTAGGCGGTTCGGCAGGCACCCCCCCAGCCGCCTAATCCCCCCGCCGCCAGCATGGTCTTCTTCTTACCCCACTCCCGTGCCAGGGCTCTAATATCGCGGGCGGGGATTAATGATTCTTTCTCTGCCCATTCCGGTGTCTTGGCAATACCGTCTTCCTTGCCCATAAGATAGTCACACCATTTATCAAAACCATAGGTACGCTTTTCAACATATTCTTTGTCATAAAGGTCTTCAGTGAGCCAGACATAGGCTATAGCGGCCGCCATCGCCGTATCCGTTCCCGGTCTGGGAGCAAACCATTTATCGGAGTAGTTTACAGCAGTAAAATTGTAAAAAGGATCTATAAAGACCATTTTGACGCCTAGTTCTTTCAACCACAAACGCCTTATGGCTGATTCCTGGCCAGCATATATGCCGCTAGTGGTCGAAGGATCACTTGACCAGAAAACTATCATCTCGGAGTTTTTCAAAGCATCATCCAGAAGGTCATATTGCCCTGAGATTCCCAAACGCCAGGAAAATCCCCAGTTATGCATGGCTCCCCAGTGCCAGCCTTCCCAACTGTCCGGGTTATGATCGGCGTAGGTATAACCAAGAATGTTCATAAATCTAAAATAGGTACTATGACGATAACCTACGTTTCCCCAATTATGATGTGAGGAAGGTGTACTCAACATGGCCCCAGGGCCGTATTTTCCACGTATACGTTTTATTTCATCACAGAGAATATCCAGTGCTTCATCCCAGCTTATTTCCTTATAGCCTGATTTGCCCCTGTTTCTGGCCTTCCTGTCTCCTTCTGGGTCGAAGTCCTCCCTTATCAGAGGATGAAGAATGCGGCTGTTCCCATATATTCTCGACCTTTCCGCCAGGGCATACGAGGAGACTCTCGCGATGTTTTCCGGAGAGAATTTCCTGCCGCGCGCCTCTATAACCCAGGTTGGGTCATCCTGGCTGAGCTCCAGCGGCTCGATGCGTGTTATCCTCCCCTCCTTCACGTAGACATTAACGGGCCCGCCGGTGGTACAGTTGGTAAAAATTTGGCTGTCTTTTCTTGATGTTGTCATTTTATCCCCCCGCTTTATTTTGCGGTAAAATTCTGAAAAGCCAAGGTTTCCGTTTAAATATTAGGTCCTTTTATTCAGAGATGCCGAGAATAAAATGGTCATTTATCCCCTGCTTGTCTCGTGAAATGTCGTTTTTGGTACTCAGTTCTCCTTTAAAGTTTGAAGCCCGGCGGTAAAGGAGCCTGACGCATACCGTCCGTGGCATATTCGCCCGTCAGGGCGATAACCACCATAAGGAAGGGTCTATCAACCCTCCTGAAGTATTGTGGATTATGTACAACACCCCCCGGGACCCAAGCCGCTGTCGCTTTGGTGGTGACAAACTTTTCCGCCTCGTCTCCCTCACCCAGCCAGAACTCAACTTCACCCCCCAGGTTCAAGGTGTCGTGCGGGTCAAGACCGACGTAAAGAAAGAGCTCGTCGAAGTTATGCGCGTGGCCGCCACCCTCGCTGCCGCCTACTATGCCGCCATTTAGCATAACCGGCTCCAGGCCGGGGAGTCCTATTCCGGAACCCGCCGCGTACACATGAAAAATCTCAACCCAGATCTTGGCTTCTGGATATATGTTCTTATCGAACATCAGAGTCGGCACGGCTACCATACCACGTTGAAATGGAAACAAACGGTCCATAGCGAACTTTATTTCATTAACATATTGCGTATATAGCCCTTTGCCCTTTTGCTCCTGTCCTACTTTATCAAAGGAAAAGGCCGGCGGTAGTGGAATTGAGCGAGAAGCGCCGGGAGCGAGGCTATAGGTGGGCGTCATGGCGATGGCCATCTCGATTATGGGCATATCGCGGTTGTTTATCTTGCTGAAATAATGCGGATTATGCGCTACACCACGTGGGACCCACTCGGCAGTTGGTGCATTGGCGATAAATTTCTGGGCATCTTCTCCTTCGCCCAGCCAGAACTCGACTTCGCCCCCCAGAGATAAAACATCATGTGGATTACTCCCGAAAAAAAGAAAGAGCTCATCAAAGTCGGGATGGGCGTGTTGCTCACCGTCGCCGGGTACCTCTTTACCTTCGATTAACATCGGTAATTCACCGGGTACCATGACTCCGGAACCCGGTGCATAGACATGGAACGTCTCGACCCAGATTTTAGCTTCCGGGAAAACCTTTTGATCGAATAATAAAGTAAAATCTGCTATCTTACCTCGATACGACGGGCGTATCAGCTCTGTCCATAACCTTAATTCGTTTACATATTTCGCATATTTCCCCATTTGTTTATATCCTCCTTTTTTAATATTTATATGATTCAACAACAAACAGGTAGTATATGGAGGTTTTTCTCCCAAGATATTTTTCCGGTAGAGTCATAATATCGGACACTCACAATAAAGTCAAGAAGCCTAGGTAATAAGACAGAATTAATTAAGCAATGGTGATCCAAAAATATGTCTATTTTCAAGTTTAGAGATTCTTGGGATAAACTCTCTGTCATGCAGTTCTATATAGTTAACGTTCCTTTTTAGTCTTTTAGACGGGGAAAGCAAGCAGACCCTGTCTCTACCTGAAACAATTTTGTGTTTTGTTTAAATTGGTACATTAGAGACAGATCATGGAGATAATATTACCAGTAACATCGGTATTCTTGAAGGATCAACTCGTTTACCATACACTTTCCAAGACACGATTCATCGGACAAATCTTATTCAAAAATCAAAGATAGATTGAGTTAGGTGGTTGGTTGAAATTTATACTTACCAATTGGTATCGGTTGGGTTGAAAGCTTCATCTCCCCTTCATCTTGTTTGAGGATTATCCACTTAAGCCAATTCTTATCATCACGTTCAGGAAAATCTTCCCGGAAATGAAATCCCCGGCTTTCTGTCCTCACTAAAGCTGCTTTAAATGTCAATTCAGCACATAACGTCATGCTCCTCACCTCGTGGCATTTGCTTAAGTAGTGATGGTCTTTTGCCTGTAGAGCTGGAAGCTTATCTTTCAGATTATCTAGCTTAGCTAGGGCTTCTTCCAAACGTTCTTTACTCCGTCGAAGGTTATATTTCATCGGTGCCGTGACTTCCTGTAACATAGTGATAGCATCCCCTGGTGAAAAACCTCTGTTGTTCTGCATAGGAGTAAAGATTACATTTTTTAACGCTTTCATTTCTGCAACATCAATTTCAATTGGGGCAACTTCAGAAACATAACGAGCTGTCGAAGGAGCAGCCCATCCTGCACTGATCACTGCGTACATAATGCCGGAGCCTGGGGTCACACCGGGAGGTGAAGCCACTGCTCCTGCCAATGCAGAACCGGCGTAGCTGGTATCACCAATTGCCCATAAACCTTCAAGACTGGTCTTCATTTCATGATCAACTTTTATACACGAGGTCTCACCATGCAAAGGTACCCCTATTTCATGTCTCACATCAGGAGATAGTCCGGCTTTCCTTTCTTTAGCCTCCATGCGTTTTCGCCATTCATTGAGTTTGGGCAGATCAATCTGAAATCCAGCCGGAGGCGCTGAATTTGGCGGCTGAAAATATATCGGGCCTCTCCCCTCAGCAACTTCCTTTTCCAAGCCGATGGCTAGCTGCACCGGCAAAAACACACCCGCCGGTCCCATATCAGGCAGGTATTTTTCGGGCAAGTTCTCACCCAAGGCGTTCACTAGAAAGGTAGAACCTACCATGCCGCTGTCGGTTTCCTGGAACACCGTGTGGCCGTAAAGATTACCGTATTCAGCGTTCCTCATATCAGCACCAGCTCTATAGGCTGCCGCAATTCCGTCTCCCGTCCCGGCTACCCAGAACCTCCTCACTTTGTACCCACAACTGCCATTGGCCAATACAGTGGCTTTAGACTTGAAGATATGGAAGCGGCCACTTACAATATCAAAGCCAATTGCACCAACCACACGATTATCCTGCTGCACAAGTTCAACAACGTGGATTTTATTCAATATTTTGGTTCCCATTTTACGAGCCCGGGATCGCATTGGCAGCATCATGTCGATATCAATAAAAGTAGTCGACCATTCCGGAGCCCAGAAAGCCCGGCTTGTAACGAGCTTGCCGTCCGGGGTTCGCGCGAGTCTGGCGCCCCATTCTACAAATTGTTCGATGGATTGGTAGGAACTGTGCACATATTTGGATAATAGTTCTTGATCATTCAGGTAGAAGCCAGACGTACTGATCTGAAAATCAAGAAATTTATCGGCACTATCGTTCGGTCCAAGAAAGGCTAAGATCCCGCCGATCTTGGTTGCCTTACCAGCCCAGCCGGTTGTTTGTTTCTCAACGATAAGCACATCGGCATTCGGATTTTCTTCTTTTACCTTTATCGCTGTGGCCAGACCGCCAATTCCGCCTCCTACTATTAACACATCTGCAGATATAACATTTCCCAGATCCTCTAACTTTGCCATGTATGCCTCCCTTCCAATGGATAACGGTTAGTAGGATGACCGTAATGGGGCCGGATAATTCGGGATCACGTCAATGCACTGTTCCGGACAGGCTAGTTCACATGCTAGGCACCAGACACAATCTTCTGGATAAGCTGCGATCGGTTTTTCATTTTCCTCGTCCCAGCGAATAACGTCAACAAAACAGGCGTTCATACATGATTTGCATCCTTTACAAATATCCAGGTCAATTTTTATTTCTATAATCCAGTTCTTTGATGTGGTTTCCACTTTATCGCTCTCCTTATCGCTATACGTAGGTAATACGAGAACCTTCTTTTTTAATCTTTAACGAGCATTGGCGGTTGATAGCTGGGTCGGGAACAGCCTGCCAGATTCCCCATAATGCCGGCAGGAAAGCCTTAAACGTACTTACTTCAGCAATATTGTGCACCCGCCAACCACCGCCGGTAGGCTTTTTCCCGCTTGGATGTTGAAACGAACCGGATTGAGGTTGAACCGACCCACTGCCAGGAGGTGGTTCTGGTGATCCGTGCATGCAGGAACGCATTTTACATCCACCGGGAATAGTCTCCCACTGATGAGAAAGCATAACCCGAGGTTTAGTGCCAGGCTGTGTGCCGGTTGTACCGGCGGTGAGAAGGTGTTCATAAGTCCAAAAGTCTTTTTGTTCCGGGGTTCCAATATTTGGGTCTACCCATTCAATACGGAGGTTCATGACCGGTCCGTAATCTATGCTCTCCGTGGCAATCTGGACCGCACCAATGTGGCCATTTATTGGTGGCTTGATTTCCCATTTGAAACCCTTATGTTCTTCAGGGCACCAGAGTTCATACCCTTTTTCCATATTAACCCACCACCAATCAATCATTTCGGGAGTAACACCAGGAATGATATGATCGACCACTATCCATCCTTCAGGATATTTCTGATCGTCCATTTAATACCTCCGTTTATTAATTAATATAGAATTCGGTATATTACCTATCCATATTTATTGTGTATAGTATTGGTTGAAACCTGAACATTCTTCGCTATTTATACATCTCGTAAGATAATATTTTTAGATAAGTAAATTATATACCCACCATTATATGTAAACAAAATCTATTATCTGATATATATAAAATTCAAACACCACTGTTCATTGTGGCGTGTGAATTTTCCTACTGGAGACGGGGGAGAGTCGAACTCCACCTGAAACAATTTGGTGTTTTGTTTAGTACTGATATCTATAAAACGTACCCAGAAAAACCCTAATGTTCCATGTTTTTATATTTTTCGGGTACATCTCCAACGAATTTAAGCGGCCACTCAGCAGGCCCAAACCTGGCATCGATGAAAATGAGCGGCTTACCTACCCGGAGGATCTTCAACGGCTCGTGGCTCATTCCCGCCGGGATATAGGCGTAGAAGGGATAATCGATCTTACGCCATTCATCATCCAGGTAGAATTCCACATCGGCATCGAACTCTACAAAATTTTGCGCACCAAAGAGGAATATCCATTGGTCGCGGTCTGGGTGGAAGTGGGGAGCCATGCCAATCTCGTCTTCTGGTTTGTCGATATAGGCGAATCCCAGCATCAGTTGAGAGCCCGGGATATCCCTCTCTCCCCCCGAGCCGATCATCGGCATAGTGATGCTCTTGTGTATGGAT
>Ga0315537_1000612_pt1 | contig 28043 bp, 23 predicted proteins | sample SalMarSW160270MG_FD_203091 | JGI IMG/M metagenome (GOLD analysis project Ga0315537, IMG submission 203091) | Salt marsh sediment microbial communities from the Plum Island Ecosystem LTER, Massachusetts, United States - Salt Marsh Sediment SW1602-70 ...
TTTGTTGACATGGAAGTCAAGCTGGTTAACAGCCGTCAAACCGCCAAATTTTTTGGTTAGTCCGCTGACTTCAAGGAGCATGGGCTATCCTCTTACCTTTTTTACGTTCTGTAAACGCTGACCTTATGAGCCGGGGCAAACTAACCAGACCCTGGGGCATTAAGTAGACAACAATTAACAACAGAACGGCAGAAATATAGGGGGAATATTCTTTCAAATCGCGGGAAAACTCAGAGATTATCATTAGAACAGTGGTCCCGATGATAGGTCCGGCAAAGCTATCTATACCACCGATGAGCACGTACATAACCAGCCACAGGGTTGCCATGAAGTTAAAGGTGACGGGCGATAGGACTGTATTGTAGTGAGCGTAGCCGGCCCCGGCCAGGCCGGCGAAGAAACAGCCCACCCCCACCACCTGAATCCGGTACCAGCCTTCATTGATGCCGACACTGGATGCTGCCAGGTGTGATTGGGCGATAGCCTTCAAATTTACGCCGAGGCGGCAGAACTCGAACCTGTAGAGGGCTATAATGCTGACCACGGCTAAACCTAAGAAGAAATAGTAATGAGCCAACTTGGAACTGCCTAACATAGGCCCGATGCCAATGAGACCGGCGTAACCACCGGTCCAGATCCCACCGGCATAAACTATAAAAATTACCCCTATCCCAAAGAACAGGCTGCCCATAGCATAGTACAGCGCCCGCAGTCTGGCAAACGGGTAGCCTATTAACATCCCGATGCCAGCCGTTACTATCGCCGCTGCTGGAATGGTAATCCAAAAGGGCCAGCCGAGCCACTTAGATGCCATGCCGGCGAGATAAGCTCCAATGCCCATAAAAGCGCCATGAGCCAGAGGGAACTGGCCCGAAATAGTTATCGTGCGCAGGCTGACCGCGGCAATGTTGTATATGAATATAAGGATAATAATATGCAACATATAGGTAGAGTTGAGTACTAGTGGCAGCAGGGCGATAATGACGACCAGCCCGGCCAAAAGAGCAGGCTTGGCCACGTTCCTCCTATCTTTTATAGGAACCTGTTTAATCATATCCACGCATATTTCCTATACCGGCTCACATCTCTACCTCATACCCAAAGAAACCCTGGGGCCGGATGAGCAAAAGAACGACGACTATGCCCACAGCGACAGCATCACTGGCAGCACCACTTGTCATCAGAGGCAATACAGAGTCCAGGGTACCCAGGACAAGCCCGGCGATGAAGATGCCCCTAATGCTCCCTATCCCGGCCAAGAAAACCAGCATAAGGATTTTTACCAGTATGAAGTCTCCCATATAAGGGCCTAACCCCAGATAAGCACCTATCAGGCATCCGGCTATTGCCGCTAGTGCACAACCGATGAAACTGGTGAGTGCCGAAATGCGGTGGACATTTATGCCCTGTAAGAAAGCCCCCAGGATATCTTGAGAAATGGCCTGCATCTGCTGGCCCCATTTTGCCCGATTCACAAACCACATTACTACTGCCAGCAGGAAGGCACCAATAGCGAAAGTCACGATTCTCTCATAGCTAACCGAGGCTAACCCGACTCTAAGAACGCCTTCGACAAATGGTGGCAGTGATAATATCTGGGTTCCCACTAAAATATTAACCGTGGTCTGCAGAATCACTATAATGGCGACGCATACCATTACAATGCGGTTGAAGTTCCCGACAAAGGGGCGGAAGCAAAACCTTTCCAGGAATATTCCAAATGCACCCATTATCACTGCGGTAATTATTAGTGCCGCCCACTGATTGACACCCATCGCCGATATAAGTGCCAGGCCAATATAACCACCCAACATATAGATGACGCCATGGGCAAGATTGAGTATCCCCAGCATGTTAAAAAGAAAGGCAAAACCCAGCGCCACCAGTATGTACATGGACGACAATATCAATAGATTGGTTACCGTTGCTACTGCAAGTTCCATACGGTCCTTATTCTAGCCGGTGTCTGGTCCAGAACTAACCACAAACGTCGGGGTAGGGGTTATTTACCCCCACCCCGGCATTATAACAAAACACAAACAATGGGTTAGGGTATATAGCCGATATCTACCCAGCCAGCGGAGTGCTCAGCACCATCCTTTAGTATCTGTATTACCTGCGGTGAGGCTACAATATGCTTAATCCCAAAAGTTTGCTCCCCGCATATCTTGGCCGGCCCAAAAATGGTTTCCACTTCATCCATCGACTCTAATTTTTCCTTTACCACAGTTGGGTCAAGGCTCTGGGCGGCCTCAATGCCTTCTTTCATAACCCACAGGCAATTGGGGGCTGACATCTCCAGTTGATAATCAGCTCCATACTTGTCCGCAGTCCTCTTGATTATTTCCCCAGCTATAGGTGGCATATTCGGGTCACCAGGCGTATAGGCAACTGTGAATACATCTTTCATGGCTGCCTCGCCGGCGATGGTCATAACCTGACCTATGCGCGCTGGCAGAGAGCCAGCATAGGGCTTGTAGTTGCCTGATTCTCGTAGTCCTTTGACGATGGCACCAATATGTGGCACAAGACCATTTTGCATAAATATGGCATCCGCTTCTTTATTGGCATTCAGTTTTGCCACATAAGCGCTGAAGTCTGCCGTTTCGGGAGGGAAGATAACCGGATCGCCAACGACAGATATCCCCTGTGCCGCCAGCAGACTGGTGGCAATGGGTATTACAAAGGGTGGTGCACCATCATCCACCGTGAGCATAGCCACTTTTTTAACGTCAGGGTAGGTTTCCTTGAGATACTTAACCGCCGCCGAAGACGTCAGTACGCTGCCATTACCAGCCAGGAAGGTATAGGGTGTGCTCGCATCCACCTCTCCCGGGGTATTGACACACCAGGTAACGAAACGTAGTACTTTATTCGGGTCGCATATTGGTCCCGCTGCCGCAGCGAAGTATGCAGTTGGCCCTATAATGAACTTGACTTTCTCATCAAATACCAACTTATTAGCCGCCGCAGTGACGCCGTCCATGGTACTCTTGGTGTCGGCGACAACGAGTTCAACCTTGTATTTCTCACCATTAACCGTAATACCACCCTGCTCGTTAATCATGTCCGCAGCGATTTGGGCTTGATTCATATCCGGGACTTCACGTACCGAGAAAAAGCCGGTTATACCCAGAATCATACCGACGCGCAAAGTTTTCTCTCCGGCAGGTTGACTTCCCGGACAGCCGATAGCAATCAAGCTGATGACTAATAATAATGCTAACGGGATTAACAACAACTTTTTGTTCACTTATTCTACCTCCTTCTTAGTCTTCGTCTTTGCCTTTGCTATTTTTAAAATATCAGGGCACCTATCACCTCCTATCCGCTATCTTTGGCATTATCCCATTTCTGTCACCCCCTATTTGCTGTCTTCAATGCAAACCCGACTCGTACTAATGCCATTGTCAACTCACAAAGTTGAGGTATGATTTACATCTCCTGAAATTTGCCAGAGCGCCGACTATGACTCGCGTAAATATAAAGAAGCAAGCGGTTTCCCTCTTTCCCATATTTTAGGCCAACCGAATTCGTCCTGGTCTCACTGAGAGAGATAAAGGCTCAGGCCTTATAGATTCGGCAAGGAACGCTTCTGAGGTTTGTTGAGCCAATTATGGGGTCAACAACATCATTGGGAATGACGACATTAATATTTGACTCAAAGCACCCGTGTTCCGGCCCCGGCTTCTCCGGGAACCACCACCCGTGTTCAACTCGGACCACCTGAGGATGCAACCCTTCAACTAATTCAGCCTTAAACTTTACACGTTCCCTGTCTCCAAAATAGATAGTCTCGACCCAGACCCAATCGCCGTCCCTGATACCTTTCTCCTCGGCCGTCTTCGGGCTAATATCTATTGTCGGCTCCGGTCTCCTATTGCGCAACATAGGTAGCTGTCTCCCCGCCGAATGTACATATTCCATACTTTTCCGGCCGCCCACCAGAACTAGGGGAAATTCCGGGGTAGTCTCGGGGGGGGCTTTATAGGGGGGTAAGGGATCGTAGCCATATTTTTCCAGGAAGCTGGAGTAGAGCTCCACCTTCTCGGAAGGGGTCTGAAATTTAAACTTACCCTTCTTGTGACGGTCGTATTCTTTAGGCTCCATGATGAAATTTTGCCCCTCCAGATCTTGGAAAGTAACGCCCTTGGGTTTTAGCCGGTCATCATTGAACTCTTTGACGCTCTGCCAGGGAACATCCAGGCCCATCCTCTTGGTAAGTTCAATGAAGATCTTTATGTCGTCCCACCTTTCGTAAAGGGGCTCTACCACCTTGTGCTGGAAGCCGATAACCCGCGGGTACGACGGATGCCCTCTGATGCCGTCCCTTTCCAGCCAGCAAGAAACCGGTAACACTATATCGGAGAGTTCCGCCTGTGGCGTCATAAAGAGTTCAAGGGTGACGGAGAAGTCCAGATTTTGCAGCGCTTTCCAGACCTTCCTCGTATCCTGCAACTGCATGGGGCTGTTATTAGCGCTGGACACCAGCGCTCTCACTTTGTATGGCTTGCCGGTCAGCACGGCGTCAGCCCATAAGAAGGGCTGAATAAACCCCAGGCCCGCATCCGGCCCGCTTGACACCGGGAATTGTTTTGCGCCAATGCGTTTCTCCAGGACATCTCGTGGCAGGCGGTCCTGTTGAGCTGCCATCACCATCTCTGACTTGAAGGGCATCGGCGCTGGGAGCAGATTCCCCCCCCTGACATCGAGGTTGCCGCATATGACGGCCAGCAGGAAGATGGCACGGGAGGTCTGGACTGAGTTGTAGCTGTGGTCAAGAGAGACACGCTGGCAGATAAGGGAAGGCTTGGTCTGGGAAAACATCCTGGCGGCGGCTACAATATCCTTTTCTGGTATCCAGGTGATTTTCGATACCTTCTCCGGCGGGTATTTCTGCACATGCTTTTTTAGCTCGTCAAAACCGACGCACCACTCCTGCACAAACTCCTTGTCGTAAAGCTCTTCATTGATGATGACATTTAGCATACCCAGAGCCAGAGCATCGTCCGTTCCGGGCCTGATTTGAAGCCAGAGGTCAGCTCTCTTGGCGTAGTCGGTGGGGTAGGGGTCCACCACGATGAGCTTGGTTCCCTTTTTCTTGACGTCGAAGATACCCTCGCCGATAGGGTAGGGAGCGCCGAACTTTGGGTTGGCTGCCCAGAGCAGGATGCAGCTCGAGTTGAAGACCTCGTCGAGCACAATTTCCGTGCAGGTCATCGGCGTTGGATAGCCGATGGTGGCTTGGGCGGCTATGCCCGCCGGCAGAAAGCAGATGAAGCCGGTATGCAGCCGGCTCGGCGTGCCTAACAGGAAGCTAAGGTAACCGAGAATGGCAACATTGGCGTAGAGTCCGGCACCATTGGCGATGCTGATGGCTTCAGGCCCATAGCGTTCTTTAATCTCCGTCAATTTAGCGGAGATGGTATCCAGGGCCTCATCCCATGATATTCTCTGCCACTTCCCCTCACCCCTTTTCCCCACTCTTTTCAAGGGATAATTAAGGCGGTCGGGGTGGTAAAGTAGTTCGATTCCGGCTAAACCCTTGGGGCATAAGCTACCTCTGTTGTTGGGATGGTCGGGGTCACCCTTGATCTCAACGACTTTCCCATCCTTGACACGCGCCAGAACGCCGCAGGTGCAGTAGCAAAGAGAACATACCGTCTTAACAGTTCTCTCGTCAGACTTAACAACCATTTCGTTCTACCCCTCAATTTTCATTACAGCCGACCACCCAATGCCAACAGCTTATGCCCGAAAGTTCTATTAAGAGCCAATTTTTTGAAGCTTAAAACATCATACTTAAAATGTCAATAGCGCTCTTTAAATGGTTCTGTTCGGTTGAAGTTGAAGGCAATTTTAGTTTAGTTCTAGTAATTGTCTCTCGGCATTAAGTGGCTTTTGATTTCTTTGGTTTAGCTTAATGCGAAATGGTTGCTTTGTCGCCATTCATTCAAAAGCAATAAATTACTTAAAGCCCCATTTCCCTTGGTAGCTAGTTGCTTTGTTTCTTAACTCTTCAACTCGCTTGTCTATGATGCCTAATATTGCTGGGGGGACTGTTTGTCTATTTAGATACTTCTCAAGTAACTCAAGTTCATCAAAGTATTGAAACATGTCTACTTGACCAATGAGCCAAGGCGAAAGATATTTTATCTCAGGTGGGATTCCTTGGGCTATGGAAAACTGGTATACACATTTTAATCCATCTTTTACAAACTGTACGACTGGACGGAAATCTGCATCTCCACTAACAAGTATGGCTACATCATAGTTTGGCATCTTATCTATCATATCAACGGCTATCCCAACATCTACTCCCTTTTCGCCTTTTTTCGTTCCCAGATAAACGAGTGTACCATCGTCTTTCTGAAAAAATTTGTACACATTAAAAGATTGTACCACATATTCTCCAGTATATCTAAATTCTAGGAAATCAACCTTTCTCTGAATACCTTCGTATATCTTTGATTTTGCTTGAACAAAATAATCACGTTCACGTTCATACCACTCTTTTGCAAGAGAAGTTATTAATTCTTTATTTAATCCATCGTATTTGTATTTATTGAGAATGTAATGAATCGCTTTTTCACTAACTTCGAAAGGGCGGATTGATTCAGCATTGTACCAATATGCCCTAAGAAGTCTATGTTTGTGAGATTCTTTGGTAGACTCGTCAAACTTACAAAGAACGCCCTCAAAGAATTCTTTCCAGTGAAAATGTTTTTCATCAAGAACATAAGGTCTCTTAAATTCAGTTTTGTCAGATTGATACTTGAACTGCTCTAAATTATATTTCAGATTACGACCATCGATAAAAATAACACTTCGCAAGGTATCCATGACTTTGAAAACCTCCCGATAATAGAGAGAGCTCCATCTGGAGCCCTCGCTTGTAGTATATATAGATGTAATGTACACGGTGTATTGCTACACCGTAGATATATTAATAACACATGTTAACTACATTGTCAATAGGTAAATAGTACAGATTCTCCAAGCAACGAAGATATAATAGAAGCCTTATAAATAGCATTATTTATTATATAGAAGCATTTCACAACAAGCTATTTGGTTCTGATTGTGTTCCACGAATTGCTATAGTCATTTAAATCTCTTAACCAGTCTTCTAACAAACCTTTGCATGAAACTTCCAGTACAATCTGGACACAACTTAGAACGCCGAGGCTCAAATTCTCCCTTATTTCCGTAGGCTATCTCATCTCTCTCAATAACTACTATGTCAAACTCTCCCTCATATCTATAAGAGCCAATTTTCAAAGGGCAGTTTACAGAATAATGTACCACATTGGCTGAATCTATAAGAAACCTTTAGGCATCGCACCATCCTTACTTCACTTTTATTGCAATGAATAGACAGTCTCCATGATATAAAGTGTTCATAGTCTGCTCCCTAGCTTGCTTAGTCCTATTATACACCATCTGAAATTCTTGCCAATGGGCATTGACATTTAATTATAAAAGCCTTATCCTTAATACATAGGGTTAACCTTACTATTTTGGAGGGTATTATGCCTAGACCAAAAGGTAGTAAAAACAAGGATGATAGTGGGGCTAAGGCTAGGCTCAGGAAAATAAAGCGTAGGTATGGTGCTGATGCCTTTGAAAAATGGGGCAAGTTGGGGGGCAATCCTGTATTGTTGGAACTCAAGAAAAAGAAGAAGAAGAAATGACCTAGATAGTTTTGAGGGGGGAACATATTTTCCTAATGGTGGATAACCAATAGGGCAAAAGGCGGGTTCGGAAGTATATCATGGTGGATTTTTGCTGTAAGTATTGCGGTTCAACTAACGTAGTCCGCTATGGGCAAACAGGCGGAATCCAATATTTTTGGTGCAAGGATTGCAAGCGGAAGTTTGCCGATAATGACGCTCTACCCGATATGAAAACGCCCATAATGCAAATCGGGGCTACTTTAAGTATGTATTATAGGGGAATGTCCATTGATGAGATTCGCCAGCATCTAGACCAGCAATATAACAACCGTCCATCTGGTAGCACGATTTATGGCTGGATTTGCCGATTTACGGATGAAGCGACAGAAAAAGCCAGATTCTATAAGCCCAATGTGGGTGATGTCTGGATTGCCGATGAGACAATATTAAACATCGGCGGTAAGAAGGTCTGGTTCTGGGACATTATAGACGTTAAGACTAGATTCCTGCTGGCTTCCCACATGTCTTTTCAGCGGACAGCACAACACGCTAGGATACTGGTTGAAAAGGCATCCAGTAGGGCAGGCAAAGCACCCAAAGTTGTAATAACGGACAAGCTATTTGCATACCTTGATGGAATAGAAATGGCTTTCGGTGCTGATGCACAGCATGTCCAGTCAAAAGGGTTTAGTGTTCAGCCCAATACCAACATGATTGAGAGATTTCACGGAACGCTAAAATCACGGACAAAGGTCATGAGGGGACTAAAAAGCCCAGAATCAGCTTTACTAATACTGGCTGGCTGGCTGGTTTATTACAATTTCTTCAGACCACATGAGGCATTGGGCGATAAAACGCCAGCAGAAAAGGCTGGCTTGGACTTTCCGATTAAGAACTGGCTGGACGTGGTTAAGCAATCAACGGGGTCAAAATTATACACGAGCTTACAGCTTCGTAAACCAGTAATCATAGACCTACCCTCCAGATACAATATCAAGAGAAGTAAAAAGAAACGGAGGATACCTAAGAGGGAATCAAGAAGTATATCACCTAGTTTAATGGCTATAAGAATGCCTAAATAGTAAGACGCCCTCGTGGTGTAAGCGGATAACACAGCGAAGTGACTTATCGCTTAATGCGGGTTCAAGCCCCGCCGAGGGCGTCCATATGGGGGCTTAGTGTAGCGTCAGCACTTCCGTCTCTAAAACGGATGGGATGGGTTAGAATCCCATAGCCCCCAACCTGTTAATTCTATCTTATAGTCATAAAAGACTATTTGTCAACATGAATTAGACCAAGACTCAGCCGTTATCTTTATTATTTTGAATATACCGAGGAACCACTTTCTTGTTGTGAAATACGAATGTTTTTATTGTTAGCTTTATTGAAGGCGACTTACCATTTCTTTGAGGAATTATGAATTGCCTCTCCTTTAGCACATCCATTTTACTCCTCCTTCCCCTTTATATCTCCTTTATTAAATTCTCCTAAATCTACGTCTTCTAGCCACTTCTCCTCATAGCTATCATTCTCAAGGTCAAGTATCATCGCCTTGTCAGCAAGAACGTGGAGCGGGATATATTGTTTTCTATCATCGTTTACCAAAACATTTAACTCATATACCCCAGGTTCCCGTATTTCCACACCCTTTAGTTCATAGGTCTCATACCACATTAGTTCGTCCATTGTAGGTACTTGTATTTGTTCATTTTGGGCAAATATAGGAGTCATGTCCAAATCAAGCATTTTCAAAGTAACCTTAAAGACCTGCTGATACTCAATCGGATATGTGCGATATGCCACTATTGCTAATAGGTCTACTGTAAATGGGAAATCCTTCTTGCCACCTTTTCTTATTGTATCGTATATGCTTAAAATGCTAATTTCATCTGAATTAGGCTTTTTAATAACATCCCTAGCCCAAGCTCCCCACAGAACATCCACTATCTCTACCCCTTCAGAGTCCGTTCTAATATTTGGCATTCTAACAGTATTCATCTTGACTTTCCACTAGAACCGAATAGAACCCTTTAAATATACTTAATGATTCCTTTTAGCATAATGAGATACGTATAAATAACTCGACCTAGTAACTAGAGGGGGATACGATGGAGGGCCTTCTCTACATTATGTAAACTACAATCATACTATGCATACTTATCATACTATGTCAGATTGAATGCTAACTCAAAAGTTCTACCTGTCGTCCAGTACCACCCGCCACAGCCTCAATCTCAGTCGCGTCTTTGTACTGCTCGGTTGTATCAAAAAAGTATTCTTTGGGGATTCGTGTAAATTTTCATTCCCCTATTAGTCGCAATTCTTACATCCGTATCCTTGGCGATCTTCATCCCTATATCCTTTACAAATCCTATAATGGTCAGTCCGCACCTTTGGCCAATTTCGACTCCCAACTTTGTTACCGCCGTCTTTGTTGCCACAACTGGAATACCCGCTCGGCAAATCTTTGACACCATGTCAGAGACCATCCTTCCGGTTGAGGCCGCAAATGTATTGCTAAAATCAACCTTATTAATCAATGCATAGCCTATCACTTTGTCCAGTGCATTGTGCCTTCCAACGTCTTCGGCTATGCAAATTGGTTCTGCTCCTCGTTTAAACAGTCCAGCTGAATGTATGGCTTCGGTTTCGGCATATATTTTAGATTTCAGGATCGCGTTGACACCGTCGAATATATCTTCTCTACCAACCTTAAAATCAGAGTGTATCTCCGCAGGCCCTTTTGCCTTATCTTCTTCCTTTTCTTCCTTCTTTTCTTCCTTAAGCAAAGTTACTTCGGCTATATTCTCTTTTACTGTTATTGACTTTATATCGGCAATATTTTCTATAATTCCCTGCCCAAATAGATGCCCAATGACAAACTCCTTCTCCATCATAGGCGTTATCATCGCTGTGGCAAAATGCTCGCCGTTTATGATAATTGATAAACCAAGTTCTGTTACCACTCTTTCCTTAGCCGTAGTAACTTCGGCATTCACCTTGGTATATCCAACCCACTCCACGCTTCTATCTTTTGACATTTTGCCTCCGGCTATCTCTAAATATAGCAGTTTTAAAGCTGGCTGGCTAGCTTTTGGGGGTTTGACGGGCCAGTAAATAAATGGTAATATTTATATAGCGTGAAATAAACGCAATATTAAATATGTGACATACTTATGTTTAGTCCCAGAGCAGCCACACTGACCCTCTATGGTGATTACGTATTGCCTAGAGATGGTGAGATCGGGATTGGCAGTCTGGTCAGACTGCTCAGCAATTTCGGCTTGTCGGAACAGGCTATCAGGTCAGCGGTTTCAAGGATGTGCCGTTCCGGTCTACTGAAGGTAAAGCGTGCCAACCGTAAAAGCTACTACTCGCTGACCAGTGAGGGACATGGCCTGCTGACCGAGGGAGCACAGCGCATTTTCCGGCGCAAGGAATCCCCCTGGGACGGCAATTGGAATATTGTTACCTACTCCATACCGGAAAGCATGCGGCAGGCGAGGGACAGGTTACGCCTTGAGTTGGGCTGGATGGGCTACGGGCCCTTAAGCGAGGCCACCTGGATTTCACCCTATGACCTGACCAGAGAGGTAAAGAACCTCTTGCGGAGACTCAATATTGAGGAATACGTTCATATCTTCAGTGCCCAACATCAGGGCATTACTGAACCAGGGAAGATCGTCTCCCGCTGCTGGGACCTGGGCAAGATACACCAGATGTATGCTGATTTCCTGACTGAGTATCGCCCGAAGCTGGAAGAGCACCTGAAACGACTGGAGGCCGGTGAAACTATTGAACCCAGCGAGTGTTTTGTAGCACGTTTCAACCTTATCCATGAATACCGCAAGTTGCCCTTCTTTGATCCGGACCTGCCGTTGGAACTGCTCCCCGATAACTGGCTGCGTCCCCAGGCAGCCGCTCTATTTGATGAATACCACGGCTTGCTCACCGAGAAAGCCAATGAATACTTCAACTCAGTGTCCAAAAACTACCGAAGCACGAGGAGGGCTCAAACAGAAGGGCCCAAAGGCACTGATGAAAGACATTATAGAGGCAGGAATCTACCCTCCGGTTTCCCTCTGGTAACGGGAGCAAAACGGAGCGCTGACAAGAGTAGATAGAATGTAGTATCATTGTCGGAAGGGTTATTTAGAGGCTAAGTAACCTAGGGGGTAAAAAATGAGGTACGCAGAGACAGGGGTTAATCTAGAAATTGACCTATCCCGAGGAAGCATTGAAAAAGAAGGGTCTGACCCAAAATTAACCGAACTCCACCTGGGGGGTCTGGGCACTAACGCCAGGATATTATGGGACAGGGTTCCCCCTGAAGTTGAACCCTTTTCTCCTGATAATCTACTGATATTCAGCGCCGGTCTTTTAGCTGGCACACCCGCTCCCGGTGCTAATCGCACCATTGTTTCTACCTTTTCTCCTCAGACTCTGTTAATGGCATATTCAATAATGGGGGGATTTTGGGCACCGGAACTGAAATTTGCCGGTTATGACAAAGTAATCATCCGCGGGAGGTCCCCCAAGCTGGTTTATCTGTGGATAAACAATGACAAAGTAGAAATACGTGATGCCTCTCATTTGCAGGGTAAAGGCTCTCTTGAAACGGCCGAACTTATTAAACAGGAGTTGAAAGAGCCGAAAGCCCAGGTGGCGGCTATTGGCCTGGCCGGTGAAAATAAGGTCTATTTTGCCTCCATCGAGCAGGGCAGATCCAGTGCCAGCCGGGGAGGAATAGGCGCCGTTATGGGAGACAAAGGGTTAAAAGCGATAGCCGTCCGCGGAACAAAGGACGTCAATGTTGCCCGACCGGCTGAATTTTTTGAGCTATGCAACGAAGTGCTGGAATATATAAAGTACCGAAAAGAAAATCCAATTAAGGGGGTACCGCCCATTTTAGCCGGGCTCGGGTCACCCCAGGAGATGTCAATACATGATGAGCAGTGGCACACTGCCAGTTTCGCCTGGGGAAATGCGCGCCACCGGAGAAAGGATTTCTGGAACAAGGAAATCGAAAAGAAGTGGAAGAAGACTCAGGACAAAGCGGTGGAGCGGCTGATAAGCTGCTATAACTGTTCGATGGAATGCGGGGGGATAATTACCCACCCCAAACTTGAAAGATATATGATGAAGTGCTACTCCAAGCTCACCTATACCATGGCGGCCATGTCAGACCTGGATTTTGGTTTTAAAATCGCTGGTCTGGCTCAGGAGTATGGAGTGGACGGATACACAACCCCGCAGGTTATGGCCTTCGCCCTTGAGCTTTACGAAGCCGGCATTTTGACCGATAAAGACCTGCCAGGATTTCCGTCCGATAACGAGGAGAGATTCTTCTATTTACTTGACAAAATTGTTCGGCGGGAAGGGATTGGAGACGTTTTGGCCGATGGTGTTTACTGGGCGGCCAAAAAGATTGGCAAGGGGGCCGAGGAGTACGACCACAATACTATTAAGAAACACGAGCAGATCCCTATTAAACTGGGGGTGCTGAACCCTATTTATTATCTCATGTGGTCCACGGGTGAGAAAATCAACATTACCCAAATTGAAGGGCAGATACCCCAGGCGCCTTTTCTTACTAAAGAGGAGAGAGAGGAGTTTGTAAAGGATTGGATCCAGGTTCCCAATGAAAAGTTTAAGGAATTTGTCTTGAACTGGGAGCCACGCACACTTCCATATTACCCGACTACTGAAGCATCTTGTGAACTTGTTGAATGGCAGGAGACTATGCATTATATTGACGACGCCACCGGGATATGCGCCGGTCTGTCATCATTTCCCATTAAGCCTCCCTATCATATACACAATTTACCGAGTTTAATCTCATTTGCCACCGGGATGGATATCGATGAAGCCAAACTATGGCAAATAGCCAAGAGGAACCGAACTTTGATTAGAGCCATTAATATAAGAAGAGGCATGAGGAGAATTGATGAGAAGCCGCCTGAAGACCATTGGAGGAAGAGATTCCCTGAGATGGAAGCTAAACTGCTTGACGATTATTATAAATTTAAGGGATGGAACAATCAGGGCATTCCTACCAAAGAGACTCTAGACGAACTCGGTTTGGATTACGTTAGCCAAGACTTAGAACAAAGAGGGATTTACAAAGAGAAAAAAGTCAAGGTAACTAAGCAGGACTTCCCAAAAAGCAATAAAGCGCAGGTAGCTAAGGGGGATTCTAAAAAAGAAAAAAGTCAGGGTAATAAAGAATGAAAAAAGTTAAGGTAATCAAGATCGATGTTGATAAATGCAACGGCTGCCGGGCATGTGAGGCAGTCTGCTCCGCCTTTCACTCTGTGCCAAAATACAGCAGCACTAACCCGGAGAGGTCCCGGATTAGGGTGCTTTTTGACCCGCTAAAGGATATTTATGTTCCGGTAATTGCCGGTGAGTATACTGAAGCCGAATGTAATGGCAGAGACATTTATACGATTGACGGAAAGGTATATGACGAGTGTAGCTTCTGCCGGGCCTCATGCCCGTCCAGGAAGCTTTTCAAAGACCCCGATTCCGATCTCCCTCTAAAATGTGATATGTGTGAAGAAGAACCGCCGCTACCAGAGCCGTTATGTGTTCAGTGGTGCTTATCTGACGCCCTGACCTACGAAGAAAGGGAAGAGGAAGGGGAAGAAGAAGAGAAGCTTGGGGAGATGGAGATAGGGTTAGAATCTTTGGTAAAGAAACATGGCGCCAAGAAGGTAAAGGATGCCCTTGCCCGATTAGCAAAAGGCTAAAACACTAAGGCGAAAGAAGAGGATTAAAAAAGATAATGGAGACTTTAGCCCTAGCTCCCTTCAAAGACGTAATAGTCGGCATAAAAGAGACTGGCGGAGAAGCCTTCAAATTATGCTATCAATGCGGATTATGTGAGACTATTTGTCCGTGGAATCGCGTAAGAAATTTTCCTGTTCGCAGCATTATCCATCAGGCACAGCTGGGCGTGGCTGATTTCGGATCGGAAGACCTGTGGCTGTGTGCCACCTGTGGCGCCTGTGTGGAGCGCTGCCCGCGCGGGGTGAAGATTATTGATGTCATGAGGGCTATGCGCCGGCTGCTAGTGCCGGACGGTGTAGTTCCGGCCAGCATCCCTAACCTGCGGAGTGTAATGACCAGCATCGCCAGCGTCGGTAATCCCTGGTTAGGAGAACCGGAGGACCGGGCAAATTGGGCTAAAGACCTGGGGGTAAAGGAGTTCAGCGAGGGCACCGAGCTGCTATATTTCTCATGCTGCACCCCGGCCTATGATAAACGAGTCCAAACGGTAGCCCAGGCAACAGCTAAAATCCTTAACCGGGCAGGGGTGGACTTCGGGATTCTAGGCCCCAAAGAGGTCTGCTGTGGTGAGAGTGTACGCAAGGCGGGCAATGAGCAATTATTCAAACACCTGGCTAAGGAAAACATCAAAACTTTCATAGACAACGGGGTGCATAAAATTCTTGTTTCTTCCCCCCATTGCTACCACGCCTTCAAAAACGAGTACCCCGAATTTAATGCCAACTTCGAGGTGGTCCATATCACCCAGTATTTACTCGAGCTTATTAATGAGGGAAGATTAAAGCTCACCAAGGAGTACGGGAAGAAAGTTACTTATCACGACCCGTGTTACCTGGGGCGGCATAATGGCATATATGACGAACCCCGGGAGGTCTTAAAGAAGGTGCCCGGTCTAGAACTGATTGAGATGCCCGATTCCAGAGAAAATGCCCTTTGTTGTGGTGGAGGCGGGGGAAGAATCTGGATGGAGACCAAAAAGGGTGAAAGGCTCTCCGACCTCAGATTACAACAGGCTATTGAGGTCGGGGCTGAGGTGCTGGTTACTTCCTGCCCATATTGCATCATCAATTTTAAGGATAGCCAGTTAACCCTGGAGAACAGTGAAGCCACAGAGATTAAAGACATCACCGAAATTATTCTAGAAGCGCTGGGGGAACCGGAAAAACCTGATAAGGACGGAGCATAGTGGAAAAAGAAACGGTTGAAGGACAGATTGTTGATAGTCCCGAAGAGAATATCGGCGATATTATGATCGTCGGTGGGGGAATCAGCGGTATTCAAGCCTCCCTTGATCTGGCCACTGCGGGTTTTAAGGTTTATCTGGTTGAAAAATCACCGACCATCGGCGGCCACATGGCCCAGCTTGACAAGACCTTCCCCACTAATGACTGCTCCATGTGCATTGAGTCTCCCAAGTTTGTTGAGTGCAGCCGGCATCCCAATATAGAGATCCTGACCTATACCGAGGTTGACAAGGTAGAAGGGGAAGCCGGAGACTTCAAGGTAACCCTGCGTAAAAAGCCCAGATACATTGACGAGGACAAGTGCACCGGCTGTACTACCTGTGTCGAATACTGCCCGGTCAAGTATCCTGACCAATTTAATCAGGAAATATCCAACAATAAAGCCATCCACATATACTTCGCTCAAGCAATTCCCCTGGTCACTTATATAGATGACAGCTGTCTTTACCTCCAAGACGAGAAATGTAACATTTGCGTAGGAGTCTGTAAGAATAACGCCATAGACCTTCATCAAAAGGAGAAGAAGGTAGAAATAGAGGTAGGGGCGATAATTCTGTCTCCGGGCTATGAGGTATTTGACCCCAAGCTGAGGGACGAATACGGCTACGGAAAGATGGAGAACGTGGTAACCAGTATGGACTATGAACGGCTGTTATGCGCCACCGGGCCGTACGAAGGTGAGATACTGCGTGCTTCCGACAAAAAGCACCCCCATAATATAGCCTGGATTCAATGCGTCGGTTCCAGGCAGGTTATACCGGGCGGTAACAGCTATTGTTCCGCCGTATGCTGCACCTATACCCAGAAACAGGTGATTTTAACCAAAGACCATGACGCTGATGCCAAGTGTACGATATTCCATAACGATATCCGGTCATTCGGCAAGGACTTCGAGCGGTTCTACCAGAGGACGGAGAAGCTTTCCGATGTACGTTTTATAAGGAGCTACGTATCAGTAGGCAGAGAGATACCGGAAAGCAAGAATGTAACCATAAAATACTCCACTCCCGAGGAAGGGGTAAAAGAAGAAGAGTTCGATATGGTGGTATTATCCGTCGGATTGAACCCTCCTGCCGGTTTTGAGGACCTGGCCAAAACATTCGGCATCGAGCTTGAGTCCCACGGATTCTGTCAAAACAATCCGGTTAACCCCATGGAGACCTCCCGCCCGGGAATTTTTATCAGCGGCGCCTTCGGGGGTCCTATAGATATCCCCGAATCGGTGGTGACCGCCAGCGGGTCCGGTTCCCAATGCGGTGAACTCCTTGGTTACCGGCGATGGAAGCTGTCCAAGAAAAGGGTATACCCGCCGGAAAGGGATGTCTCAGGTGAGGAGCCCAAGGTAGGAGTCTTCGTCTGTCACTGTGGAGCCAATATCGGCAGAGTGGTAGACGTTCCCTCTGCAGTTGAATATGCTTCGACCCTGCCCAATGTTGCCCACGCTCAGGAACAGCTTTTTTCCTGTTCCACCGATGCCGCCCAGCAAATAATAGACGCTATAAATGAAAAAGGCCTCAACCGGGTGGTTGTCGCCGCCTGTACCCCCAGAACGCACGAGCCATTATTCCGGGACACGCTCAGGGAAGCGGGTATTAATCAATATTACTTTGATTTTGCTAATATCAGAGAGCATGACTCCTGGGTCCATTCCAAAGAAAAGGAAGAAGCCACCCGGAAGGCCAAGGATTTAATCCGGATGTCGGTGGCCCGAGCTTCCCTTCTAGAGCCATTACAGGAATTTGACCTGCCCGTTGACAAGAGGGCGTTAGTGGTCGGTGGCGGCGTGGCCGGTATGGTCAGTGCCCTGAGCATAGCCAACCAGGGACACGAGGTTCACCTGGTGGAAAAGGATGCAGACCTGGGGGGAACAGCCCGAAGACTTCATTACACCATAGAAGGGCTGGATGTTCAGGCCTATCTGAGTGACCTTATACGCCAGGTATACCAGCACCCCCTGGTACACGTATATACCGGTGCCACCATTACGGAGGCTACCGGTTATGTGGGCAATTTCGTAACCAAGGTAGAGTCCGGAGGAAGGGCCAGGGAGATAAAGCATGGAGCCGCTGTCATCGCTATCGGCGCCGATGTATACCAACCCACCGAATACCTTTATGGCCAAGACGAGCGGGTGATGACCCACCTGGAGCTTGAGGAGAAAATCACTAAAAGAGAAGAAAGCGTGACTGGCGCCCGGAACCTGGTGATGATACAGTGCGTGGGCTGCCGAAACGAAGACAGAAACTACTGCAGCCGGATATGCTGTCAGGAGTCTGTCAAGAACGCCCTGAAGCTAAAAGAGATAAACCCCGAGATGGATATCTACGTTCTCTTCAGGGATATGAGGACCTACGGCTTCAATGAGGACTATTACCGTGAAGCGGCCAATAAAGAGGTAAAGTTCATCCGCTATACGCCGGAGGATAAACCCCAGGTGGAAGTTGTTGAAGAAGGTGACAAGCGTATTCTAAGGGTTACCGTGACCGATCTTATCTTAGGCAAGAAGCTTTCCATAGATACCGATGTACTCGCTCTGGCTGCCGCCGTTGTTCCATCCGCCGGCAGTCAGGAAATAGCCCGGCTATTCAAGGTAACTTTGAGCCCGGATGGTTTCTTACAGGAAGCGCATGTCAAGCTAAGGCCGGTTGACTTTGCCGCCGAAGGTGTTTACCTGTGTGGAATAGCTCACTACCCCAAGCTTATGTCGGAAACCATCAGCCAGGCTTACGGGGCGGCCGGCCGGGCCTTAACCCTTCTGGCCAATGATACGGTCACGGCCTCCGGCTCGGTTTGCGTGGTGGATGAGGCGAAGTGCATTGGATGCGGGGCCTGTATCTCAGCCTGTAGCTATGGTGCCATAGAGTTTCAGGAGACAAAACAGGGCAAAAAAGCCACGGTTATTCCCGTCCTCTGTAAAGGAGACGGTCTATGCAACTCAAAGTGTCCGACAGGGGCTATTTCACTTAAGCACTATACCGATGAAGAGATATTAAGCCAGGTCGATGCGGCGGCTCCAGCCCCTGTAGAAGTCCAAAAAGAAAAAGCCGGGGTTGCCGGCTAAAAAGGTTAGATAATAATGAGTGCAGGCGCTGAGTTCAAGCCAAATATTTTAGGTTTCTTATGTAACTGGTGCTGCTACGGAGGGGCGGACCTTGCCGGAGTTTCCCGCTATCAGTTCCCCCCCTATATAAGGGTAATAAGGGTTATGTGCTCCGGCAGAGTCGACCTGTCATTTGTACTCCGGGCTTTCTCAAACGGAACCGACGGGGTGTTTATCGGTGGCTGTCATCTTAACGACTGCCACTATAATACTCATGGCAATTTTGATGCATTAAGCATGACACGGCTGGCCAAAAAATTACTGGAGCACACAGGGATAAACCCCGATAGACTAAGGATTGAATGGGTATCCGCCGGGGAAGGCATCCGCTACGCCGATATTATGACCGACTTCGCCAAGCAGATTGAAAAGCTGGGCCCCCTCGGCAGCAGCGAAGGCACCGACCGGAACGAACTCAAGTCCAGACTTAAAGAAGTTAGTAAACTGGTTCCCTACATTAAGCTGGTGAAGAAGGATAAGCTGGCCTCACATCTGCCTGACGAAGCCGATTATCTCGAACTCTTCACCAGTGACGAGGTAGCCACATTATTGAGTGAAGCCCCCGCCTACTATATCGACCCGGAGAAGTGCCAGGCCTGCGGGATTTGCCTCAGGAAATGCCCTGTAGAGGCTATTACAGGCGGCAAGAATCTGATCCACGTCATCGACCAGGAGAAGTGCATAAAATGCGGGACCTGCTTTGAAGCTTGCCCCCCCCGCTTTGAGGCGGTGAAAAAGCTTACGGCGCAGGAGCCGGTGCCTCCTCCTATCCCCGAGGAGGCAAGAATGATAGTCAGAGAGGGCAAAGAAAAATAAAGGAAGAAAATAAGGGCTTAGTAGGAGGTGATCGTGTCACCGGTTAGCGCAACCTATTGGGGCATACCAGGCTATGCCATTTTCTGGGTCTTGTTCGCCGTTGCCTTCGGCTTATTTGCGCAGAGGCTTTATTTCCTCTTTCGCCTCATGCGTCTGGGGAAGCAGGAGAACCGCTTCGACAGAATAGGGCAGAGAATCAAGACTATGCTGGTCGAGGTTGTCCCTCAGTGGTGCAACCTGAAAACCGTCACTCGAAAAGACCTGGCCGGGATAGGACACGCCATGTTATTCTGGGGCTTCAGCCTGTACCTCTTAAGCTACGTCATCTTTATCGGCCTGGCTGGAGGCTTCGGCCTTTCCCCGGTGATTGAGGGCACCACCTTTGAGATAGTCTATTCTTCCATCCTGGATATTGCCGGGGTGCTGATAACCGTGGCCCTGATCTGGGCAGCTATCAGGCGTTATGTCGTAAGACCGCAGAGACTGGAGCCATCCGGTGAAGCCGGCATCATTTTGATTCTGGTTTTTGTCCTTATGGCGCTCAATGTTTCCGTCGTAGGCTTTGGCTATGCTGCCCATAATATTCACGCCTCCTGGCCCCCCCTGGGGGCAGCTCTGGCAGGCTACTTAAGCGGAACCGGCCTTGCGCAAGGCACACTGGAAGCAACCTACCGGGGAGTGTGGTGGCTGCACTACATAGTGATCATCGGCTTTATGGTCTATATTCCCCGCTCCAAGCACCTGCACATTCTTGTCTCCCCCGTCAATATCCTCTTCAAACCACTGGGACCCAAAGTGGTGCTTGAGCCCATCCCCCTTGAAGAGGCGGAGAGCTTTGGCGCATCGAAGATCCAGGACTTTAGCTGGAAGGACCTGCTTGACCTTTATACCTGTGCCGTGTGCGGTCGGTGCCATGCCAGTTGTCCCGCCCAGCTCAGTGGCAAGTCCCTCTCGCCCAGAGAGGTAGTTCTAAACTTGAAAGAGCATTTACTGGAGGCGGGCCCTGGATTACTTGCCGGTAAGGCGGAGGCATCTTCGGAAAGCCAGGCCAAGACTATGATCGGTGATGTGGTAACCGAGGAGGAAATCTGGGCCTGCACCACCTGTGGTGCCTGCCAGGAAGAATGCCCGGTCAGTATAGAACACATACGCAAGATAATCGACCTCAGGCGAAATCTGGTGCTGACGCAGGGTAAGATGCCGGAAAGTGCCCAGCTTATGCTCGCAAATATGCAGTCAAGAGGACACCCATGGGCTGGAGTCCAGTCGCTGAGGTTGAGGGGCGACTGGACAACTGGTCTGGAACTCAAAATACTGGCTGAAGGTGATAGCGCCGATACCCTGTTCTGGGTAGGTTGCACCGGGGCCCTTATTGAGCGTAATGTCGAAGCTACTCTGGCCATGACCAGGGTGCTGAAAGCGGCTGGAGTCGATTTCGCGGTATTAGGTGATGCCGAAACCTGCTGTGGTGACCCGGCACGAAGAGCCGGCTATGAGTTCCAGTTCCAGATCATGGCGGAGCAAAATATTGAAACTTTCAAAAGCCACAACATTAAAGAGATTGTTACTACCTGTCCCCACTGCTATAATACCATTAAGAATGAGTATCCCAGGTTCGGCGGCGATTTCAAGGTGGTTCACTATACCCAGCTAATTGCTGATTTAATCAGGCAGGGCAAATTGAAACTTACCGAAGAGCTGAATTCCATACTTACCTATCATGACCCCTGCTATTTAGGCCGTTATAACAGCGTATATCAGGAGCCGCGCCAGGTATTGCAAGCTATCCCCAGGACAAACTTAAAGGAAATGGAACGCTCAAAAAACAAGAGCCTCTGCTGCGGCGGCGGCGGTGGGCTGATGTGGATAGAAGAGCAGGCCGGCACCACCAAGATTAATCAATTGCGTCTTGAAGACGTCCTCAAGACCGGGGCTGATACTGTAGTGACTGCCTGCCCTTATTGTTTACAGATGTTCGAGGAGAGCATCGAAAGTAAAGATATTAAGGACTCGCTCCAGGCAAGAGACCTTGTTGAACTGGTTGAAGCCGCCATGAAGCAGTCTCAATCAGGAGGAGAGTAGTATGAATATTATCGTCTGTGTTAAACAGGTACTTGACCCCGAGATACCACCGGCCAAATTCAAGATTGACCCCGAGGCGAAACAGGTTATCCCTCCCCCCGGAGTGCCGCCTGTTATAAGCTTATTTGATGAACGAGCCGTCGAGGCAGCCTGCCGGCTCAAAGATAAGCACGGCGGCACAATAACAGTGCTAAGCCTGGGGCCGGGGAAAGCTGCTGACGTGGTGAAGCACGCCGTAGCTATGGGGGCCGACGAAGGCTATATTCTTCAGGATGCAGCCTTCGAAGACCTGGATAGCTTTGGTATTGCCTATGTACTGGGGAAAGCTATCCAGAAAATCGGCGGGTATGACCTGGTTTTGTGCGGCCGACAGTCGGCTGACTGGGGCAATAGTCAGGTTGGCTCTATTCTGGCCGAGATACTTGGTATTCCGGTAATCACTCTCGCCGGTGACATCGAGGCAGTCGACAATAAGCTCAAGGTAAAGAGGATTTTGAAAGACGGCTATGAAGTGCTGGAAGCCCCTATGCCAAGCCTGGTTACCGTCAGCAATGAGATTGGCCTGCCTCGTCTTCCGGCCGGAGTGCGCATCATGCTTGCCGCCCGCAAGCAGGTCCCGGTCTGGACGGCGCAGGATATCGGGGCGGAACCAGCGCAGTTGGACAGGGCTAACGCCCATACCGAGGTCACCGGTCTCTCGGTGCCGACCCGAAAGACCGAGTGCGAGATAGTTACCGGGGATACCCCCGGCCAGGCGGCGGAAAATCTAGCCTCAAAGTTGGCCGAACTGCTATGAGTATGGATGAATGGAGGATATTCTAATGGATAATAAAGGTGTTTTAGTTTGTGGTGAGATCGCCGAAGGGAAACTAGCGCCAATCACTATAGAACTCCTTGGAGCCGGAAGAAAGCTCGCCAACGAACTGGGCGAGGAATTAAGCGCCCTATTGATGGGTAGCCAAGCCGGTGGCCTGGGTAAGGAGGCAATCGCCTACGGGGCTGACAAGGTCTATGTCGCTGAAGACAGTCTCCTGGATAATTATAACTCCGATGCCTACACTCAGGTAGCGGCTAACCTTTGCTCAAAAGTGCTCCCTTCTATTATGCTTCTTGGCCATACTGATGCCGGTTGTGACTTAGCTCCGCGACTAAATGGCCGCCTGGGGGGCGGGCTGGCCATGGACTGCCTGGCGTTATCCGTTGACTCAGCGAAACTCCTGATCTCGACCAGGCCTGTCTTCGGCGGTAACGCCCACGCCAGCATGGTATCAAAGTCTGCCCGCCCTCAGATGGCTACTATAAGACCGAAAGTAGTGCCGCCAGCAGAGCGCGATGACTCACGAAAAGGTGAGGTTATTCCGGTAGAAGGCAAGATCGACCCTTCGGCGCTTAAAGTCAAGGTTGTCGACCGGATAAAAGAGGAGGTGGAAGGGGTAAAGCTGGAAGACGCTGAGGTAGTCGTTAGCGGTGGGCGTGGCATAGGCAGTGCTCAAAACTTCGAGATGCTCCGGGAACTGGCTGGCGTTCTGGGCGGCGCCGTTGGTGCCACCAGGCCTGCCTGTGACGAGGGTTGGGCGCCGATGACGCTCCAGATAGGCCAGACCGGAAAGGTGGTCAGCCCTAAACTATACATAGCCGTAGCTCTCTCCGGCGCCATACAGCATGTCGCTGGTTGTTTGGGTTCAAAATACATTGTGGCTATAAATAAGGATAAGGAGGCTACTATCTTCAGCGTAGCCCACTTCGGTATCGTCGCCGATTATAAAGAAGTCTTACCGGCTCTGACCGCGAAATTCAAGGAGCTACTAGCAGCATAAGCCGCGGATTCGCCAGAACCCTGGAACGTCCCGCATAGATATCCAGGCCCCTCTCTGCCCCAAAACCCCACCTATTTATTCTAATTTTACTTTTTACCGCCCACCATTTTTATCACCCACAATAGCAAAGCAATCATACCCACTGACTATGACCAAGGTACCGGTACTAAATAGTGCCCTTACCCATACCTTTGGGTGATTCCAAATTCGCCATAAGGCGAACATAATTGACACGGCTTGGACATAGCCACACAGACAGTCAGAGGGGTGATAGAACAATGACAGTGAACATGAGGGGCCAGACCTATTACAGAACCGCCGAGGTATGTTCCCTGGCCGGCATAAGCCGGTCGACACTATTCCGCTGGTTAAGGAGAGGTATCCTCGATGACGTATCTCACCGGGACAGGCGCGGCTGGAGGTTGTTCACTGACCGCGATATCGGCCGCATCACCGACGAATCCAACAAGATCAAGTGAGGAATAGGGTAAATAGATGAGATCAGCCGAAATCAAGCACTCCATGGCAAGCACACCGGTCATCATCTTCGCCTGTGCTTTCGCCCTGGGCACTGTTATTGCCGGGCTGAGCGACGTGTTTAATGCCCCAGCGTCTTTGACCAGCGCACTGCCCGCCTCACCGGTATGGATGCGTCCCTTAATCGATGCCCTATTCGTGCTGCTGGCCGGTATCTGTGCCACCTACCTGGTGGCCAAGCTGGTCCTCAAACGCGCCGAGACCGAGGAGGCACTCCACACCGAGAAGAGCAGGTTGCAATCGTTGGTAGATTCCTTAGAATATGACCTCACCATACAGGATAAAGACTATAACATTATCTATCAGAATGAGCCGTCGAAAATAAGCTCCGGCGGCAACCATATTGGGGGGAAGTGTTACCGGGCCTATGAAGGCAGAGACAAGATATGCGAGAGTTGCCCGGTAAAACAAGCGTTTAAGGACGGCAAGTCTCACACTGGAGAGAGGCAGCGGCTATCGCCTTCGGGTGAGGTCACCTTCTGGGAGAACACAGCCAATCCTATTAGAGACTCCCGGGGAAATATTGTTTCCTGCCTTGAGATCGGCAGGAATATCACCGAGCGCAAAAAGGCCGAGCAGGCGCTGGCCGATGAAGCCACCCGGCGGCGTATCCTGATCGACCAGTCCCGGGACGGTATCGTTATCCTTGGCCAGAACGGCAAGGTATATGAGGCCAACCGGCGATTTGCCGAGATGCTCGGCTACACCCCCGAGGAAGCCGTCCGGCTCCACGTGTGGGACTGGGATACCCGGTGGACACGCCAGCAGCTGCTCGAGATGATCCGGAGTATTGACGCCGCCGGCGACCGTTTCGAGACGTACCATCGTCGCAAGGACGGTACCACCATTGACGTTGAAATCAGCACCAATGGGGCCGTATGTGCCGGCCAGAAGCTGGTCTTCTGCGTGTGCCGGGATATCACCGAGCGCAAGCAGATGGAGGAGGCGCTGCGGGACAGCGAAGAATTTCGCTCCAGCCTGCTGGCTAACTCCCCCAACCCCGTAAGCGTTATCAACCCCGATAGCTCGTTAAGATACGTCAACCCGGCGCTGGAGAATCTCACCGGCTTCTCGGCGGCGGAGCTTATCGGCAAGAAAGCCCCCTACCCCTACTGGACGCAGGAAACACTCAAGAAAACCATCACAGGCTTCAGGAAAGCCATGCGCCAGGGAGACCAGAGAGCCGAAGAGCTTTTCCAGAATAAGAACGGCGAGCGCTTCTGGGTCAAGATAACCTCGATACCGGTGATGAACGACGGCGAGTTTAAATATCTGCTCAGCAACTGGGTTGACATCACCAAGCGCAAGCAGGTAGAGGAAGCACTGCGGCAGTCCGAGAAGAAATACAAAAACCTGGCGGAAGCCACCAGCGATATGATATGGGAAGCCGATGAAAAGGGATTATTTACCTTCGTCAGCCCCAGGATTAAGGACCTTCTGGGATATGAGGCCAAAGAAGTAATCGGCAAAATAAAGACGCTTGACCTCATATCAAAAGCGGAAGCCCCGGAGTGGCTTAAACGCTTCAAAGAAATCAATGCCAAGCGGGAGCCGTTCTTCGGTTTTGAAATTACCCATCTCCACAAAAACGGCAACCCCATCCTATTTGAAATCAGCGGCATCCCTACATTCGATAGCGACGGCAATTTCAAGGGGTATGTCGGCATAAACAAAAACATCACCGAGCGCAAGCGAATGGAGGAACAGCTCATGCTCACCGACCGCCTGGCCTCCATCGGCGAGCTCGCTTCCGGCATTGCCCACGAACTCAACAACCCGCTGACCAGCGTCATCGGCTTCTCGCAACTGCTCCTGGAGGAAGACCTCTCCCAAAATCTCAAGGAAGATTTAGGCACCATCTACAGCGAAGCCCAGCGTGCCTCGGCCATAGTCAAGAACCTGCTGACTTTCGCCCGCAAGCATGCCCCGATGAGGCAGATAAGCCAGGTCAACAACATACTGGAAGACGTGCTCAAACTGCGCTCCTACGAGCAAAAGGTAAACAACATTGAGCTGGAAAAACAGTTTGCCGCCGACCTCCCCGAAATCATGGTCGACTACTTCCAGATGCAGCAGGTATTCCTCAACCTCATCGTCAACGCGGAATCGGCCATGCTGGAAGCCAACGGCAGAGGCAAAATGGTCATCACCACCGGCCGCAACAACCATACCGTCAAGGTTACTATCGCCGATAACGGACCGGGGATTGCCAAAGAAAACTTAAGGCGCGTTTTTGACCCCTTCTTCACCACCAAAGAGGTGGGCAAGGGGACGGGCTTAGGATTGAGCATATGCCACGGGATAGTAGCCGGGCACGGCGGCAGAATATACGCCGAAAGCGTAGTCAATGAGGGAGCTACTTTTGTGGTGGAGCTACCCCTGGACGGTAACTCAGGGGCAAGGAGGGAAAGGCATGGTAAAAGGTAACGGCCAGCAGCGAAGGAGTCTGGTAGTAGAAGACGAGCCCACTATCGCCAGGATGTGCCTCAGGGCACTGGGGACGGAAGGCTTTGAGGTGGATGTAGCCAGCGACGGCAAAGCGGCTCAAACCCTCCTTGGCCAGAACGGGGATAGGTACGACCTGTGCCTCATTGACATCAGGACGCCGGGGATGAACGGCATTGAACTCTACCAGTATCTGAAAGAGATTGGCTCCGAGATGATAAATCGGGTGATATTCACCACCGGAGACGTAGTCAACGACGAAATTAAAACCTTCCTGGAGGAAACCGGCCGGCCGTTTCTGCCCAAACCGTTTACCCTTGACGAGTTAAGGTCGGTGATAAGGATAGCCCTGGCTCCTGCCTCACCGTAAAAAAGTGGTAAAGATGGAAAAACAAGAGAAAATACTGATTGTTGATGATGAGACGGGAATCAGGAGGCTGCTAAAACACAAGCTCTCCAAAGCCGGCTATACCTGCCAGGAGGCGGAAAGCGCCGAGCGGGCGCTGGAGAAGATGGCCGCCAGTCCCGCCGAGCTGATGATTCTTGACATCAAGATGCCGGGCAGATCGGGGATAGAGCTGCTGCCGGAGATAAAAGCCAAATACCCGGACACGGCCGTGATTATGGCCACGGCCATTACCGACGCCAGCAATGCCATCAACTGCATGAGGGAGGGAGCCGACGACTACATCTGCAAGCCCTTCAATCTGGAGGAGGTGGTTTTAAGTGCCGACAAAACCCTGGAAAAAAGGGGACTGGAACTGGAGATCAGGGAGTATCAGGAACGCCTCCAGCAAAAGGTAGACGAGCAGACGGCAGAGATTCGCCGTCTCTTTCTGGGAGCCATCGAGGCACTGGTATTCGCTCTGGAAGCCAAAGACAAGTATACGGCGGGGCATTCAAGGCGGGTAACCAAGCTTGCCCTGGCCATCGCCAAAGAGCTCGGCCTGCCCAAGGACGAAATTGAAGACCTGCGCTGGGGAAGCCTGCTGCACGACGTGGGCAAGATTGCCGTTGACCAGTCCATTCAGAACAAGCCGGAAAAACTTACCGCCGTCGAGTACGAACATATCATGATTCACACCCAGATCGGGGCTGGTATCGTAAAACCGGTGGTCAACGATAGAGTCGTCGCCATGATTGAGCACCACCACGACCGTTACGACGGTGCCGGACTCCATCAGACGGTAACCGGAGAAGATATACCCCTGGGGGCCAGGATCATGGCGGTAGCCGATGCCTTTGACGCCATGACCTCCCACCGCCCCTACCGCCCGGCAATGCCGGTGGAGGAAGCCCTGGGAGAAATCAAGCGGTGTGTAGATACCCAGTTCGACCCGGTGGTGGCCCGCGCCTTCCTCAAGATAAGCGCCGCCCTGCCGGTGATAAAAAACGGCCAGGCCGCCGCCAGCAAACGCCTAAAGGTGAAAAAAGTAAGGTGAGCCAAAAATGGACGGGGAAATTAACTATAACACGAGCTCTGGCCACAAAAGAAAGATACTCATAGTCGATGATGAGCCCAACGTCAGGCGGC
>Ga0315537_1000613_pt1 | contig 28024 bp, 30 predicted proteins | sample SalMarSW160270MG_FD_203091 | JGI IMG/M metagenome (GOLD analysis project Ga0315537, IMG submission 203091) | Salt marsh sediment microbial communities from the Plum Island Ecosystem LTER, Massachusetts, United States - Salt Marsh Sediment SW1602-70 ...
TTCGGTATCTGTGAACGATTTGATTCTTCCTCTTTTCGTTGTGCACGGTATGGATATTAAAAAAGAAATCAATGTTCTTCCAGGCAATTTCCACCTTTCATTGGATAAGCTTGTCGATGAAGTTCGTTATGTACGGGAGTTGGGCATTCCGGCTGTGATTCTTTTTGGTTTGCCGGAACATAAAGATGAGTTTGCAACTGAAGCCTATAATCCGGAAGGCGTAGTACAAAATGCAGTTAGGACGATTAAGAAAGAGGTTCAGGATATCCTCGTAATAACAGATGTTTGTCTTTGTGAATATACCAGTCATGGCCATTGCGGGATAATACAAGATGGGTATGTCCAGAATGATCCTACGCTTGATATTATCAAAAAAATTACACTATCACATGCGGAAGCAGGTGCAGATATGGTTGCACCTTCAGCAATGATGGATGGGCAAATCGGTGTTATGAGAGCGGTTCTTGATGACAACGGGTTTCCAAATGTCGGGATTATGGGTTATTCTGCGAAGTACGCATCAAAGCTGTATGAGCCATTTTTTCAGGAAGGCACAAAATCGACTGTTTTGTTTGGTGATAAAAAGTCACATCAGATGGATTATGGCAACGGGAATGAGGCGATGAGAGAAATAGCGCTGGATATAGAAGAAGGCGCGGATATTATTATAGTGAAGCCGGCTATGTTTTATCTTGACATTGTGTATCGTGCGAAAAAACAATTCGGTATTCCTCTCTCTGTTTACAATGTAAGTGGCGAGTGCGCAATGGTAACATCGGCAGCGGAAGCCGGGAGACTCGATAAAACTGCGATAATTATGGAGATGGTGACCGGTTTTAAAAGGGCCGGGGCAGATTTGATAATAACTTATTTTGCAAAAGAAATTTCTAAACAGCTACGTATAGTGTAAGAAAATGACAGGCTAAGGATTGATTTAGTTGGTTGAAGATTTAAGAAATTTTATTGATGTCCTTGACAAACAGAAGGTTTTAGTCCGGATGAACAGAGAAGTGAACTGGAAGTATGATATCGGGAAAATTTCCAGATTAAATAACAATCCGATCCTTTTTGAAAACATAATGGATTACCCCGGTTTTCAGGTTGTTACAAATGCCCTCTGTGATTATTCAAAGATTGCGCTTGCACTGAACCTCGATACTTCCATTAGTGTGAACCAACTACATAGCATTTTCAGACAGCGAGTTTCTCACACGATAGATCCAAAAATTGTCAGTAAGGGTCCAGTGGAAGAAAATAAGATTAAGGAGAATAATGTTAATCTTTTTATGCTGCCCGTGCCCTGGTGGAGCAGGGCTGATGGTGGCCGGTACATCGGGACATGGCATATAAATGTATCAAAAGATCCTGAAACAGGACGAAGAAATCTGGGAGTGTATCGAATGATGGTCCTGGATTCTAACCATACGACTGTAAGTGTTTCGCCGGACAGCCATTTGGACTATCATATCCAGAAGGCTCGTATATATGGCAAACCGTTAGAGATGTCGGTTGCAATCGGAGTGAGCGAAGTTTTGATTATTGCCGCTTCTTGTGCTTTTCCCTTGGATATTGATGAGTATTGTAAAGCAGGTGCATTATGCAACAGCCCTGTAGAGCTTGTAAGGTGTCGAACCGTTGATTTGGAGGTGCCTGCAGATTCTGAGATCGTTATTGAAGGAGTTATAGATCCCAATATCAGGGTAACAGACGGCCCCTTCCTCGATTATGCGGGTATTACAAATACAAATCATAATGCATATCGATTTGAAGTGACTTGTATCATGCACAGGAATAACCCGATATTTCGCGGGGCTGCTGTAGGACGCCCGGGTGCCGAAGATCATGTTTTGTTCTCTTTTTTATCTCAGTTTGGTCTGGTTGATTTTCATGGATCAAGGTTACGGCAAAAAGTTCAGAACTTTTTACTTAAAAGAAGAGCGTACAGGACTTTTCAATTGACCGGTAGAGCTAGTCAGTTATTTAAAAGTATTCTTAGAAGTTAGTAAACCTGAGGAATTAACAATGAAAAAACGCTACATATTAATAATTATCGGAATAGTAAGTCTCATCATTATCTCCATTGTATGTGTATTTATCATCTATAAAGCGAAAGGTATCATTACTGTATCCAGAAAAAGTGTTTGGTCGATTGGAATTTATGCAGGAAGCTCTTTTGATAATGTACACCCTATTAAGGCTGTAACTAACCCGATTTTAGCGCCATCTGACGTTACAGATGTCAAAGCGGAATTTGTTGCCGATCCTTTTATGATCAGGAGAAACGGTTACTTGTATATGTTTTTTGAGGTAATGAATGCGCTTTCGAATCAGGGAGATATCGGGCTTGCAGTGAGTGAAGATGGATTACACTGGGAATATAAACAGATAGTACTGGACGAGCCGTTTCATCTTTCATATCCATATGTATTCAAATGGAAGAATGAATATTACATGGTTCCTGAAAGCGCAGAGGCACAATCCCTCATGCTGTATAAGGCAGAGGATTTTCCGTTTGAATGGAAAATGGAGAAGGTTTTACTTGAAGGACTTTATGCTGATTCTTCAATGCTGTTTTATGATGATACCTGGTGGATATTTACCTGTACTGAACCCAATACACATAATACTTTGAATCTTTACTATTCTGATAATCTATTGGGACCCTGGATTTCCCATCCAGATAATCCAATTATTAAAAATGATGCAAACAGGGCACGCCCCGGCGGGAGGGTTATAATTTTCGGTGACACAATAATCAGGTTCGCCCAGGATTGTCAACCTACATATGGTAAATTATTAAATGCGTACGAAGTTACAAAACTTTCAAGAACCCACTACGAAGAAAGAAAATGGGGCACAAATCCAATATTGCAGCCCGGGCGATACGGATGGAATGGACATGGAATGCATACGATCGATCCATATCAATTGGATTCCGGAACCTGGTTAGCCTGTGTTGACGGTTATCGTAAATATTTCACTATTCAGATTGAGTATTAATCTATAGCACTTTATAAATAAACTTTCTATTGGATACATCGAAGTGAAACGTCTTATAATAGGTCTTAGCGGTGCTTCCGGTGCAATATACGGCATCCGATTACTGGAGGCAATCCGCGAGAAAGTGGAGTCTCATCTCGTTATTACTGAAAGCGCAAAAGTCATTATTACCCAAGAGACTTCATTTTCTGTGGAACAGGTTACTGCGTTGGCTTCAAAGGTATATGACAACAATAATTTATCTTCTTGTATTTCAAGCGGCTCTTTTTTAACCGATGGTATGGTAATACTGCCGTGCTCAATCAAGACATTATCTTCAATTGCAAATTCCTACGCTGAATCCCTTCTGTCAAGAGCGGCAGACGTAACCTTGAAGGAGAAACGGCGACTCATTGTTTGTGTAAGGGAAACCCCACTGCATTTGGGCCACTTGCGGTTGATGTCACGTATTACTGAAATTGGAGGTATAATTTTTCCTCCCATACCTGCATTCTACCACAGACCTGAAAGTATTGATGATATTGTGTATCATACTGTTGGGAAAATACTCGATTTACTGAGTATCGAACATTCTTTTTACAATAGATGGAATGGTACCAACTAATAATGAGTTTTTAATGAATGAAAAATTAATAAGAGGTATTGCAAACCGATTTCTGCAATTTATCGCCCGTTATTCTCCCGGTTCGAGAACACTTCGGGTTTTCTTTCACCGATTACGCGGTGTTGCTGTTGGCAAGGGGGTTTTTATCGGCACCGACACTCTCATCGATACATCACATCCTCACCTGGTTTCGATCGGCAACAGAGTTATAATCGGCATACGTTGTATCATTATCGCTCATTTTGATAATATCGACCTTGATTATGCAATAAAACAGAAAAACACAGTATCAGTGCGTATAGAAGATGATGTGTTTATAGGACCTGGAGTAATTATTATGCCGAATGTGAAGATCGGCACCGGTTCTGTTGTAATGGCAGGCAGTGTGGTTACCCATTCGGTACCTTCTCACACAATGGTTCAGGGGAATCCCGCGTATCCTGTTGCGCGGTGTGAAATTCCTCTCGGAGCAAAGACGCCAATTTGGGAGTTTTACAGAAAGCTGAAAAAACTCCACTGATTACATACGGCGCACTGAATTATATAAAACATTTTTAAAAAGTTTATGGAGGATTGTTTTAATGAAAAGATATTCTTTGATTGCTTTCATTATTTTAGTCTTCGTATTGATACTATCCTGTGGGATAAATTTAAAAAACCTCGAGGCAACGGTTCAGGTAAAAAATCAAAATGTCAATGGGTATTCCCTAAATGTAACGTTAAACGGCGAGTCAAAAATAATTGCAAACAATGCTGTTGAAGAATGGATTATCACTTGGGAGGGAGGGTCGAATGATCCGAAAGCAGTCGGCATCAGTGCGACATACGTCGAATTCGGCGGTATATACACGATTAACTTTGAAGTTTTTGACGGTGATACAAAATCGGTCATAATTACAGATTTTTAACCTGGTGCAGGAATTAAGTTCCTGAAAAGAAAAAGATGATAAAAGGCATTGGAATAGATATTGTCGAGGTCGAGCGAATACGGAGGATGTCGGAGGATTCGAATGAAGCATTTTTGCTTCGATGTTTTACGGAAAACGAGATCAAATATTGCATTAATAAGGCGGATAAATATCAACGTTTTGCCGGAAAACTCGCGGCAAAAGAGGCTGTGTATAAGGCAATGAACATGGTATGGGAGGCTCCTCTGCCATGGAAAGAAATCGGTATCAATCATTCGGATATAAGTGAACCGATAGTGCACTGTACAGGGCAGGTTCAAAAGCATAAGGAGCTTTTGCAAATACAAAGTATAAAAATATCGATATCACATTGTGAGCATTATGCGGTTGCCATTGCGATTTTAGAAGGAGAAGAGTGAGTATGCTGGATAAAGTCGAGCTTGAAGATGATGAAATAAAAAAAGAAATACGACGTTTTATCATTGATACGTTTATGTTCGGAATAAATGAAATGCCTTTTAACGATCAGGATTCCTTCCTTGAAAAGGGACTTCTAGATTCTATCGGTATACTGGAGCTTGTTGAGTTTATTGAAAAAAAGTATGGTATCACCTGTGAAGACGAAGAACTTACCCCGGAAAATCTTGATTCACTCCACAATGTCGCAGGGTATATAATTAAAAAAGTTAATTGCAGCACACATTAAACAGGCACTTCATCGATTTCTTCAATAAATTGAGGTGAGAGGTGAAGATAGTTGGTCGCTTTTCTTTTTCTCGCGATCTCGCTGTATACCTGCTTAACTTCACCGATGGTTAGTCCGGTAGCGTTTGCAACCTCTTCAGTCGGCACGTCATTGTTCATTCCATATATGCAGAGATCCATCTTTTCGTACGGCAGGGTAAAGTAAAACTCTTCTGACGAAAGCGGGAGGGAGTAGGTGTCCGGTGTCGGCCGTCGTTTTTGTATCTCGTCCGGTATTTCAAGGTATTCCGCAAGCTGATACACCTGTGTTTTATACAGGTGAACGATCGGTTTGAAATCTCCAGCTCCGTCCCCCAGTTTAACAAAAAACCCCTGGTCGTGCTCGAGGCGGTTTGACGTTCCTGCGACAGCGTAATTCAGCCGGTCGGCATGATAATACTCGAGCATTTTTCTAACCCTCTGCTTGAAGTTTACGGCAGCCACAATACCCCTATGTGCGGGCGAGGTGAGCCTTTTTTTTATTGTTTTTCCTTCCGGGGATACAACGGTCACATAGAATAGTCTGAACGTGCTGCTTTGAAGAGCTGGTGGAAGGCTGATTTTGACCTTGTACATGCTGGTGTATTCGGGGATAATTTTCCGTATTGCTTCATCCCGTTTCTGATAACAGCCAAGTGCATCAAGAACGGGTGTAATATCTGTGTATACGGAGTCAATCTCCAGGTGTTTTGCAATAAGTTTACTGAGCCGTATGGTATCTTCGGATGATTCCTTTTCGGGAAGCAGGAGTCCTGTTACATGGTCTTTCCCCAATGATATGACGCAGAGCGCTGCAACCACGCTGCTGTCGATTCCGCCGGAAAGTGCGACGACAGCGCCTGTTTTCATAAATTTGGTGTGAAAGAAAAAATGAATCTTTTCAATTATTCGCTCTGTTTCTTTTTCTGTATCTATTTTCAACGTATCCTGTGAAAAAGGAATATGAACACCCATCGATAAACCCTCCAGTTCAGTCAAAATCTCTCTCTTACATTGTACCACGGAATGTAAGTTTTAATCGAATCTTTATGCTTTTATCAGAACTTTTTTATCAATTTTACCGGAGTTCGTTTTTGGAAGACTTTTTCTAAACTCAATTGTTTGAGGAATCATGAAACTTTCCAGAAACTTGCTGCAGTGGTATTTTATATCCCGTTCAGTGAGCGCATCATTGTTTACAACCACAAAAGCATGTATCGCTTCACCGAGCAGAGTGTTCGGTTTTCCGACAACTGCGGCTTCGACAACCCCGTCAAGGGCGTATAAAACTTTTTCTATCTCGAGGGGCGATACCTTCTCTCCACGGCACTTTATTATGTCGTCTTTACGCGTTATAAAATAGTAATACCCCTCTTCATCCTTTCTAAAGAGGTCTCCGCTGTGCAGAATGCGGTGATTTGCATCCAGCCCTGGACGAAACCACCTGGCGGTTTCCTCCTCATCATTCCAGTACCCGCGCATTACGTGGGGCCCCTTTATTACGAGCTCTCCTGTTTTATTGGGGCCGAGTCGGTTGCCGAACTGATCCTCCAGCCAGGCTTCAGTCCCGGGGATCGGAATGCCGACAGAATCGGGTTTTTTATCGATCATATCGGGTGGCAGATAAAGTGCTCGTTTGCATTCGGTTAGACCGTACATTGAAAATATTTTTACATCCGGTAACCTCGTTCGAATTGCAGAAATCATGGCGGGTGGCAAAGTTGAACCCGTATTGGTAACGTACCGCAGGCTTTTCAGATTGAATTTGCCGAAATCCAGTCTGAGGAGCATTGTGAATACTGTCGGCACTCCAGGCAGCCCGGACACTTTTTCAGTTTCAATCTTTTTCAGAATGTACGCAGGGTAGGAAAACGCCGTTTCCAGTACCAGGGTGCCTCCAAAACGAAAGGCCATAAAAAGTTGATACAGGCCGTAATCAAAAGACAGGGGCAGCACGTTTATCAGTATATCGTCTGACCTGTTTCCAAGGTATTGGATTATTGCGTCTGCTGCAAAACAAATATTGTCATGTCCACATACAACGCCTTTGGGTTCTCCTGTGCTTCCAGATGTGTAGTTTATGCAGGCGAGGTCGTTGTCGCGCACCCTGCAGGATGGTTTTTGTGAGGGGGCTTTTGATAACAGGGTATCGAAGGATATAATATTATCAGTTTCGTCTACGGCGGTTTCTTTATGCGTAGACATTATAAACCGGAGGGAGGGGACCTGTTTTTTAAGTTTCTTATAGAATAATGTGTTGTTCTGCCTGGTAACGAGAACTGCTGCACCGCAATTATTGAGAATGTAAATGAGTTTGTCTATTTTTGTTGCTGGATTGATTACCGAGAATATGCACGAGGCCTTCAAAACGCCGAATATCGATAGTACTGCTTTAATGCTGTTTGGTAGATGCAGAGCAACCCGTTCACCAGGCTTGACATTGAGCGATATCAGGGCATTAGCAAATGTATTTGATTCTGTATCGATTTCGGCATAACTCAGTCGTCTGTTTTTAAATATAAGGGCTGTTTTATCAGGATATTTTTCTGCGCTTTTTTGTAAAAAGTCATGTACGAGCATGATGAAATTTGTCCCTGGAGTGTGGCACCGCAGAGTTCTGGTTTATTGAAGCTACTACATGATACGCGATCAAGATAGCGAAGTCAATATTATGTGGTGGAGTTTTAAAAATAATGAGTCAGATCCAAAAACAAAGGATTTAGAACACAAAAATCCGATAATAGAATGGTTGCATGAGATAGCCTGTAAAGGCGGCAACTATCTTTCCAAACACCGTCAGTTGCGGGCTTACAGTAATCTTTTATTTACAGGTAAGTATTTTTATGTTAGTTTTCATTAGAATGTAGTATTTATGAGTTGGCGTATCTTAAGAAGGTATATATTGATTTGATAACAACTTATTTCGATAAGGATCCAGTGAAAAATCTAAAATCAAATAAAGGGTTTTGAATATATGAGTGATAAGTATAGAAACAAAGTTGTTAAAACACTTCTTAAAAGTGCAAAAGATAGATTTATTCCAACAAAAAAATCCATCAAACCAGTCATTTTAGAGTTTATGATTACATCGCACTGTAATTGTAAATGCTTGATGTGTAATATATGGCAAAAAAACGGAAAGGAAGATCTAAGTCTGTCTGAAATTGAACGTTTATTGGATGATCCAGTTTTAAGTGAATTGAGAACTATCACCCTAACAGGGGGGGATCCCTTCTGCAGAGAAGACATACTCGACATTTGTAAATTAATCTCATCCAAAAGTAAAAACTTGATTCAACTTTATATTTCAACAAATGGTTTTCTGGAAGACCATATTTATAAACAACTGATGAGCATTAAAGAACTAATGCCATCCATTTTAAGGTTACGAATTGGCATTTCCTTTGATCATATCGGATCTGAACATGATAGAATCAGAGGGAAGAAAGGGATCCATCAGAACGCACTATCGCTGGCGAAAAGAATCTCATTACTTGATGATGATCGCATCTCAGTGCAGGGAAATTTTACAATTGCTCCGCATAATGTTACTGACTTGAAAAACATCTATAAATATTTTTCCGATAAGCAATTAAAAATGTTTTGGTTTCCTATCATGGTATCAGATAATTTTTATGAGAATACAGAACAAGGCTCAAAGTTGGTTTTCAATCCTGATGAACAGAGGAAACTGGTGGAGTTTGTTCGCTTTATACATAGCCAAGGCCACTCCCTGAACGATGATTACTACTATTCTGGATTGTTGAGAACTCTTGAAAAAGGTACTCGCTCATTTCCCTGTACTGGTGGTACGAAGTTTTTACACATCAATAACAGAGGTGATGTATTCCCCTGTTATATCATCCCCAAAAGTTATAAATATGGAAATATTCGGGAAAGATCATTAAATGAAATATGGTACTCAGAAACGGCACATAAGATTCGACAAAAGATTGGATCTTGCGAAACCTGTAAATCATGCATTCAGTGGTATGACGGATATGCAGGTTCTTATAACCCATTCTATTTCACAGCTTTTTTACTGTCCAGAACTGTAAGAACTTTACAAAAGCTCAGACAATAGTCAACCTTCAGTATTTATGTTTAGTAAAAACTGTACATTTTGTAATTTTCATGAGAGCATAACTTGCACTTGTAAAACCTGTATTTAAGCATGAAATCGATAATTAATAATAAAAGGAAAGACATCGTTAGTTTTTATTTTATTTTTATTCGAATTATTGTATAATAAGCTTTCATTTTGGATTTTATACGGTTAATGTTTTTTCCAATCCCCAGTAGAGTGTTTTATATGAAAGAGTTGCGTACGAAACTCGTTTTTACCGGTATCACGCTGATTATTGCAGTGTCCGGACTGCTCATATTTTACGGGTGTGATTCTTCACAGGAGCCGGTTCAGCTTATCGTAAAATCAGATGAGATTACGCTCGAATGGGACCCACCGACACTGCACCTGGAAACCGGCCCCATGTCCATTTCATCATACAATGTATATTATCGGGTGCACAATACAGAAACCTGGAATCTTCTGGATACAATAGATGTTGTTCCATACCCGAATTATACTATCCAGCACTCACTGGTGGGAGATGGATTGTTCGACTTTTCTGTGAGCGCGGTCGCGGAAAACGGGGAGGAATCGAACCTGCATTCATCGGTCGATCCGAACGCTGATCCGGTGGGGGGGTGGTTCCTTTTGTGGGTTAAATCTGAATGAAAGAGGTATGTGATATGAAAAAATGTGGAATTTTCGTTCTTGTTTTTGCCATGATATTTGGGGTTTTCGCGCAAGTGACCTTTGCCAGTGAGAAGGGCGAAGCGTTCAAGCTGTCGCCTGAGTATGCGGGCAAAAAAAACGGCATCATCTTCAATGTAGATGACATTCTGCTTGACATCGAAAGCTACCAGGGGGGTATCGGCGTCAAGCATTACTTCAACGAGAAGTTCGCATACCGGGGTTCCATCGATTTTTCGTATATTGACAGCTCGAGCTCCCTGACGCTGAACCTGGGAAACAGCATAGAGAAGCACCTTTTGACTGGAAGGGTATCACCATACATAGGCGCATTTCTCGATATAGGGTATATCCATTTCAAGTCGACGGATGAGGCAAGCGGCGTTGCGACGGAGGTTACGAGCATTCCCCTTTCTATCGGCCCGTTGATCGGAGTGGAGGTGTTTGTGTTTGATTTTGTTTCCCTGTTCGCCGAGTACAGCCTGTCTGCAAGTTATTCAAAAACAAAGACCGAGCAGACTGTCGCTGATGTGACAACCTCTGATAAGGATTCTGATTTCAGCATTGAGGCGGGTATCGGAAACGAATCGAAGATCGGTATCGTTGTGTATTTCAACACGCTGAAGAAAAGAAAATAACCTGATCGCTGGCTTTTATTCGGACGCTTCGCGTTATAATAATACCGCCGGTGTGCGGCATTACATAGGATCCGTATATTCTATCTCTTGTGAGAAATCGCTCTCATATCCCTCCGTATTGTACGCAGTTGCCGCAAAGTAGTATGTAACCCCCGGCTCAAGATCCTCCACTGTAACAGTTGTCTGATCTCCCACATCGACCGAGTACTGGTAATTTCCCGTTTCATACCCGTAGTACACGACATACCCGGCAATATCAGGCTCGGTATTCGGGTCCCACTCTAGAGTTACTGCGTTTTGCGGGTTGTAGTGGTATTCGGGGACGGTTTCTGAAGGGTCGCCTTCTCCGGAATCGAAAGATATCCTGATCGGTTCAATGGAGCATGACGTAAACGCTATTACTGAGATTATGAGGAATATGATAAAAATCCTTGATATCGGGAAGCCCGGATTTTTTTTCTTTTTATCGGATTTTCTTGCCTGCCTGAGGTATTTCATTTTGAGCACCTCCTGAGTTATTTGCCTTGCGATGGGCCGCACTCAGGGGTGCGTGTATCGCTCGGCAACCTTGCAGCCGTATCCCCCCCCTCCCGGGACGTAGGCCAACGGCTTTGCGTCCTGTCCTTTCGAACAGTTTGCCTTTATCGACTTTTTTCTTTTAAGTCTCTAGAAAGAGGCTCAACTTCAGTGTACCGCAATTTCAAAACATCACAGATATATATGCAATATAAATGCCAATTTATTTCAAAAACCAGACGTATTTATTAGTGACTATCTGCCATAGAATTACGATTTCGACCTGCTGACATTGGGAAAGATTATGGGATGCTAATTACAAAATTGTATTAAAGGATTGAATACATTTACAGGGATGTAATTGCCGGCTTTAAATAGTGTGCGAAACCCGATCGGCAGTATTATGTCAGCGGTACTTCTTCCATCTTGGGTGGGTTATGCCGAAGCGTTTGACCTTGTAGTTCAAGACGCGTTGAGAAACGCCCAGCAGTTTTGCGGCATCCTTCTGCACCCAGTCACACATCTTCAGCGACTGGAGCACAAGGTGGCGTTCGACTTCCTCTAACTTGATTCCCTTGAGGGGGATGCGTATCGCGTTGTAATCCCACTGCACAAAACCGGTTTGATAGGGCAGATGGAGGTCCTCAGGTTTGATAATGCCGTCGTCTGCGAGCAGCACCGCCCTCTCTATGGTGTTCTCGAGCTCACGGATGTTGCCAGGCCAGGAGTACTCTGTAAGCTGTTTTATGGCAAGGGGATGAATCTCCTTAATCTTTTTTTTGAGGTCACCGGTCAGTTTTTTGAGGAAGAAATAGGTAAGAAGCAGTATATCACCGCGTCGCTCGCGAAGCGGCGGTAATGTTACGGTGACAACGTTCAGCCGGTAGTACAGGTCGGTTCTGAAGCGTTTTTCCTGTATTTCATGGATGAGGTCCTTGTTTGTCGCGGAGATGATGCGAACATCAACCTTTATAGTTTTGTTGCCTCCCACGCGCTGAAACTCTTTTTCCTGAAGCACCCGAAGGACCTTTGCCTGCGTGGCAAGACTCATATCGCCGATTTCATCGAGAAAGATGGTTCCGCCGTCAGCCTGTTCAAACCTTCCGATACGCTGCCTTTCAGCACCGGTAAAGGACCCCTTTTCATGCCCGAACAGCTCGCTTTCGAGAAGGTGCTCTGGCAGGGCTGCGCAGTTTACCTTGACAAAGGCACTTTCGTTTCTCAGGCTGTTGTAGTGAATTGCGCCTGCCAGCAGCTCTTTGCCTGTGCCGGTTTCACCGAGGAGAAGCACCGACGAGTTGCTTTTTGCTATTTTTTTTACTATTTCAAAGATTTCCTTGATCTCGGGGCTCTCTCCGATGAAGTTTTCGGCCTTGTAAATGATGTTGCGCTCGCCCCGCAGGCTATCGGCTTCATATTCGAGCTTTCGTATCTTGAGGGCATTCTTTATCTTTACTTCCAGCTCGGGAATCTCGTAGGGTTTTCTTATTACGTCAAAAGCGCCGCCCTCAACCGCTTTTAATGCCTCTTCGAGGTTCTGGTGCTCCGCTGAAACAATAACCATTGGTTTTGTTCCGGAGCGCGTTTCATACGTGAGGAGCTCGTCAAGCGTTCCTCCCTGTATCTTTGTATCGCTGATAATAATATCGAAATCGCGCTCTTTGATTATTTTCTCTGCCGTTTCGAAGTCAGCGGCGTCTGTAATTGTAAAGCCGTTGTCCTGAAAGGTATGAGTAATGTGATTTGCGAGCTTGCTGTTGGAATCGATGATTAATATATTGTTCATACTGTTTTCGTCCATCCTACAATATAACACAAGGTGAGGAAAAAAACGGAAAAAATGGTATATTATATAAAAAAAGTGGGCGATAATACCGTCTATTCGAAAACCAATGCATACAATATAGAGGAGAACACACATGAATGAAAAGCCCGTATCGGTGAGTCCGGCCGGAGAAGAGTTTGCACTCCCGAAGAAGGACGAATACCGGCAGGAATTCACACGGCTTCAGAAGATTGTACAGGAGAAGCGGGATGAGGGGAAAGAAATCGTCGTTGTTCTCGGCCTGGGGTTTGTCGGCGCGGTAATGGCCGCCATAATTGCTGATTCAACCGATACCGACGGAAAGCCGACAAAGTTCGTTATAGGAAAGCAGCGTCCGAGTACCAGAAGCTTCTGGAAGATACCGTATCTCAACAAAGGCATCTGCCCCATTAAATCGGACGACCCTGAGGTTGACACGATAATCAAGCGCTGCACGGAAAAAAATACTCTGATAGCCACCTACACCGATGAGGTGCTGCAGCTTGCGGATGTGGTGGTGATAGATATCCAGTGTGATTATAGAAAAAACGCGCTTGGCAATGTTTCTGACGGGAGCGTTGAGATGGCAGCCCTCGAAGAAACATTTTACACCATAGCGGATAACATCCAGCCTCATGCGCTCGTGTTGATAGAGACTACTGTTCCGCCGGGCACCACGGAACAGATAGCCTACCCCATTATAAAAAAGAGGTTCGAAAAGCGCAAAATTGCATCTGAACCTCTATTGGCCCACAGCTATGAAAGGGTAATGCCTGGTAAAAATTATGTTGCCTCGGTCAGGGATTACTGGAGGGTATGCAGCGGCATCAGTGAAGAGGCACGGGTAAAGGTGGTTAAATTTTTAAGTGAGGTTTTGAATACCGATCAGTATCCGCTGACCGTACTCGACAGACCTATCGAATCGGAAACCGCAAAGATAGTCGAAAACAGCTACCGGGCCACTATACTGGCCTTTATGGACGAATGGTCGCTCTTTGCAGAGAGAAACGGCGTGGACCTTAAAAAGGTCGTAGATGCGGTAAAGGTAAGGCCGACGCATTCGAACATTATGTTTCCGGGGCCGGGGATAGGCGGCTACTGTCTCCCGAAAGACGGCGGACTCGGCGTGTGGGCGTACAGGCATAATTTAGGCTGGGAGGACCAGATTTTTAAAATAACCCCCGCAGCGATAGACATCAACGACACCCGCGCGCTGCACACCCCGCAGCTCGTTCGCGACGCGCTTAGGAATATGGGCAAGCCGATCGCGGCTGCTGAAGTTTTGATTCTTGGCGCATCGTACAAGGAAGATGTGGGAGATACGCGCTACAGCGGCTCGGAATTCATTGTGCGGCGGCTTACGGAAATGGGTGCTGAGATCCGCGTGCACGACCCGTATATGAGTAACTGGTGGGAGCTGGAGAAGCAGGATACCTACCCCCACCCCGGTTACAGCAGGGCTCGTTTCTTTCACCGTCAGGATAAACTGAAGCATCTGAGTATAGAGGAGGACATGTGGGGTGCAATGAAAGGCGCGGATGCAGTAGTTCTTACGGTGCGCCATAAACAGTACCTTGACCTCGATCCTGACAAGGTGTTCAGGTCGGTGGGCAAGGCATTCGCTATAATCGATTGCTTCTGTATGCTAGATGATGATCAGATACGAAAGTACTTAGAGTTAGGCTGTGAGGTCAAGGGCCTTGGCCGGGGACATATAAAGCGGATAAAGGAAAGCCTGTAATTCCCGGGTTGGAGGGGTCCTTTACAGGAGAGATCCCTTACAGGAGAGACCATTGCCCTACTATGTTATTCAGGTACGGACAAAAAACGAAAAGAACTATATTCATATGGCGGGTCCGGTCGCTGAGAGTACAGGATCAAAACTCGTCTGGCCCAGGCGAGCTCTTAAAATAAGAAAAAGCGGGACCTGGCGTGAAACGATTGCGCCGATTTTTCCCGGGTATGTTTTTCTTGAATCAGCGGATATTCCGGTTGAGTTGTACCGGGGAATGCGCAGAATACCGGGGTTCATCAGATTTTTACAGAGCAATCAGAATATCACACCGTTAACCAAACAGGATAGCGAGCTTCTACTGCACTTTCTCTCGTTTGGGGAAACGGTCGATAAATCAAAAGTATTTTTCGATGTTAATAATAAAATATGCGCGGTATCCGGCCCGCTGAAGGGGCTTGAGGGGAAAATCGTGAAGGTTGATAAAAGAAAGGGCCGCGCAAAGGTAAAACTGGATCTCTGTGAAAACTCATTCCTGGTGGATTTAGGGTTTGAAGATATAGAGAAAGTCGCGGACTGACTTTGTGAGAAACCCGGCGGGTGTTGATGGCGGCACCTGTGTACCCGTAAAAATATATTCATGCCGTATTGACTATTAGCGGCGTGAGATATACAATATCTGAAAAACCTGTTCGAGGTGTTCATGCTTGGTATAGATCTCAAAGTTTCCTATGCCGGAGAAAATGAAGAAGTTGTCATTGTAACTGTATCGGGGTATATCGATACAACGACCGCACCTGAATTGGATAAACTGCTTGAAGAACAGTTTGCCCTCGACAGGTACAAGATAATAGTTGACCTTGAGAATGTTGATTATATAAGCAGCGCCGGGTGGGGAGTATTTGTGAGCGGTTTGAAGGATATACGGGAGCACAGCGGCGACATCGTGTTGACACATATGGCGGCAGGCGTGCATAATATTTTCGAGCTGATGGAGTTTTCTTCTATTATAAAGGAGTTCGAAGACGTCGAGAAGGCGCTCGTTTACTTTTTGGGAATCAAAGCGAGCGATGCAAAGTTAAAAGCCGCGCTTGAGCAGATAAAATTACGCGACCCTATCCTGGAAACCGGACAGTCCGAGGCTTCAGTGGCGAAAAATAGACAACCTGCTGCCCGGCCAACTTCTGCTGAAGTTCCTCATATTACGAGCGCAATGACCGACAAGATGAAACTGACCCGCGATAAATTTGGAAGGCGTCTTGTGCGGCTGGTTATCGATAAACCGTACCTGCGTGTGAAAGATATGGTCAAAGCGCTACGATCCCCTGAATACGGCCGGTTGAAGTGCAAAAAACGCGATGTGAAGCGCGAGCTGAAGACCCTGGGCCTGTTCACAGAAGAACAGAGGTATAACCTGGCACTGAAAAGCAAGTCATCTACGCAGTAACCTTTCCAACAACCAGCTTTTTCGGTCTGACAACCAGCCTCTTCATTCCGATCACCGGGCCTCTCCGGCCCGAAAACCCCAGTTTCAATATTAAAAATTCCTGCACCGCTCAGTGCCATCGGCAGCACCATCTACTTTCCTTTTATTCTATCCCCCCTCATTTAATTTCCAGCCCGCAATTTGTTGAAAATTATTTTACAAACAGAACAAAATAGTTAAATGTTGTTCTATATGGAAAAAAATTTATTAAAAAAGATTTATCATTGAAAATCAGGAGTTCAGCAGAGGTCTCCCTCGCAGAGGTCTCCCTTGCAGAGGTCTCTTTTGTTAAACCTTGGGAAATCTTTATGTTGGCAACGACCAGTAATTGACCTTAACGGCTTGCACTTTCATTAAAAAACAGTTACATTGTAATACAATTAAATACATTGGAGGTATCGTATGAGCAAAGCTATCTCTGTAAGAATACCTGATGAACTAGCCTCAAGACTCTCTGAAATTGCTGAGGAAACAGAGAGACCTAAATCTTTCCATATACAAAAGGCGCTGCAAGTTTATTTAGCCGAATTAGCAGATCTCCAGATTGCAGTAGATCGACTGCATGATACAACCGATACTGTTATCACGTTAGATGAAATAAGGAAAGAAATTGAGCTATAAGATTGCCTTTAAAAAGTCAGTGGGGCATGATTTGAAGAAAATAGACCGGGCTCAGACGGATAGGATTTTAAAGAAAATTGAAGAGGCCCTACCTGAAAAAGCAGATCAGTTCCCAGTTCTTACGGGAAATTTCGCAGGCCTGCGAAAGTTTCGCGTTGGAGACTACCGGGTCATTTTCACCATTGTTGAAGGCGTGGCTCTTATATTGAGAATCAGCCATCGACGTGAATCTTATAGATAGAAAACCATAAAGGGTTAGTCAGATAAGATCAGTATTAAAGCAGGAATATGCACAACCCTCTAACATTTTTGCAAAAGTCCCTTTTTTCCCTCCAAAAAAAAATTCAAAAAAGTGTAAAAAAACAATTGACAAGTTTCTAAATTCCTGTATTATTAAGGGAAATTGTGGGGAAAAGTGGTGAATTTTCCCACAATGTGGTATATTGTACTATCAAATGCCCGTTTTACTGCGAGGTGCAGGGAAATTTCACAGGGATTTACTGCCGGCCGGGTGCAGCCGGGGCCCGGGCCCGGGGGAATTCGGAGACGCGGATGTTTATAGGCGAGTACCGACATACGATTGATGAGAAGGGCCGTATTGCAATTCCGGCTCGTCTTCGGTACTCAAAGGTGGGTGATGAAGAGTACTGGATTTCGACCAAGGGCTTTGATCGCTGCCTCTTCGTATATCCGAAACATGAATGGGAAGCGATTGTCGAAAAGATAAACGCCAACCTTTCGCTGACAAACAGGGACGAACGGTCGTTTCTGCGCATGTTTATTTCGCCTGCCAATGAGCAGGCGGTGGACCGGCAGGGAAGGATCGCGCTGCCGCAGAGCCTGCGTGAGTATGCGGGCATACAGAGGGAGGCGGTAATTTTAGGAGCCATAAAGAGGATTGAGATATGGAGCGTTGAAAGCTGGAACCAGTACAGGGAAGAGAAGGAGAAGAGTTTCGACGCTCTCGGTGACAAGATTGCAGATCTGGGTTTATAGGGGGGATCATGTATGTCCATAATCCTGTAATGCTGGAACAGGCGCTCAGATCACTTGACATCAGGCCGTCAGACCATGTTGTCGACTGCACATTAGGCGAGGGCGGTCATGCACAACATTTTCTCAAAAAGCTTACAAACGGCATGCTGCTTGGGATCGAGCAGGACGACGAGATACTGAAAAGGGCACAGGCACGGCTCGAATCCTTCGGCAATCTGTTTATTCCTGCCCATGATAATTTTTCCAACCTTAAAAAAATAATCGAAAACAATTTTTCAGGCGGTATAGACAAGATATTTTTCGACCTCGGCATCTCGATGTATCATATACGCGAGAGCGGCCGCGGTTTTTCATTTTCAGTAGATGAGCCGCTTGACATGCGGCTTGACAGAACAAGGGCGCTATCCGCTGCCGATGTGGTCAACCGCTTCAGCAGGAAGAAGCTCTCGGAAATCATCTGGGCATACGGTGAGGAGCGTTTTTCGGGCCGCATTGCCCTGCACATCCTGGAGGCGCGGGAGAAAAAACGAATCACCTCATCAATCGAGCTCGCCGATATTGTAAAAAAGGCGGTACCGAGAAAATACTGGCCCAGGAAAATTCATCCGGCGACCAAGACCTTTCAGGCTATTCGAATCTTTGTAAATGACGAAATCGAGATACTTGAAAATGCCCTGCGGGACGCGGTAGATGTGCTGAAGCCGGACGGACGAATTTGCGTCATCAGCTTTCATTCACTTGAAGACAGGGTTGTCAAATCTGTTTTCAATGACCTCAAGAGAGACTGCCGCTGTCCGCCCGATTTTCCGGTCTGCGTATGCGGAGGCAAAAAGATTATCAAGGTTCTGACCAGGAAGCCGCTTATGCCCGATGACCGGGAAACCGATGAAAACCCGTCTTCGCGGAGCGCCCGGCTCAGATGCGCCCAAAAGCTCGACGGAGTCAATCATCAGTCTCAAAAGGAAATGAGATACAGTGCGTAAGGATAGTGAAAGCATTCATAATTCAATGATAAAGAGAATGCTGAGAATCACCTGTTTCTTTGCCGTCATTTTCACTCTTTTGTTCTGCGTCACGTGGCAGAACATAGATATGTATCTTCTGAACAGAAAGATAACCGAACTGACCATAAAGCGCAACGAGCTTGAAAAATCCATCTACCTCAAGAGGATGGAGCTATCGACACTGCAGTCCAGACAGAGAATAAAGAGGATAGCTGAAGAACAGCTGGACATGGAACCGGTCACCTACACGGATGTAAAAGTGATTATATACTGAGCAGCCGAAGGGAATACAGTGGTTCCTTCTAAATATACAGAGCTTCTGCGCGGCGTCCGGATTAACTCTGTAAGCAGCAGGGCCGAGTATGAGCTGGGGGCGGTTTCTTCAATCTCCACAGATACGCGTTCTTTGAAAAAGGGAGACCTGTTTGTTGCGATACCCGGCGACCGGTTTGACGGGCATCGTTTTATTCGCGCTGCAGCGGAAAAGGGCGTGAAGGCGGTGCTGTTCAACACTGCACAGAATGCGCCGGTGCGAATGCACGTAAAAAAATATCCGGCGGTTTTATTTATAGGGGTCGGGGATACCAGAAAGGCATTCGGATCGATTGCCAGAAATTATTCCGAAAGGTTTTCGGTCAGCAAAATCGTCATAACCGGCTCTGCGGGAAAAACAATGACCAGGGCACTGATTCAAAGCGTTTTTTCACAGAGATATAAAACCCTGGCGAGTATTGAAAGCTACAACAACGATATCGGTGTGCCGAAGACCCTTCTGTGTCTTGACCAGAACACCGATGTGCTTGTCCAGGAAATCGGCACGAATCATCCGGGTGAAATCGAGTATTTGGCCGGTCTCGTGCGGGCCCAAAACGCGCTTATAACCAATATCGGCCCCGCGCACGTGGGTTTTTTCGGCAGCGAAGAAGCCATAGCCCGGGAGAAAAAGGCGGCCCTTTGGGCCATTCCCTCTGGAGGGACCGCGTTTTTAAATGCGGATGACCGCTTTTTCGATTTTCTGCGGGACGGACTTGCTAATCGCAAGGTTTCAGTGAAGACATTCGGCCTGACATGCGGTGATGTGCATCCGGAGAGGGTTATCGAAACAGGTATCGATAAAACGAAATTCGTTCTGTTGGGGCAGACCATAGCGGCTCCGGTTTTAGGGAGTCACGGTATTGTAAATGCAGCTGCAGCGGCGCTTGTCGGGCTCCACTTCGGCCTCAGTGCCGGGGAGATACGGGCGGGACTCGAATCGCCTGTCATGGAGCGGGGAAGGGGGTCGGTATTCAAGAAAAAGGGGGTGACGGTCATTGACGAAAGCTACAACGCCAATCCTCTCTCCGTGTCTGCTGCACTGGAGTATGTAGGAAAGATTTCGGTAGCCGGAAGAAAGGCCTTCGTTTTCGGCGATATGCTGGAGCTCGGTGATGAGTCGGAAAGGTATCACCGCGCGTTGGCCGAACAGGTGCTGAAAAACGGCATTGATGTGCTCTACACGTACGGCCGCTTTGCAGGGATGACCGGCGAGAGTCTGACGACATCGGGCCGGTTGAGGGTTCTGCGGTTTGAGGATATGGGGGAACTGATTACCGAGCTCAAAGGGGATACGTCAGAGGGTGATCTGATCCTTGTCAAAGGGTCCCGGGCCATGCGGCTCGATCGGGTGGTACAGGCGCTTGCAGGTGGGTAGAGCGGGTTTTTAACTGGGAGGGGAACTTTGTTTTATCATTTTCTGTATCCGCTGTATGAGAAGTTCTTTGCATTTAATGTCTTCAGGTACATAACCTTCCGCTCGGTGTATGCGACCGTCACTGCGCTTCTCATATGTTTCATCTTTGCGCAGCCTATTATCAAAAAACTGCGTCAGATCGGCATCGGCAGGCAGGTCCGCAAGTATACCCCGAGCCGCCACGAGAAGAAGGCGGGCACCCCGTCGATGGGCGGTATAATCATACTGCTTTCGATTCTGGCGTCAATCTTCCTGTGGGGGAACCTGGGCAATCCCTATACTATTCTGGTTATGGTCGCAACGGTGGGGTTCGGGATTATCGGGTTTTTCGACGACTACCTGAAGTTCGTCAAAAAGAGCTCCCGCGGACTGCATGGCAAGATTAAACTGATTACCCAGCTCGTTGTCTCGACAGCAGTTATGCTCTTCATATACTTCGGGCCGGAACGCGGGGATAACACCACGCTTCTGTATGTGCCCTTTGTAAACAGGCCGGTTCTGGATATGTCGTACTTCTATATCCCCTTCGGGATTTTGCTTCTCGTGGGCACGACGAATGCGGTCAATCTCACAGACGGCCTCGACGGATTGGCCATAGGGCTGCTCATTTTTGTTTCGGCCGCATACGCGGGGTTGAGCTACCTCTCGGGCCACGTAAAGATCGCGAACTACCTGGGTATTCCCTACATACCGAACAGCGCCGAACTGACTGTGTTCTGCATGAGCCTTCTTGGCGCGGGTGTGGGGTTTTTGTGGTTCAACGCCCACCCGGCAGAGGTTTTCATGGGCGATACCGGGTCGATTTCATTGGGCGGATCGATCGGCGTTATTTCACTCCTCATAAAGAAGGAGGTGCTGCTCATCGTCGTCGGCGGTGTATTTGTCGTGGAAACGCTTTCCGTCATCATACAGGTATTTTCGTACAAGGTATTCGGAAAGAGGGTGTTTTTGATGTCGCCCATCCACCATCACTTTGAGCTGAAGGGGTGGTCGGAATCGAAAATAATCGTCCGTTTCTGGATTGCGGGCCTTGTGTTAGCGCTTATTGCGCTGAGCACATTAAAGATACAGTAGTTTGGATAAGATCGAGCAAATGGATATCAACCACACCAGTGAAATCAGACCGGCCGTCTTTGTGAGAAGGGGAGAGATCGATTACGTGCTCTTCGCGGTTGTGGTTATTTTTTATGGACTGGGGATTATAATGGTGTTCAGTGCCGGTATCGGCATACAAAAATCCGACGCCTTCTACTTTTTACGAAAACAGGTCCTGTGGGCTGTTCTTTCATTTACCGCATTCATAATTTTTACGTTTATGGATTACAGAATTATCGAACGGAGAATCAAGGTCTTTGTATGGGGGATTATCGCTTTACTCGTTTTGCTTCTGCTTCCTCCTCTGATCGAGAGAGGCCTCGTTCACACCTCACGGAGATGGTTCCGCTTTTCATCGGTCGGGTTTCAGCCGTCCGAGTTTGCCAAAATCGTTCTTATTATATACCTCGCTTCGATTCTTTCGAAGAAGGGAAACAAAATCAACGACTTTTACAGGGGATTTCTTCCCCCCTTTATTATAACCTCCGTTACCGCATTTCTAGTTTTTTTGGAGCCGGATTTTTCGACCGCATTTTTACTCTTTTTTATTGCAATACTGATGTTTTTCATTGCCGGAATCAGGAGCATCTCCATTATATCGCTCGTTATCGTTTCGATACCGGCGCTCTTTCTCATGGTGAATGAACGGGGGTACAGGAAAGAGCGTATTACCGGTTTTCTCAACCCGTGGGCCGACCCGACCGACAAGGGGTATCAGATCATCCAGAGCTTCAAGGCGTTCGCCCGTGGCGGCTTTGCCGGAGCGGGCCTGGGAAGGAGCGTTCAGAAGATCAAGTACCTTCCCATACCCCATACCGACTTTATCTTCGCCATCTGCGCGGAGGAGCTGGGATATATCGGCGTGATTTTAATTATTTTTCTGTACATGGTCATGGCATACAGGGGTTTCAAAATTGCCTATTCACAGCCGGAGAGTTTCGAGTTCTTGCTCGCATTCGGAATCACCTCTCTCATCGTCTGGGAGGCGGTGTTCAATATTGCGGTTGTGACCGGGCTTCTTCCGTCAACGGGAATATCCCTGCCCTTTCTGAGCTACGGCGGATCGAGCCTCTTAGCGAATTCCATAATGATGGGGATATTGCTCAATATTTCGAGGAAAACCGCTGATTCGAAGGTGATAGTGCAGGAAGACCAGCGGAGGATCGGGTGATACAATTACAAAAAAGTGCAGTGCGGCCGAAAAAGCGTGTCCGCGCCGTTCTTTTAGCGCTGATTGCCGTGCTGATATCTCTGCTCATGCTGAAACTTGGAATGCGGGCAGGGCTGTCAGTCATACTTCCGGTAAAGAAGGTGCAGATTCACGGCACTCGGTATGTAACGGAGGGTGAAATCATCCAGCTTTTGAGAATAGACGCGTCGACATCGATGCTGTTCTTCGACCGGGAAAAAGCAGACGATCGTATTCTTCTCGACAGGCGCATCAAGCGGGCCGCCGTGGTGAAGATGTACCCGGATACCCTGCGGGTGTACATCTCCGAAAAGGATGCGGCAGCCGTTATTGCTGCAGGCCAAAGGTATTACGCTGTCAGCGCTGATGGGGTTGTGCTGAATACGGCGAAAGACCGGGATTCTGAAATGCATCCTTTGATTACACTAAATTCGATTAATGACGATATTAAAACTGGGAATGAAATTCAAAATATCGTTGTGAAGAATCTCATAACGGCTCTCTATGAGTTTAAAAAAGAATATCCTGCATTCTCTGCGCGTATCGATACTGCAGCTGTCGACGAATCGGGCGCGTATATCTACCTGTCCGGCGGCAGGTACCGGGTGTATATGGGAACGGACAGTACGGTGAAGAAGCTGATCCGGCTTCGCGCCCTTGTTCACGTGCTGGAGGATACGGGAGATTTCGATAAGCAGTACAGCGGGACGACTGACATTGACATGAGTTTTTCACATGCTGCGGTGAGGAGGGAGAATAGCGATGAGTTATGATGATGAAATCATTGTGGGCCTTGATATCGGAACCACAAAGGTCTGCGCAATCATAGGGCAGTTAAACGAATACGAGGGGCTTGACATCATCGGGGTTGGCGTATCGCCTTCGAGAGGACTTCGGAAAGGTGTGGTCGTGAACATCGAGTCCACGGTGAACTCCGTTGCAACCGCGGTTGAAAAGGCGGAGCTCATGGCCGGTGTCGAGGTGAAATCGGTGTATTCGGGAATAGCGGGCGGACATATAGAAGGAATCAACTCCCGCGGTGTTGTCGCGGTTTCTTCGCGGAGCAAGGAGATTACCCAGCTCGAGGTGGAGAGGGTTATCGAAGCGGCGAAAGCGCTCGCCCTTCCGATGGAACGGGAGGTTATACACGTAATTCCGCAGGAGTTTGTCGTGGATTCCCAGGAGGGCATCAAGGACCCGATCGGCATGAGCGGGGTCAGGCTCGAAGCGGAGGTGCATATCGTTACCGGCGCTGTCGCATCTGCGCAGAATATCGTGAAAAGCGTGAACAGGGCGGGGTATGCGGTAAATGATATCGTTCTGGAGCCCCTTGCATCCGCGCTTTCGACTCTGAAAGATGATGAGAAGGAGCTCGGTGTCGTTCTCATCGATATCGGTGGCGGCACGACCGATGTTCTCGTGTATCTGAACGGCAGCATCTGGCATACCAATGTAATTGCAATGGGCGGCAACCATGTGACGAACGATATTTCGATCGGTCTGCGAACGCCGGTGAATGCCGCAGAAGACATCAAGAAGGAATGGGGAGTCGCCGTATCCGAGCTGGTGGAGCCGGATGAGATGATTGAGGTGCCGAACGTGGGAGGACGAAACCCCACGCGGATACCGCGCCAGATACTGGCAGAGATTATACAGCCGAGAATGGAGGAGATCTTCTTTCTGGTGAAAAGTGACCTTGAAAAGAAGGATTTCAAGGATGTTCTCTCAGGCGGTGTAGTTCTTACGGGCGGCGCTTCGCTTCTGGAGGGAACGGACAAGGTAGCAGAAAATGTGTTTGAAATGCCGGTGCGGGTGGGAGTGCCGTCCAATGTCGGCGGGCTGATAGAGGAGGTTTCCTCTCCTGAGTTTGCAACCGGCGTCGGCCTCATACAGTACGGTCTTAAAGCACGCCCCGAGAGCTTCATGGAAAACAGGGGGGCGGGGCTCTTTGCGAATGTAAAGAAAAGAATGGGCAACTGGCTCGGTGAGTTTTTTTAAATCAAAGAGAAAATGATGGGGGAGGGGACTATCATGGAATTTGAAATAATCGACGAAAATGTACTTTCGAATAAGATCAAGGTCATCGGTGTCGGCGGCGCCGGCTGTAACGCCGTCAACAGGATGATCGATGCCAGTTTGAGAAATATTGAGCTTATCGCCGCCAACACGGATCTCCAGTCGTTGAATGCCAACAAATCGCCTGTCAAACTGCAGATCGGTGCAAAACTCACAAAAGGATTAGGCGCAGGTGCGGACCCCGAAGTCGGGGAAAAGGCCGCCCTCGAAGACCGGGATAAAATTATGGATGTCCTGCAGGGGGCTGAAATGATTTTCATCACCGCCGGAATGGGCGGCGGAACCGGCACGGGCGCAGCGCCGATTGTCGGCGGTATTGCAAAAGAGCTCGGCGCTCTTACGGTCGGCATAGTCACCAAGCCGTTTCACTTCGAGCTCGAACGTAAAATGGAAATCGCCGAGGAAGGCATTTCAAAGCTCATCGAAGTTGTCGATACCCTCATCATTCTTCCGAATCAGCAGCTCCTCGAAATCATCGACAGGAGGACGTCTGTCATAGAGGCCTTCAGGATCGCCGACGATGTCCTGCGCCAGGGCGTGCAGGGTATTTCCGACCTCATAACGGTCCCCGGAGAGATAAATATCGACTTCGCCGATGTGAAAACGATTATGAACATGTCCGGTGGAGCCCTCATGGGAACCGGAATCGGCAAAGGCGACAACAAGGCGCTCGAAGCAGCTCAGCTTGCCATAAACAATCCCCTGCTGGAGGATGCAACGATCGACGGCGCCAAGGGGATTCTCGTCAATGTGACGGGAGGTACTGATTTCTCCCTGTTCGAATATGACGAAATAGTGAAGCTCATCACGAACAACGCCTACAGTGAGGCTATGATTATCGCCGGCATGGTTATCGATAGTTCCATAAGCAATGAGGTACGGGTCACGGTCATTGCAACCGGGTTTTCCAAAACTGAGGTAACGAGTGATTCCAGGGACGGGGTGAAGAGCTTTGAGGTGTATCCGCTCAAGGATTTCGAGCCGAAAAAGCAGAAACCTCCTGTGCCGAGGGAGCTGCCGATTATCAGCGGGAGCAGTTTCAAGAAACGGTACAGCGGGGATGATTACGATATACCGGCGTTTTTAAGGAGAAAGGCTGATTAAAGAGGCCGTCAGTGAAAAAGCATTCCAGGAAAGGTTTCTCTATTCATACCATGAAACGGGCCGATTCAGGGCTGCGGTATGTTTTCCGAGCCCCTACTATACGGGAATGAGCAATTTAGGGTTTCAGAGCCTGTTTCACCGCACTGCATCCTTCCACGGTATCCGCCCTTCGCGTTTTTTTATGGAAAAAAATGAAACACTTTTTTCACCAGACCTTGACCGAAGTGCCGGGGATGGGCGGTATACACTTGCCGATTTCGATGTCATCCTCTTCACGGTTTCCTTTGAGCTCGATTATATACAGATTGTCCGTATGCTAAGTGCCTCCAATCTTTCGCCCCTGCGAATTGAAAGGGCCGAAAAGAGTCCTCTGGTGATAGCCGGCGGCATTACAGTTACGGCAAATCCGCTCGTGTTAGCCCCGGTCGCTGATGTCATCTGCCGCGGCGACATGGAGGTGAGCATCGACAGTCTGTTCAGCGCGCTGATTGAGCACTCGTTTCGAAAAGGCCCTTCTCTCTTTGAGACACTCGCATCTTTACAGGGTGTTTTCATTCCCGCTGTTTCAGATTCTCCGCCGCCTGCCGCCCAAATTGAAAAGATCGAAGAGCCGGCCCATACGGTGATTATATCCAGGCAAACGGAGTTTTCGAACATGTTCCTCATCGAGATAGGCAGGGGATGCAGGAACAGTTGCACATTCTGCATGGTTCGCACATCTCCACTGAGGAGTGTCTCTGTTAAGGCGGTGCTGAAAACAGTCGCAAGTGCCTCTGGTGCCGAAGGTGCCCCTGGTACCCCAGGTACTCATAGTAATTTCAGCAGGGTAGGGCTTATCGCGCCTGTTCTCACCGATCATAGAGACCTCGCCTCAATCGTCCGCGGGTTGAACCGGATGGGAATGCGGGTTTCTTTTTCTTCGCTCAGAGCGGATGACTTTACACCGGAAACGGCTGCCCTTCTTCAGGAAAACGGGCAGACCACCGTGACCTTTGCCCCTGAAACGGGCTCCTCTGATCTCAGAAAAAGAATCGGCAAACGTCTTACCGATGAGGCCCTTTTTGACGCAGTTTCGCTGGCGCAGGAGTACGGGGTTCGCAGGTTTCGCTACTATGTCATGTACGGCCTGCCCGATGAGCATGAGGAGGATTTTGATGCCATTGTCAACCTTGTTGAAAAAACGCTTATCATTCTCAGGCCCTCCGGTTCGGGGCTCCACGTGAGTATCAATCCTTTTATCCCGAAGAAGAAAACTCCTCTTGAAGGGTTTTCGATATATCCGATAGACTACTATAGAAAATGGAAGGCGTTTTTAAAGGAAAGGCTCGGCGCAAAAGAGAGGCTGAGCCTTCGGATGGAGCCGCTTCGGCATGTGCAGCTTCAGTACTACCTGTCTGTCGGGGATGAAAAAATCGGCGGGCTTTTGTGCCGCTCTGTCAATGAAAACAGGATGCAGGCTTTTGTCAAATCAGCGGAGAGGATGGTATCGGACCGGTGAGCGACGAAACGGAAAAGTGCCGGATTTTAGTGAACCGTTTTCTTGATCATCTCTACATTGAAAAGAATCTTTCGAAAAATACGGTAAACTCCTATAAAACCGACCTGAACCTGTTTATCGCCTATCTGGAGGGGGAGCGAAGTGTCCGGCACGTTCAGGGGCCTCGCAGTACAGCCGACGGGAATGATAAAAACACTGCCGGTAACACCCATGATTTTCGGGGAAAATCGGATGCAGGCATCTTTGAGATCAGCCGTCTGACGCTCATCGAATACCTCTCCTTCTGCAGAAAGTCGGGTCTTCATCACAGAACGCTTTCGCGCTACATATCAACGCTCAGATCCTTCTATCGGTTTCTTGTCAGTGAGAATGCAGTTGTGCATAACCCGACCGTTCATATACCGAATCCGAAAACAGTGCTGAACCCTCCCGAGTATTTAACACTCGAGGAGGTGGAGCTTCTGCTCACTATGCCGGACCCAGCCACTGTGTTAGGCTGCAGAGACCGGGCAATACTCGAGCTCATGTATTCCTGCGGCCTCCGG
>Ga0315537_1000617_pt1 | contig 27959 bp, 23 predicted proteins | sample SalMarSW160270MG_FD_203091 | JGI IMG/M metagenome (GOLD analysis project Ga0315537, IMG submission 203091) | Salt marsh sediment microbial communities from the Plum Island Ecosystem LTER, Massachusetts, United States - Salt Marsh Sediment SW1602-70 ...
GGTCAGCCTGAATATGTCACGGTAGAAGCAGTCGCTCGTCATTTGCTTCCGATTCCAACGCATGGCAATGGCCGCCAGTCTCTCCAATTTTCATTCGCGAGCAAGCTCGTCCATATGCTTAACCCGGAACAGCCAGTCTACGACAGCATGGTCGAAAGATTTTTCTTCTTGCCGACCGGACGCACCAATGAAACAACTGAACAAAAAATCGCTCGCTTGCTTATCTCATATGAATTTCTACATGCAGAGTATGGGCGTGTTTTAGAACAAGCGCTGCTTGCTCAAGCGATTGCTAGGTTTCGAGAACGCTTTCTAGTAAATGCAGCCTACACAGACAGAAAAATCATTGACACTTTAATTTGGAAATTTGTTGGGTTCCTTAAGGCTGGAGCGCTTAGAAATGGTGTTGTGGTCTATGGCTAACAACGCCATCAACTCGGACGTGCAAAAGCGCCGCTTCGCTCTGCTTTTGCACGCCGGTTATGGCGAACGTTATAAAGAGCCATCTAAGGAAGGGATAGTCTAGCCGGGCTTCACATCGGGGTGGGTGATCATGAAGGTCCCTGCTGCGAAGGCCACTACCTGTCCGTTTCCATTGGTTACCTCCGCCTCCGCCAAAAAGAGTTTTCCTCTCCGCCGGGTGACCTTGGCCTCGACTATGACCTCACCATCCATGACCGGGGCCTTGTACTTTATCTCCAGCTTGACCGTCGAGTGACCCCCTGGAATCTTTACAAAGGTGCCGATAGCCACTGCCATGGCGGTGTCCGCCGCAGAGGCGATAGCACCCCCGTGTAACTTCCCCGCGGGGTTGGTGAGCTCCTTGCGGTAAGGGAGCCGCAGGCGGGCAAAGCCCTCTCCTCTCTCCATAATCTCTATACCCAGATGTATTGGATAAGGAGCAATCTCGAATAGCTTGTTCTCCATAACGTCCCCCTGTCAAGAGACTTTTGCATCTTTTGAGCGAGCAGTCAATATTTTTTTCGCAATCGTGCAAGCCGGGCTTCATGTCTTGGTTCTCCCTTTGCCGTGCTGCGCCAGATAGATGAAGACATCCTCCAAGCGGGGGGAAACACGCCCTAAGGAGGAAACGGAGATCCCGGCCCCTGTGAGGATCTTGCGGATTCGCCCTTGGGCAGGTGCGCCCGCCTCGGTGAGGATGTGCAGTCTGCGCCCGAAGGGGGAGACCTCCGCTATGCCCGGTGTCCCCCGCAGGACCTCGGTGGCCTTTATGGTATCCTCTGCCTCCAGCTCGTAGACCTTTCCTGGAATTTTTTCCTTGAGTAAGGTAGGAGTATCCACGGCGACCAATTTGCCGTCGAAGATCATCCCGATCCGGTGGCACTGTTCCGCCTCATCCATATAGTGGGTGGACACCAGCACCGCCGTCCCCTGGGAGGAGAGGTTATAGATCAACTCCCAAAAGGCCTGGCGGGCGGCCGGGTCCACCCCCGAGGTGGGTTCGTCCAGGAAGAGGACCTCCGGTTGGTGCAGTACGGCACACCCCAGGGCCAGACGCTGTCTCCACCCGGTGGGGAGGTCCTCTACCATGGATTCTTCTCTTCCGGTGAGGGCGCTCATCTCCATTACCTCTTTGAGGCGTTTTTTCACGCGCCTCTCGGGGATGCCGTAGATCCCCGCATAGAGGGAGAGATTTTCCCGGACCGTCAGATCCGTATAGAGGGAGAAGCGCTGGGACATGTAGCCGATGCGACTGCGAATCCGTTCGGGCTCTGCAGCCACATCCACCCCCCCGACCAGGGCCCGGCCTGCAGTGGGGGGGAGGATGCCGCAGAGCATCCTGATGGTGGTCGTCTTCCCCGCCCCGTTGGGTCCCAAGAAGCCGAATACCTCCCCCGGGGCGACGGCGAAGGAGACCGCATCCACCGCAATGAAATCCTTGAACCGTTTGGTGAGCCCGTCTGTGAGGATCGCCTCCATTCTCTCTCCTAGTCCAATCGCTTATGAAAGCGCTTGATGCTGATCCCCAAGAGGAGCGGCCCGGCGATGACCAGAAACAAGAGCTGGGGCCACAAGACCGTTATCCCCACCCCCTTGAGAAATACCCCCCGCACGATGACGAGGAAGTAGGTGAGGGGGTTGATGTAAGCGATCCAACGCAGCACAAGCGGGATGTTGTAGATGGGAAAGATGAACCCGGAAAACAACAGGGCCGGATTAAAGTAGAAGAAGACCGCCATCAAGGCCTGCTGCTGGGTGCGGGAGATGGTGGAGATGAGGATGCCGATGCTGAGGGCGTTGATCAGATAGAGGACGGCGGAGAGGGCCAACAGGAGGATGTCCCCCCGAAAGGGGATGCGGAACCAGAGGATCCCCACCAGGAAGATTAACGTGAGATCGATAAGACCCAGCAGAAAAAAGGGGAGGGTCTTCCCGACGATAAGCTCTATAGGCCGCAAGGGGGTGACGATGAGCTGTTCCATCGTCCCCACCTCCCACTCCCGCACGATGGAGAAGGAGGTCAGGACCAGCGAGACAATGGTGAGCAACAGGGCGATGACGCCGGGGACGAAGAAGTTGCGGCTCTTGAGGTCGGGGTTGAACCAGACCCTAATTTCCGGCAGGGCCTGGGGGAGGCGTCCGGCCGTGTTCATCACTGTCATGGTTGCGGCAGAGGGCTTCGCGAGCTTTTGGAGGTGGGCGGCGATGATCCTCTTGCCATAGGAGACCGCATTGGATGCCACGACGGAATCGGTCCCCTCCACAATCATCTGGAGATCGGCGGTGCGCCCCCTGCGCAGGTTGCGGGTGAAGTCCTGGGGAATGACCAGGATGACCTGGGCGTCCCCCTTGTCCATAAGGGGCTCGGCCTCGCGGGGGTCCCGTACCCTATCCACGATCCGAAAGTAGCCGCTCGCCTGGAAGGCATCCGTCAGCCCGCGGCTGATGCTCGTTTCGGAGCGATCGCAGACCACGGTGCGGATGTTGCGCACATCGGTGTTGACGGCATACCCGAAGAGGAAGAGCTGAATCAAGGGAGAGCCGAAGATGATAATCCGCATCCTCCGGTCCCGGAGGGCCTGCCTGATCTCTTTGCGCAGCACGGCCTTGATGCGGTGCAGGTTCATCTCTTCCGCTCCTTTATCTGACGGGGGACCTGACGGGCGGCAAGCCCTACGATGACAACGGCAAAGGCCGCGAGCAGGAGGAGGGGGGGATAGAGGACCGAAAGGCCGATCCCTTTCAGAAAGATCCCCTTGAGGGCACGGATGAGGTAGCGGGCCGGGACAAAATAGCTGACGCCCTGCAGGACGAGGGGCATGTTGCGGATCGGAAAGATATAGCCGGAGAGGAGATTGGCGGGGAGCAGCGTGGTGAGGATGGCCATCTGCGTGGCCAATGTCTGCCTCTTCGCCACCCCCGAGATGAAGATCCCCAGGCCCATGACACCGATCGTGAAGACCGAGGCGAAGAGATACATCAGGGGGATACTCCCCCTGATGGGGATCTGAAAGATGAAGCGACTGGCAAGGAGGAGGATGGTAATGTTGATCATCCCGATGGCGAAATAGGGGCAAATCTTTCCGATGACTACCTCTATCGGCCTAATAGGGAGGGAGAGGAGGGTCTCCATGGTACCGCTCTCCCATTCCCGTGCCAGGGTGAGGGAGGTCAGCAGGGCCGCAATAATCATCAGGATGACGGCGATGAGGCCGGGGACGATGAAGTTGCGACTCTCCATCTCCGGGTTGAACCAGACCCTGATTGCCAGGTTGAGCGGGAGCTCGGCGTTTCGCTGGGCCGCTTCGCGCTGGAGGGTGCGGTTGTGTCGCTCCATGATCCCCTCGATATAGCCGAGGGAGACGCCGGCGGTGGTGGCATCGGTGCCGTCGACGATAAACTGGACCCGGGCCTCTTGGCCCCTGTTCAGACGCTTTTCAAAATCGGGGGGGATGATCATGACCACGAGGGCCTTGCTCCGATCGAGGTCTCTGATGAGGTCGGGGTACCCCTCCCTCATGGCGACGATACGGTAATACGGGGATCCTTGAAAGGCGGAGATGAGCGTACGGCTGGCGGGGGTGTGATCCTGATCCCAGATGGCGAGGGGGATATTCCGCACATCGTACGAGAGAGAGGAACCGAAGAGGATCAGGAGTAACAGGGGGAGGATAAAGGCCAGCCCCAGGCTCCGTTTGTCCCGGAGGATCAGGAGGGTCTCGATGTGGGCGATGGCGGCGACGCGGCGCAGAAAATCAGCTCCCATGGCCCCTTTTCTCCAAGATGAAATAGAGGTCCTGAACCGTGGGGGTCGTATGCCTGACCTCGGTACCGTGCGGGCTGAGTTTGGTAACGACGCGCTCCAATTTTCCCGAATCAACGGCCTTCTTTTCGCAGATCAGGTGGATGCGATCCCCGCTGAGGAAGGCAACGGGTGGGGTGAGTTGTTCCTGCAGGCGCGCGAGCAGCCCCCTCATGTCGGGGGCGTAGATGTCGCAGGTGGCGTAAGGGAAGCGTGCCGTGAGCTCTCGGGGGTCCAACACCTCCAGGATCCTCCCCTCATGGAGAAAGGCGATGCGGTGGCAGCGCTCGGCCTCCTCCAGATAGGGGGTGGAGATGAGGATGGTAGACCCCTGGGCGGAGAGGCCGTGGAGGATCTCCCAGAACTCCCGGCGTGAGACGGGGTCCACCCCCACGGTGGGCTCATCGAGCAGGAGAATCGGGGGCTGGTGGATCAGGACGCAGGAAAGGCCCAACTTCTGTCTCATCCCCCCGGAGAGCTGATCTGCCCGTCGATCCCGAAAGGGGCCCAGGCCGCTGAAGCGGTAGAGCCGTTCGGTCCTTTTGGCAAACTCCGCTCTCTTTACCCCGTGGATGCGGGCCACTGCGCGGAGGTTCTCCTCGACAGTAAGGGGTCCATAGAGGCCGAAGGTCTGGGGCATATACCCTACGACGCTGCGGACCTCCTCGTATGCATGGACGACGTCGATGCCGCGCAGGGAGATTTCCCCTTCGGTGGGCTCGAGGATGCCGGCGAGCATCCTGATGAGGGTGCTCTTGCCGGCCCCGTCAGGACCGATGAGACCGAAGACCTCACCTTTCTCTATGGAGAGGTCGAGCCCCTGGATGACGTCATCATTCCCAAAACGCTTGCGCAGCCCCCTGATCTGGATGAGGGCCATGCCCTATTCCTCCAGGCGCAGGGAAACGTCGGCGGGCATCCCGGGCTTGAGGATTCCTTCTTCATTGGAGAGATAGACCCTGGCCTCGTAGACGAGCTTGACGCGTTCTTCGCGGGTCTGCACGTTTTTGGGGGTGAACTCCGCCTCATCGGCGATGTAGCGCAGGGTCCCGGGGAACTTCCTGTTAGGATAGGCATCGGTCACCACAAAGGCCTCCTGGCCGATGCGCACCTTGCCGATATCCGTCTCCCCGATATAGACCCTAACCCAGGGGTGGCGGGAATCGCCGATGGTCATCAGCACCATCCCGGGGAAAACCACCTCCCCTGCCTCCACATTCCGCTCCAAGACCACGCCGGTGATGGGGGAGACGATGTGTGTCTTCTGCAATTGCACTTGGAGGGTCTCGACCTGGGATTGTGCCCCCTTATATTGGTTCTGGGAGGCCTCATAGGTATCCTTGGCGATCTGGTAGGCGGTCTTGGCGGCGTCAAAGGCGCTGGCGGAGATGGCCTTGGCCCGATAGAGTTGGAGGCTCCTGGTATAATCCCGCTGGGCGTTCGCCATCTTGGCACGATACAAGGAGACCTGGGCCTCGGCTGCCTGCCGGGCGGCCTCGGCCGCCCGGAGTCGCGTTTCCAGTTCGCTCTTGTCCAGGTCGAGCAGGGGATCCCCCTCCTTCACCTCGTCCCCCTCCCGGTGATGGAGGGCTATGACCTGAGCGGAGAGCTCGGGCGAGATCTCAACCTCGGTGACCTCCACCGTCCCGGAGAGCAGGAGGAGCCCCGAGGCGTTGCGGATTCGGGAGTAGACGACAGCGAAGAGGACCGCGAGGAGTAGGAGGATGATGAGAGGGATGGCAATCTGTCGCTTGGTGAAACGTCGAAGGCGTTGTTGGATCCTTTTTACAATATTCATCTTTTTCACGGCCTACGTCCTTTTTTAGCAATTTCGATGAAGGGATGCAAGAGGTAATTGAATCCATTGGCCATCGTGAGCCCTCGCACACTCCTCAATATCCTCACCAACTGCCCGACCGTCGCCTCTTCCGGCTCACGAACGGCGTTTAACAACAATCGACTCATGAGCCTGAACAGGGTGGAGGTCAGAAAGATACAGTGGAGGGGGAGAATCCTATATGAAAAAAGGTGGAGGTGCAGATCGCCTATGGCGATGAGGATGGTGCCGGCCACAATAGGGCCGATGGCCGCACCGATTCCGCCTGCGATGTTATACACTGACAGATACAAGGATCGATTTTTTTGAGGCGATACCCTCAGCAGGAGGTTGTTGGTACAGAGGTTGATGCCTGCCCAGAAGCCGCCGCCGATCAGGTGCAGCAGAATCGACATGACGATGTCCCCCGGGCGGACTAGTACCCAGGCCAACGGGAGAAAAGCGGCAACCCAGCTTGAGAGCTGAATGACCGCTTTATTCTTGACCCTATCTGAGATGCGGCCCCACAGGCGCATCCCCGTCAGATCGGCAAAAGCGGAGAGCATGCCCAGCGTTGCCACAAATCCATAGCTGAAGTGCAATTCGCGGAGAAAATAGAGGGTAAAAAAGGGGCTGGCAAAATAGACGGAGAAACTCCAAGCAAAGGCGAACGTCAAAAACCTCCTAAAGTTGGCCTCTCTCAAGGACCGCCATACCTGTTTGCGAAAAGGACGAGGGAGGTCAGCATGATGGATCTTTGGTTCCGCGATGCGCTTGAGAAAGCGCAGGCTCACCACGCTGAACAATACGGCCGTTGCGAAGATAATGCCAAATCCCAGGGACAACCATTCCGGTCCACGCCCCTTAAAGAAGTCGAGGAAATTCCCGAAGACGACCATGACGACCATGCCCGCTGCGCCGCACAGCATGTTCCTCGTGCCGAAGAATCTCCCCCACATCCTGTCAGGCACCAGGTCTGAAAGCCATGAGAGCCAGGATACATAGCTGATCGTCACGAAGGTGTAGGAGATGAAGATAAGTCCGAGGACGAGCAGGGAGGCCGTGGGGCGCGACACAAGGGGTATGACCCCGAGAATCACGATCGGGATCCATATCAACCGGGCTGCAGCCGCAGCCCCGAAGGCGATTGCCTTTCTCCTGCCGCTCTTTTCGATGAGATAGGAGGTGGGGAGCTGAAAGACCGTGACGATGAAGGGGAGGGCGGCCAAGAGCCCGATCATCAAGTCGTTCATGCCGAGAAAGAGGGCAAAGCCGGTGAGGAAGACCCCTCCGGTGAGTGTCGCGAACATATTGGCAAAGATACCGTCGTAAAAAGAATGAGTCAGATCTCTTTTTATGCTGCGTGGTGCCATGGTGATGTCAAGTGCTCTATCAAGATACGAAGGTGTTTATCCATGACTGAAGCGAAGGGGTGAGATTATCCGATAGGTGCGGCGGTCTGCCCGCTTGATTGAAGGGATCGTCCCTCCTGGGGGGTGGGTTCCTCGGCCATAAGGGAGAGAAAGGTCGCCGCGAACTTTTCAAAATCTTTTAGTCCTGCCACCCGCATGTATTCGTTGGCCACATGAGGCCTGCCGCCGTGGCCGAGCCCTCCGGCGACAACCGGCAGACCAAGGATGCGGGAGTAGACGAAGTACGGCGCAGCCCACGTGGCCATGGGCCATACCTCGGGTTCCACGCTGTGACGGCGGTATGCGGTGAGCATCCGTTGGACGATGGGCTCTGAGAATTCGGTCTTTGACCACGGATAGCTGTCTCTGACCCGCACCTCGATGTCGTCAAAGCCCTGGTCGAGCAGGTATCGTCGCAGCTTCTCCACTACCTCTTCGGGCTCCATGTTCGGGCCGAAGCGGATGTCGATCTTCGCCGTGGCCCGCCGCGGCAGGATGGTCTTGGTGCCCGGCCCGTAGTATCCCGCGTGAAATCCATCGATGTTGAGGATCGGCGAGTAGAGCCCCCGTTTGAGCAGGTCCACGCCGTGCCAATCGTACTTAAAGCAGATGCTCTTCATCTCCCTGAGGAAGGCCCGTTCGTCAAAGGTCTCGACCAATTTTTTGAGCAACCGTATGTCCTGCCGGCTCGGCGGCGCCACGGTGTTATAAAAACCCGGTATCCTAATATTCTCTTTATTGTCCGTCAGCGAGCTCAAGGCATGGATCAACCGCCACACCGGGGAAGCGACCCAGGCGCTGTCGGCACCGTGGAGGGCGGTCTCGGTGGGGCCTCCGCGCTTCCCTCCCCGGCACACGAGGTCGAGGTAGACGATCCCCTTGAGCCCCAGGTGCATGGAGACCTTGCCCCGGGCATCCTGGGAAAAATCGAAGTCCGCCACCCCGTCCGCCGCAAGCTCGCCTTTGTTGGCCTGGATAAAGGCCTGGATTTGCGGGCTGCCGACCTCCTCTTCCCCCTCAATGGTAAAGATGAGATTGAGCGGGATCACATCCGTTTCCGAGATGGTCTTGAGGGTATTGAAGATGCCGCAGAGGGCGCCCTTGGAATTCGTGGCCCCCCGGGCTATGACACACTCACCGAGTCCCGGCAGGGTGTGTATCTCGGCGGCAAAAGGCGGGCTGATCCAGGTCTGCTCGTCCGCAGGCTGCACATCGTACATCCCGTAGATGATCAGAGTTCTAGGGGCACCCTTATCCAGGCGGCCGAAGACGATAGGTGCAGAGGGATCACCCCAGAACGTAACCTCTCCGCCGATCTCTTCGATAAAGGATTTTACCATCTGGGCGGTCTTGCGGATCCCTTCCCCGGTGGCCGAGATGCTTTTCTGCCTGAGAAAGGCCAGGCAGCGCTCCAGGTGGGCCGGGAAGGCCTCATCGATGGCCGCATGGACCTCCTGTAAGGTACTCTCTGTCATCTTAGGGCGTGACAACGTCGGGTTCCTCCTTTACCAAGGATATGCTTGGTCGTTCCCTCGACACAAATCCTTCGACGCGTCCGCGATCACACAGACGCGTTTTTCTTCGAAGGGTTTGAGTTGTCTCCTATAACGGGGTATATGAAATCCCGTGGGTCATGTGGCTCTTCAAGGAAGGGAGATTGCTCTTTGTTTCATGTCGGTATAGCTTACTTTAGTCTGCTCTCAATCACGGAAAAAGACAAGAGGATACGTGCTGACTCTTATGCCTTGAGCCCCCCGAAGTTTCTTAATAACCGCAGCCCTACCGCTTGGCTTTTCTCCGGGTGGAACTGGACGGCGTGGATATTTGCACGCTGCACGGCGCAGGCGAACTCGATCCCATAGGGGGTCGTGGCGGCGACATCGGCGGGGTCTTGGGGCAGGGCGTAGTAGGAGTGGACGAAGTAGAAAAAAGAGTTATCCTCGATCCCCGCAAAGAGGGGGGTATCTTGTTTGATCTGGATGGTGTTCCACCCCATGTGGGGAATGGGGTAGGGCTGGCCGGTCTGGGGGTCCTTTATATCATCGGGGAACCGCTGCACCCTCCCCGGCAAGACACCCATCCCCTTATGGAGGCCGAACTCGTCGCTCTCCTCAAAGAGGAGCTGCAGCCCCAGACAGATTCCCAAAAAGGGCTTGCCCGCCTCGATGGACCTGATGACCGGTTCCAATAGGTTCGACTCCTCGAGGTTGCGCATGCAGTCGCGGAAGGCCCCTACGCCGGGGAGGATTATTTTGGATGCGTCCAGCACCTCCTGGGGGTCGGCGCTCACCCGCGCCTCGTACCCGGCCCGCTCCACGGCCTTGTGCACGCTGCGCAGGTTACCCATGCCATAGTCGACGATCGCGATCATGACTGGTGGTACTCCTGCAGGGGGCGGACGTCGAGTGCCCCCTTGATGAGGGCCGCGATCCCCTCCACCGTGGCCGATGCCCCGGCGATGGTGGTGACGATGGGGACGTTACACTGGAGCGCCGCCGTCCTGATGGCCACCTCATCGGCCTTGGGCCGCTTTCCGCTGGGGGTATTAATAACCAGTTGGATCTCGCCGTTCTTGATCAGGTCCACCACCGTGGGGCGACCTTCACCTACCTTAAAGACGTGCTTGGCAGCGATCCCGTTACGCTCCAGGACCTTAACGGTCCCGTGGGTGGCCACGATCTGAAAGCCCAAATCCATCAGCCCCCTGGCGATCATGATAATGCCCCGCTTGTCACCGTCCTTGACGCTGACAAAGACCGTGCCCTCCCGCGGCAGGTCCTGGCCGGCGGCGATCTGGGATTTAGCATAGGCCCTCCCGAAGTCGCGGTCAATCCCCATGACCTCGCCGGTGGATCGCATCTCCGGTCCGAGGATGGTGTCTACCCCGGGGAAGCGGTTGAAGGGGAAGACTGCTTCCTTGACCGCCGTATGCGCTATTGCTACCTCCGTGGTGATCCCGAGTTCGGCGAGGGTCTTTCCCGCCATCACCCGGGCGGCCACCTTGGCCCATGGGACGCCGGTGGCCTTGCTCACAAAGGGGACGGTGCGTGAGGCCCGGGGGTTTACCTCCAGTACGTATATTTTATCACCCCTGATGGCGTACTGGATGTTGAGGAGTCCCTGTACCTCCAGCTCGGCGGCCAGGGCATAGGTGTGGGCCTTGAGCTCCTCGATCTGCCTGTCACTGAGGCTGAAGGGGGGTATGGCGCAGGCGCTGTCGCCGGAGTGGACCCCTGCCTCCTCGATGTGTTCCATGATCCCGGCCACCACACACCGGGTGGCGTCAGCCACGGCGTCCACGTCGATCTCGATGGCGTCCTCCAGGAACTTGTCGATGAGGATGGGATGCTCCGGAGCGGCCTCCACCGCCTTTGCCATGAAGGCCTCAAGGTCTTGATCGTCGTAGACGATCTCCATAGCCCTCCCCCCCAGGACATAGGAGGGTCGAACCACGGCAGGATAGCCGATCCTCTGGGCGACCCGCACGGCCTCTGCAGCTGAGGTAGCCACCCCGTTGGGGGGTTGACGCAGGCCGAGCTTGTTCAGCACCGCTTGAAACCGCTTCCGGTCTTCAGCCCGATCGATATTGTCCGGAGTGGTCCCGATGATCGGAACCCCTGCCTCCTGTAAGGCAAGGGCCAGGTTCAGGGGGGTCTGACCTCCGAACTGGACGATCACGCCTTGTGGCTTCTCGCAATCACAGATATTGAGGACATCCTCCAGGGTGAGGGGTTCGAAGTAGAGTTTGTCGGAGGTGTCGTAGTCGGTGCTCACCGTCTCCGGGTTGCTGTTGACCATGATGGTCTCGTACCCGTCCTCCCTGAGGGCCATGGCCGCATGCACACAGCAGTAGTCGAACTCTATCCCCTGACCGATCCGATTAGGGCCGCCCCCGAGGATCATGATCTTGGGGCGCTCCCCCCGCCGGCTTTCATCCTCCTCCTCATAGGTGGAGTAGTAGTAGGGGGTGTATGCCTCGAACTCCGCCGCGCAGGTGTCCACCAGCTTGAAGACGGCCTCGATTCCCTGACTCTTGCGGTATCGGCGGACCTCCCCCTCGTCAAAGCCCAGGATGTGGGCCACCTGGCGATCTGAAAAGCCGTGTTCCTTGGCCCGGCGCAACACTTCCCGCGGCATGTGCCAATCATTCAGGACAGTGATCCTTGACCAGAGGTCCATGGTCCGCAACTCGGCCTGATAGCGCCGGAGCTCCTGCTCCATCTCCAGGATCTCCTTGATGTTGTGCAAAAACCAGGGGTCGATCCGGGTGAGGGAGTGAACCTCTTCTACCCCCAAGTCCGCCTCCAGGGCGTACCTAATCCAGAATATCCGATCACCCCTGGGGGTACGCAGCCTCTCTCTGAGCGCCTCACAGAACCGCTCCCGCTTCTTTGGTGCAGTGGGGATGACGCCGTTGTCCTTGCCGTCCGCCCCCAGGCCAGAGCGCCCGATCTCCAGGGACCGCAGTCCCTTCTGCAGGGCCTCTTTAAAGCTTCTCCCGATGGCCATGGTCTCCCCTACCGACTTCATGGAGATACCGAGGGTATCGTCGGCACCGGGGAACTTCTCAAAGGTGAACCGGGGGATCTTCACCACGCAGTAGTCGATGGTCGGTTCAAAGGAGGCCGGGGTCTCCTTGGTAATGTCGTTGGGTATCTCGTCCAGGGTGTAGCCGATGGCCAGCTTGGCCGCCATCTTGGCGATGGGGAAGCCCGTGGCCTTCGAGGCCAGGGCGGAGCTGCGGGAGACCCGGGGGTTCATCTCGATGATCACCATCCTCCCATCGCTGGGGTTGACGGCGAATTGGATGTTGGACCCGCCGGTCTCCACCCCGATCTCCCTGATCACGGCGATGGCGGCGTCCCGCATCAGCTGGTATTCCTTGTCTGTGAGGGTCTGGGCAGGGGCCACGGTGATGGAGTCCCCGGTGTGCACCCCCATGGGGTCGAGGTTCTCGATGGAGCAGATGACGACCACGTTGTCCTTGAGGTCCCGCATCACCTCCAACTCGTACTCCTTCCAGCCGATCACCGATTCCTCGATGAGGATCTCACTGATCATACTGCTCACGAGCCCCTGGGCGGCGATTTCCTCGAACTCCTCCCGGTTGTAGGCGATCCCCCCCCCGGTTCCACCCAGGGTAAAGCTGGGGCGTATGATGAGCGGAAACCCGATCTCCTCGGCCACCCCCCTGGCCTGATCCATGGTGTAGGCGAGGCCGCTGCGGGGCAGGTCCAGACCGATCCGGGCCATGGCCTCCTTAAAGAGCTCTCGATCCTCGGCCTTGCGGATGGCCTCCTGATCGGCGCCGATCATCCGGACCCCGTATTTCTCGAGGACTCCTTCCTCTGCGAGCTCGATTGACACGTTCAAACCGGTCTGTCCCCCCAGGGTGGGGAGCAGGGCATCAGGGCGCTCCCGCTCGATGATCCGGGCCACTACCTCCGGGGTGATGGGTTCGATGTAGGTCCTGTGGGCCATCTCCGGATCGGTCATGATGGTGGCGGGGTTGCTGTTGACCAAGACCACGAACAAGCCCTCTTCCCTGAGGGCCTTGCACGCCTGGGTGCCGGAGTAGTCGAACTCACAGGCCTGGCTGATGACGATGGGACCGGAGCCGATGATCAAGACCTTGCGGATGTCGTCCCGTTTGGGCATCTCAGTCCCCCCGATACTCCTTCATCATGGCGATAAAATCTTGAAAGAGCCCCTGGGCGTCGTGTGGGCCGGGGGAGGCCTCGGGGTGGTACTGGACCGAGTAGATAGGAAGTTCCTTGTGACGCATCCCCTCCAAGGTCCCGTCGTTGGGGTTGATGTGGGTCAGTTCCACCTCTTTCTCATTCATGGATTCGAGGTCCACACAGAAACCGTGGTTCTGGGCCGTGATGGCGATTCGCCCCGTCCGGAGGTCTTTGACCGGCTGGTTCCCCCCCCGGTGGCCGAACTTCAACTTAAAGGTCTTTCCCCCAAAGGCGAGCCCCAGGATCTGGTGCCCAAGGCAGATCCCGAATATGGGGCGTTTGCCCAGCAGCTTCTGTACCTCCGCGACGACAGAGGGTACTCCGGCAGGATCACCCGGCCCGTTGGAGAGGAAGACGCCGTCGGGATTCAGTCGGAGGATCTCTTCGGCGCCCGTGGCTGCCGGCACCACGGTCACCTCACACCCGAGCCCTGCCAAGATACGCAGGATATTGCGCTTGGCACCGAAGTCCATGGCAACGACCTTGAAGGGGGAGAAGTCGGGTGATTGTTCCATCGAAGGCCAGCGGTACGGCTCCTGGCAGGTGACCTCTTTGACCAGGTCCCTCCCCACCAGGCCGGGTGCTGCCTGGGCCTTGCGCACCAGTTCTTGAGGGTCCAGGTCTTCGGTGGAGATAACCGCCCGCATGGCCCCGGCAGAGCGGATGTGGCGGGTGATGGCCCTGGTATCGACCCCCTCCACTCCTATAATATTGTACTGCTTCAGGAAGTCCTCTAAACTCCCGTGTGCCCGCCAGTTACTGAAGTTCTTGATGTACTCCCGCACCACAAACCCCTCCACGTGGGGGCGCGTGGACTCCACATCCTCGGGGTTGACCCCGTAGTTGCCGATAAGGGGATAGGTCATGGTGACGATCTGCCCTTTATACGACGGATCGGTCAATATCTCCTGATAACCGGTCATGCTCGTATTGAAGACGATCTCCCCATACCGCTCCCCCCTGGCCCCGAAGGCCTTTCCCTCAAAGATCCTCCCATCCTCCAGGGCAATGATGGCCTTTATCTCTTTAGCTGACATATTGCCATCCGGGTTGATTCAAAAAAAACCCCCTTCCGGGGGTCCTCTGCGACCATATACTGACTTTCCCTTCCCTTTTTTCATTCTTCAATATATTACTATCATACTGAAAGGGTAGAGTCAATCTCTGTTTCCCCTTCTTCTCGGTCCACCCATCCCCCCGACAGGAATTTACTTCACAATGATTAAAGACATCTAATGATGAAGAATGTTTGATCTCTATCCAGATTCACAATCTTGTGTTTATCGTATTCTCGATCGTTTTTATCGTGCGTGATCTTCACCACCGGGCGCATCGGGCTTGTCCTGTTTTCTTCAACCACCTCTGCCTTCTCCCCACCGTTCAACTCCACATGGGTCCCCACCGGGAAGAGGAAATGGGCGATCAACGATTTGAGCACGCTGGTAGGGAATTTTTGTTTCTCCTTCTTTATAATCTCCTTTATCGCCTCCAAGGAGGAGTACCGTTTCTTTCTGTAGGGGCGGATGTGCATAAGGCTATTGTATATGTCAGCAATGCCTATGATATAAGCGAATTCATGGATGTTCCTCCCTAAAAGCCCTTGGGGGTAGCCGGTGCCGTCCATCTTTTCATGCTCTTGCAGCACCACATTGGCGATCTCATCTATCGGCTTGAGAAGCTCGTACCCAAAGAGAGGATGTTTCCTTATCGCATCCATTTCAGAGGGGGAGAGGGGTTCCTTCTTAGTCCATATCTGTGCTGGCATATCCTGCATCCCCACATCGTGCATAAGGGCTGCCAGGGCTAGACGCTTTAACTCATCATCACTGTAACCCATCCCCAGAGCCACCTTTACTCCGAGAGCCGCTACGTTTACGCCGTGGGAAGGAAGGTACATCTCAGGTACTTTCCCGAATAGCACCTTCTTTATGATCCCCTTGTCCGCCTTGAGGGACCTGATAAACTGGGGAATCTGCGGTTTGAGCCTCTCTTCCATCAGGCCCAGCGCGCTCTTTTCCCCCTTTTTATGGCAAAATTTGTTCCATATGTCTATCAAGCGGTTGTAGAGATCTTCTCCGACGACTATTTGTCTCTTGTCCTGACGAGGTCTTTGACCGGTGTTCATGAGATCTCTCTCCAACAAGGTAGCTCTGCTTTTGCGGATAGCGTAGGTCTTAGAACAGGATGACCTCCAGGTGTGGCCCTTTGTGGTTTTGAATTTGCCGGCTGTTGGTTATTCATTAACGAGCAGATGCCCTTACCTCTTGGGTTGACATCCCCTCGTCTCCCTTACCATTGGTTCAAAAAAACCCCCTTCCGGGGGTCCCCTTTGACCTTACAAACCTTTCACTTCCCAATTTTTCATTCTCTCATTATTTATCATACTATAGGCTCAGAGTCAATCGGTTTTCTATTGTCATCTTTTCACCTTCATCTTGTCGTTGTCCTTCCGACGTGCATGTGTTAGGATTTTATCCTTAATTTAAATAGAGAGAGGACATACAGCGTATGGCAAAGGCGGACCTCGCAAAGCTGAAGATAGACAAGGACAAAGCGGCTTTTCGACCGAGAGGAAACAAAAATATTCGGTATCCCCTCCTGATACTGGGGGGACTACTGCTGGTGTTATTCCTTGTCTTCGGCATCTTGAAGGCCCCCGTACCAGTCCGGGTAGCTACCGTCACCCAGATCTATCCCTCTCAGACCTTTACCATCCTGAATGCCAGCGGCTATGTCGTCCCTCAGCGCAAGGCGGCCCTCGCCTCCAAGGTAACCGGCCGCCTCGTGTGGTTGGGGGTTGAGGAAGGAAGCCGGGTGGAAAAAGATCAGGTGGTGGCGCGCCTCGAAAGTCAAGACGCGGTAGCTGCCAAAAACCAGGCAGCTGCCCTTGTTACGGCGGCCCGTTTTAACCTCAACCTGGCACGGGCGGAACTAAAGGAAGCAGCCCTTGCCTTCAATCGACATAAGGAACTCCTGGCAAAAGGTGTCATCGCCCAGGCAACCTACGACGCCGTCCGCGCCCGGTACGAAAAGGCCGTGGCGGGCGTTAAGGCGGCAGAGGCCACGGTGAAGGCCAACCTCGCCGCACTGGAGAGTGCGGATATCGCGTTTGAATATACCAACATCAGGGCCCCCTTTGCAGCGGTGGTGCTGACCAAGAATGCGGATATAGGGGATATTGTCACCCCCATTGGGGCGGCCGCCAATGCGAAATCGGCGGTCGTCACCATCGCCGACATGGATTCGCTCCAGGTCGAGGTGGATGTATCGGAATCGAATATCCAAAAAATCGCCATTGATCAACCCTGCGAGATCCAACTCGACGCCCTGCCGGAACAACGGTTTCGCGGCGTCATCCACATGATCATCCCCACCGCTGATCGAAGCAAAGCCACGGTCACGGTTAAGGTTCGCTTTCTTGACAAAGACAGTCGCATACTGCCCGAGATGAGCGCAAGGGTGGCCTTTCTCTCCCGCCCGGCGACCGAGGAGGAACAACGACCGCGGACTGCCATCAGTAAATCTGCCCTTGTCAATCGCAAAGGTAACGAGAGCGTATTTCTGATTGAAGGGAAGAGGGCAACGGAAACGCCGGTTCGTTTAGGAGTTGCAATGGGGGACATGGTCGAAATTCTCGAGGGGGTGCAGGCCGGAGATAGGGTCGTGCTGAATCCTCCCGATCGATTGAGGCATGGCTCAAAAATAAAGATTGAAGAAGAGTGACCTATCATGATGTGGAGTCACATACTGGCTAAAGAGCCACCTTCGGGAGTCCCGCTTTGGCGGGAAAAGTTTAATGTACCCCCCTCCCCCATCAAGGGGGAGGGCGAGGGAGGGGGTGAATAGGGAAATGTAGTCCCCCTCCCCTTTATCCCCTCCCACCAGGGGAGGGGATAATAAGGAAAATTATTTTCTCAGTATAATGAAACGTAAAGCACTAATCGTCGAGATAGAGCACGTGCATAAGTCCTACCGCAGGGGTGCGCACACGATCCCCGTCCTGGAGGACATCTCGCTCGCTATCGATGAAGGGGAGTTCCTGGCATTGATGGGGCCATCCGGTTCAGGGAAGAGCACCCTGCTCAACCTGATAGCCGCCCTCGATCAGGTGGATAGCGGCACCATTCGGGTGGGCGGCATTGACATCACCGTCCTCTCCGAAAGCGAACTGGCTGCGTGGCGGGCGGTCAACGTGGGATTCATCTTCCAGTTTTACAATCTGATCCCGGTGCTCACCGCCTTCGAAAATGTCGAACTCCCCCTTCTTTTGACCGGCCTCTCCCGGGGAGAACGAAAAGAACACGTGGAGATAGCGCTCCAGGTCGTCAATCTTGCGAGTCGCATGGACCACTATCCTGCCCAGCTCTCAGGAGGAGAACAACAGCGGGTCGCCATTGCCAGGGCCATCGTGACCGACCCCGTCATATTGGTCGCCGATGAACCGACCGGGGATCTGGATAAGGATTCGGCCAAGGAGGTCCTCGATTTGATGGAGCGGCTCAACAGCGATTCTCGCAAAACCATCGTCATGGTCACCCACGATCCACGCTCCGCTGAAAGGGCAAAGGTGATTCGACACCTGGAAAAGGGATTCTTGAATAATGTACATCCTCAAGCTGCTCCTTAGAAACGCCTTCCGCCATAAGCTCCGTACCGCTCTGACCATACTCAGCATCACCATAGCGATCCTGGCCTTTGGGCTGCTCCGGACCTTCATCAGCGCCTGGTATGCAGGGGCCGAGGCCTCCTCGGCAAGCCGCCTGGTCACCCGAAATGCCATATCCCTCATCTTTCCCCTCCCCCTGTCCTATAAAGATAAGATTCGCCAGATCGACGGTGTGAAACTGGTCGCGGGGGGGAGATGGTTTGCGGGTATCTACATCGACGAGAAGAACTTCTTTGCCAATTACGCCATCGATGCAAAAAACTACCTGGCACTCTACCCGGAGTTCATATTTCCTCCAGATCAAAAAGCGGCCTTCCTCGCCGACCGAAGGGCCTGTTGCGTGGGGCGGAAATTGATAGAGCGATACCGGTGGAGAATCGGAGACATTATTACCTTGAAGGGAACCCTCTTCCCGGGTACCTGGGGGTTTGTCCTGCGCGGCATATACGACGGCAGAGATACGAGCACGGACGAGAGGCTCTTCTTTTTCCACTGGGACTACTTGAATGAATCGTTGAAAAAGACAGCCCCCCGCCGGGCCGACCAGGTGGGCTGGTACGTAGTCGAAGTGCAAGATCCGAACCGTGCGGCTGAAGTGGCTCAGGCCATAGACAGGACCTTTGAAAACTCGCTTGCCGAGACCCTCACCGAAACCGAGAGGGCCTTTTTTCTCTCCTTTGTCTCTATGGCAGGTGCCATCATTGTAGCCATCCAGTTGGTCTCCTTCGTGGTGATCATCATCATTATCGCCGTGACGGCGAACACCATGGCTATGACGGCTCGGGAACGGATCGGAGAATACGCCGTCTTCAAAACGCTGGGTTATAGGGGCTGGCGTATCGCCGGTATGATCATCGGGGAATCCCTGCTCATTACCATGATCGGCTGTCTTTTCGGCATAGCCCTAACCCCTCCCGCGGCACAGGTCTTGGGCAAGATTATCGGCACCTACTTTCGCGCCTTTCAGGTGGACATGGCGACCATCTACATCGACATAGGGACCGCACTCCTGGTCGGACTTCTCGCGGCCATCGTACCCACCTGGCGCGCGGTAAAGATCCGCATCGCCGACGGGCTGAGGAGGATCGGTTAAGTGCGCATTCCCCTCTCATACAGTTTCCGCAACCTCTGGACGCGTCGTTTGACCACCGCGCTGACGATCTCGGGCATGGCCCTCGTCGTATTCGTCTTTGCCGCCATTATCATGCTGGCCGAAGGGCTGGAAAAGACGCTCGTTGAAACGGGTTCGTATGACAACGTCGTCGTCGTACGCAAAGGGTCAAATTCCGAGGTCATGAGCTGGGTGACCCGATACCAGGCATCTATCATTGAAACCCTGCCCGAAGCGGTAATAGGGGATGATGGTAAACCCTTCCTTGCAAAAGAGATGGTTGTCCTCATCACCCTCCCCAAACGGGGGACCAATATCCCATCCAATGTGGTGATCAGGGGAATCGGCGCAAGCTCACTCGCCTTGCGACCACAGGTGAGGTTGATAGCAGGGCGCATGCCCAGGCCTGGATTGTCGGAGATCATCGCCGGCAGAAGTATCGCAGAGCGGTTTAGAGGGGGCGGCATCGGCGAAATCATCCGTTTCGGCATGCGGGACTGGATGGTCGTAGGGACCTTTGACGCCGGCAGCACGGGGTTCAGCTCGGAGATCTGGGGAGATGCGGATCAACTCATGCAGGCCTTTCGCAGGACTGTCTACTCATCCGTCATCTTCAAGCTGCGCGATCCAGCCGACTTTGAACGAGTGAAGGAGTGGATCGGAACAGATCCGCGCTTGTCGTTGGAAGCAAATCGTGAGAGCCGTTTCTATGCGGAGCAATCGGAAGACATGGCTCGATTCCTTCGTATCCTGGGGACGACATTGACCATCATATTTTCTCTCGGTGCCGTCATCGGCGCCATGATTACCATGTATTCGGCGGTGGCCACCCGTACCGCTGAGATCGGAACCATGCGCGCCATCGGCTTTGAGAGGATCAGCATCTTGGGGGCGTTTATCGTCGAGGCCTTGCTGCTGGGGCTGATCGGCGGCTGCGTCGGTCTCTTTTTGGCCTCTTTTTTACAGCTGCTCACCATTTCTACGATAAATTTTCAGACCTTTTCCGAACTCGCCTTTAGCTTTACCCTTACCGTAAGCACGGTATGGAAGAGCCTCGTCTTTGCCTTGACCATGGGCTTTGCCGGAGGCGTGTTGCCGGCAATCAGGGCATCACGGATGAATATCGTCGAATCCCTCCGCGCCAGCTGAAGGGTATTCCATCAGCCCCTGCACAAAGGGTCATTGAGTTGTCCATGAGGGTCCCCTGTGATAAAATACCGTGCATACGAAGGGATCGTGTGAGACCGCGGGAGGAATAACATGCGAAATCCATTCCGAGAAACGTTACTCCCTCTGAAATGGAAGAGAGATAATCCATGGGTTATGGGGATCATGGGCGTGGTTGTGGGGGCCCTGTTAACGGGGATTATCTTCTCAGTACTATATGGAGAGAGACAGCGACAGTTGTATACAGACAGACAGGACATCGCCATAGATATCGCCGATACCTATCTAAAGAAAAATATGGCCGAAGATGCACTGGCGCTATACAAGGAGGTCCTCACCGAGGTATCGGAACAGAAGGAGCCTCTGCTCTATGGCCGTCTCAAGAACAACGAAGGGGTCTGTTACTACCAGCTGGCCCTCATCAAGGATAAGGAGACCAACCTCGTGAAGGCGGTCAGTGCCTTTGAAGAGGCATTAGAAATCAGGACAGAAGAGGAGTATCCCCGTGCGTATGCAGCCACCCAGCACAATCTGGGAACCGCCTACTGGAATCTCTCCCAGATTAAGGACAGGGAAGTGTATCTGTCAAAGGCCATCAGCGCCTTTGAGCAGGCCCTCAAGATCAGGACCCTCGAAGCTGACCCCCGTGCGTATGCCGCCACCCAAGATGATCTCGGAACCGCCTACCGGGACCTTGCCGCAATCAGAGATACAGAGGGGAACTTGACCAAGGCCCTTACGGCCTATGAGGAGGCCCTGCGGGTTTACACGCCGGTGGAACACCCTGTCGGCTATGCTGCGACCCAGGACCATCTTGGGGCTGTCTACAGCGCCCTTGCCGAGGTCACCGCCAAGGAGGAGAATGTGGCCAAGGCCGTTCGCGCCTATGAAGAGACCTTGCGCATATACACCCCCGAGCAGTATCCAGTAGACTATGAGATTACGCAAAACCATCTCGGCGCTGCCTACAGCGCCCTTGCCGGGGTGCAGGATAAAGAGGCCAATCTGGCCCAGGCCATCAGCTCCTATAACAAGGCCTTGCGGGTCTACACCCAGGAGCACTACCCCATTGGTTACGCTACCACCCTGAACAATCTCGGAACCGCCTACCGAGATCTTTCAAAGATCAAGGACAAAGAGGATAATTTAGTAAGGGCCGTCACTGCCTATGAAGAGGCCCTCACGGTCCGAACCCGTGCACGATATCCCGTGGATTATGCCGCTACCCAGAACAACCTTGGGGCCGCCTACTGGGGACTTTCAGAGGTGCGCGCGAAAGAGGAGAACCTGGCCAGGGCCATCACCGCCTATGAAGAGGCCCTGGTGGTCAGGACACTCAAACAATACCCCCTGGACTATGCCGCTACCCAGAACAACCTCGGGGCGGCCTACTGGACCCTCGCCGAGGTCCGGGACAAAGATAAGAATTTGGCCAGGTCCATCAGTGCCTATGAGGAGGCCCTGCGGGTGTATACCCTGGAGGAGTATCCGGTGGATTATGCGATGATCCAGAACAACCTCGGGGCGGCCTACTGGACCCTTGCCGAGGTGAAGGACAAAGGGGGGAACCTGGTCAAGTCCGTCAGCGCCTATGAGGAGGCCCTGCGGGTGTATACCCTGGAGGAGCATCCGGTGGATTATGCGATGATCCAGAACAACCTCGGGGCGGCCTATCGCAGCCTTGCCGAGGTCAGGGATAGAAGGGAGAACCTGGCCATGGCCGTCAGTGCTTATGAGGAGGCCCTCAAGATCTACACCGCAGCCAAGTATCCACTCTACCACAAACGGGTGGCGGCAAGTTTAGAGGTGACCAGGCAGATGATGAGATGATGTTCGGTGTGGAACTTATTTCCTTGTATCATCTCCAGACAATAACAAGGCCCCTTGTATAGAGGGGGCCGATATATCTTGTTGCGGTATTACGTGCTCCGTATCCGCACGTGTTAAACTTTCAGTGCCACATGCCGATTTCGCTCTGCGTTCCCAGATTCTTGATCTGTCATCCGTATGAATTCATCCGGATTTGAGGCTTTCGATATGGCATCCTGGTAACTGATAATTCCCTGTTGGTAGAGATGCTTCAGAGATGCATCGAGGGTCTGCATGCCATGCTGTGCGCCCGATTGTATTATATTCATTAACTGATGAGTCTTGCCCTCACGGATGATGTTTCGCACTCCTAATGTCCCTGCCATTATTTCAAGGGCGCATGCTCTTCCCGTTCCATCAACCCGAGGAATGAGGACCTGAGATATGACCCCTTCCAGGATGATCGACAACTGCATCCTGATCTGCTGTTGTTGATAAGGAGGGAATACGTCAACTACCCTGTCTATCGTGGCCGGCGCTCCGATGGTATGTACGGTAGCGAATACCAGGTGTCCTGTTTCCGCAGCGGTAACGGCCAAGGCGATGGTTTCCAAATCTCTCATCTCTCCTACCATGATGACATCCGGATCCTGACGGAGGACATGTTTCAAGGCAGCGGCGAATGAATTGGTATCCGCCCCGAGCTCTCGTTGCCGAATAAGGCTCTTTTTGTTTCGGTGTAAGAATTCTATGGGATCTTCGATGGTAACAATATGTTCAGCCTTATTTTCGTTGATATAGTCGATCATGGCGGCCAGGGTCGTGGATTTTCCGCTTCCCGTGGGTCCGGTGACGAGGATCAATCCCCGCGGCTTATCGCAGAGCTTCTTCAACACCGCCGGCATCTCCAGCTCATCTAAGGTCAAGGGCCTGGCAGGAACGGCCCTGAACACGGCACCCAGTGTCCCTCTTTGGAGGAGAATATTCCCCCGAAATCGAGAGACGCCGGGCAGACTATAGGAGAAGTCCAATTCTTTTTCTTTCTCGAACTTCTCTTTTTGTTCTGGGGTCAAGACAGCATATACCATTTCATGTACCATCTCAGGGTTTAACGGGGGAGTTTCCAGACTCGTCAAGGTCCCATTGGTGCGGAACGTGGGAGGACTCCCTACCCCCAGGTGTAAGTCCGATGCGTTGATCTGGACCATTCGCTCCAGTAACTTATTTATTGCCTGGCACGTAGGTTCCATGGTTAGCTGCTCCTTTCGCTTTCCCTCGTGTTAGAGAGGGTTGCCGTGTGAGTTTTTAGCGTGGGCACATATCCCACCCGCAGGATACGCTACTCTCTCATGCTGCTGTAACATACCGTACCATATTGGTAGATGAGTGTTGCTTGATTTGAGAGCATGGTTGGTGGATATAACGGGCTGACATTGGCTATAACGTCCGCCTCTTTCTTTGTGGCGCCTTCTTTTGGATTGACGGATAGTCTAGTCTAGGGTGAGCAATTTTTGTACCATACTGAGATGTTTCACAAGGTTTTGTAATCATGATGTTTTTTGGTTTCCATGAACCTTGTATGAGATGGTACGTGACGTTTTTTGTCACTTTCAAGCATAATATTAGGCCTCTTTGTTTCATCACAATTTTTGCCTCCTCAATTCCTCAGACTGATAGTCTTTTAAAATCAATACCTTGCGAAAACACACAGTTCTCTTCCGTTGGCACGTAAAATGCTAAAATATAGCAGTACAGAAATATGATCGGAGAAATGACGAGATTTGTACTCCAGCGGAAAGCTGTCACCGGATGACGTGAGATGAGCGATACGCCTATCAACGTCTTGTTAATAGAGGATAACCCCGGCGATGCCCGACTGATACAGGAGCTGTTGGCCGAAGGGGGAGGTACCCGCTTTGCGTTGGAGTGCGTCGATCGGCTCTCGACCGGGCTGGCGCGCTTGGTCGCCAATGATATCGGGTTGGTACTACTCGATCTCGGCCTGCCCGACAGTCAGGGGTTTGACACCTTTGCCAGGACGTACGCACAGGCACCACGGGTGCCGATCGTGGTGTTGAGCGGTCTCGCCGATGAAGCAATGGCCACGAAGACCGTTCACGAGGGAGCGCAGGACTATGTGGTGAAAGGGCACCTGGATAGCTATGCGTTGGTGCGCACCATCCGCCATGCCATCGAGCGCAAACGAGCGGAGGAGGATTTACGTGGGCAGGCCCTCATCTTTGAGAATATACACGATGGTATCATCGTGACAGACTTGGAAGGCAACATTATACGTTGGAATCCGGCAGCGGAGAGGATGTTCGGTTATTACAAAGATGAGGTCTTTCAAAAGACTCTCGGCATACTGCCGACGCGGTTTATTACAGGAACATTGCGCGAAGGCCGCTGGACCGGTGAGATGAACTTCACCCACAAGGATGGAACTGAAGGCATTTGCGAGACAAGCGTTATTCCCTTGCGTGATGAACGCGGTACTCTAAGTGCTGTCTTTGGGGTATCCCATGACATCACCCAACACAAACAGGCGGAGCAAGAATTGCAAAGAAGTTACGATAAGTTGCGGGAAACCTTCATTGTAACGGTCAACACGTTGGCTTCAACCGTTGAAATGAGGGATCCCTATACCGCCGGCCATCAACGGCGGGTGACCATTCTCGCCTGTGCCATTGCAGATGAAATGAAGGTAACGGAAGATCAGTTTGATGGGCTCCGCTTGGCCGGTCTGGTCCATGATATCGGCAAGTTCAACGTGCCCGTGGAGATCCTCAATAAGCCCGGTCGAATAAGCGAGACCGAATTCAATATCATCAAGACCCATCCCCAGGCAGGCTACAATCTCCTGAAAGAGATAGAATTCCCCTGGCCCGTTGCCCAGATCGTGCTCCAGCACCACGAGCGGCTGGATGGTTCGGGATATCCCCAGGGGCTCAAAAATGGCGGGATCATGCTGGAAGCGAAGATCTTGGCGGTGGCCGATGTGGTGGAGGCCATGGCCTCTCACCGACCCTATCGACCGGCCCTCGGCATTGAGGTTGCGTTAGAGGAAATTAAAAAGAACAAGGGCATCTACTATGACCCTGATGTAGTTGATGTCTGCTCGAGACTCTTTATCGACAAGGGGTTTGCGCTCGGGCAAGAGATGTAGAAGCTACTTCCCTCTCCTTTACTAACTCTCAGGCTCTGTGATACGCGTTCATTGGTTTTTTTATCTTCCCCTTTTCTTTTGGCAGGAGGCATGAGAGGATGTCCCCAATATCGCTACAAGTGACGCTTTTTGTCAGTTTCAAGGATAATATTTGCCCGCCTTATTTCCCCTCAATTTCCCCTCCCAAATTTCCCCGATTGATTTGCTTTTAAAATCAGTATGTTGTGAAAAAACTACATAATTCTTCTGTTGGCACGCAAAATGCTTTTATGTTAGGATAGTAATATAAAAGTATAAACAGGAGGCGGAATGAGGTTCATACTGAGGGGCGAGGAGTTGGAGCTTAGTTCCGAAGATGTGGAGGACGTAGCACGGGGGTGCGGCCCCGAGGCGATTCGTAAGCACTATGTGGAAGTGGATGGAAAGCGATTCCCGCTCAAGCAGATGCTCGAGGAGGTGCTGAAGGTCAAGGGATACAAGGGCAATGAGTTCAACCGCCTCGACTTCACCACGATAGACGCCAGGTCGATCTTGAAGCGTCTCGGATTCAGGTGCGGGGAGGTTTAGGAGTTGTCTCTCTCCAGCGCCCCCGGGCACAGGGGTGAGGGGAATCGGTGCTTTTTGTCGGTTATTGGAGCAGGCAAGAGAAAGGACAGGGGTCAATTAAGTCGCCTTGTGTTGTCGAGAGGTGGATTGATGAGGAAGATATTGAGGTCTTCAATAGTTTGATACAGGACCCCCCTCTTTAAAATAAAGGAGGAGAGAGACACATGGCAAATAAGCCTATCAGCGTCTTGCTCATCGAGGACAACCCCGGCGACGCCCGGCTGATCCAAGAGATGTTGGCCGAAGCGCATTGGGGTCGGGTCAAGCTGGAGTGCGTTGATCGGCTTTCGGCGGGGTTGGAGCGTCTGGCCGAGGGGGGGCTTGATTGCGTCTTGCTGGATCTCACGCTGCCGGATTCCACGGGGTTGGACACATTCGAGCGGGTGCATGCCCACGCACCGGAAATAGCCATAGTAATAATAAGCGGACTCGGTGACGAAGCGCTTGCCATCAAGGCAGTCAAGGGTGGTGCTCAGGACTATCTGGTCAAGGACCACCTGGGCGGCTATGTGTTGGGGCGTAGCATCCGCTATGCCATCGAGCGCAAGCGGATGGAGGAGGAGCTGGAGAGATACCGAGAACACCTGGAGGATGTGGTGGAACAGCGCACGGCCGAAGTCCTTCGGATTAATAGTGCATTGCAAGCAGAGATAGCCGAGCGCATACGGGCGGAGAAAGATCTCAAGGTATCTGAGGTTCGTTATCGGCGCCTCTTTGAAGCAGCTCAGGATGGCATATTAATTCTCGAGACAGAGACAGGGAAAATTGTTGATGTTAACCCCTTTTTGATAGAGATGCTGGGGTATTGTCACGAGGAATTCATTGGCAAGAAACTCTGGGAGATCGGTTTGTTAAAAGATATTGTAGCAAACAAAGAAGCTTTTCGGCAATTGCAAGAGAACAAATATATTCGGTATGAGCATTTGCCGCTCAAGGTAAAGGATGGAAGGCGTAGAGATGTGGAGTTTGTGAGCAACGTCTATCGGGTTGACGGCAGGGAGGTAATCCAATGCAACATCCGTGACATCAGCGAGCGCATAAGGGATGCGGAGAAACTGAAAAAGGCCTACGCACGTCTTGAGAGGCAATCCGCGATCCTGGCTCAGCAAACGAAGATGAGTGCCATCGGCGTACTGGTTGCCGGCGTTGCTCACGAACTGAACAATCCATTGATGGCAATGCTTCACTTTGCTCAATATTGCCTCAAAAATACCGCCGAGGACGATCGGAGCTATACGGTGCTGCAGGACATCGAGCATGAGACGAGGCGCTGTATTGATATTGTCAAAAATCTTTTAACCTTTTCGCATAGCGGAGCCGGGAAGGAGGAAAAATATGAGTCAAAGAATCCCGCTGAAATCGTTGAAAGGGTAGTCAGATTGCTCTCCTACCGTATCGAGAAGGAGGGTGTTTCACTAACATCTCATGTTGATGAGGAGACCCCGAAGATCCGGATGCACGTGAACGCAGTGCAAGACGTCATCTTAAACCTCCTCACCAATGCCCTGGACGCCCTGGAGGAGAGCAAGAAAAAGGAAGTGCATATCGATGTCCGTCCTGATGGTGACGGCGTTCTGGTTTCCGTCGCCGATAGCGGTAGTGGTATCTCACCGAAAGCTCTCAACAATATTTACGATCCGTTTTTTACCACCAAGCCCGTGGGCAGGGGAACGGGTCTGGGCCTTTCCCTCTGCCAAGGCGTCATCCAGGCACACGGCGGGGAGATCACCTGTGAGAGTAAGCCGGGCAAGGGCACGGTGTTTCACGTAGTTATTCCGACCCAAAGAAGAAAGGGGGCGAAGAGCAATGAAGCGCATCTTAGTGATTGACGACGATGAGGCTGTACGGAAGTTATTTCTCCTCTCCCTTGAGGAGACAGGATATAGCGTATATACCGTCTCCTCCGGCATGGAAGGGATTAAGGCCCTCAAGGAGGGTGGTCAGTATGACCTCATCTTTCTCGACCTGAAGATGCCGGGGATGAATGGCGTTGAGACGTTGCGGGAGCTGCGAAAGATAGACGGGGCGGTGCCTATTTACATCATAACAGCCTTTCACGACGAGTTTTTTGCCCAGCTCAAGAAGGCCGAGGCGGATGGAATGGATTTTGATGTCCTGCGGAAGCCGTTCGACAGAAAACAGCTTATTACAGCCACCACGGGCATTTTGGAAGGACCGACGAGCTATTGAGGAGTATGCTA
>Ga0315537_1000619_pt1 | contig 27927 bp, 28 predicted proteins | sample SalMarSW160270MG_FD_203091 | JGI IMG/M metagenome (GOLD analysis project Ga0315537, IMG submission 203091) | Salt marsh sediment microbial communities from the Plum Island Ecosystem LTER, Massachusetts, United States - Salt Marsh Sediment SW1602-70 ...
ATGGAATTAATGGAGTTCTGATCTTGCTTTTTGCCCTAAGATAATTTAGAATTTCCAAACCCCATTTTCCTTTCAGCTCCTGATCAGGGGCCTTTTTGTTGCCCGGAATTACGCTATCTTTTATAAGGAAGAGTTCGTGAAGAGTGTAGATCGGGCGCTCGACTTATACCTTGACAAATCAAGAGCAGGGCTGATATACCATAGTTGCTTTATTGGGTAGTAATGGTATGCAGTGATATCCTCATCATGAATAAAGATGAAACAGGAGGGTGAACATTATGGCTGACATGTTTAGATTGGACGGCAAAGTTGCCGTGGTGATCGGCGGGGGCGGCGGTATCGGCAAGTCCCTGGCCTTGGGGCTGGCCCGGCAGGGGGCCAAGGTGGCTATCGCCAGCCGTAATCTGGAAAACCTGCAAAAAGTTGCCAAGGAGCTCCAGGGAGACGCCGACGTTAAGACGGAGGTAAAGGCATTTCAGGTTGATGCTGCCGACGAGCAAAGCATAGCTCAACTGGTTAAAGATATCGTTGCTGCCTTCGGCACGGTCGATATCCTGGTCAACTCACAGGGGCAGAACATCAAGCAGCCCTTTGCGGAATTTCCCCTGGGTGACTGGAATGCCATGTTCGAGTCTAACGTTAAGAGCGTGATGCTTGCCTGCCGGGAGTTCGGCAAGGTTATGCTGAAGCAAAAGAGCGGCAAGATCATCAACATTTCATCGGTGGTGGGACGATGGACTCCCCCGCTGGCGGGCAATTCCGGTTACTGCGCTACCAAGGGCGCGGTGGACCAGATTACCCGGTCACTGGCCTTCGAGTGGGCTTCCACTCCCATAAATGTCAATGCTATCGGGCCTTCGGTAATCCTGACCCCGATGATGGAGAAGGCCCTGCCGCCGGAAATCCTGGCAAAGGCAGCCTCTCTACATCCCCTGGGGCGGCTTGCCAAACCCGAGGAACTCATCGGCGTGTGCATCTTCCTCGCCTCCCCGGCCTCGGACTACATGACCGGTCAGATCGTATATGTTGACGGCGGACGCAGCTGCGTTGCCTAGATACCGGGAACATTCAAGACGACAGCCGGATAGAGAAAGGATGGCATATCATGAAACTGGTTAAAAAGGGAGAAGGAAGTCCGGACCAGGCACCAGGGCATTACGGGCAAGCCGGGGTTACCATGCTGGCGGCCGGCAAGGACACGCAGCGGGTAAGCTTTATTATTTCCCACTTTGTGCCGGGCGGCGGCGTTCATAAGGGAGCCGCGCCGGGTGAGCTTATCTACTACTGTCTCACCGGATCGTTGCAGGTTAAAAGCAATAGCGAGGAATGTATCCTGGAACCGGGCGATACGATATACATCCCTGCTGGTGAAGAACGCGAGTTTCAGGCCATCGGCAGTGACCCAACTATGATACTCGTCGTCTTCAGTCCGAACCCGAAATAGACCGGGCCGCAATCAGGGCGAGTTATCAGGGATATAAGATGGATCTCGGGGACGTTGTTCACTATTTTCAGATGTGTTCGCTTAGCTCAATCATCAGTATCGTCATCGCTACCGTTAAAATTCCTACAGTGAACTGTTTGAACAACGCCCCCCACTCCGACCTGGCGGTCTAAGCTTTTAGACCAGCACAGCGCCTCTGGCATCCGTAATACATCACGTTAAACAAAGGAGTAGTCCAGTGTTGGAAGCAGCGAGAGAGAGGCTTGAGCAGAATCCCAATCTGTTTATTGAAACAGTGATAAAGGAATATGTTGCTAACAGCCCGGAGAACCGATTGCCGGCATATGATAATGAACCACTCGCCGACGAACCGGTCGTTGGTTTTGCTGATGGCAACGACCCCATTTTTTTGGAGTTTAAGAAGAAGGGGATAATAGGAGAATTCCATTTTACCCCTGAGGAAGCCTTTTCAACGTACCTTAAAAGGCAGGAAAAAAATGTGGTAGATAAGAAACCGTCCTCCCTCAGCGTTGTATCAATTGTCCTCACCGCTACGCATAAGACCCGCCTCAGCAACCGCCCGGAAACTGTGATGGGATCACCACGATGGCAATATGCCTTTGACCGGGGCATTACGTTTATGGAAGATATGTTAAAACACCTGGTATCGAGACTGGAGACGCTGGGATATCAGGCCGTCTCTCCCATGTATACCAAGCCCCTGTTATTTTTATGGCAGCTCCCCGACGGCCCGACGAGTGATTGGTCGGAAAAACACATTGTGTATGCGGCTGGTCTGGGCACGTTCGGTCTCAACGGCGGCATTATCACTTCCAGAGGGGCTGCCCTGCACTGCGGGAGTGTGATAACCGATTTAGCCCTGACGCCCACTCCCAGAGCATACGATAATTATCAGGCTCACTGCCTGTATTACCGAAACGGGTCATGCGGGCGTTGTATCGAGCGGTGTCCCTCAGGGGCTATCAGTGAGCAGGGATATGACAGCAGGAAGTGCTTCTTTTACCACGAAGTCGATCTGCCCAGAATAAGCAAGAATTTGGGGAGAGAAGCTGAGGGAGAAGGACATCCCCCCGTCTGCTCTCTCTGCCAGACAAAGGTGCCCTGTGAAAACAGGATACCATCTGACACCTCAGCGAAGGACAAGCAAGACAATAAATCGTAGTTATCGTGATACGATATAGCGTGTCAGCAGCCTTACTCCCACCGATATGAGACGAGCGGTGCTTCTGGGTCTCGTGTCCATTCCTGCGCTGAGCCGTGATATATCTTTACATCGTGATACTCCAGGATCTCTTTCAGCACAAAGTACCAGGCGCTAGAAAAACCCCCAACTCCACAGTAGATAATGATTTCTTGAGACAGATCCGTACCAACCACGCCATGGGCGATTTCCCTGAGCTCATCAATACTCCGGTAGGTCATATCTTCATGCCAGAGCCACAACGTGGGCAAGCATTTAGCCGTTGGGATATGACCCGCTCTTACCCACAAGGGCCTCATAAAACCGCCGAAGTACTCAAGAGCCTCCCTCGTATCGATAATAATTGCTTTACCGATCTTTTTCTGAACATATTTCTTCGAGACAAACATCGTCTCATTTATTGTGCCGGTGTATTCTACCGGCGTCCGCTCAACAACGTCAAGCGATACCGGTTTGTTTTCGGCTGCCCACTTGTCATATCCACCACCGAGAACAGCAACGTTCTTAACCCCGGCATACATCAGCGTATCAGCCACCCTGGTAGCGTCAACCAGGGGATGGGGGAGCTCCGGTTTAGGCACGACAACCACGAGGGAATCGCTCCGTATCCCGGCGGAACCGATCGTATGGAACAGGTCGGCCTCTTCCGGTACTTCGAGCAGAAGGCCATCCCTCTCTACGAACCACTGTGAAGAAGGATTTTCTACGGCGTCGGGAAAGGGGATATTTATTGCGTTGGGAATATGCCCGGCTGCATATTCTTCGCCGAGCCTGATATCAATGATAACCAGTTTCTGATCATCAAGATTCTTCTCCAACCAGTCGGTGGAAATGATTGGGGCAATTGCTCTCATGTGAAACCTCCTTGGTAATATTGCAACGCTAACAGCCTAGACTTCTTCTCTCATACCTCATCCTGTTAGAGACCATCCCATATCTTATCTTCTTCTTTAGCCTTTCTTTCCCCTTTTTGTCAAGGATGGTTCGCCGCATCTTTACCGTATCATCATCTCGTTAATAGGGCGGGCCACTAAAAGCAACAGGAAGGTACATTTTATCAGTGGGATATGCAACAGGGGCCTTTTTGTTTTCCGGAAGGGATAAGTGTGGTAACAAGAACATCGGTATGGGAAAAAGATAGGTAACATCGTGGCACAATTCATTATCAAGACATGTGCGAAATTGTTATGCGGAGAAGCACCTACTCCTTTACTTTTTAGCTAAAGGTTTATATAAAAGGTACTCCAAACAAGAAGAGGGAGGTCACGCTATGCAGGACGAACGATTAGCTCGACATCTGCAGGATAGGCCGGCCCAACTCAGGGAAGCCAAAGAGAACGGTACTAAGATAATAGGCTATTTCCCCGGCAACTATGTGCCGGAGGAACTCATTATTGCCGCCGGGGCCATCCCGATATGCCTCATTAACGGTGGAGACACCCTTCCGTTGGAGGCCTCATTGTCCGTAATACCTCACATTTTTTGCCCCTTCGCCCGCACTCAAATCGGGGAGAGGCTGCTGAAGAGGAACCCGTATTACGACATGATAGACATGTTCGTAGCCCCCATTACGTGCCAGCACCTGAAGAAGGCAGCCGAGATATGGGAGCATTATGGGGATATGGAGATATTCAAGCTGGGCGTGCCTCACCAGGGCAATAACGATTTCGAGCTGGAGTATTTTACCGACCGGCTGAGGGTGCTCAAGGAGAGGCTGCAGATCCTGACCGGAAATAAAATCACGGATGAGAAAATCACCGGGGCGATTAATTTTTACAATCGGATGAAGGAACTCCTCAAGCAGATAAGCCTGTTACGCCGTTCCTCCTCTCCACCCCTCAGCTCTGCCGACTTTCTGAAGCTTAACCATGCCTCATATTCTGCCGATCCGGCCTTCATGGTGGATACCCTGGAATCCGTCTATCGGGGACTCCCAGAAAAACAGCCCGTTACCAGAACAGACGCCCCTCGGTTATTGCTTATCGGCCCCAATATCAGCGATGGCGATTATAAGGTGCTGGACCTGGTCGAGGAAGCTGGCGGCAATATTGTTATCGAAGAGGTCTACGAGGGTATCAGGTACTACTGGCATACTATCGACAGCCGGGGTGATCCGTTCGAATCCCTGGCCAGGGGCTATTTGCAGGATCGGGTGCCGCCTGCCTTTATGCGGTACTCAACCAGAAAGCGGCTGGATTTCGTTCTCAAACTGATTGCCGATTTCAACGTATCCGGCGTCATTTGGTATGAACTCCTTGGGTGCGAGACCTACGATGCCGAATCGTACTATTTCAGCCGGAAAATGGAGGAGCAAAAGATACCGATGCTTATTCTGGAATCAGACTATGGTATGGCTGGGGTCGGTCAAATGAAGATCCGCATTGAGGCCTTTATCGAGATGGTCAAAGGAGGGTTGGAATAATGGAGGAACTCCTGAAGCTGTGTGGTTTTGAGGGAGATGAGGCAGCAGCGGAGCGCCCCAGAATAGGGCGGGCCTTTCTTAAGCTGGGGATCAGTGCCGAGGACATCGAGCGGGGCACGCAAAGGCTTAGCAGGTACTACGCTACAGAGCTGCAGGGCATACGGAAGATCCTGAGATTACTGGTAAAAAACATGGTAAACACGGTACTGGCCAGGGAGGACGGAAAAACCAAGGTTATCTACGGGTTCATGATACCCGGTTTTTCGGTCTTTACTTCGGCATTAGTATCACTATCTCAAGAAATACACGCCGCATATCTCTGCCCGCAGTTTCAGATAATTCTCGGCGGCATCTTCGACAAGATGTCGCCCGTATTGGAGGCTGCGGAAGGGAAATGGCTGAAATCCGGGATGGTGGCGCATTGCGGTAATGTGAAGGGGCTGGTGGGGTTACTGGTCCGAGACCTTATTCCCCGGCCTGACTTGTTAATTACTTCGGGCCTGCTGTGTGAAACAGCCCCGAAATCGGTTGATTTACTGCACGAGCTATACGGTATTCCAGAGTGTTGTTATGATACCTGTCAAGACCGCGAGGCCGGCGAGTACCCGGCAGCCACCGAACGCATTGTCAGCTTGGCTGCCAAAAGCCTGAGATTAGTTACGCGGAAGATTCACGAGGAAGTGGGCATCGAGATAACCGATGACATGCTGCAAGATATCCTGAATGCCAGGCAGGGATTGTGTGATACACTCGGTAGGGTAGATACGTTCATGCAACAGGGCGATCCGTTGCCCATAAGCGCCAATAGCCAGATTCTCTGGGATTACATGGGGGCGTTGACCTTCAGCAAAGAGAACACTCCGGAAGCAATTGATGCTATAAACACGTTGTGTCTGGAGCTGGAAGAAAGGGTGAGCCAGGGCGTGGGGGAGGTAGAAAAAGGGGCGCCGAGAATATTGGCTATGCTGCCATCACACCATACCGACCCACGGCAAGACCATATTGTGGGTGAGCTCGGCATGGCCATAGCTTCCACCGACCGTATTTTTGACACCTCCGATATGAAGATGCCGGAAGACCCTTACGAGCAGATGATACTAGATATTATGCGAGGCTCATTATTCCATAGTGCGCAAAGAAGGGTTTCGCTGGTAATAGAGGGGTGCAGGAGGCTACATATCGAGGGCCTGCTGAACCGGTGTCACATCGGGTGCCGCACCGTGACCGGCGATGCTCTCTTAATCAAGGAAGCCGTGAGCAGGGAACTGGACATCCCCGTGCTATTTCAGGAACGGGACGACTTCGATAGCCGCGTGTATAATCACGAGCAGTTCAAGAGGAATTTAGAGGTATTCAAGACGATGCTGAAGAGTCGTAGTGGCGAAGCCCGTGTCCCGTAAGGCAGGGTTTTTTATCGGTGGATACAATTACGTGATCTGGGTTAATCGTGACGGTCAACAGGGAGGAAGGACTGGAATAATGCTTGAATTACTTACGTTGTGTGGTTTTGAAGCCGCTGAGGCGGAATCGGAGTTGCCCAGGATAGAACGGGCGTTTACTAAGCTGGGGATTGGCGCCGAGGATATCGAGCGGGGGAAGCAGAGGCTCACCACATATTATGACATAGAACTCAAAGGGGTAAGAAAACTCATGCGGTTGGCTTTACGAGATCTGGTCAACTCGGTACTGGCCAGAGAGGATGGTAAAAAGAAGGTCCTCTTCGGTTTTATGGCGCCGGTTTTTGAAATAGTCAGCTCCGTTTTGGTCTCTCACTCACACGAGGTACACGCCGCGCATCAGTCCTGGTCCCCCCTGCTTATTATGGGTAGCGTTTTCGACAAGATGGTGCCCGTGCTGGAGGCAGCCGAGCGGAAATGGCTGAAAGCAGGGACAGTAGCCCATTGCTGTAATGTCAAGTCAATACTCGGGCTATTCACGCTGGATATGTTACCGAAGCCGGACCTGCTGGTAACCACCGGCTTCTCCTGTGAAACGTCGCCGAAGACGATTAATCTGTTGGATGAGCTCTATGGGATACCCGGTTTTTGCTATGATACCTGCCAGGACAGGTCGTTTAAGACTTATGAGGTGGATTCAGAGCGGACTGTCGGCCTGGTAGTTAAAAGCACGAGAAAGCTGGTGGAGAGGGTTCAGGAGGTTGTGGGGTTTGAACTCACGGATGAGATGTTTCAGGAGATGCTCGATGCCAGGGCTGAGCTTGACAACGCCGTCGGCACGCTGCGGCACTTGATTGAAAACAGCGATCCGTTAGCAATAAGCGCCCCCCACGAAAACCTGCTGATGGTGCTTTATGCGCTGACGTTGAGTATCGATGATGGTCTGCCGCAGGCAATCGATGCAATCAATACATTGTACGAGGAATTACAGGAGCGGGTTGATCAAGGGGTAGGAGTGGTGGAGAAGGGAGCCCCCCGCATACTGTCGCTGCTGCCCGCGCATCACAGCGATCCGAGACTGGACCACCTGGTGGGTGAGATGGGCATGGCTATCGTGGCGTGCGACCCCGGCTTTATGGTCCCGTTCCCGGGGTCGCCGAAAGACCCGTATGCTATGATGTCTCTGCATTTACAGGGGTCCCTGGCCACCAGCCTGCCCAGAAGGATCCGCCTGATTATAGAAGGCTGCAAAAGGCTGAAGGTCGACGGCCTACTCAATCGCTACCACGTCGGGTGCCGTGCTGTAGCCGGTGATCCTTTTATTATAGCAGACGCGGTAGGCAAAGAACTGGGTATCCCCGTCTTGACACTGGAATGGGAAAACTTTGATCCTCGTGTGTATAACCACGAGCAATACATAAGAAGATTAGAATTGTTTAAGATGATGTTGGATACGAACACGGAACGCAGGCGAGCTCAAACGTAGATTCTGCTTGCTGGCATTACCTTTGTAGTAACAGTGATGCCTCGGGTGCCGGATCTCTTCATTGCACCCCTCTTTCGGTAAGGAACGGGCCGTATTTCTTGTCGCTTCCCTTGATATGCGCTACCAACCAGTCACTGAGAAACTGTATGATGTCCTGTGATAAACTCTGCCGGCCCGCTTTAAAATCGGCTTCAAACGCCGAGACTTTTCTCTCAAAGTCATTGTGCTGTTTTTTATGCATATCGGTTTCAGGATACCCAAACATGTCGAAATAGTGTTCTTCTCTCGCAAAATGCATTGCAGTATACGTAATTAACTGGTTAATCAGCTTTCCTATCGTCTCTTTTTCATTGCCGTTGAGCATCGCATTGTTAAGGTCATTTACCATTTGAACAAGCATCTGGTGTTGCTTGTCAATCAATTCCACGTTAACACTAAAACTTGGATCCCATGCGATCAGCTCCATAACAATCCTCCTTATCATTGAATGGGCACGGGGTCGGATGGCAGGCCGTTGCCTGTAATGACGCTCTTCATGCCTGCCTGGACCTCGACGGTTTTCCTGTTATTGATATCTGAAAAAGAGACGATCCCCTCTTGTACCTCCACCACGGTGGTGGTGGTCGCCTGGTCATGACGGATTTCATATTTTGTTCCCCGCACCCCGCAAATTGCGTTGGGCGTGGCCACCTTTAGGGAATTCTCCTCTTTTTTTGCATGCGCCCAGAGAAATCCGTGCACCAATTTAAGAAAATATTTTGCCGGCCCAGGCATGAGTTCATCATATGCGACCTTGACGACTGTGTGTGCGCCTGCCTTTACTTTCGCCGCCATCGTATAAAAGGTGATCTCCCCCTGCTGCGTCTCGATCGTGTCACCGGGTTTGACCTCTGTCTCCGGCACGGGCCTCTGCATTTGTCCGGTACCCTCGTTTTTTATTCGTACATCTCCCTGCACGTCCTTTACCCTGGTTGCGTAGCTGCGCTCCGGTATCGTGTGGCCTTCAAAGGTAACTATTGAGGTCTCAGGTTGTACATTGTTGATTTCGGGGCACGATGGGGCACCCCATGAGAAACCGGGGATGACACGTTGGATCTCACCGATATCTTGTGTAGGTCCGTACAGGGGGACGATCTCGCCATCGACGACATCAGGCCACACCTCATTCAACATCACCTTCGTGTGGATTTCCAAGCGGACGCCATAGGCATCACTTTCCGTGGTAACGATCTTGGATCCCAGTTTGGCATATGCCCACGGGTCAGCCTCAACGCTCAGTAGGTTTAGGCTCACAGTACCGGCAGAGTTGAGTGTCGCGGAATATTGTATTTTAATATCCGTATCGGCACCGTGGGAAGCTGGGTGAATGCGGAAGGTAAATGTTTCTGTTTGCACCCATTGGCATGGAGGTTTTTCCTCTGATGACAAACCGTTTTGGGGGATACCAAATACCATGAGCACAATGGCAATTAAGATCAAGACTGCCGTTGTTTTAGATAGTACGCTCATCTCTCTCCTTTCGATAGGCTTGCGTATTATTCCCCGATATCCCGACTTGGACCATGGGGCTGAGCAAGCTCCTTCTTATCTGTAGAGCACCTTATAGTACAAGTAAAGCTTTTCAATCCTTGCTGCAAGATGCCGTGCCTGCGCCCGAGCCATGCCGAAGCCCACCAGGCGGCAATAGATGTGCAGCGAGTTGAAGTTGTGCTGCAATATAGCCTTGATCTTGGTCATCTCCCTTATTCCTAATCTTAAAAATAGTTGCAAACGGTGTGCCAAAAGAAAGGACATATATCTCCATGAGTTGGCGTCCTGAGCGTGTTTGCCGACATGGTGATGAGGTTCGGATGATGTACTACCCTCCACTGTCATTAAATGTCATTCGGAATGACACCCGTTGTCATCGTTTCTTCAGGATAAGACAGGGCTTTTTGTTGCCCGGAGATGAGAAGTGTGATAACAAACAAGGGGGATACTTCAGGGAGCTCTGATTATGAACGGAGAAGATACCAGAATCGTCAAGTCTACCTGCAGGATGTGCCACGGCGTCTGTGGCGTCCTGGTACATATAAAAAGGGTAAAGTACCATTCTAGCCACTAATTATTATGTATGTATTTGTAATTATAAAGCATTTTTAATAACTTACTAACTTGCTTATTACTAGAGTATTTACGATGATTAAAACGCCATACATATTCAGCTAGGAAATAGATCGCGAAAAATACAGGATGCCGACCAAGACAATCTTTTCCAGATAAACTATGAATCCCCGGATGTTTCCAGGGATTCGCTGATAAGCTCACAGACATCAGCAACCCTGAGCTTGTAACGTTTCTTTCGCACCGCCAGGTGCAGTGTTTTCCTGCAATTGGGGCAGGCGGAAGCCAGGGTATCGACGGATTCATCATCGATCTGATCCAGCCTTTCATAAGCGGTATCGAACGAGAATGTGGAGTTGATCATGGGGATCATTCCACCGCCACCACAACATTGGCTATTTTCCCGGCAAAGATTAAACTCCTGCACTTCAACGCCGCCAACTGCGGTCAACAGATTCCGAGGGATATCGAACAGCCCCAGTCCCCTGCCCAGATGGCAGGAATCGTGATAGATGACATTTGCTTTCTTCTTCAAGGCACCGGGTTTCAGGATTCCTTCGGAAATCAGCTTCTCCAGGTATTCCGTTGAGTGCAGAACCTCAAAGGGCAGATCCCTCTTCAGCCATTTCGGGTAGTACTCTTTGAATATCATGGCACAGGTCGGACAGGAAGCCACCACTGTCTTGATGCCTGATTCCTCGATTAGCTTGACATTGTGCTTGGCCAATTGACGGGCCTTGTCCTCATAACCGTTGTAGAAAAGGGGACCACCACAGCACTGCTCTTCATCACTTACGGTAAAAGAGATACCCAATCGCTCCCAGATATTGGCCAGTGACTGAGGAACCACTTTCTGGTCGTAGGCGGAAACACAACCGGTATAATAAAAAACCGATCCCTTCTTATTGTTAATGGACTCTTTCCTGTCGCCCAACCAGTCTGTTCGGTTCTCCTGTTTGTGTCCGTAGGGATTCTTGTGCTCGATTATCCCCTCGACTACCTTTGCCAGCGCCTTGGATTCCGGAAAATCCATCGAAATCAACTCCCTGCGCATTTTTCCGATAATATCAAGATGATTCTCAATAACACCACAATTGGATTCACAAACCCCACAGGTCGTACACAGGTAGACAATGTCTTTCAGGGTTTCCGAGTAATCTATTTTTCCTTCATAGAGATTCCTGGCAATCTGCATCATCCCACCGGCACTGTAACTGAAAAAATGACCTTTTTTATAGACCGGGCAAAGGGAGGTGAATTCCGCTTCTTCTCTACCATAGGTGCATTGTCCGCAGCGGGTGCATTTAAACAAAGAGGTGTATTCATGTTCATCGATCTTTAGGTTTTTTGACATCTATTGACTCCTTGAAAACGATCAATCCTGATTCGACTATAAGTGACGGGATTCCCCGGTTGTTAAAAAATAAGCATTCCCGGATTCATGATATTGTGAGGATCAACGCTCTTTTTAATATCCTTGAGCAGATCACCGTACCCCCCGGTGTACGAGAGAAACTCCGGGTATTTCCGAAAGCGGAACATGACCGCACCGAATTTGTTTCGTAAATCAGTGTACAGCTGATGGTAGATCCCCTTGATATGGGTCAGGTATTCCCTGCGCTCTTCCAGCGAGCCCTGGACATAAACCACAAATGCAAAAAAGAACTCCCTGGCATGGTTATAGGGAAGCGCCCTGAAAAAATAGGGAGGTTCGAATTCACGCTGGGCCAGATCCCACATATAGGCTTCCAGCTTGGCTACGTTGGCCGGCTCAACCGTAACCAGGCAACCTGAAAGATGCAAGCCGGCCCTGATCTGCGATTCTTCACCCGGCTTGATGTGAACCCCCTTGCCAAAATATGAATTCAGGTAATTATAGCACCCCGGGTGAATCTTTCGGGCTTCATCCTCAGCCAGATGTTCTCCCCCCAGCTCCCGGGCGATTTTTATGCAGCGCTCTTCCTGAACCTTTACAACATCTTTATAACCACTTAAACGAGCAGACGCTATCCCGAAGGGAACTCCCGGGGGCGGATTTTTCTGATCCTCCTTCAACATCGCTTCCGGTATCTGAGTCTCCTTGGAGAGGGTCATCTCATGGAAAAGATTCCAGCCCCAGCTCCAGAAAGTAACACTTTCAGCCAACTGCCGCCTGACAATCAGCTTCATATACTCCGCCGCCTTTGAAAACTTGTCAAAAGTAACCAATAATACCTTGTCGGTCTCACCGCGGTCGAATATCTTTACCGATCCCTTGGTGACAACCCCCAATGTGCCGAAAGAGTTGGCAAACAGACCTGTCAGGTCCGGCAGACACTGGTAACGCGCCCTCCATCCCACATTCTCGAAACAGGCGGAACCGGTTCTGACAACTCCCTGCCCTGGAGTTACAACCTCCAATGACAGGAGTGGATCAGGATCCCACCTGGCTGAATAGTTCCCCGAAGGCCTCATCATATAGTTGGCAAGGGCGCTGGAACCACCTGTGGCCGTAGGCAGATGGCAGAAAAATCGTTTTTTCAGCAAGGCACTACTTAGCTGGTGCAGGGTTACACCGGGCTCTATCAGTGCATATCCCGATTCAGTATTGACATCCAGAATTCGATCCATCATCCGGCAGTCAACCACGATCCCTCCCTGGACTGGAACGGACATACCCGCAATATTGGATCCGCGCGACATCGGAACTAGAGGGATACGAGCCCGATCGGCAATCTGAACCAGATGTACGATTTCATCGGTCGACCTGGGTAAAACAACATAGCTGGGTGCTGTGGCACTTCCCGGCAGGGTCGCACTGTCAGCAGAATAGCCTGCCAGAATAGCGGGGTCATCACTGACCCGGTCACCTGGAAAAACCGAAAACAAAGCTCGTTTTAATTCGTTCATGGAATCCCCCCATTGAAGTTTGATAATCAACCCATTCTTTTCACCGACATGATAGCCCTTTATCCTTTCAGTGTAAAACCATTGATCTCCTATATCAAAATCCATACCAGGCAGATGCTTTACCAATCCTCCGTGATTACAGATGTCAACAACCTTCTGTCACAAACAAGAGAGCATAAAAAATTGCGCAACAACAAAATTTCGTTGCAAAACCCCAAATTTCTGTTTGCATGACTCGGATTGATAAAGATCTGCAATTATACTATGATCTCCTCAATCTTCGTAGATCCATTTATTATTCATTTTAGAAATTATGATTAAAAACGATCGGGGAAAACCTATGAAAAAAGTGCTTTTGGGACTTCTGATACTGATCCTCATCGTCGCAGGCTGGGTTCTCAAGCTGGTCTCCGAGCTTCACTTCTGGAAAGATGAGATCTTCAGGGTCAAAGCTGCGAGGATTGCCGTCCTGGGAATTGACTGCGCCGCAGGAAAACGGACCACCGCACATTTATAGTTATACGCTTTGAGCTGCTCAATGCTAACTAAAAACATTGAGCTTGTCAAGGAAATGTACTCGTTCACTACATATGATAATCCAGCAAAGCAAAATCGGTCCCATACCCCCCAAATATTATCTCCCTTGCCAGCCCTTGACCAGGGGTCTTTTTGTTGCCCGGAGGGGAGAAGTGTGGTAACAAGAAAGAGAGATGCTCATTAGATCATCCTATTTTTAAAAGGCTTCTGGACAGATTCAGGGATTTTGGAATAGGATGTCCATTTTTATTGCATAGAAGAAAGGGGGGAATCATCATGGACGATAGATATGACGAGGAGGAATGGAAAAAGGTAGAGATGGTCGGCTACTGTCCCTTGATGTCGCAGGGGGCGAAATTGGTAGAGTGCAAACGAGAAGAGTGCACTTGGTGGAGGCAGGTTCGAGCGGGCCGTCCCAAAGGAAAGGCGGCATGTGCAGTCAACGATCTTGCCTCTCAAGTGGGCTCGCTGAGTAGTATGTTTCAAATCACCATTAAAGACCTTGTCTCCCAGTTGGTAATACTGAACGGCAGGTTTCAGACCCTCATACAGAACGTTGAGAAGAAGTGATTAATTCAGGGGCCCGAACGCTGATCATATAAGCCCCATTCACGACCCAGGGAGGTAACCATGAAGGACGACGCACTCAAGAAGCGCACCCAGGAGACGGCCAAGAAGCTCTTCGGCAAGGGGATTAAGATGGACCCCCCCTACCTTTTGTGGAAGGAATTTGACAAAGATCTGGCAAACGATTTTTCTCTGTTCATCACCGGCAACCTCTACTCCCGTACGGTGCTGACGCTCCAGGAACGTCAGATGGTTGCCTGCGCCATCTTGGCTGCAACGAGGTCCGCTGATGAGTTGCGGCTCCATTGCAATGCAGCATTGAACGTCGGCTGTGATCCCCGGAAGCTGGCAGAGGTGTTTTTCCAGTGCGCCACCTACTGCGGCATGCCCACGGTAAATATGGCCCTTGAGGTCTACCGCGACGTACTAAAAGAAAGAGGAGAGTGGCCTTTAGACAAGGAGTAACTAGTTGATAATAAAAGAATAATAAAAATAGGGGAATAGACGTGCCTTTTGCTGATATTAATGGCCTCAAGATATATTACGAGATACATGGCGATGGTGACGCCATTGTACTGCTCCATCATGGTTTTGGATGTACCAAGATGTGGAAGGATATCTATCCGGCTTTCGTCTCAAAAGGGTACCGGATAGTAATGTACGATAGGCGAGGGTATGGTCAATCAGAGAAGGGGCATGATTTCCCGGCATTTTATGAGAGTGACAGCTTTCGTCATCAGAGTGTAGAAGAACTGGTCCGCTTGCGGGATCTGTTCGATCTTGACTCTTTTCATATCGTCGGCCAGTGTGAAGGGGGAGTAGTGGGGATAGATTATGCCGTCCAGTATCCTCATCACGTCAAAACGATTACCGTATCGAGCACACAGTGTTACAGCACCATGAGCATGGCCGAATTTAACGCATTGAAGATGCCAAACCCATTCCGAGATCTGGAACCGGAGATCAAAGAAAAATTGATTCAGTGGCACGGCAATGATCATGCCGAATCTTTTTACAATCAATTCCGGACATGCGGCGGAGCCTATGGTACCGGGGTTTTTGATCTGAGAACCGTGTTGCCATCGGTGTCGTGCCCGGCCCTCGTGTTATATCCTGATAGGAGTTTTCTCTTTGATGTTGAACAGGCAGATGCTTTGTATCGCAACCTCCCTCACGGAGAGCTCGCAATACTCCCCCACTGTGGACACAATACCTATGAAGAACAGCCAGATAATTATACAAGGATTATCTTAGATTTTTTAAAAAGACATAATTTTGAAAAACAGTAGCAGCTGGCGGTGGGACTTAAAACATGTCAACTTCAACTGGATCGTTTTTTGATGGGGTGACCTTCCATTCCTGTTCTTCGAAATCAAAGTCCGCAATTTTATCAAGGGGGAGTTTGATATACGTGCCGTATCCTTCCGCCGCTATTTCACCGTCTGGCAACAAGAGTTCTCCTGTTCCTTCGAAGACGCGCTTTCCCATCTTTGTAATGCGACCGACAACTCGCAACTCCCCATCCAGCGGTATAGGTTTTTTGTAGCGGGTCGTGAACTCAAGAGTCACCCCCCAAATCTCCCCCTGGCTCTTAATCAAGATTGCGCGTCCGATCGTTTCATCCAACAGTGCGGTTGTAATACCGCCGTGGAGACGGTTCGGATAGCTCTGGTGTTCTTCCAAAGGTCTGCACACCGACATGAGTTCACCATTCTCCAGCTTATAGAAAAATGTCTTCAAGCCATATGAATTTTTCAATCCGCACACAAGACACATTTTAGAGTTGGGTTGTTTTCCGGTAACCTTATACTGCATGACACTCCTTGGTTATGAGAAGGTAGGCCTGCCCGAGTTCGATGTAGATGTTAGCGGGTTCCTGGTGCATTGTCTTTGGGCCTTTCTTTTTTCACAGGCAATTCTCATAGTGGCAATCGCATAAGACTTCTCGCGTTGTCCTCATATATCATCTTCCTCTCCGCCTCAGTGATATCCATGTGCTTTATGGCATCAATTGTTTGTCTGTAATTTCTGTCGCCTTGTTCTACACAACCAAGTGGAAAATCGGCCCCGAAGAGTAGATGGTCCGCACCGAAGAAGGTATAACCACACATGAGTGCTGAGGGATTACCATATATTGCCGTATCGGCGTAGAACATCTTATAATAATCAATCGCCTCTTTTTTGAGTCCCAGCCCCTGTCCGCCATTCCTGCCCTGCTCCATTAACTCGGTGAACTGTTTTATCCTTTCAGCATAGAATGGCACCATGCCGCCCAAATGATGTGTGACAATCTTCAGATTGGGATATTGTTCCATAATGCCGCTGCATACCAAACGCGCCATGGCGGAGGTGGTATCAAAAGGCCAACCAAAAAGACTGAATATCCAGTACTTGGATACGTCCTCGGTCATATAGTCCGGGTGGCTGGGCTTTCTCATGGGGTGAATGACTATCGGTAGATCATAGTGGGACATCTTTTCATAGAGGGGCATAAACTCCGGCAAGTCCAGAGGCTTTTCATCTACCGGAGTGTGAAGATAGACGCCCTTAAAGCCCAAGTCTTGTATCGTCCTGTCCGTCTCTTGTAGCGCGGCGTCCATGTTATTCATGGCGAGCGTGGCTAAAGCCCCCACAAATCTATCCGGATACTTGAGAATCAATTCAGCCATCTCGTCGTCGGCGATCCTGGCCAACTCGGCCGCTTTCGCTGGCCCGGCAACATGTTCAACGGGTATCCGACCCAGCGTTAATACCTGTCTGATGGGTTCATATTTGTCCATTATCCTGAAACGGGCGTCTAAGTCATACAGGGGCGGGCAGGCGAGGATCTGTTGGTCATGCATCTCCGGTGCTACCTTATAAAGGGTCTCCCTGTATTTCGGTGGCACGATGTGTGAATAGGCGTCGATCTTTAGAGCATATGACTGTTTCATCTTCGCTCCTCCTCGAAGGCTTGCAGCCTATCTTTTTGGGTGAACAAAAATTGCGATTGTGCGGTTGGAGTATAGGAAATTTTAGCTAACGTGTCAACTTCGACTCGGATTCATGATGTAAGGGCGGCGGCTTTATCCTGGACGGAGCTATCGGCATTCCTGATGACGCACGACCTGAGAATGTGAAGGCCATGGCAGATACCACCAGGGAATACGGTGTCTATGGATGAAGTATGAGAACACGTTGAGATAGGTAAAACGCAACGGAGAATGGTGCCCTTGGATACAACAGGTCGTTCTTTGACAGATTCTATACCGGCAGCCGCATCAGCTCTCTGGCATTGTCTTCAAATATCTTTTTCTTTTCAGAATCCGGGATATCCATCCCTTCGACAGCGCGTATTGTCTCCCTGGTGTATATATCGCCAAGTTCAGGATCGTAGGGCATATCCGTGGCAAATACCATGTGGTCGGCACCAAAAAATGCGTAGCCGCACATCAGCCCCGGTAAACTCCCATACAGGGCTGTATCTCCATAGAACATGCGAAAGTACTCACGGGGTTGCTTTGTAAGAACTGAAGCGTGTTTAAAATCCATACGCTTTTGATGACTCATATATCCAACATTGATTCTCTGCTCAAAGAACGGCACCATGGCTCCGCAGTGATGGGTAATGATCTTGAGCGTGGGATATTTTTCGAATATGCCGCTCATCGCTAAGCGAGTCATTGCCACTGTTGTCTGATAGGGCCAGGCAAAAATGATATGTATCATGTAGTATGACTCGCTTTCATTGGGATAGTCCGGGACCTTGCTCGTCCGTATTTGGGGGTGCAGTAAAATAGGAAGATCATAATGGGCCATCTTCTCAAAGAGGGGCATAAATTCCGGCGAGTCTAACGGCTTACCGTTGATATCGCTGTGTATCTGTACACCCCTGAATCCCAGTTCAGTGATTGCTCTATCAACTTCTTTCAAGGAAGCATCGATGTCATTCATCGGCAGGGCGGCCACGGCAGCGGGAAACTTGTCCGGATATTTCTGGACAAGTTCGGCCATCTCATCATTCGCTATCTTGGCCAGTTCAACCGCGTCCTTTGGTTTGGCAATATCCTCCACGGGTGGTGCTCCGGTGGTTATTACCTGTACAAGGCCCTCATATTTATCTATTATCTTAAATCTTGCATCCACATCGGTTAGTGTGGGAAAGGCCTCAATAAGCCTTCGAGTATAGGCATCAGGTTGCATCTTCTTAAAAAGGGCCTCTTTATATTTTGTCGGTATAATATGGTTGAAGACATCAATCTTCATCGTTTCTACCTCCTTATGAAAAATTATTGTAATTATACTGTCCCATGTGACCCTGTCAAGCTGGTTATTACTCCGTAGTTAGATAGTAAATAAAAAGTATTTAATATGTTATTGACTTAGGATTGCGCTTATGCTATGAGAAGTTACCTCAAGACAAGTGATCCCGGTACGTGGTACTGTATACAGAACCCTGGCAGGCGGGAGAACAATGACCACATCACCACCCAGCATTGAGCATACTTTCTTTCAGTACGCTAACGCTTTCACATGCACAACAATACAGAGGCTAATTTCTTCCTGAATATAGTAGGGAGGATACCCTATGATTATTGATGCCTACAATCACATACTACCGAAGAAGTATCAGGATACTATTGACAAGAAAGTGACAGGTCGTGATTCGAAGTTGCCGTCGACTATCTGGTCTAAGACCGTCTATACCTTAATTGATCTGGAAGCCCGTTTTCGGATCATGGATGAGTTTCAGGACTATATCCAAGTCATATCCGTGGCAGCCCCGCCCACCTACGCTATCGCTCAGCCCCCCTTGGCTATTGAGCTCGCTCGGATCGCCAACGACGAGCTGGCCGAGCTCGTTCAAAAATATCCAAGTCGTTTTGCCGGCGGCATCGCAACCCTGCCCATGAATGATCCCGAGGCTGCCGTTGCCGAAGCTGAGCGTGCTGTCAAGGATCTGCGCCTGCGCGGTGTTGAGGTCTTTACCGATATTGGCGGCAAACCCTTAGACTCGCCGGAGTTTATGCCATTGTATGAAAAGATGGAAGCGCTCGGCAGACCCATCTTCATTCACCCCCGGGGGGAAATGTCTACCCCTGACTATGCCGGGGAAAAGATCTCTCACTATAGGCTGTGGCTGAAATTGCGCTGGCCGTACGCCACGGCGTTGGCTGTAAGCCGGCTCGTCTATGGTGGTGTGATGGAGCGGTTTCCCGATTTGCAGGTGGTGACCCATCATTGTGGCGGTTTCATCCCGTACCTGGCTGGTCGACTGGACTGGGGCGACGATCAGAACGAGATGCTCTTCGGGCAGCGCGATGTCTACTTAAAGGAAAAATCACTCAATTACTTTCGTCGCTTTTTCTACGATACCGCTACCAGCGGGAACACCGCCGCATTGCTGTGCGCGATGGACGTCGTCGGTATCAATCAAATGGTTTTTGGTACGGACATGCCCTTTGATAACCAGCTTGGCAGAAGGCTCATTCGTGACACCATCGCTTCGGTCGAGCGGATGGGACTCAGTGAGGAAGAAAAAAAGAAAATTTTCCGGGACAATGCCGTGCAACTCTTACGATTGCCCCTGGGGGCGCTCTAAGTAATTAAAAATCTGAGAAAGGAGGTTATGAAATAGAGGGGGAAGTTTGGAGAACCTGATCTTTAATCCTAGGAAGGAGGTTAGGTCATGAAGAGAGAAAAATGGCGAAAGGTGTTTTTTGTTTGTTCGGTGTTTATCATCGCTTCCCTATTGTTCATGGGGATAACTGCAGAACCAGCTTCCGCACAGTCAGAAAAGAAATACCCCACGATCGTCCGTTTTGCGTCCCTTAAAGAGGGTTCGGTGCTGTATATCCTCATCAGTGGTCTTTGCAAGGTAGCGTCGAATAATTCCCCCATGACCGTGACCGTCATCCCGACTGAGGGGGCTACCATATGGCTCCCCATGATGACTGCTGACAAGGGAACGATCGATATCGGGATGGAGAACTTCGCAGCTATGTTTAATATGTGGACAGGCGCTGTCGGGCCAGAGCCTCTCCCAAAGGGGATCAGCGGTAAGCCGCCATACCCCCAGACCCCAAACGTTCGCATGCTCAATGCAGGACCCCTGTTAAAAGCGAGTATGCTCGTCCGAAAAGACTCCGGCATGAAAGACATCCGTGATCTGAAGGGGAAAAGGATCGCATGGGAGTGGACCGCCTTTCCGCCAAACATTGGGTTTACCGTGTCCGCTCTGTTAAATGGAGGTCTGACCCTTGATGATGTCAAGACCGTGCCGGTGACGGAGGTCGTGTCGGCTGTCAAGGCGGTTCAGGAAGGGCGCATTGACTCAACCGTATGTGCTCTGGGGATGAGCGCCATTGCCGAAGCGGATGCATTGGTAGGCGTTCGTTTCCTCAATGGGTCCATGGACCCCAAACGGGTCGAGCAAGGGCAACGCGCCATGCCCGGTGGTTATTCAGTCGTCCAGCCGGCTGGTCCGCCCGGTGTTCCCGAAGAAACGGTTATGTGGGGCATCCCTCTGGGCAATGTGGTGACAACCCGCATGCCCGATTATGTTGCCTACAAGCTGGTCGAGACCTGGTGGAACCATTATCAGGAATATCAACCCATTCATCCTATACTCAAGACATGGACCCCCGATACCTTTATTAACCCGCACTTTACCCTGCCCTATCACGACGGTGCCATCCAATTTTATAAGGAAAAAGGGGTGTGGACCAAAGAAATGGAGAAAAAACAGAAAGAGCTCTTAAAAATGAAGTAATGTCGAAAAAGGAAACTTTTTTAATATATCCGCAATAACCCCCTTTACGGGGGTTATTGCGGATGGAAGAATGTCATTATGAGCGACAAAGAGACCATACCACCTGCTGAGTTAGGCGGGAATTTTAGAGATGTGCATGGTTGGGGGGACTGGCTGACAAAGATTATTTTTATTGCCATGCCGCTGGTGGGGTGTTTTTTTATCTTGGATATTCCCTTCTACCTGGAATGGAGCGTTCTCAGGGAGCAATATTACGGTCTCATATTGGCGATGGTCCTACCCTGCGTCTTCATCCTTGTTCCCAGAAGCAAAAAATCGCCAAGAGACAGGGTTCCATGGTATGATGCCATCCTTGCCGTTTTAGGGGCTGTCGTCGGTCTCTATATCTTCATTTTTTATCTGAAGATTACACTGCTATTGGGCATTATTACGCCGGACAGGGTAATTCTCGGCATCATAGCGCTTGCCCTCGTATTGGAGGCTACCCGCCGGGTGACCAATCTGTTCCTGGCTGTCTTTGGGCTCATCTTCATTGTCTTACCTCATTTTGCTTTTGTGGCACCCGATATATTTTCCGGCATACGCCTTCCCGTTGACCAGCAAGTTAATTATCTCTTTCTGGCAGCCAATGGCATGCTCAGTATTATTTTAGGCGTCGCGGCCATCATCGTTTTGTCCTTTGTCCTTTTCGGCAACCTGTTATTCAGCATAGGGGGAGGGGCATTTATTACCAATGTGGCCATGGCGGGTTTCGGTCGGTTCCGAGGCGGGCCGGGAAAGATAGCCGTAGTGGGATCGAGCCTGTTCGCAACCATCTCTGGAGTTGCTGTGGCAAATGTGGCGACAACTGGTGTCGTGACGATACCCCTCATGAAACGTGTCGGTTACAAGCCTCACATCGCCGGTGCGATTGAGTCGGTCGCCTCGACAGGGGGCCAGCTATGCCCTCCGATCATGGGGGCTACGGCGTTCGTCATGGCCGAAGTCCTTGGTGTGCCATACCAGCAGGTGGCAATCGCTGCAATCATCCCGGCTTTCCTGTACTATGCTTCAATCTTTTTTCAGGTGGATATGGAGGCTGGAAAGGCCGGCCTCAAGGGCCTGCCCAGTGAGCAACTCCCTCGACTATCCAGGGTTATGGGGAAAAGCTATTTGTTCGTCTTGCCATTCGCCGTTCTCGTCCTTGCCCTGTTTGTCTTATTTTATTCTCCCGAAAAGAGCGCACTCATTGGTGCGCTTGCCATACTGGCCATCGGCCTCATTATTCAGAAAGAGACGCGGTTTCGCCTCGGGTGGATCCTTGAGGCACTGCGTCAGACCGGTTCAACCATGCTTATGATCGTTCCCATTGCCGCATTGGCAGGCATTGTCGTCGGGACCTTAGCGTATACGGGGGGTGGATTCCTTATCTCCCTCTATCTTTCGCAGGTTGCAGGGGGAAATCTTTTCGTTTTGTTGCCGGTCATTGCCCTCTCCTGTTTCATATTGGGGATGGGGATGCCGACACTGCCGGCATATATTGTTCTCGCTATCCTTATGGCACCGACCCTCGTTCAGCTTGGGATTGAGCCGATAGCCGCTCACTTGTTCATTTTGTATTATGCGATCATCTCCATGGTGACCCCACCGGTTTGCATAGCGGCTTACGCAGGTGCAGCGATCGCAGGTTCACAGCCTATGCGCACTGGTTGGGCAGCGGCACGCTTGGGTATTATCGCCTACATCGTCCCCTTCCTCTTTGTCTTTTTCCCGGCATTGATTTTCAAGGGTTCCCCCCAAGCGATTATACTGTGCGTCACCACTGCCCTGTTCGGCTGTTTTGTACTCAGTGCGGCTTTGTCCGGCTATCTCTTTAGAAAGCTTGGGCCGCTCAAACGGGCCATTCTGGGACTGGCCGGCATTGGCCTGTTGATTCCGATCCATAGCCATATGATGGTATTTTGTTCATTTCTTAACATAGTCAGTGGTGGATTGGCGTTGTTGCTTATCATCTGGGAGTGGCGTGGAAGCAAGGCGCAATGAACGTCATCGCTTTCCCTGTGACGATCAGATTGGCTAAAAAAGGTGAGGCATTCACGTAAGGCTTCTCCCCCTCTCAGGTCCTTTTATCCCTTCATCTTTTCTTTGACAAAGGCCCCCCATTTTATTAGGTATATTTATTATAGTTACTGCAAGAGCTCCCATGACGAAGGATAAAACACGTTTTTCTCCGTTCCGTCATCAGCGCAAGCCCACGGTGCACTGGAAGGACTCCCGACAGATGCATCGTGTCATGCACAGTCTGCCGGGTCTGATCAGGGGCGTTCTGTTGGAGCTTCTGGATCGGCCCATGAGCCGCCATGATATCAGACGATACGTGCAGCGCATGAGTATGAGTGACAGCGCAGGTGGTAAGGTGGATAAGGCTCAGCTCAATCTCGAAGGACATCTCCTCGCGGCGCAAGAGCTGGGCGTCATGGAAGAGCGAAATGGCAGGTATTATTTGACGCCCGGCGGCAGAGAGGTCGCAGAGCACATGAACGAGGTGATCCCATTATTTATGGAGTGGGTATTGTCTGCTGAGACGGCCTCTTTCTTGACCATTTGGTTTCACGGGGTGTTCAGTGTCCTGAAGTTGCTCTTCGGCATCTTGTCGTACTCCGCTGGTCTGATCGCCGATGGGATCGATACCGCAGTGGATACCATCTCTTCCATACTGGTCTGGCTAGGCATTAGATATGATAAGGAACGGCTGGTCTCGGTATTCATCGTGATCACCATGTTTGCTTCGGTGGGGGGCGTAGCCCTGGCCACCTACCACAAGTTAATGCACCCCGGGCCGGTAACGGACGGACTGGTGGCCTTTGCGATCTCGGCCCTGTGCGGTCTGGTCATGTTAGGGGTTTCTGCATACCAGTACCTCGTGGGCAAGCGGCGGTCCAATTTAGCCATTTTGTGTCAGGCGGTGGACTCACGCAATCACTTCCTGATCTCCATGCTCGTCTGCGGGGGCATACTTCTTTCGTTCGCGGCCAGGGCATGGGATGCACCCTGGCTCTACTACGGCGATGTTGTGGCATCGCTCATCATCGGACTGCTGATCCTCAAGGGGGCCATCGAGCTCGTTGGGGAGCATTTTAGAGCTGCCGGTGAGCCTGCCGATGTAAAGCACTTCTTGGGGCGGGCCATGGAGGGTCGAAAGGAGAAGATCGTATTCAACTGGCTCAAGGCACAGCTGCAGACCAAACCCCTTACCCGCCAAGAGCTGGAAGAGCGTTTCACCACCGATTTATGCGAAGGAACCCCCAAGATCTTGATCCTCTCGGGTATGGGTTATCAACTTGAAAAGGGCGCTGATCTACACCGGTACTTAGACCGGTTCGTTGAACAGAAGAAGGTGATCGGGGACGAGGGGAAGTTTTGGCTAGTGGGGCATTGATTAAGGAAAGGGTCTGGGGGCACCTCTTGGGAAAGACGGTTCCGTCACAATTCGTTTTTTGGCCTTTGTATTTTACTAATAGGAGGCAGAAGACTCCTTACTTGATTTTGTCAATAAAATAATTACATTAAACATATGTTAGTGATGTTTTGGCACTGCGAGAATTTTTGTGAGGAGCGATAGCAATGTTTGAACAAGGCGTTATTAGACCGCCCAGTGAAGCATCGAGCCTATTGGTACGGGTGACGAGAAATTGCGCGTGGAACCGATGTTTGTTTTGTCCTGCATACAAAGGGACGACCTTTTCCAAGAGGAGCGTTGAGGAGGTTATCAGCGATATCGATGAGATGGCAGAGGCCTATGCGTCTCATATCGATATGATTACCTCGGCATTCTTGCAGGATGCGGACTCGCTCGTTTTGCCAACTGCGGATTTGGTGACGATAATCGAACATATCAAAAAGAAGTTTCCACAGATTGTTCACGTAACTACCTATTCCCGTGCAAAGACCATGAAACGTAAGAGCGTGGACGACTACAAGAAGCTCAAAGAGGCTGGCTTAACACGAATCCACACGGGAATGGAGAGTGGTTCTGCAACGGTGTTGCAACTGGTGCACAAGGGATCGACCCCTGAGGACATGATTGCCGGAGGGCTCCGGGTCAAGGAAGGGGGTATTTCTCTTTCTGAGTACATCATGCCGGGTATCGGCGGGCGAACCCTGAGCACCGAGCATGCCCTTGAGACCGCCAAACTGCTCAATACGATCAAGCCGGACCACATCAGGGTACGCACCTTTGCCATGCACCCCCTCTCGCCCATGCGCACCATGGTCGAGGAGGGCACATTCGTCCCGATGGGCGATGAAGAAATCGTAGCAGAGATCAAACTGCTCGTTGAAAATCTCGACGAGATGCACAGTTATTTTCACTGCAACGATTTTAGCTTAAACCTCTTGATGCAGGTTGATGGATACCTTGACGCTGACAAGGCTGCGATGCTGCGCGAGCTGGATGCCTTTCTCTCGTTGACCACGGAACAGAAACAGGCCTATTCCCTCATCCAACGATCGTATCCTGCTCAGCAACCGATCGATGTGGTCAAGGACCCCAAGGTGATGGAGCAAATACGACCCGAGATTGAAAAACTCCAGAAGCGCGGTGACGATGGATTTAATCAGTACATTCAACACTTGATGACCTACCAACTCCCCCAGCCTCAGACCGATACCTGGACATAACAGGGCATGAAGAACAGGAATAGTGCTTACTATATTTACTACTATCCTCTACTGTGCCCATCCTTGACGAACGCAATGTTGTGCATTATGTTTTAATGGATGGCACGTGAGGCGGATTATAAGAACTTTGAAGCAACATCTCTTTTTTGCCCCCGCTGCAAGATGGCGACCCCTGTGCGCAAGCGGCTCCTCCTGGTCCTCCCCACGGGCGAAAAGTATGAATACCTCTGTGCCCGGTGCGGCTCCTCAGTCGGGGACAAGATCGAAAAAGGGGAGAAGGAACTCCTTCATATTCTATCCTAGGTATGCAGAAAAAAGTACTTGCATTTTTTTATTGCCTGTGCTAAAAAATGTGTAAAATCCTGCTATTTTGTGAGGGCGGGTATCAAACCCGCTTTTTTGTTAGGGGTTGTTTGCAATGGACAAAGGGGTAATCCTGCTCCGTGTTGAGAGCATCCTGGGACCCCTCCTGGATGCCGAAGGTCTTTCACTCGTGGATATCGAGTATAAACGGGAGCAGGGAGGATGGATTCTGAGGGTTTTTATAGATAAGGAAGGGAACGTAACGCTCGACGATTGTGCCCGGGTGAGCAGGGAGTTTGGGCAGCTCTTGGATGTGGAAGACATCATACCTACCTCGTATCATCTGGAAGTCTCCTCCCCTGGGCTCGACAGACCTTTAAAGAAAGAAGAGGATTTTGTAAAATACTCCGGCAGAAGGGTGCGGATCAAGACAACAGAACCGGTATCGGGGAGGCGCAACTTTAAGGGTGCTCTACTCGGATGTACTGAGGGGAAGGTCAAGGTGAAGGTGGAGGGGAGCGAGATTTTTACCATCCCCCTCTCATCCATTCTCAAGGCGAATCTTGAGATAGAGCTTAATCAATTATGAGGGCAGTACGATGAATCAAGACCTCAATTATCTAATTGAACAGGTTGGCAGGGATAAAGGCATCGATAAACAGGTCATCATTGAGGCCTTGGAAGATGCCATGCTGAAGGCCTCGAAGAAGCGATACGGTCTGCAGAAGGATATCGAGGCCCGCTTCAACGAGGAGTTGGGAGAAGTCGAACTCTTTCAGTTTAAGACCGTGGTTGAACAGGTTGAAGACCCTGATCTGGAGATCTCCTTGGCAGAAGGCAAGGAGATGGACCCCGAGGCGGAGATCGGGGACAGCCTAGGGGTCAAACTGAGCATCGAAGACCTCGGGAGGATTGCGGCCCAGACGGCCAAGCAGGTCATCATGCAGCGGGTGAGGGATGCCGAGGGGGAGACCACCTATAACGAATATAAGGACCGCAAAGGGGAGGTGGTTACCGGCTTTGTCCAGCGGATTGAACGGGGTAACATCTATGTAAACCTCGGCAGGGCAGAGGCCATCTTGCCCAAGCGGGAGCAGGTTTCCCGCGAAACCTATAAACGGGGGGATCGCATTCGGGCCTATGTCTTGGATGTCCAGCGGACCCCGATTGGGTGCCAGATATATCTTTCCCGCACCCACCCCGGCTTCTTGGCCAAGCTCTTCGAAATGGAAGTTCCGGAAATCACTGAGGGAATCGTGCGGGTGGTGAATGCGGCCCGCGAGCCGGGGGAACGATCCAAGATAGCTGTGTACAGTAATGACGCCGATGTAGATCCTGTCGGGGCATCGGTGGGGATGAAGGGCTCACGGGTGCAGAGTGTGGTGCAAGAGCTCCGGGGGGAGAAGATCGATATTATCCCCTATAACAACGACCCCGCCAAGTTCGTCTGTAATGCCCTCTCCCCCGCCAAGGTATCAAAGGTGTACCTCAATGATGAAGAGAAATATATGGAGATCGTCGTGGCTGATGACCAACTCTCCCTGGCCATCGGCAAGCGGGGGCAGAACGTCCGCCTGGCCTCGAAGCTGACGGGGTGGAAGATCGATATCAAGAGCGAATCGAAGATGGAGAAACACTCCGAAGAGGTCGTTGAACTCCTTACGACCCTTCCCGGGGTGGGGGAGATCATCGCCCGGGTCCTCTACGATGAGGGATTTTATACCATCGAGGATGTGGCCGAGGCGGAGGGGGAAGAGCTGGGAAGGATTTGTGGTGTCGGCGAGAAGAAGGGGGAGAAGATTGTGGAAGCCGCCAGAACCATGGTCGGCCTTACCTCCGCCACGGAAGAGGATCGGGTGGAGCGGGTCAGGCGTGGGGATGATCCCGTAGAGCGGCTCCCCGGGGTGGGGGAGAAGACCGCTACCCTTTTGAAAGAATCAGGATATGAAAGTGTGCGGGATCTCTTTCAGGCAGATGCAGGAGCTCTCGCACAACTTCCCGGTATCAGCCGCAAGAAGGCCGAGAACTTAATTCAGGTGGCCAAAGAATATATCGATACGGGAGAATGAAAGCGAAACATGTTCCTATCAGGACCTGTCTGGGGTGCGGACAGAGGAGCCTGAAGGGGGAGTTGATACGGATTGTGA